>Ga0209169_10000163_pt1 | contig 39137 bp, 26 predicted proteins | sample HubBroMetageWRM4_FD_188346 | JGI IMG/M metagenome (GOLD analysis project Ga0209169, IMG submission 188346) | Warmed soil microbial communities from the Hubbard Brook experimental Forest, New Hampshire - Hubbard Brook CCASE Soil Metagenome WRM 4... | ecosystem: Environmental > Terrestrial > Soil...
TTCGAGCCGCCGTGTATTCGGTGTTGGCGTTCGTCGTGGCGGCGCTCGTCCACGCGCGCACACCCTCCACGCCGCTTGCCGCGAGCTTCGTTACGATCTTCGCTACGAGCTTCGGGGAGAGAAAACCTCAGCTAGAATGTAAGTCGAACAATTCCCGACATACGAGTTCCCATTCGTTGTACGCTTTTGCCAACCGCATGATTACGGTTTTCACGCCCTCTTTCGCTGATGAAAGCAACACCAACGCCCAGAACCTCACAGTGAAGGAAGTGGTGTCGCGCATGGATTCGTCGCGTTTTCGGGTGGTGATGCTCGCCGAAGGAGTCACCGACCCCAGAATCGCAGCCCGGCCGAACACCAGAATCCTTCGATGGGAAAAGCACGGGAACACGGCGCGTATTCTATGGCATATGCTCCGCCATATCCCGGACGTGTATTTCTTTCCGAGGGAAGGACCGCTCGATGCCGCTTTCCTCTCGGCTCGCGCGAATTTGCACTGGAAGTCGGCGCTGCTCACTTACGTGGTTTCCGGAGGACTGGAACAGAGGGAAACGAACCGTCCGCTTCTACTACGCGCAGTGCGAGAGGGAGACGTGGTCGCGGGGAATAGCCGTCACATGTCCGAGACGGTCGAGAGACTTGGTGGCCGGAATGTGAAAACGGTTTACGATGGCATTGACCGGCGCTTTTACTATCCGCCGGTTGAACCGATGCCGTCCGAATCTGTGGATGAAGGGCGGCGGCCGCGCGTGTTGTTCGCTGGTTCCTTTCGTCCGTACAAGCGGGTTGACCTCGTGGTTCGGGAAGCGACCAAACATCCGGAATGGGAATTCCGCTTGGCTGGAATCGGAGAAGAGCAGGGCGCCTGCGAGCGGCTGGCGCAAGATCTAAAGTGCAACAATGTTGCGTTCCTCGGCCATCTCAACGCTGCCCAACTCGGTTCCGAGATGCGCCGCGCGAGCATATTCTTTTTCCCGAGCGAAATAGAAGGGCATCCGCAGGTGCTGGGCCAGGCGGCGGCGTGCGGACTGGTGTGCATCGCTCGGGATTCCTACCATCCCGACTATGTTGTCGATGGAAGTACCGGGTTGCTGGCGTCTTCCGATGCTGAGATGAGTGATGCGCTCGGCCGTCTGATGCGCGAACCGGGCCTGATTGCACAGATGTCGTCTGCGGCAATCAAGCACGCCGAAAAATTCGATTGGGATCGAGTCGCTGAACAGTGGCAGGAACTACTGGAGTTGGCTGTGGCCATCCACAACCCGCATCGAGGGCAGCGAGTCTCGCAAATTGCATGAAGCGCAGGGTCGTGCTGCTCACGGAGATCATCGCGCCATATCGCATTCCGGTTTTCAATGCTCTCGCCCGGCACGAGGTACTCGATCTGCACGTCATATTCCTGGCGGAGACGGACAAGAAACTTCGGCAATGGGATATCTATAAGAATGAAATCCGTTTTTCGCATCAGGTTCTGCCGTCCTGGCGATGGCGTGCTGGGAAAGGCAATTTTCTCTTCAATCGAGGATTGTGGTCTGCCTTGAACAAGATATCTCCGCAGGCGATTATTTGCGGCGGATATAACTATGCCGCCTCCTGGGAAGCCCTTCTGTGGGCGCGCCGCCACAAAACGGCGTTCGTGTTGTGGTCGGAAAGCAACGGCCAGGATGCTCGCGCAGGGCGGGCATGGGTGGAGTGGCTGAAGCTCTATTTCTTAGATCATTGTGACGGATTTGTTGTGCCCGGGAAGGCTGCCCTTGAGTATCTCAAGTCGTTGGGGTCTCCCCAAACAAGTATCTCGACCGCGCCTAATGCCGTCGATAACAGTTTATTCGCTGCCGCGGCTGAGAACGCCCGAGCCAACGCGACCGACTTTCGAGAGAGACTAAGGTTGCCCGCGCGGTTTATTCTTTTTGTGGGCCGTCTGGTTCGGGAAAAAGGTATCTTTGATCTGCTGGAAGCCTATGCCAAACTGGAGACCAGCCTGCGATCAGAGGTGGGCCTGGTTTTTGCCGGCGACGGCTTCTGCAGAGGGGAACTTGCCGAGACGGCGAAGCGCATTAGTCCGGGGACGGTTTGTTTCCCTGGATTCGCGCAGCGCGAAGATCTGGCTGCTATATATGCGCTGGCGGAAACCCTGGTTCTGCCAACGCACAGCGACACATGGGGTCTGGTGGTGAACGAAGCGATGGCTTGCGGACTTCCGATCATCGTGAGCCGTGTTGCGGGATGTTCGTCCGATCTGGTCGACGACGGATGGAATGGGTATGTGGTGCCTCCGCTCGATTCGGAGAAACTTAGCGAGGCGATTGCTTCCGTGGTGCGGCAGTCCCAACTTAAGCGGCGCATGAGTGCGCGCAGCTTGGAACGAATTCGAAACTATTCACCGGAAGCATGCGCCGATGGTCTGGCTGCGGCTGCCATGTCCGCCGTTTCGGGGGTGCGATGAAATCCGCGAAAGTCCTGCAGTGGGCTGGCATAGCGATCGCCCTGTGTGTGGCGCTTTATCTTCTTTATTCACATTTGCAATACTTCGGCAACGTTTCTTTTCTGGGCGCAATCCTGATGCTGGAAATTATCATCGCCTGCATCTGGAAATATGACGAGCGTTTCCTGTTTCTACTGGTGCTCATGTTCGTCTGGGCCGGACTGGGTGTCCCCCTGCGAAGCGCCGGGGTTATTGGACGCTGGGTCGTACTGGCTACGGGTGCGGGGGTTGGTTTCATTATCTGGACGAACGCTCCCCGCCGGCCTTTTCGATCGATACACTTGATCGCTTTCTTTTGCGTTTGCGCCGCGTTCGTTTCCGCGACCGTTTCTCCGTACTTCCAGATGGCCTCTCTAAAGGCTTTGAGCCTCGCTCTTCTTTTGCTTTATTGCAATACCGGTGCTCGCCTCGCACTTCTCGGTCGCGAGGACCGTTTTTTCCGTGGCGTGCTCTGGGGAAGTGAGATCGCAGTCTTTGCTACGGCGATCTGTTATCTCGGCCTGGACGACAATATCTGGGGTAACCCCAACTCCTTGGGCGCAGCCATGAGCATCGGAGTGTTTCCCATCCTGTTGTGGGGATGGTTGACCAGCGAAGGGCCCGTGGTGAAGGGGCGCAGGCTGGTCGCACTGCTTCTTTGCGTATACCTGGTGCGCTTCAGCATCGCGCGTGCCGGAATGGTTTCTGTGGCGGTGGTTACCGTTGTGTTTTGTGTTTGCCTGCACCAGTACAAATTGCTGGTTAAGGTGGGGGCGCTGATTCTGTTCTTTGTTGCGATCGGTGGGATGTTAGTGCCAGACAGTTTAAACCAGCAACTTGGGGACCTTAAGGATGCAGTGCTCTACAAGGGGCACAAGGAAGGAGGCATGCTCGGTTCACGGCGCACGCCCTGGGAGCAGTCGATATCTTCGATCAAAGCGCATCCGCTGTTTGGGACGGGATATGGCACAAGTCCAACGGGTGAGGACCCGGGAATGGAGTTTGGAAAGTATTATTCCACCGCGGAGACCGTCCGCGAGCACGGCAGCAGCTACATGACCATCGCAGAGTGGGTGGGCCTGCTGGGTGTAGCGCCCTTTCTCGGGCTGCTGGTTGTAACGGCATCGAACGTATGGAAAGTGGGCGCGTGGATGAGGCGAACCGCCGATCCGACCAACTACGCGATTCCGCTAGCCATGGTGGTTCTGGCCGGACTCGTTCATGCCAGCTTCGAGGATTGGCTATTTGCCGTAGGCTCCTATCTCAGCGTAGTTTTCTGGATTTTTGCATTCCTGCTGGCCGATCTCGTTCCCGATGCGGTTGTGGTTCCAGCGGCCCCCGCTATTTCCCGGGCTCCCCGTCCGATATCCGCCGATTATGGAGCCGTCGTGTCTCACCGATGATCAGATTGTTTATCAATGGCTTTGCCGCGAGTGCGGGCGGAGGCCTTACCTATCTGCGCAACGTGATTCCCCATCTCGCGCGCAGAACGGACACGGAAACCACAGTGTTATTGAACCCCGCGATGCGCGGAGAGTTCAGCAAGCTTCCTAACATTTACTTTGCGGAAGCCCCGGAAAGCCCAAGCGTATTCCGGCGGTTCCTTCGGGAACAGACGGCGTTGCCGAAACTGATCCGGCGGACCGGGGCGCAGGTGTTGATTTCCACGGGTAACTTTGCACTCTGGAACTGTCCAGTCCCGCAAATACTCCTGTCTCGTAACTCACTGTATACTTCGGCCGATTTCCTCCGCGATGTTCGAACTCGCGGAGACTATGCGATATGGATGGACACTCTGGTCAAAGACTGGGTGGCACAACGATCCATAAGCCGCGCCGACATTACCATCGCTCCGAGTGAGGCATTTGCCCTGGAACTCAGCCAGTGGAGCGGCAGGAAAGCACTGTCGCTACACCACGGGTTTGACCCAGATGCTTTTACGGGCGATGCCACGCCCTTGCCGGAAGCGGTGAAAGTCCAACTGGAGCAGGGGAAAGACGCCTACCGCCTGCTTTTTGTGAGCCACTACAATTATTACCGGAACTTCGAAACCTTATTCCGGGCAATGCCGATTCTTAGCCATCGTCTTCAAAAGAAAGTAAAGCTCTTTCTTACCTGCCGGCTGAAATCGGACGAGAATCCCGGGAACTATCGAACCGACTCCGCTGCATCACTCGTCGATAATCTTCGGTCGAACGGGGAGATCGTCGAACTCGGAACCATTCCCTATCGCTCACTGCATCAGCTCTATCGTGCCTGCCACGCTTACGTGACCCCGGCTTACGCCGAATCCTTCGCGCATCCGCTGATCGAGGCAATGTCGAGTGGCTTGCCGGTAGTGGCGTCGGATTTGCCGGTGCATCGCGAAATCTGCGGAGACGCGGGAATTTACTTTCCTCGCTTCTCTCCGGATGCGCTGGCGGAGCGGGTGCTGCAGATTCAGGAATCGCCTGAGTTGGCGGGGAAGCTGTCGAGCAACGGCCTTCGTCGCGCTCGTGACTTCAGCTGGAGAAAGCATGTCGACCAGATGTTGATTCTGGCGCAGGGATTGGTAGCGTCTGAGAAGGAGCGAAGCTGATGTCCGGAGCCGCGGAAAAGGGATCTGCACTACACGCTTTGACGCTGACCCCCTTTTTTCCGTCGGACGAAAATGAGGTGAGCGGCTGCTTTGTGGCGGAGCCGATCGAACAACTCAGGCAGATTGGTGTCGATTGCAGCGTGATTGCAGCATTGCCGGTTCACTATCCACGAAGGCATTCGATTTCGTCGGCCCCGGCGGATTGGGTACGATACCCGCAAGTTCCCGGAAACCTGGGGCTCTCCAGCGCGGGGAAGCTTCTCTACGCCCGTCTGCTGGGGCGAGTACGGAAGCTGCACAAAGATAAACCGATTAACGTCATCCACGCCCACGCGGCTCTGCCTTGCGGCCACGCCGCGGCGCTGCTTTCCAGGACATTGAATATTCCATTTGTGGTGACCGTTCATGGGTTGGATGTATTCAACAACTGCCATCTTGGTGGAATCCCAGCGGCGTGGCGGAGGAAGGTCTCGCTGGGAGTTTACCGTGCGGCGAGGAAGGTAATCTGCATCAGCGGCAAGGTGCAAGAGATTCTGCAAAGCGGAATTCCGGCTGGAACTTGCAGCAGCGTCGTGCACAACGGCGTAAATCCAAGTCTTTTTTCGCCGCCGCGGGCAGAAGTCGGTCAGGATGCAGCGCAGTGCGATCCGGAGATTCTGGTCGTCGGCAACCTGCTGCCCAGCAAAGGCCACGAACTGGTTTTGAAAGCCGTCGCAAATCTTAGAGATGCCTTTCCCAAGCTGCGATGCCGCGTCATCGGAGAAGGTCCAAATCGTGCCGAATTTGTTGCGCTGGTGCACGAATTGGGCATTCGGGAGCAGGTTCAGTTTGCCGGCCGTCAGAGCCGGTCCGAAGTGGCGGAGGCAATGCGACGCTGCTCCGTATTCGTGTTGCCGAGTTCAAACGAAGGGCTGGGATGCGTGTACCTGGAAGCCATGTCCTGCGGCAAGCCCGTGATTGCCTGTCGCGGGCAGGGAATTGGCGAAGTGATTGAGCACGGCGAGAACGGCTGGCTCATTCCTTTGGATGGAGCGGGAGCCGAACAACTTGTCCAAGGGCTCTCCGCTTTACTGAGTTCGCCCGAAATGCGCGAGCGCATAGGGACGGCGGCGCGCCGGACGATCCTCGGAGGATTGACGTTGTCGCATCAAGCACAACAACTGGCCAGCATTTATCGTCAAGCCGCCTTTTTTTGATGTAGTCTCTTTTATTCCTATGGAGCACAACGCCCGTCGCGTCAGTCCTTCTGCGCTCGTTCTAGTTTTGCTGCTCATCCTCATATTGCTTTCTGTTCCACTCGTTCTGTCCAACAATTTTTCCGGCTCGGTTTCAGCGATTTTGCTTCTCGCAATCGTATTTATTTTCCCGGGGTATCTGTTTTTGAACCTCCTCGGCGAACCACCGAGCGGCCTGCGCATGCTATTAAGCCCAGTTTTCGGGATTGTAACCATCACCACCGCGTACGACATTTTCTCGCTTAGCGCGAAGGACGCCTATTTTCCCTATTACATGGTCTTTCTCGCAGCCGCCGGGATCGTTATCTTCGCCCTGCAAATCAGACGCGCAGCGCCTTTGTCCGAGTGGACGAAGCAAGATTGTGAGAGCCTCCTCGCCGGGGGTGTGGTAGCACTCTGCGTTGCTCCTGTCCTTTGGAGAAGCGGCCGCTTCTCCGATGGCGAGTTCGTATTCTATGGACCTGCCGGGCAGGATCAACTGTTCCACGTGACCCTGCTGCAGCGACTCTTGCATCACGTACCGCCCGATAACTTCATGGTCTCCGGTCTCCGGCCAACCATCTATCACTATTTCGACGACCTCGCTCTCGCACTTATCCTGCGGTGCCAAAATGCCTTGCATCTTCATGCCATTGATGTGTTCGATCTGTATTACAGATGTTATCCCGTCCTTGTTTATTTTCTGATTGGCGCACTGGCCTACCGCATCGGCCGGCAATGCCTGGGGAAAGCGAGCGGCGGCGTTCTGAGCGTTCTGCTGCTTCTCGGAGCCGGCGGACTGGGCTGGTTCTTCGGTGTTCTGCAAACTGCTCTCCACGCCGCACATTTTGCCGCAATGCGCGCATCGCTCTTTTCCGACTGGGCGTCTTGGGAAGGCATCGATTCAATTCTTCCACTCGTCCATCGTCCCGCACATTACCACGGCCTCCTGATCTCGCTCGCCGCGATTAATCTTCTTTTGCGTAAAGAGACTTCACGGCGCGATTGGATTTTGGCCGGCCTGCTGTTGGGACTGATGGCCGGATTCAACTTTACCCTGGCTGCAACCCTGGGCTTCTCTGCCGCAGTCGCGACCCTCATACTCTTCTTGCAGCGCCCTCGATCCGAAGCCGGCAATCTCGCCTGGCTCTCGCTCTTCATATTCCTCGGCAGCCTTCCTATAGCTGCGGCCATGGTGTTTTCGGGATTTCACAACATGGCGCCCGGCTTTCCTTTCCGCGGGCCGAATTTGGAATACCCAATCGCAGCCTGGGGCACGACCCTCGCCCGAGTCGTACCGGCGGCGCTCGTTCCGTGGGCTTCTCTGATCGTGTTCCCCATCGTGGCCTTTGGAGTCAAACTATTCGGCATCGGTCCGATGCTGCGGCTCGATTTGGGCGAACAATTTCTTCGCGGTATTGCCATCGTGCTCGCGATCACTTTCGCCCTTAATTTCACAATCGGCGCCTTCTTCCCGTACCAGGGCACCGGTATCGCCGTCGCATTTCTCCAGCCCCCGTTGTGGATACTCGGGCTTTTTTCGCTGCGGCCGCTCCATGCATGGCTCGAACGTAACCGTGCAAACTGGCGTCCGCTCGCGCTTTGGGGAATGCTCGCACTCACATGGGTGCAGGCCCTTGGCGCATTCAATTTCTCTTCCAAAGCGACCTTCTCCCAGGAAACTGTTCGTGCCCTGCAGGACGTTCGCTCCGCGGCCGCGCCCGATGACGTCGTCGCCTATCTACCGAGCGATCTGATCGAAACCGCGATTTGGGGGCACGCTATGGAGAGTACAAATTTTGCGATCATGGCGATGACCGGTCTTGACGGCTACTTCTCGTCACCGGATTACTCCAGGTTCTCCGCTGTTCCCGGCCTTCAGGGAAGGAATCAAGCGGACGTGTTCGCTCAGGCCGACCACCTGTACCAACAGAGACACGATGACGTCGGGGCCTTCCTGAAAGGCGATATAGACGGTGACGCCTCCGCGCGGCTTGCCAGCGACCGAGTTCACTGGATTGTGGTTTCTGGCAACTCAGTGCCCGATATTTCGTCTTCTGCAGTCCCTTGGCGAAAGACAGATGAATTAGTGGTTTACAGGATTTCTCCGTAGCGGAAGAAAGGATAAAGTGCGGTCGAAACAAGCGCTAGCCAAGAATTTGCATGGTGAGGACTTGCATTCTGGGCCCATCGCTGGGGTCCCCAAGGCGGTTTCGGAAACACCCGAGATCGGCTCAGTCGCCACATTCGAGTACAAGTTCATTCTGCTTTTTGCACTCGGCGTTTGCGGAGTGAGCAGCATTCCCTACATGGTCGGCCGTGTCGCGCCGTTTCCCGGTTCCGTGTTCACCGACATACTGGCATACGAGGCGGACGCCAACAATTATCTCGCTTATGCGCATCAGGCGGCCGCAGGAGCGTGGCTGTTCCACAATCCCATGACCGGCGAGCCCCACACCGCGGTTTTCTTCAATTTCGAGTGGCTTTTGATGGGGAAAGTGGCGGCTGTGTTCCATCTTTCTCCAGGGTCTGCCATGAATGTGCTGCGGCTGTTGTTCGCTGTCATCATGTGCTTTGCCGTGTATTGGCTGTCGGCATATTGTTTGCACAACATCTTCCTCCGTCGGGCAGCCCTTGTTGCAGTCATGACTGGTGGAGGTTTCGGATGGCTGCTTCTATCGCATTTATTGAATGTGCTTCGCGTGCCGGTGGATCAATCGTATTTTTATGACCTGAGAGCTGGGTTGTTCCCTTACTTTTGGACCCTGATGCTCCCACACTTCTTAGTGGCGGGCGCATTCGCGACCTTGGGCTTGTGCCTGTACTTACGTGCCGAACGTAACCGCCGGGTCAGCAACTACATCGGCGCCGGACTCTTGTACCTGCTTACTGGATCCTGCCGTCCTTACGATATGGCCTACCTCGCTGGCGCAACCGGCCTCTACCTCGGCATCTCGTTCGTGCGAAGCAAGAAGCTGTCGTGGGCATTCATCTTAAGAGCGACGCCTATCCTGATGTGTGTTCCCCTCCTCGGTTATTACTATTGGATATTTCGAATCCATCCTGTTTTTCGCTGGTGGAGTAATGCCGGCAGAGTACCTCCCGCTCCGTGGGCTTTGACATTCAGCTTCGGTCTTTCTTTCTTCATACTGTTGCTTGCGCTCTGGCATCTTCGTGCCCAGCGACTGGGAGATGCAGGCACCTTGATGGTCTCGTGTCTCGTCACGACAGCTGCCCTCATCTACTCTTACCGGTTTCTCCATTTCTCGTTTCAGTTCGCGACCGATATTCTTGTGCCGCTTGTCATGGTTGTATTTCTTGGATTGGAGAGACCGCTCACGCAATGGATTCAGAAGGGTCGGTGGGCGCGAGTCTCAATCATGATTCTCTTGGCCGTGAATGGGCTTACGTCTGTCGCTCTGACCGCGCAGACAGCGCGCCTGGCGTGGCGAGGAAGTTATCGCATCGACCAGCGTCTGGTAGAGGCCTACACCTGGCTGGATAATCATTCCCAGCCCGATGAATTGGTCTTGGCTGATTTTGATAATTCGAATCGTATTCCCCAATATGGCCACAACCGGGTCTTTTGCGGCTATAGCAACACGGTCAGGTTCGCTGAAAAGACCGAGGCGGTCGATCTGTTTTTCGTGCCCGGCACGTCCAATGTAGTGCGAGAGGGGCTGCTTCGGCAAAACGCAATCCGGTACGTGTTACTGAATCAAGAAGAAGCAAGACAGCTCACGGTTTTAAGAAATGCTCCATTTGTGAACCAAGTCTTTGCAAACGATGCCGCTGTGATTTACGCGGTTCCGGCTATGTAAACTGCTGCGCTGGAAAGCCGCGCAGGTTGGGCACTCCGAGTTGGACGACAGACCTCCAAACAGCTATCATCGGCGAACAGGATTATGCGTGGTGGAGAAAATGCGAGAGGGTTCGAAGCCCGGCGTGTTGATCGGAGTCTCGATCGATCTGTCGATCCGAGTGTCGATCGATGCCTAACGGTTGTCATCCCCGTTTACCGCAGCGACGCAATCCTGCCCGAGTTGGTCCGGCGATTGGAACCGGTGCTCTCTGAAACTGCGGATAACTTCGAACTCATTCTGGTCAACGACTCCAGTCCCGACCGCAGTTGGGATGTCATCTCGGATCTAGCTGCACGACATTCCTGGATTCATCCCATCAACCTCATGCGCAATTACGGTCAGCATAATGCGCTGCTGTGCGGCATTCGCGCCGCCCGCTACGACGTCATCGTCACCATGGATGACGATCTGCAGCATCCCCCCGAGGAGATTCCAAAACTGCTGAAAGCGCTAGCGGAAGGATATGACGTCGTCTACGGAACGCCGGAACAGGAGCAACACGGGTTCGGCCGGGACTTTGCCTCTTGGGTGACCAAGCTGACCTTGCAGAATGTAATGGGAGCCGAGATCGCCCGCCAGGTCTGTGCTTTCCGCGCCTTTCGCGCCCAGGTAGCCAAAGCCTTCGCGCACTACGAAGGGTCTTTTGTCTCCATCGACGTTCTGCTGACCTGGGGCACGAATCGTTTCGCTGCCATACCCGTGAAACACGTACCCCGAAAACAAGGTGCTTCGGGATACACCTTTCGCAAGTTGATGACACACGCGATGAACATGATGACCGGCTTCAGCACCATGCCCTTGCAGATCGCCAGCATGATCGGTTTTGTGTTTACCCTGTTTGGACTTCTCGTCCTCGTGTACGTGGTCGGCAGGTTTTTCCTGCATGGCGATCCCGTCCCGGGTTTCCCGTTCTTAGCGTCCGTAGTCGCATTATTTTCCGGAGCCCAGCTATTCGCCTTGGGTATCATCGGAGAATACCTAGCGCGTATGCATTTTCGCAGCATGCAGAAACCTCCTTATGTGGTTCGTGACTCTGAAGCAGAAAAAACTGAAGTAGAAAGAACCGCGAGCGGCAAGGCGGCTTCGTTTTAATGACGACCCGATTGAGCCAAAGCGAAGTCTTCGAATATTGGACACGGCAGGCGCGTGAACATGGCCAATCGCCGTCGGCGTCCTGGTCCGACCATTCCGTAATCGAAATGGAGATCAGTGAGATCGGTAAACATTTGGCCGATGGAGACAAGGTTCTCGACGTAGGTTGCGCCAACGGATACTCCTCTCTGCAATTCGCCTGCGCCCGCCGGATGCAGCTTCGCGGCCTGGATTACATTCCAGAAATGATCGATCAGGCGAAGGCCCGGCTTGGCGCCATGCGTAATAATCTCCTGGGCTCCGTCGAATTTGATGTCGGCGATATTACGCAACTGCAGGAGTCGTCGAATTCCTACGACAAAGTGATTGTCGTGCGGGTGCTGATCAACCTGGGAACCTGGGACCGCCAGCTCGCCGGTCTGCGTGAATGCGTTCGAGTGCTAAAGTCCGGCGGAATGCTTTTGCTTTCCGAGGCCACTGTGCAGGGCTGGCAGCGGTTGAATGCTCTCCGTGCGGAATGGGGAATGGAAGACATTCCTATGCCGCCGTTCAACCAGTACGTTGACCAGGACAAAGTGATCGCCGCGCTCGATGGCGAAGCTGAACTGCTCGAGCTATCGAACTTCGCAAGCACATACTACGTGGGCACGCGCGTTTTGAAACCGCTTCTGGCGCAGGCAACTCATGCGCCCGTTTCCGTCGCTGACCCAAACGCCGAATGGAATCGCTGGTTCTCGCAGCTTCCTCAGGCCGGCGACTACGGTACGCAAAAACTATTTGTGTTTCGTAAATTATGAGCTATCGCATTCCATTTAACCGTCCTTGTCTGGCGGGCAATGAATACAAATACATTGCAGAAGCCATTGCCAATGGGCATGCCTCCGGCGACGGTCCCTTCACCCGCATGTGTCACGACCTTCTCGAAAGGGAACTGGGGGTTCCGCGCGTCTTACTGACAACTTCCTGTACGCATGCGCTCGAAATGGCCGCGCTGCTGCTCGATTGCGGCCCGGAGGACGAAGTCATCCTCCCATCGTTTACGTTTGTTTCTACGGCGAATGCCTTCGCTTTGCGCGGAGCGCGCCTCGTCTTCGCCGACATTCGCCCGGACACGCTGAATCTTGACGAGAATCGCTTGGAATCTTTGATAACCCAGCGAACCAAAGCGATCGTCGTGGTCCACTATGCGGGAGTTGCCTGCGAGATGGATTCCGTTCTAGCTATCGCATCCCGCCATGGAATTCGTGTCGTAGAGGACAATGCGCACGGCCTGTTCTCTCGCTATAAAGGTACGTACACGGGAAAGTTTGGCTCCCTCGCGACGCAGAGCTTCCACGAGACCAAGAACTTTACCTGCGGAGAGGGTGGAGCGCTGATCATCAATGACGCCGAGTTGGTGGAGCGAGCGTTGGTGATTCGCGAAAAAGGTACGAACCGCAGCCGTTTCTTCCGCGGCGAAGTAGACAAATATACGTGGGTCGACCTCGGCTCCAGCTATCTACCTTCGGATCTGTTGGCCGCATTTCTTTATGCCCAGCTCGAAGCAAGAGAGAAGATTCAAGAAAAGCGGAAGCGAGTCTGGCATCGCTATCACGAATCGCTCTGCGACTGGGCTGCGGAGAACGACGTCAAACTACCCGTAATTCCGCCGGAGTGCGAGCAGGCCTATCACATGTTCTATGTGCTTCTGCCTTCACTCGAGCACCGCGACGCGCTGATCTCTCAACTGAAGGCGCAAAGCATTCTCAGCGTCTTCCACTACACGCCGCTTCATCTTTCCGAGGCGGGACTGAAGTACACGGCCGGTCCATCGGACTGCCCGATCACCGAAGACGTTTGTGATCGGCTGCTGCGTCTGCCCTTCTACAATGACCTAAGCGAAAACGATCAAGAGCAGGTCACAACCGCTGTTACGAACTCCAGGTTCCGTTTGTTGAACCGCCAACTAGCCTGAGCCCAGCGCAGGCAATTGGTCAGCGCACCGCCAGAAACGAGTACGTTCCCGCCGGGATGATCACTTCAGCGCCGCTCGGATTACAAAAGTGCAACGTGATTGCATCTGCACCTCCGGCATAGGCATTAAGCGATAAATTCCCCAACGTAGCTGGCGGAGTGACGCCTGTGATTTGATCCGATTTGGTCAGGCCACCCACCTTGCCAACAACATCAACGCAACTCTGGGCGGGCGCGTGGTTAGCCGGCAGGTTAACGCTATAGACCTTCATCTGCGACAGCGGCGAACCGTCTCCCACGGTGAGACTGTTGCCTGCCGTTATCTTTACCGGAACCGCGAACGTCTCTTGCTTTGCGGTTAGCCGCTCCAGCCAATTCGGATGTACACCATCGCCGGTCGCGCCGATGTAGTTTGTGATCGCCACCGGAGCGCCGAAGGCAAGCTGCCCCACATTCAGGCTCACCCCGCCCGCAGGCACATCCGTGCCGATCCACACATCATTCGCGCTGGCCAGCGGGCGGTAGCCGATGGTCCCGCGCGTCAAGCCGGGCTGCGAGTCAACCAGCGTGACGATATGGTGCGGCAGCAGCGCGACCCACGGAGAACTTCCAAAGTTCAATCGCCCTTTCGCAAACGTTTGTCCCCCTCCGCCATCCGTCATCAGCATTGCCGTTTGATTAGGAACACTGTTATTGGCCGTGGTTACGCTCGCGAAGCACGCCGTATATCCTCCCGGCGAGGTTTGGCCATAATCCGTACACCGGTTCGCCACCTGCAATGGATTGTTATTCAGGCCGACTCCCACCACGTTTGGATGCTCGACATCAACTGCGACACTCTTATTGACCGAGACAATCGATCCCGGCCAAAAGATCAGGTTCCCGGCATAGTTCCCTTGCGGAACCGCATACGCTTGCGGAATCGCGCTCCCGCTGTCGGTGTAAGTACAAACCAGTCCGGCACATTGCGGCAGGTTATGTGCAACATACCCGCATGACGTCGTCGTTTCGCCGTTGCAGTTTCCATACGATGGATACGCCGCGCCAATCGCCGCCGGGGTCGCCGCCCGGATCACGTCATAAGTGATGGTGTCGGTGCCGTTCGCAACTCGCGGCCACCGCACCGGGATCGAATCACTCCCAGTCGAGCGGTAATTCAAAACCTGCATCGGCGAAGTGTGAGTACCGATGCTCTTATCGTTGACCGGCGTATCGTTCACCACAATGAAGTAAGAATATTGCGTGCCGCCACTCCCGCCCGAGGGAAACGCCCCCAACACTCCACCTGCGCCCGCGATCGCGAAAGTGCCCGCCCCGCTGGTCATCCCGGCGATCAGGCCAGCGACGCCCGTCCCGGCAAATGGAGAACGCGGCGGCGAAACCGGATTCAGGGCGGTCGAACTTTCCGAGTAAATGTTTTTCAGGTACGCCCCCTGGTAGTTTCCGGTCGAGTTCGACGCATACACCTGCCACGGCCCCGTAGCCTGAAGCACCGTATTTTCGATATAGACACCGTTAGAGTTATAAACCGTTACGCCATTGGAGAAGTTGGCCGTAATGGTCGAATCCCGCAGCGTGACGACCGGCGCTATCTGACCCCGCGATCCCTGATTCCCCGCCGAAAAGACAAACGATCCCGTCCAGTTGGCGCCGTTGTTCAGCGAGATGGCATTGTTATTGAAGTGGTCGATGGTCACGTTCTCATCGTCCCAGAGATCGAAAAAGTTGTTAAAGTTGCCGCCGTCTCCCACCTTGTCATAGGAGATATCGGTCAAATGTGTGTTCATGCCGTTGTCGAGGACAGCCACATACGCCAGCGCCACAACCCCGGGTGTCGCCTGCGCCGGAATGTCGCCGCCGGAATGCGCATACTGGAAGGTCGTGCTCGACGGCACAGCCGTGACCACCGCATCTCCCCAGTACGCGTTGCTATCGGTGAATAGGATCGTCACCATGTCGCCGGGCCGAAAGCCGTGCGCCGTGCCCGTCGTGATCGTCGCCAACTGCGACAACCGCTGCGTTTTAGTGACGGCTACTCCCGCATACTCTGGGGAGCGCGAGTAATTTACCGGCGTCCGGAAACTAAGACCTTGCACCGTGTTGTTTGCGAAGGCATTGGAACTCGCCAGATTGCCTACCTGCAGGCAGGCGCCGCGTCCGATGCAGTCCAGCGAAGCTCCATAGCCGCTCAACACCGATTGGTTCGAGTGCAGATAAATCGTTCCAGCGACGCTGTAAGTATTGAGCCAGTGTTTGGGATAGCCGGGGCCGTTCGCCGGGATGATGACGTTGCACTGCGAGTCTTTCCACGAAGTCGGATCAATTCCGCATGCCGCGTTCAGCGTCTCCTGAATTCCTGACGAAGCCGATCCGATCGTCGATCCGGTCGAATAAGAGTAGTAAGGAGTGAACGTGATCGTCCCTGACGGCGCTCCAGGCACGCAATTGCCGGAATACACACTGACTGCTTCGCTGTGTCCCGCGCCGGAAACAAGGACCTGATAGCCGACTCCACTAGTCGTATCGATCCCGGTTGGACAAGGAGCCAGCGTGATCGTCGCTTCGCTTCCCGCTGTCAGTGGTGTTGAGATTTTCTGCGTCCAATTGTGTGCCGTGGTTGCGTAAGTGATTCCCGCCGGAACGCCACCGTCGTCCGCGCCCGGACCTGAGGCGGAATAAACCTGGCCGACAACCGCCAATAACAGCAAGAGCAGCGCAAAAGCTAGACGTCGCATTGCAACCATTTCCTCCCGTGGCTCGGCTAGCGATAAGGAGTAGCAGTTCTCCAGTCGAGGTGCAAGCCTCGCATTGGGTAGCGTACGAATTCGGAAGGCTACGGCGTGTTCACGATAAGATGAAGCAACGAATATCAAGGAAGCGAGCAACCCGATCCGATGTGCGGCATCGTTGGCATCCTGGCACGCAAAACCCAGATCCCTCCTGCGGTTCTGGAGCGAGCGACGCTTTCGCTCGCGCACCGCGGACCTGATGATTCGGGTACCGTCCTGCTGAAAGAAACCCAGCCGGAGCCACTGGAAATCGGATTGGGCCACCGGAGACTCGCGATTCTCGATCTTTCTCCGCTCGGGCACCAGCCCATGCAGGATCCAGTCACCGGCAACTGGATCGTCTTCAACGGCGAAATCTATAACTTCCGCGAACTTCGCAAGGAGCTCGAAAGCGCTGGCGTCGAATTCAAGAGTCATTCCGATACGGAAGTGATTCTTGCCGCGTATCGCGTCTGGGGCGAGTCCTGTCTGACGCGGCTGGGCGGTATGTTTGCGTTTGGCCTCTGGGACGCGCCGCGAAAGCGGTTGCTGCTGGCGCGCGATCCCATGGGAATCAAGCCGCTCTACTACCACCAGTCCGCGCAGACTTTTATTTTTGCTTCGGAGGTCCGAACACTTTTGGGAACGGGACTCGTGCCACGCAAGACCGATCCCGTCGGGGTGTTGAGTTATCTGGCGTTCGGTTCCGTGTGCGAGCCCTGGACGATCGTGGAAGGCGTGAGAGCTGTTCCGCCGGGGCGCATGATAACGGTAGAAAACGGATTAGTGAACTGCCGCGAATACTGGAGCCCGCTGAGGTCGTCATCGGGTGCATCCGAAGTATCGGGAAATGGGACTGCGGCGGCTCAATTGCCCGCGATCTTGCGAAATGCCGTTTTGTCGCAGCTGGTGAGCGACGTTCCTGTCGGAGTGTTTCTTTCCGGCGGAATCGATTCCAGCGCCCTGGTTGCCGTCCTCAGCCACAATGGTGTGCGCGCGAATACGTTCTCGCTGGTATTCGAGGAAAAAGAGTTCGACGAAGGCCAGTATTCGCGGGAGGTTGCCCGGCACTTTGGAACCGAGCATCACGAGATTCCAGTGACGCAGCAAGACACGTTGGCGTCTTTGCCCCAGGCACTGTGCGCGATGGACCAGCCGACTATTGACGGCATCAATACGTATCTCGTTTCCGCCAAAGCGCGGGCGGCGGGCGTGAAAGTTGCTTTGACCGGTCTGGGCGCCGATGAGATGTTCGCGGGCTACTCGAACTTTCGTCGCGTGCCGAAGATGGAAGCTTTCTCGAAACGATGGGAACGACTCCCAAAGTTCGCGCGCCAGCCGCTGTCCGCTTCAGTGGCGCTGTTTGCCGGCAAAGGCGATCGCAGCCGCAAGCTGGCAGGGTTGGCCTCGGACGGTCATTCCCTCACCCATCCCTACTTTCTTGCGCGCATGCTGTTTGGGGCTGCGGAAAGCGAAACGCTTTTTGCGACGCCAATTTACCATGCTTCGCAGCAGTCCTTCGAGCGAATTCTGCAGGAGTCAGTCACCGCGAGTGAGTTTCTCGATCCCGTCAACCGCGTTTCCTATCTCGAATCGCATTTCTACATGCGCAACACTCTGCTCCGGGACTCGGATTTCATGAGCATGGCGCACGGTCTCGAGTTGCGCGTGCCCTTTCTCGACCGGACGCTGGTCGAAGCCTGCTTCAGCACTCCAGGGGTAGAAAAGTTGCGAGGGAACGTGCCCAAGGGATTGTTGCTCGCGAGCCTGGGCGTCGAGTTGCCCAGCGGGATCGTGAATCGCCCGAAGCGTGGCTTTACGTTGCCCTTTGAGCAATGGCTGCGGGGCGAAATGAGGCCGGTCGTCGAAAGCACCCTGCTGAAGAGTAATTGGGATCGGACTTCGATCAGCCCCGGCTCCGTGCGAGAAGTGTGGAATCGATTTGTGGCTGGCGAGACTTCGTGGTCCCGTCCTTGGTCGCTGTTTGTGTTGGCGCGGTGGTGCGAGCAGAACCTGTGACGCTCCCCTCGTGTAACAATAGCCGGTATAACATGGCCGATATAACATGCTCAGAGCTTATAGCTTCTGATGGAGTGGAATTGATCGAAACAAAATCAGCGCCCACGCTGTCGAAGTCGAGCGCCAGCGTGCCCGTGCTGCCAATAAGCGTGATTGTTCCGGTTCGCAATGAGGCGCGCAACCTGCCCCGCTGCCTCCACGCGCTGGCGGATGTCGGCGAAGTCTACGTCATCGATTCGCAGAGTACCGATGACACCGCCGCTATAGCGGAGTCTCACGGCGCCAAGGTTATGCAGTTTCACTATGCGGGGGGCTGGCCGAAGAAGCGTCAATGGGCCATGGACACACTGCCGCTGGCGTACGACTGGATTCTGCTGCTCGATGCGGACGAAGTCGTGACGCCGGAACTGGTGCAAGAAATCAGGCGCGCGCTACAGAACCCCGAAGCCGACGGATATTACCTCTGCCTCCAGATGTATTTTCTCGGAAGAATCTTGCGGCATGGCGATGCCAACTTCTGGAAGCTTTCGCTGTTCCGCAAAGGGCGGGGCCGTTTTGAATGCCGATTGAAGGATCAGGATACGTCGATGGCCGACATCGAGATCCACGAACACGTGGTGGTTGATGGGGCGACAGCGACGTTGCGCAATGCGTTGGTCCATCACAATTTCGATTCGTTGTCGCGTTACATCCTGAAACACAATGAGTATTCGAATTGGGAAGCGCGGGTACTTCTGCAGCCAGAAGGCAATCGCGAAGAGATGACCGCGGATTTATTTGGTACTCAAGCGCAGCGCAGGCGATGGCTCAAACGAAAGCTGTATCGCTTGCCGGGCTCGCCGGTCCTGCTCTTTCTCTATCGTTACGTGTTTCGGCTGGGATTTCTCGATGGCGTGCCGGGGCTGCTCTACTGCACCTTTCAATCGGTGCAGATGTTCCATTCCAAAGCGAAAATCTACGAGCTGCGGACCGGGAGGGATTGAAGTCGTGTGCGGCATCAGCGGACTCGTGAACTGCGGCGACCGGGAGACGCTCGCCCGCATGACGAACGTGCAGACGCACCGCGGTCCCGACGACTCCGGGCTCTGGGAGCGGCGTTTCCCCGACGGCGGATACGTCGGATTGGGAAGCCGTCGCCTGGCCATTCTCGATCTCTCCGCCGATGGCCACATGCCCATGTCGAACGAAGATGGGACGGTGTGGGTCACCTACAACGGCGAAATCTACAACTTCGCCGATCTGCGCCGTGAGCTCGAGGGCAAGTCCAATGCCCATCATTTTCGCTCGCACACAGATACCGAAGTCGTGCTGCGTCTTTACGAAGAATATGGCCCCGACCGTCTCAAAGATTGCCTCAATCGTCTGAACGGGATGTTCGCCCTCGCCATCTGCGATTTGCGCGGCCCTTCGCCGAAGTTGTTTTTGGCGCGCGATCATTTCGGAATCAAGCCCCTCTATTATTGCGAGCGCGCCGGAAAACTCGCTTTCGCCTCCGAGGTGAAAGCGCTGCTCGAAGTGCCGGGAATCGAAGCGCGCATGAGCATGGAGGCGCTCGACAAATACCTGACATTCCTCTGGGTGCCCGACCCGCTGACGATGTTCGAGGGAATCTTTAAGCTTCCGGCGGGCCACTACGCGACGTGGCAAGGCGACGAGTTCAAGATTGAACAATATTGGGACTTAACGTTTCCTCCGGCCGAATATCGCTTCGAGCGAACCGAGGCGGATCTGGCCGATGAAATTCGCGAACGGTTCTGCGCTTCGGTTGAAGGGCAGATGGTTAGCGACGTTCCGATCGGAGCCTTTCTGAGCGCAGGGCTGGATTCATCGGCTATCGTGGCGGCGATGGCGCGAAAGCAATCGGTGCGGACCTACACGATTACGTTTCCCAAGAAATATCGAGTGGGCGAGACGACCATTGACGATCCCGGCGTTCCAGAGCGCCTGGCACGCAAGCTGGGCTGCGAGCATCACGAGATCGTGGTCGAGCCCGACGTTGTCTCTCTGTTGCCGAATTTGATCTGGCACATGGACGAGCCCACGGCTGATCCCGCGATCATCACGGCGTATCTCGTCTGCCGCGAGGCGCGAAAACAGGCGACAGTGCTTTTGTCGGGAGTGGGTGGTGATGAGATTTTCGCCGGATACCGTAAGCATGTCGCGCACGCATGGGCGGAAGAATATCGGCGAGTTCCAGGCTTTGCCCGCTCCGCGGCAGAACAGGCTTTGCTGGGCTTGCCGTCACTTCGCGGAACGAGGATGAAGGGATCGGTACGCCTCGCAAAGAAGATGGCGCGCAGTGCGGCGCTCAGCCCGGCAGAAGCGTTCATCAGGAACTGCACGTATTTTGATACGCAGCAGAGGACGGATTTATATGCTCCGGGATCGCAGTGGCTGGCGCACCTCGACTCTGCGGTTCAGCACCTCGCCGCGTTCGACAAAGTTAGGCACGCCGACTTTCTCAACCAGATGCTCTACCTCGACACCAAGATCTTCATGCCCACCCTGAATCTGACCTACAACGACAAAATGAGCATGGCGTCGTCGGTTGAAGTGCGGGTGCCGTTTCTCGACCGCGAGCTTGCCGAATTCGTTGCCTGGAATGTAAGGCCGGAGTCGAAGCTGAAAGGGAAGTGGCGTCTTGTGACGAAGCACATTTTCCGCGAGGCCATGCGTAGTATGCTGCCAGACGAGGTGATGCGGCAGCCCAAAGCCGGCTTTGCGGCGCCTGTGGACTACTGGCTGGCGCACGATTTGCGTCCCATGGTGGACGATCTGCTGTCGGAGAGCCAAGTTCGAAAGCGTGGATTGTTTCGACCGGGAGTGGTGCGGCGTTACGTAGATGAGCACCGGCGCGGCGCGGAAGACTGGTCCATGCAAATCTGGCAATTGCTGACGCTGGAAATCTGGACCCGACTGTTTCTCGATGGCGGCGCCCGCTCGTTCGCGCAGCAACAGATTGGAGCACAGCAACTGGCTATCGCTTGAGCGAACGCATCTCAGGATGACAAAGTTGGAAGCTCAGACCAACGCACGCAGACCCAGATGAACAGTCCCGACTCGATTTCCACTCGAAACGTCATGTCCACCAGAGCGGACCGCGTCCTGAACGAAGCCGCGGGTCTGGTGCGCGCGCCGCAACGCGTTGTTCCACTCGTTTCCAAGCTCGTCGCCGATGAACTACGGACAGTCTTCGAATATCGGCATCTCCATTCGTACGCGGCCGCGACCATTCCGACCGCGGATGCGCTGCGATCAATCGTGGATTGGATTCTCCGCGCACAACAAGCTGACGGAGGCATTGCAGCGTACTACAGCCTGCTCACCGGATATTCCGATTCGTATCCCGAGGTAACTGGCTACATCATTCCAACGTTGTACGATTTTGGAGACTTAACCAAACAGGCCGCTCCACGCAACGCTGCGGAACGCGCTACCCGCTGGCTGCTGTCGCTGCAAATGCCGTCAGGCGCTTTTCCAGGCGGACTTCATCGCTCCGACCGCGGCCACCACAACGCCGCTCAGCCCTCCGTGTTCAACACTGGCCAGATCTTGCAGGGACTGGTTCGCGCCCATACCGAGACCGGAAACGCGCAGATCCTCGAACGCGCCGTGGCTGCCGGTGATTGGTTGGCCTCGATCCAGCAGACGGACGGATCATGGAGCGGAGAAGGCGCATATCAGGGGACGGCCCACACTTACTACAGCATGGTTTCGTGGGCCCTGGCGCAGTTGGCCTCAGAATCCAAAGATCCCCGTCACGCAGAGGCAGCCGACCGAAACATCGACTGGGTGCTGGCACACGTCAAGCCCAGCGGTTGGATTGACGGCATCAACCTGCGCACACATCCCGCTTATTTGCATTTCATCGCCTACGTAATCCAGGGAACCCTCGAGTGCGGAATCCTGCGCCGACGCGATGACGCAATCCAGGCGGCCGCGAAGTCCGCCTGGGTTCTGCTGCGCAAGTTCGAGACACACAAGCGATTGATGGGGACCTATGAGCCGGACTTCGCCGGCGGTCAGAATTTTTCATGTCTCACGGGCAATGCGCAGATGTCGTGCGTGTGGCCGCGTTTGTTTGAGGTGACCGGCGATCTGCGCTATCTGAACGCAGCGCTCAAAATAAACGAGATGTTAAAGCGGTCGATCCCGCTCAACGGCCCTCGCGGAGTAGTCGGCGGAGTAGCTGGCTCGTATCCGATTTGGGGAGCGTATCAACCGATGCGGTTCATCAGTTGGGGGAGCAAGTTCCTCGCCGACGCGCTCATGCTGGAGCAGCGCGCGACGCGCGAGTTCGAAGCAAAGTTCGAAACAAAGCTCGAAACAGAGTCCGAAACAAAGCGCGAAGCAAATTTCAACCGAAAGCGCAAGGCGGCCGAATGCGCCTAGCAATCCTCTGTTCGAGTCCGTACAGCGAAACCGGCTGTGCCGTCACCTCACGCCTCGCGCAACTCGGACACGTTCCCGTCGGAGCGCTCACGCTGCCCTCGTGGGACAGTAGTACGCTGCTGCGCAAAGTCGGGCAATGGGGCCTACGCGATTCCCTCCGCTACGCCGCTGCCAAACTAGCTCCTGGCGAGACCGCGGTTCAGGACAAGATTCGCAATCCCTATCTTGAACAGCCATTGCGGCATAGGGATGGAGTATTTCGCAGCTTGCGACAGGTAGCCCGTGCCTATGGATTTCCGGTCGTGACGTGCGCCGACCAGAATTCGACGCGCGCAGTTGAACAACTAAAGCATTGGTCCCCAGACGTGGCGATTTTCACCGGCGGAAACATACTTAGAGACGAGCTGTTGAAAGTTCCCCGGCTTGGCATTTTGAATTCCCATCTTGCCCTGCTCCCCGAAATCCGCGGCATGAGCAGCCCGGAGTGGTCGCTCCTGTGCGGAGTTCCTCTCGGCATAACGATCCACTTCATGGACAGCGGCGTTGATACTGGCCCCATCCTCTTGCGTCGTGAATTCCCGACCGCCGCCGACTGCGATTCGTTGGCCGATTTGCGCAATCGTATGATCGCGAAAGGGATCGATTTGATCGCCGAGGCCGTAGCCGGTCTTGACCGCGGCACGATCTCGGCTGCCCCGCAAGCGGATCGAGAAAAAGATCGTCAATTTTTTGTGATGCACGAGCAGTTGAAGGCCGTAGCCACCCGCCGCCTGAATCAAATCCGGTCGAAGGAATCTCGGTTGAATCCCGTGACTAACGAGTGCCATGGTTAGGCTCGGCACTCTGTTGCACATCGGCCAGGCATTTGGGTTTCGCGACGGTGTCTTGCGCTTGGGATATGAAATCCAGCGCGGCAGCGGGCTGATGTCGCGCCGCATGCAGTCGGTCGGAGGCTGGGACTGTTGGGACCTGAAACGCATCGCTCCGAAGTATTCACCCGAAGATCTTCTGAACACTCGCCGCCAGGGCGGTCGTCCTTTCTTTTTTTCGGGCTCTCGCAGGCTGGCACCGCAACTCAAGAAAATTCTCGGCTCGGACGGCGAAGCATCAATCATTGCCGAGGCGACCAGAATTCTTGAAGGCAACCTGCCCTTCTTCGGCGGCCTGTCATTTGCGTGCGGCTTTCCTCCCCAATGGTTCCAGAATCCGGTCACAGGCCAGCGCGTCTCGCCCACGCGCCCGTGGACATCGATGAGATTCGCCTCCGGATTTTCCCCGGACGACTACGGCGACCTCAAGTTTATTCTGGAACCTTCCAGATTCCTGTTCACATACCCGCTCGCCCGCGCTTACGCCCTAAGCGGAGACGAGCGCTATCCCGACGCCTTCTGGAGAGCGCTCGAAAACTGGGCCGCCAGCAGTCCGCCCATGTCTGGTCCGCTCTGGATATGCGGTCAGGAATCCTCGCTGCGAATTCTGGCATGGTCGTTTGCTCTTTACGCCTTTCTCCATTCGCCCGCCACGACGCCGCAACGAGTGGCACTTCTCTTGTCGATGATCGCCGCGCATGCCTGGCGCACACTGCAAACCGCGGGTTACGCGCGATCGCAGCGCAGTAATCATCTTTTCAGCGAGGCCGTCGGCCTGTGGACGGCCGGAACGCTTTACCCTGAACTGAGCGACGCGGGAACTTGGCAGAAGCAAGGAGCGCGCCTGCTGAAGGAAGCGGTCCTCGACCAGATCACTCCCGATGGAGTTTATCTCCAGGATTCATTCAACTATCAGCGCATGGTTCTTCACCAGCTCCTCTGGACGCTTCGCCTCTCGGAGATTCACAAAATCGAACTAGACGCGGAGATTCGCACCCGCAGCATCGCAGCCTTCAAGTTCATCGGTAAGTTCGTGGATGAAGAATCCGGGCGCGCGCCCAATCATGGGTCGAACGACGGCAGCAACATACTTCCGTTGGCCGCGTGCGACTATGGCGACTTTCGCCCGCTGTTGCGACTGGGAAGTTGCATTCTGGATCGTCCGACAGCGCTCCCAACGGGACCGTGGGACGAGCCTGCGCGGTGGCTGTGCGGCGAGAAAGGGGTGCCCCATCCAGGCTCCTCTTGGGTGGGCGCGTCCAGCATCGCGCACCAATCGAACTCCACAGGCTATCATCGCCTCGGCACCGGCAAATCGTGGGCGATGGTGCGAGCCGGGCACTACACTCGTCGTCCTTTTCAGGCCGATCAACTGCACGTGGACCTGTGGTGGCACGGCCTGAATCTGGCACGCGATGCCGGCACCTACCTTTACAACGGCGAGCCTCCATGGAACAACGGCCTCGCCGGCACTGCGGTTCACAATACGGTCATGGTGGACCGCCGCGACCAGATGACGCGCGCTGGCCGTTTTCTATGGCTCGATTGGGCGCAGGCATCGGGCAGGGCATTTTCTACCAACGACTCCGACTCACCCGACTGTTTCGAGGGCGAGCACGACGGCTACCGTCGCCTCGGAGTGAAACATCGGCGGATGGTCCAGTGCGTCACGGAAGACGCGTGGATCATTGTGGATGATCTGCTAGGCGCCGATGAGCACGAGCTACGGTTGCACTGGCTGCTGCCAGACCTGCCGTTCGAAGTGATCGCGGGCTCGCCTTTTTCCGCAGTCCTCAGCGCGCATACAGCCCAGTTTCGCTGGCACGTCTTTTCCAGTTCTCCGGGGAGCGCGGCCATCATCCGTGGCGGAAAGAATGTGGCGGGGGACATTGAGTGTAAGGCTGAAGACGAGGAGATCCTCGGCTGGGAATCGCCCACCTACGGAGAGTTATGTCCCGCGATTTCTCTCCTTTACTGTGTACTAGCGCCTTTGGCGGTTCGCATCGTCACCGTAATTCTGGCCGACGAAGCGCTTCAGCTTCGCCAGAGCGACAGCAATTTGGTCTTATCGCGCAATGCCGTGCAGGTTTATCAATTGAGTCTGGCGGCGATGCAAACAGCGAGAGAGCGCGGCTAACCGTCGTACAATTGCGGATGTTGGACTTTTCGAGCACCCAAGCAGCGCGCGGTCCGTTGCGACACGATATGAAACAGCTTCTCCAACAGGTCAGCGGCGGCGAGATAAAAGTGGTCGACGTTCCCGCTCCGAAATTGCTCGCGGGGTGCGTATTGGTCCGCACAGCCGCATCCTTAGTTTCGGTCGGGACCGAGCGAGCCTCATCGGAGTTTGCCCGGAAAAACCTGCTGCAGAAGGCGAGGATGCGTCCCGATCTCGTACGCGAGGTCTGGAACAAAGTTCGCCGCGACGGCGTGGTGTCGGCGTTCGCCGCAGTCCGCAGCCGCATGGATCAGCCCAGTGCCCCCGGCTACAGCAGCGCCGGAACCGTGGTCGCCGTAGGCGCGGGTGTAACCGACATCCGCCCCGGCGATCGCGTAGCCTGCGCCGGCGCCGGTCATGCGATACACGCGGAATTCGCGTGCATACCGCGACTGCTGCTGGCCCGCATCCCTCCCAACTCGCGAGCGACGCCGGAAGTCAGTTTCGATCACGCGGCAGCAACAACCGTCGGGGCCGTCGCCCTCCATGGCGTCCGAACCGCTGACGTGAAGTTGGGCGACGTTGTCGGCGTGATCGGACTCGGTCTGCTCGGACAGCTAACCGTACAGATTCTCAAGGCCGCAGGTTGCCGTGTCGTAGGGATGGACATCGACCGGAGTCGGGTTGAACTCGCATTGCGTCTGGGCGCCGATGCCGCCAGCGACTCCTCGACTGCATTCTCTGACGCATGCATGCAGCAGTCCGGCGGCCGCGGCGCGGACGCGGTGCTGATTGCGGCGCAGACCGCCAGCAGCGATCCAGTCAATCTGGCCGCTGAAGTGGCTCGCGACCGCGCAGTCATTGTCGCAGTTGGAACCGTGGGCATGGCCCTCGAGCGCCGAACTTTTTACGAGAAGGAATTGGATTTTCGAGTTTCTCGCTCTTATGGCCCCGGGCGTTACGACGCGGCCTACGAACAAAAAGGTGTGGATTACCCCATCGGATATGTGCGCTGGACGGAGACTCGCAACATGGAGGCTTTTCTCCAACTTCTCGCCGATGGCAAAGTGGACGTGGGCGCTCTAATTACGCACAGGTTTCCCATTGATCAAGCGCAGTCGGCATACGACCTCATCACCGGGAAATCACAGCAAGCTTTTCTCGGAGTCCTGATCACTTATCCGGAACGGGTCGAGGAAACGCGGCGTGGAGCCATAGAAATGGAATTGGCCGCGACGGGCCGAACGCCCGCCGTTGATGCCGCGACGTCGGTTGCCATCGGATTGTTAGGAGCGGGCAACTTTGCCATCAGCACATTGTTGCCGGCGATAAAACGAGTGGGCGGCTCGACCTTGGTCGGAGTCTGTGCCGCCAATGGCTCCCACTCCGACCACACCGCGAAAAAGTTCGGATTTCAGTACGGCGCTACTGATGATGACCGCTTGATCGGCGATCCGACGATCAACACCTTCGTCATCGCCACCCGTCACCATTTACATGCCAGACAGGTGCTCGCGGCTCTGGAGGCCGGCAAGCACGTCTTCTGTGAAAAGCCGTTGTGCCTCACCGAAGATGATCTGCGCGACATCGTGCTGGCCTATGACCATGAATCGCAGGTCGGGCGAAGCGGCGCCAGGCCGCTACTGATGGTCGGTTTCAACCGCAGGTTCGCTCCCCTCGCACTTCGGCTCAAGAGCTTTCTTCGCGGAATTCATGAGCCGCTGGCGCTGCATTATCGCGTGAATGCCGGCTTTATTCCTGCCGATCACTGGTTGAATGATCCCGAACAAGGTGGTGGCCGCGTCATTGGCGAGGTCTGCCATTTTGTGGACTTCCTGACTTTCCTGGTCGGTGTCGCTCCGATTGAGGTCGAAGCCCGCAGCCTTGCCAACCCCGGCAAATACAGCAATGACAACATCATCTGCTCGCTGCGTTTCCCGGATGGCTCGCAAGGCACCATCAGCTACTTGGCCAACGGAGACAAATCATATTCGAAAGAACGAGTCGAAGTCTTCGGCGGAGGCGCGGTCGCAGTTCTAGAGGATTTTCGCCGTCTGGAACTCGTGAGCCGGGGTCGGAAGCAAGTCTTCCGATCGCTGCTGCGTCAGGACAAAGGTCATCGCCGCGAATGGGAAGTTTTTATTGCCGCGCTCCGAAAGGGGACAGACTCGCCCATCCCTTTAGCGGAGATCGTGACCACGATGCTCGCCACTTTCGCATTGGAGGAGTCGCGTTCTTCAGGTCGGCCGATTTCAGTCAGAGGACTGCCGAGGGATATTCAGAGCCAACGCTTCGAGGAATAGGGTTTTAATCTCATCCCTTTCGAAGATTTCTGTCCAGAGCCCCGTGAAAATTCTCTACGTCTCGCAATACTTTCCGCCTGAAATGGGAGCGCCCGCAGCGCGAGCCGTTGAGCTCTCACACCACTGGGCACGGATGGGGCACGAAGTAACCGTGCTCACTGGCTTTCCAAACCATCCGACTGGGGTTGTGCCCGAGAAGTGGCGGGGGCGGTTGCATCAGCTTCGCTACACCGAAAGCATCGACGGAGTGCGTGTCGTGCGCACCTGGCTCTGGCCTCTGCCGAATCGAAAAGCGCACGAAAGAATCCGCAATTACACCTCCTTCTGTGTCTCAGCAGCGATCACCGGATCGGCACTGCCTAAGCCGGACGTGGTCATAGCGACCTCGCCGCAATTGTTGTGCGCACTTTCGGGATGGTGGATCGCGTTCTGGCAGCGCGTTCCCTTCGTCTTCGAAGTGCGCGATCTGTGGCCGGAATCACTGGCAGCCGTCGGCGCCGGCAGTGAGGGAAGCCTGCTCCATCGCATGCTGGGAGCCATCGCCGGGTTTCTTTACCGCCGTGCCGACCGCATCGTGGTCGTGTCGCCCGCCTTCAAGGATGTCCTGATACGGAATTGGCACGTTCCTGCAAGCAAGATTTCCATAGTCGAGAATGGCGTAGAGACCGATCTTTTCCGCCTTGAGCCGGCGGCGACCGAGGTGCGAGAGCGGCTGAAGCTCCAAGATCGTTTTCTGATTTGCTACATCGGCACCATGGGCAATGCACATGGACTGGGCACGTTGCTCGATGCCGCTGAAAAAATGCAAACGACGTTCCCGAGCGCGACGTTCCTACTGATTGGGGAAGGAGCTGAGAAGGAACAGATGACGGAACTTGCCGCTGCGCGCGGATTAAGCAACGTTCAGTTTCTTGGGCAGCAGCCGCGCGAACAGATTCCGGCTTATGTTTCGACTGCCGATCTTTGCCTGGTGATGCTGAAAAAGACCGAACTGTTCAAGACCGTGATTCCTACCAAGCTGCTCGAATACATGGCGTGCGAGCGCCCGGTCATCGTTGCTGTCGACGGGCAAGCCCGCCAAATCGTCGAAGAAGCCGGCGCCGGGATTTTCGTGGAACCCGAGAACAGTCAGGCACTGGCGAAAGCGATTCTGGAACTGAAGTCGAAACCCGATGACAGAAGGCGGATGGGAAAGAGCGGGCGGCACTATATCGTCAACAAATTTTCACGGGAACGAACAGCGCAGGACTATATCAGTGTTCTTGAAGAAGTCCGCCTGAAGAGTCCCGCTCGCTAGTGAACCGCCTCATCCTAGTGAATGGCAACAATTGCCAGGGCAGTGGACATCGACACGGCGACGTCCGCAGTGCGGTAGCCCGCAGCTTTGGCGGCGCTTCCGGGTATGAACAAGATGTCACCTCTCACCATTGCCACATCCGGCGCTTTGGAATAGAGCATTTTCTTGAGATCAACCGGAATTTCCTGAACTCCGTTTGGCCCCTGGCGTATGATCTTGGTCTTGCCCAATGAAGATGTGCGAGTGTTGCCACCGGCCAAAGCCAGAGCTTTAAGGACGGTGAGGTTATTGTCTTCAATCAGAAATCCACTCGGACGGTTCACGTCGCCCACCACATAGATGATTCCGGCGCGGGAAACTATGATCGTGTCTCCAGGATATACATCCACATTGTCCTGCGTGTCTTCTGCCAGGTTCGACGACAGCTGAAGCTCGACCGGCTGGGGATCTCCGCGATGCTCGATGGTCACTTTGCGGCCCGCCTTGTCAGTGAGCCCTCCTGCCGCCGAGATCATGTCGAAAAGGTGGCGATCGCCAATGGCGGGATATGGCCCGGGGTGATTAACTTCTCCCACCAAAGTGATGGATTGCGAGGCCGATTCGTCCACGAAAATGGAAACATGTGGGCCGCGGACAAAGCCTCCATCCTCCAACCGCTTCTGGATTAATTCCTGCGCTTCATCAGTCGTCAGGTCGGCAATGTGAACATAGTCGATCAGCGGGAGGTACACGTCGCCTGAACCACTGATGCGCGTCTTGATCGAAAGATCGGGGACTCCAAACACGGTGACCTCGATCAGATCGCCTATGCCGAGTTTTATGTTTGAATTAGCGAGTAGATGTGACGCCGCAGGTGCAGCGGATTCGCTGGCGGGCGCGGACTGGGGAGGCTCTCCCCCGACCGGCGTCTGGGCCAGAAGGTGGAGGCTGCACAACCCAACCAGCAATACGTTCAAGCTCCGCACAACAATGCGGCAATTCCGCCCGGACATACCAACACTCCTGGATTTACGCGTGGGTCGATTTTAACACACGCTCCTCAGTGAAATCGCCGCAAACGGTGTGTCACAGTCCCTCGGAACCCAAACGCTAACCGGCAAAATAGCCCCAGAAACAATGGGGGTTGGCCACGAGTCGAAATCAGTCCCGCAAACTGCTTGGGGAGCGAAGGATCGAGTTAAAGGTATAATTTCGAAAATCATTGATTTTCTAAAATCATTGAGAGCTGAATTCTCGAGCGTTGGTCCAGGCTTTGATGAGTCTCTGGTAGCGGAGGAGTGAGTCGTGAAGACAGCGGTGCAAGTGCCGGAACCACTGGTCCGGCGCTTCATGCCCGAGCTGGACGTGCTGCGCGGACTTGCAGTTCTCGGTGTGCTGTTCTATCACGGGTTTAGAGCGCAGTACGGAGATCTGCCCTTCACAGGAGCTCGCAGAATTTTCCTGCAGGCGACTCAGCCTGGAGTTCTCGGAGTAAACCTGTTCTTCGTGCTCTCGGGGTTCCTAATCACCGGAATCCTTCTCGACTCCCGGAACCGGCCCGACTATTACCGCCGCTTTTACACCCGCCGCGCCCTGCGAATTCTCCCTGCTTATTATTTTCTCCTCATCCTACTAGGCCTTCTGCACCAGGCCTCGGCGGCGTTTCTCGGTCTGAGTTTCGTTTATCTATCCAATGTCACCGGCCTCTTTGGCGTGGCCATGGACTATCACCCGCTCTGGTCCCTCGCCGTCGAAGAGCACTATTACATCGTGTGGCCCTCAGTCGTGCGCAAGCTGGGGCCTCGATTTCTCGCGTCATTTTCTCTGGCCCTCTGCATCCTCATCCCTGTCGCCCGAGCAGTCGCCTTCCACTACGGTCATTTTCAAGGGGGAGAATGGTACACATGGTTTGCAGCCGACGGGCTCGCTGGGGGGAGTCTCCTGGCAATTGCGCTGCGCGGTTCGATCAGCCGGAAGCACGCGGCGATCGGGGCCGCAGTTCTGATGATAACGGCGACGATCGTACTGATCGCTGGCGGTCCCTTCGGCTTGCTGTCACGTCAAACCGTGCTAGGTGCAAGTCTGCAACTGACGTTAGTAAACACTTTTTTTGCCGGACTTCTTCTTCTCTTCATGGTGATCGGTAGCAGCCCGCGGAAAGGTCTGGTCAAGAGCTCAACCCTGCAGTTCTTCGGCTACATCAGCTACGGACTCTACCTGATCCATCTGTTGGTATTTCAAATCTACGACATGGTGACGAGAAGGTTTTGGCCATTGCTGCAGCCCTCCCTCGGACACTTCGACCTGATCCTGCTCAGGTTTGCAATTGTGAGCGCGGCCGCTGTTGGCTTGGCGTACGTCTCGCGGAAATACTATGAAGAGTGGTTCCTGCGACTGAAAGATCGCAGCGCAGCTCCGACAGAGGAGCCTGCCGAGACTTCTGTGAAGGTAATAGTCACCGCGCCCGCCGCATCCGCCACCGGCAGAGAAGCTTCGGAGTCGTTCTTAAGATGACCATGAAGCTGGCCGAAGCCCTGAAGATTATTCAGTCGGTCCCACTCGATGCTCCTCCGCTGCCAGTAGCGCTGCTGTGTGGATTCACTCCCTTACATCTGGAAACATTCCTTCGGGCACAGCTGTGCAATTTGTTTCCCGGACGGGCTCCTAACGTGAAGACCGGGTTGTACGGCGATTTGGTTGGGAATCTGCAACGCGTGACGGATGTTTCCGCCGCGGTTGTGGTCATCGAATGGTCCGATCTCGATCCCCGGCTCGGCCTGCGCCGGCTGGGCGGATGGGAGCCATCCCAATTGCATGACATCCTGGGCGAAGTAAACCGCAGCTGCGATCGTCTGCAAAACGCTACAACAGCGGCCGCAAGAAATATTCCGCTAGTCGTGTCTTTCCCAACTCTCCCGCTGCCTCCGATTTCCTTCACCCCGCTAGCGCGGGCGAGCGAGTTCACTCTTGATCTTCGCAGCCGCGTTGCTGTGGTCAGTGCCGAGCTATCCCGTGTCCCCAGCGTCAAAATTGTTGATCCGCAGCGCCTGGATGCTCTGTCCTCGTCGCGCCACCTCGACGTCAACTCCGATCTCTCGTCTGGCTTCCCCTATACGTTGGCGCACGCTTCGTCGCTGGCCGAGGCGCTGTCCGAATTGATTCTGAATCGACCACTCAAGAAGGGACTGATCACCGATCTCGACGATACGTTGTGGCGTGGTATCCTCGGCGAGGTCGGGGTGAAGGGAACTTCATGGGACTTGGACAATCACAGCCAGATTCACGCGCTCTATCAGCAGTTGCTGCACTCACTGGCGACGGCCGGCACGCTGATCGCAGTCGCCAGCAAGAACGACCAGTCGCTGGTGGAAGAAGCATTTGCCAGCCGAGAGCTTATTCTGCTCGCAACTGATATTTTTCCCTTCGAGGTGCATTGGGGCGCGAAGTCCGAATCGGTGGCGCGCATTCTCGACGCATGGAACATTTCGGCCGCCGATGTGGTCTGTGTCGACGATAGCCCGATGGATCTGGCGGAGATCAAAGCAGCTCATCCGGCGACAGAATGTCTCCTATTTCCTCGCGAAAATCCGCAGGCCGCCTATGAGCTCATGGAAAAGCTGCGCGACCTGTTTGGTAAGGACAAAATCTCCGAAGAAGATAGCCTCCGCGCCGCCAGCCTGCGGGCAAATGCCGAGCTACAGCACGATAAGGCGAAGGTTGCATCCGATGCTGCGGGCGATTTCATTCGCCACATCGACGGCAAGTTGACTCTCAGCGCCCAGAAACAGCCGCTGGATTCCAGGTCCTTGGAATTAGTGAACAAGACCAACCAGTTCAACCTGAATGGTCGCCGCTTTCAAGAGGTGGAATGGCAAAATTGGCTGAACACGCCGGATACCGTCCTCGTAGCGGCCAGCTATCGTGACAAATATGGCCCGCTGGGAAAGATCGCTGTCATTGCCGGTGATCTTTTGCCAAGCGCGAGCGTGAACGGCGACTCTTCAGGAAAGCGCAGGCTGCGTATCCGAACCTGGGTTATGAGTTGCCGCGCCTTCTCAAGGTTGATTGAATACGATTGCGTCCGATGGCTTTTTGCCAAGCTGGATGTCGAAGAACTTGAATTTGACTTTTTACCGACCGCTCGCAACACGCCCATGCAAAACTTTTTACAGGATGTTCTTCGCGCGCCGGCGGAGCCCCACTGTCGCCTGTCCCGCACTCAATTCATGCAGAACTGCCCGGCAGCAAATCATTCCGTTGAGGAAGTGGCCTGATGGCCGAGATCGAGACCCGTCTGACCAACTGCTTCGCGACCGCTTTTCCGGAACTTAAAGCGCAAGAGATTCCTTCGGTGTCCGCGGGTTCGCTGGCAAGCTGGGATTCGCTGGCTGGCATCACCTTGATTTCCCTGATCGAAGAGGAGTTCGGTATCAGCATATCGCCTGATGATGTTCCCGATCTAATCTCGTTCGAGTTGATTGCCGATTATCTTCGGAGGACGCAATCCGAGGGCGCAAAGTGACGCGCGCGCCTAAATCCATTGCGGCTGGGGACCTTCGCATTGGACTCACCGCCGAGTACGAGCGCGAAATTCAAGAGTCGGATGTGCTCGAGTTTGCCGCCAACTCGGGAGACTTCAATCCTCTGCATGTGGATTCCAGCTTTGCCGAGCACAGCCGGTACGCACAGCGCATCGTGCACGGCGCCTTTCAGATTGGTTTGGCCTCCGCATTGATCGGCATGCATTTGCCCGGTCGCGACGTGCTCCTGGGCTCGGTCAATGCGCATTTTCTGTCGCCCCTCTATTTTCCGTCTCGAGTTCGCGTTAGCGGAGAGGTCACAGCGTGGAACGCCGCCTCTCGTGCCGGCAGCATTCGCGTTACCGTGTCCGACTTGGCATCTCTCGCGCCGGCCTCGGAGATCACAATGGCTTTCACGCTGCAGGGTAAACCCGAGCACCCGGCAGCGAAGACGCAGCCATCAAGATCGGCAGAGGCAACATTTTCCCCAAACAGAAAAATCGTCATGCTCACCGGAGCATCGGGAGGAATCGGCGCTGCCTTGCTCGAGCCTCTGACCGAAGAGTTTTCCGTGCTGGCGCTGGTTCACCGTCGTCCATTAAAAGGGAAGCCATCCCACGTCATCGAAGTGCAAGCCGATATCGGCGCTCCCGGATGGGAGCAAATTGTCACTGAGCGCTTGGGCGGCAATCCTCTGTACGGCATCGTCCATTGTGCGTGGCCCGGCATGCCCAAAGGAGGCTTGCTGCACAGCGATTTTCGGCTCATCGAGCAACAGCTCGCCTTCGGAACCTCCCACGTGGTGCGCCTGGCCCGTTTACTGTTCAGTCTAGCCGGCACCGACGGCGCACGGATGGTGGCGCTCGGGTCCGCTGCCGGGCACCACAAGCCCGCCTTGGGCTTGGGAGCTTATTCTCTCGCTAAGTCGGCATTGGAAGATACGCTCCGGCTCTTGGCTCCCGAGTTGGCTCGCAAGAAAATCAGCATCAATGCGGTGTGCCCGACATTCGTGGCCGCCGGGATGAACGCCCAAATCGATGATCAGCAGATAAAACGTGAGAAAGCCCTCGTTCCCATGGGTCGCGTTTGCGAGATCGAAGACATCGCCGGCGCCGTCCGCTATCTTCTTTCACCGGACTCTTCTTTCGTTTCAGGACAATCGATCATGCTCTCCGGAGCGCAGATGTAATGTAGAAGTTCTCGTTAAGCCTTAAAACAACATGCCGCAGAATGGCAAGAGTCTCCAGCTCCACGAGATCACTCCGTCCGACCTGGAGGAAGTGGCGCGATTCATCAGCCGCGTGTCGGGCTCAGAAACGCCGCTCCCTCGCGCCGTCGAACGCTTGTCATGGATACTGCTGGAAAATCCCGCGCGCCAAGCCGGCGATCCCTTGGGATGGCTTCTCCGCGCCCCTTCTGGAGAAGTTGTCGGCTGCATGGCTTGCGCTCCCCAGAATTTCTGCTTCGGCGAGACGACTTTCAAGCTGATGATGGCCAATTCGTTTTACGTCGATGATCAATATCGAGGAGCAGGCGCGTCAGTCTTCCTGAAATATTTGCGGCTCGGCCGCCGCTACCCTTTGTTCGTCAGTTCCGCCAATCCCACCGTCGCTGAAATGTGGCAGAAGCTCAGCGGATATCCGTTGGGGGATTCGGATCATGAAGTCCTTGGCATCGTGCGCTGGCCACCGCTGTTGGCAGAAAGCGTGTACCGTAAGACGTCAAGCGATCGCGTGGCCCAGTTCACCGCCGCCGTAGTATCGCCTCTCGCATCCTCATGGTCGGGCACTCGATGGTCTGGCACTCGGCGCCTACAACTTTCTGACACCGCGGGTGGAAAGCTCCTGCCATTAGACAGTCCCGAGGAAGCACAGAGCATATGCGCCGAGCATCGCAGCGACAAGGTCACGAGTTGCCGCGATGTCCGATTTCTGAAATGGCGCTACTTCTCGCGCGGCGGCCCGACGACTCGTCTATTCGCGTTTAGTCCCGGTAATGGCGAGAAACAGCACATGGTCGCAGTTCACTTACAAAATCGTGGATACAAACAACAGATCAGAGCACTGCACGTACTAGACGTCTGGGGCGAAGCCGATCCGAACATATATCTCGCCATCGCTGCCTGCTTGTGGCGCGAGTATCGTGAGCAGATGGATATGCTGGTATTCCGCTGCCTCAACCGAGCGCAGCAGCAACTTTTAACCGCTCACGGTTTCAGAGTTCGTCCGTTCGGGGCGCCCGTCGCCTGGTGCATCGATAAATATGGATTACTCCCAACCAAGACTTGGTACTTCGTGCCAGCCGATGGCGATATGTTTCTGTGAGGCTGAAGTTTGAGCGCTAAGACTCTCGTTCCTTTAACAGTGCGTTCCGCCGTTCGCTCCGCATTGATAAGAACTGCCGCCGCGCTCCGCGTGGATGAACTCGCGCTCGGCCTGCGACGATGGCTCGTCCGCTGCGGTCAATCTTCCAGCATGTTGGTGATTGAAATGCACGAGACGCCGGAACGGGATGCGCCCTTGCTCCGCCAGCAATTGGAGTGGGCTGCGCGCCATTTTACGTTGGTTGATCTGCCCACTTTCGCCGGTTTGTGGCAGGAGTATCGCATCAACTCGCGAGCACTCATTAACCGCAAGCCGCCCTTACTTTTCACTTTTGACGATGGCCGGCTAAATAACTACACCGTCGCAGCCCCGCTCCTCGAATCATTCGGGACGCGCGGAGTTTTCTTTGTCGTCCCGCAGTTTGTACAATGCAATCCGCAGGAAGCGCGTAAATTCTATTACTCGCGCATAGATACCCGGCAGCTTCCGCCCAACCTCCCCGAAGAAGAAACGCGCTCCATGACGCCCAAGCAGATCGCAGATCTGGCACGCCGCGGACACTCCGTAGGCAACCATACCTACTCGCACGTGAATCTAGCCACAGTACCTGGCAGTCAACTGCATCACGAAATTGTCGATAGCGCTGCCCAAATCGCCGCCTGGACGGCCCAGCCGGTGGATGCATTTGCCTGGACCTTTTCCTGGGACTCTATTACTCCCTGCGCGTGGAAGCTGATTCAGCGGCATCACCGCTTCTGCTTCGCGCCGTGTCCTGGTTCGGTCGACTGTCGTGCCGACTCGCCAGACCTGATCTGGCGCACCGAAGTCGAAGTAGCCTATCCACCCTCGGATTTTCGTTTCATGTACGCCGGGCTCGCGAACCCGCTGTGGAGAAGCAAGCGACAGCGCTTGCGAGACAGCATGCGAGACGCAAGCCCCTCACGATAGACGCGCACTCTGTAAAACAAAGCGAAAGCGGATATCGGAGCCGAGTCCACCTCGCAGCCGCCCTTGGGACCATGCTAAGCAATCCATAAGTGCCGGTGCAGTTGCCCGCCAACGGCCACCAGTTGTATAGTTCCAGCAAACAACCAATTCATCACACAACGCCACTAATGGAGAAACCTCGTCTGTAAGCGTGGACTAGAACTTCCGCTGGCGCACCGGTGTGAACAGCCGGATGTTCCAGCCAGAAGGGAACACGGACTTTGACGTTTCTGTTCTTTGGATTATTCGCGTTCTCGCTGCTGGTGTCATTCGTCGCCACGCGCGAAGTGCGAGACATGGCAACTAGCCGAGGCTGGGTTTCGGTGCCGCGAGACGGGCGGCATGTCCATCAGGCCCCGCTGCCCCGCTTGGGGGGCGTGGCAATATTCCTGGCGTTCTCAGTCAGTTTGAGCCTGTGGCTAGGGCTCTCCCTCATATTTCCCCGCCTGCTCGATGGACTCGCTCCGACCATGCTGCTCCGGATTTATATTCCGGCCTGCCTGATTTTTTGCCTTGGCATCTATGACGATCTCCGCGGCGCCGGCCCCTATTTGAAATTTGCCGTGCAGGCGATCGCTGCCGCGATGCTCTTCGCCGGCGGCATGCGGGTTCTTGACCTGCCACTGATTTTCGGTTCCCATTCACTGCCTTGGTTCGTTGGGCTGCCGCTCACGGTTTTGTGGGTGGTTGCGGTCACCAACGCCTTCAATCTCATCGATGGCCTGGATGGTCTAGCCGCTGGATCAGCCTTGTTTTCGACCATGGTGTTTTTTATCGTCTCGCTGGTCGATCATTCCTGGCTCGGTTCCCTGATGAGCGTCACGCTGGCGGGCGCCATCCTGGGATTCCTTCGCTTCAATTTCAATCCGGCCACGATTTTCCTGGGTGACTCGGGCAGTCTGTTCATCGGCTTCATGCTCAGCGCGCTGGCTCTGGCCGGAGCGCAGAAGGCGCCGACGTTTGTGGCAGTCGCCATCCCGGTAGTTTCCTTCGGATTGCCGATTCTTGAAACCTTGCTCTCCATCATGCGGCGGCTGATCAGCGGGCGGCCGATTTTCACTGCCGATCGCGAGCACATCCACCACAAGTTGTTGCAGATGGGTTTTTCGCATCGCCAGGTCGTGATCGTTCTCTATGCCGTCTCTGCCATGTTTGCCATGCTCAGCCTTTTCCTGCTCTGGCCGACGGGCAGCACTCTGGGACTGGTGCTGGCTGTGGTGGGAACCGGCATCTGGCTGGGAGTCCAGCATCTGAACTATCTAGAGTTTGGCGAACTGCGACGCGTGGCGCAGCGTACCATCGACCAGCGGCAAATCGTGATCAACAATCTTTCGGTGCGCCGCGCGGTCGAGGAACTCAAAGTAGCCGGCGATTTCGACCAAGTTCGAAGCGTACTGGTCGCCGCCTTTGCCAGCAACGACTTCGATGCCTTCGAGTTGCAGCTCAAATCGCTCCCCGACGATCAAGTAGATCCTGGCGATAGCAACCGCCGCTTTCACTGGAGTAAGTTTCCTCACATGGCGGCAATTTCCAACCAGCCTTCGTGGAAGCTGACGCTCGACCTGGTGACCACATCGAACCGGCGTCGCGGATCGCTCGTCGTCTATCGCGTCTACACCCAGCGCGATCTTCAACTGGATGTCAACCTCCTGACCTCTGAATTTCCCACTACCCTGGCCGACGCGCTGGATCGAGTCCTTACCATGCCCCAGGTTCTCGTGCCTGTGGTGCAAGGCGATAATTCGTTTTTGGCCGCGAACCTCTGACCGCTGTCGCTGCGCAGATCTTGCTGCCTTCCCCTTGTTCCCTGAGTTAATATGGAAGCAACTATGGATCGGAGCAGTGGCCGAATGCCGGATCCAATTGCATGGGCTCCCAACGGAGAGCGACGCCGTTCAGTTCGTCAGAAACTCCACACTCCCGTCTACGCCAGTTTTAGTGGACCGCAGACCGGCATGGTTGTGGACCTGAGCGAATTGCTCGATCTCCACGAAGAAGGCTTCGCTGTCCAAACCAGTGAGCGCCTGGAAACGAACCGGGCCGTTACCCTTTGCCTTGATTTGCCTGAAACCAGAAGCTTCGTTCATGGCAGTGGCCAGGTGATGTGGAGCGACGACTCTGGCCGCAGCGGAATCCGTTTTTCTGCGCTCCCTGAGAGTTCCCGGCAAATCCTGAAACAATGGCTCTTCGCAAATCTGCTGATCGCCTGCTCCAATCACGCTGCTCGAACCGAGCAGCGCGCTCGGCACGAAGAAGAGAAATCATCTGCACCGGCGCAGACCCACCGATCCATAGTCAGTGAATCCGCAGCCAGCAGATCCGACAACGTCATCCCAATCTCAGACGCGAGCGGAGTG
>Ga0209169_10000165_pt1 | contig 39064 bp, 30 predicted proteins | sample HubBroMetageWRM4_FD_188346 | JGI IMG/M metagenome (GOLD analysis project Ga0209169, IMG submission 188346) | Warmed soil microbial communities from the Hubbard Brook experimental Forest, New Hampshire - Hubbard Brook CCASE Soil Metagenome WRM 4... | ecosystem: Environmental > Terrestrial > Soil...
ACGCGGTTAGGGACCCCGGCCCGAACCGATGCCGAGCCGATGGTCAGCAACTGAAAGACCAGGTAAGTGGCGGGACCTAAGCTGGCAATTCCGACAAAGAGCTTGAAGTTCTTCTTATAGAGGACTAACGTGCGGTCCATCAGTTCGCCCGTGGACATGGGGCGCAAGATTTCGGCCATGCGGATCCTCCTGGAAATGAGCTGCGGAGCCCGCCACTATAACATGCCCTGAGGTATTTCGGGTCTAATCGGGAGTTATCATCATGCCGCTCGCCGCCAGGTCCTGACGCATCACTCTATCCTTGAGTTCTTGCTCGTCTCTTCCTATCGGTTTTTATCGCAACGCTGCCATATTCTGCCAATGACTTAACATCTGACAACTTGTGTCGACATCCTCTGCCCGTTGAGCGCACAATGGCTGGCGGCAAGTGCACGCGAGTCCTGAGACATTATTTTTTGGGGGAGTGAATGAGCAACAAGAATCGAGATCGTGAACTGGGCATGGAACGTGAAATTACCCGTCGCGATTTTCTCAATGGAGTAAGCATCGCAGTAGGAACCTCTTTAGTAGGAACAAAAGTAGGAGCAAATTCCACCTGGCTAGAAGCCTTCGGCGTTCCGCAATCTCCATTCGCTCCCGAAAAGGACCCCAATTACTACCCTCCCGCAAAAACCGGGCTTCGCGGCGCTCACGACGGTTCCTGGGAAGTTGCGCACGAACTGCGCGATGGCAGTGACGAAACTAAAGCTTGGGCAAATCCAGTAGACGATGCCGAATCCTATGATCTGGTCATCGTTGGCGGAGGAATAAGCGGCCTCGCATCAGCATATTTCTATCGCAAGTTCTCTCGGCCACAATCCAGAATTCTCATTCTCGATAACCACGATGATTTCGGAGGTCACGCCAAGCGCAACGAATTTCAGGCCGGAAATCGCATGCTGCTTGGCTACGGCGGAACTCAATCCATCGAAGCTCCCAGCAATTACAGCCAGGAATCAATTGGCCTCCTGAAAGAACTAGGAATCGACGTCCAGCGCTTCCGCAAATATTACGATCAAAAGTTGTTCGACTCGATGCATCTGACCGAAGCCGTGTTCTTCGATAAAGAAACTTTCGGCACCGATCGTCTCGTGCCCCAGAAAGGCTTGCACTATTTCGGAGTCGACTTCACCTTAGAGAGCGTTGCGCAGCTTCCCATCGCAGAATCCGCCCGCAAAGATCTGCTCCGTCTGCAGCACGCCAAGGTCGATTACATGCCCGACCTTAGTCCGGAGCAGAAAAAAACCAAACTCATTAAGACCAGCTACAAAGATTTCTTGCTGCAATACGTCAAAGTCCATCCGGATGTGGTCAAGGTTTTCCAGAGCTCGACCCACGATATCTATGCCATTGGAATCGACGCCGTTTCAGCAAACGATTGCGCCGGAGAGGGATTTCCCGGCTTCGAAGGAATGAACCTCCCCAAAGACCACGGGGAAAATCCAGAGAAAGACGAACCCTACATCTTCCACTTTCCGGACGGTAACGCGTCCATCGCCCGAATGCTGGTCCGATCGCTCGTGCCGGGCTCTATACCCGGCAACTCAATGGAAGACATCGTCACCGCGCGTGCAAATTACGCTCGCCTCGACGATGCATCTTCCCCAATCCGCATTCGCCTGAACAGCACCGCTGTAAAAGTCAAACACATCGGAGATCCAGCAAGTGCCAAAGAAGTCGAAGTGACCTACGTTCGCGGTGGCGAAACTCGCCGTGTAAGGGCTGCGAATTGCATACTCGCCTGTTACAACATGGTGATTCCTTATCTTTGTCCGGAGATGTCAGACAAACAAAAGGAGGCACTGGCCTACTGCGTGAAAATGCCTCTCGTCTATACCAACGTCCAAATCAGCAATTGGAGAGCGTTTCAGAAACTCGGCATCAGCGCCGTCTACGCTCCAGGAGCGTACTTCAGCAACATTACATTGGATTTTCCTGTCTCCATGGGCAGCTATCATTTCCCCAGTTCGCCCGATGAATCCTGCCTGCTTCACCTTCTGCATGTACCGTGCAAACCGGGAGCGAATTGTAAGGATCAGTACAGAGCAGGAAGATGGCAACTCGTGAGCACACCGTTTGATACCTTCGAGCGTCAAGTGCGGGATGAGCTTGGTCGCGTGCTCTCCGCAGGAGGTTTCGATCCCGCTCGCGATATCGAAGCAATTACTGTAAACCGTTGGCCTCACGGATATGCCTACGAATATAACGAATTATTCGAGCCCCTTGACCGGCCGAAGTCGGAACGTCCGTGTGTTATTGGCCGCCAGCCTTTTGGAAGAATTAAGATCGCGAATTCTGACGCAGACGGTCATGCCTATACGAATACTGCAATCGATCAGGGCTATCGCGCAGTGCGCGAGATCGTGGGCGCGTGACCCTTGGGTACTCGGAGAACTTAAACCCAGACGCGTATGTCGCGATAGAAAACGCAGTGGTTTTCCAAATACCAGGAAACGACAAATAGAACCAGCATCACGCTCGAGGCCCAGCAGAACAGTTGAACAGGAAGTGTGGCAGTTAGCCGGGAGGTGTGGATGGCTGACCCTCGCGGCGTCTCGCGGAAAATCAATCCGCTGGTAATAGAAATTCCACCAGCCAGCGCGAGTAACACAAGTGAGTCCCAAATCCTTTGCTCCAGATCGCTTGTGGGACTCAGAAATGCGGTGTGGAACACCCCGTATAAAGAAAGGATGCACAACACCAAGGCGACCGGCTTGGCGACCTCCACAAACACGGCTTCAACCTCACACTAACAAACATTTTACCGCTATCGAGCGCGTTTGCGGGCCGAATCTGGCGGACATCGAAGCGCGACATGTTCTATTTCGAACCGTACACATTCAATTCACCTTGCGGATTTGGTGCCGTCACCAGATCATGACCGGTCGCTATATATACTTTCCCGTTAGCCACGATTGGGGAGGTGAACTTGATTCCATATCCTGGAGCATCCCCGGCATTAATTCCGCTGTTGTACAGTTCATTGGCCAGATTGTCGGCATCATAGGCACGCAAAGTTGCCGCAGTCGGCGCAGCACCGTTCGGGTTTTGGTTTTGAAGTGGTTGCCCGTGGTCGATAATCCACAAGACTCCGTTTGCCGTGCCATTGGCCGAAATGAAAGCCGTCGTGCCATTGCTGCCGAGTTGCATGGCAGGCGAACTATCCAGATTGGGCATCAATGTCCCCGAATATTGAAATTGCACGATCCCGGCTGGTATGACTGTTGCCGTCGGAGTGATGCCGACGTACACCGATCCGTTGAAGTAGGACGCCGTCGAGAAAAACTCATAGGAATTGACGTCGGTTGTCCATGTTCCTTGACTGTCAGTACAGCTCGCCGAATAGGGGTCGAAGCCCCAGGTGGATAAGACACCGGGCACGGTTTGCGTCGCCCCTGCGTCGTTGGCCTGCTCCTGGCCAAGATTGCTTGTGCTCACCAAATAGAGCTTTCCGGTTTTTCCCGCGGCCAGCGCTTCGGAGCTACCTGGAATCAGCAACAGACCGCCCGAGGCCAAGTCTGCGTCGTGGCAATTCATGAAGTGGTAATCGTCGGGCGTGAAGTAATCGAGCAGTTGGAGTTGTCCGTTGTTCGAGAACTTCATCACCGAATCACCCCACGCCGTCTGCCCGTCCCAGGGGCCGTTTCCGGTTGTGACGTATATGTTACCGTTCTCATCGGCAGCCGGGCCGCCGCCGCCCATCCACACGCCGCCCGCGCTGGCATATTGACCTTCGCCGTTCAGGTTGGGACTCATATTGAAAACCCCAGTTTGGGCCAGTGTCTGCGCGTTATAGGCTAGCAACCATCCGCTATGACAACCGCCGAAACCAATGTAAACCGTGCCATTAGCCAATAGCAGGGCCGCTCGCTGGACACAGGACGTATTTAGAGAAACAACGCCGTTCACTGAATCCGAATTCGTCCCCGGCACCGAAGCCTGAATGGTGACTGGGCCACCGAATTTTTGCGCCCCTGTGGTGATATCCAGCGCATTAAGACGGAAGGTTGAAGCCCCCGTTGCAGTGAGCACTTGCGCGGAAACTACATATACCGTATTTGAAGTCAAATCAATCACCGGCGTTGACGTAATCCCCTGTACAGGTTGGATAGGGCCATCGGTCATCGGTGTTTCGCCCGACTGCAGCAGCGAAACCTTCCACAACGGCGTGCCATTGTTATAGTTGTCGGAATCGAAGGCATACGCACTGTCATTCTCGGTCGCCGCGAACACCACATTGTGCACGCTACCGTTGACGGTTAAGTTTGACACCAGCAGCGGCTGTCCATACTCGTAGCCGTCCAACAACTGAGTAAAGAGCTTGCCAAAGTTTTGCGGAGTTACAGTGGGCGGCGACAGCAGACTCTCGTTTGGGTTCAACCCGGTTCGTTGCGCGTCGAAATGCCACATTACGACGTTTGCTCCTCCACTAGCGCTGGCCGTCACGGTGAGCGATGCACTTCCGCTGACGCCGCTTAGCGAGGCAGCCACCGCCGTCGCGCCCGCAGTCATTCCTGTCGCAAGGCCGCTCGAACTCGTGGTCGCTACTGACGCTGGTGTCGCTGTCCAACTTGCCGTCGATGTGATATCGGCGGTTGAATGATCGCTATAGGTTCCCGTGGCTGTGAACTGCTGTGTAGCGCCCACCGCAATGCTTGCGCTGGACGGCCCTACTGAAATCGAGGTAAGTGTCTTAGCCGGGGGTACGGTTCCGCTTGACGAGCCGCACCCTGTGTTCGCGATCACGAGGGCGAGATAAAAGACGAAAATCGGGGTGGAAAGCGAATAGCGACGACGAAGGGCCATTTGGCTAATCCTCAAGAAACGCGGTCTTTAAGAATCCCCACGACACAGCCGAAGAGCCGCGCCGCTCCTGGAGACGGCACTTAGAAGCCGAATCTTTATTGTTGGTTGCTGTCGTGGAGAGGTCTGCCACATGCTGATTACTGCGAAAAAGTCCATGCCCTTCTGAGTGGGCGTCAGAGGCAATTTTCTTTGACCCTACACGGAACCCTGTATTACTGTTTGGGCAACAGGCTGAACCTCAGATCGGCGAAAATCGATCGCTTTTGGAATCGCAAGTCCCGAAGTGCCTAATAATAAAAGGATTAGCTCCGACGCGACCGAGACGTACCTTCATGCGTTTCGGGTGGATGCCGGGCGGGGCACCGTGAATAATAATGAAACCTTTCCACTCCTTCCTTTTTGCGATTTTGCTATTGGCGACCTCTGCGTTCGCCAATGTCAGTGTCAGTACTCCAAATAATGGCGCGACGGTTGGGTCGCCGGTGAATTACGTGGCGACTGCAACCTCAACTTGCTCCAAAGGCGTAGCGTCCATTGGTCTTTACGTGGACAACGCGCTCGTCTACGTCGTGAACGGCGCGAGCCTGAACACGGCTTGGCCCCTCAGTCCGGGGAGTTACAACACCGTGGTGGAAGAGTGGGACTATTGTGGCGGCGCAACCTATACGCCAGTAGCGATCACGGTAAGCAACCAAACCGGCGTATGGGTGACCTCGCCCGCGAACAACGGCCGGGTGGGTTCACCGGTGAATTATGCAGCGACAGCGACCACGTCCACTTGCGCGAAGGGCGTGGCTTCCATGGGTGTCTACGTCAACAACCAGCTGTCATATGTGGCGAACGGAACGAGCCTGAACACCAATTTGACGTTGAGCCCTGGGACCTACAACACTGTGGTGGAAGAGTGGGACAAGTGTGGCGGGGCATCTTATTCCGCCGTCAATATCACCGTACCCAACTCCAAATTCTCGAATCTCCAGGCCAACCAAGGCTGGAAGAGCTGGGGTCAGCTTCCCCCAGCCTATGTCGACTGTTCACCCTGCTCAGGACTCAACTGGTGGACGGATTATGTAATCAAATCGCCATCATTGAGCGGAAACGCAACCCAATTCAATACCAATGGAACAACTCCATACGGAGTTGTCCTCTGGTACAACCCGGTGATCGGCCAATCCTCAACTGAGGGTCTGCCCGATCCGAATCACACGCTCGTCCCGAGTCTCCACAACTTCATCTACGACACCGACTTTTATGTGGCGAACGCATCTGTGACTCAGGCATTGGAATTTGATGTGGCCATGTATCTCAATGGAACTGGAATGTTCTGGGGCACCCAATGCAACCATCTCGGCGACGGCCAATGGGATGTCCTGAACAACGTAATTCCGGAATGGACGAAAACCAGCGCCCCATGCAATCTCACCAATGGCTGGAACCACCTCACCCTTCAGTTCCAACGGGAATCGGGCAATAACTTGCTCTATCAGTCGATCACGCTGAACGGCGTGACGACCGACATCAACGAAACGTTTGCTCCTTTTACAGTGCCGGGTAGTTGGTATGGCGTCACCGTTAACTACCAGATGGATGGAAACTACGAGCAGTCGGCAAACACCACATACTTGGATAATTTGAGTCTCACCTATTGGTAGAGTGAGCGCGAACAGGCGTCCAGTTGGCGATCAACCAAAGTAAGTGCAGAATGAAACCGATGAAATAGCTGATTGCGCCGATTCGGAGGGACGTATTTTTGAGCTGGCAACCGGTCAGCACGGTCGCTAGCGTGCTTCCCAATCGGACGCGCCGCTGGGCAGAGTTCAGGTGTCGTCGTCACTTCCATTTATCCTCTCCCTCGACGATCGTGACGTAGCGGTCGAGAGGAAGGTCAGTAAAGCGATCTACCGCGTTGCTTGGTTGGGGCCATTTCACTTCAATCCAGTCCAGCCTCGGACGGTTGCCGATTCCCAATACTATGCGCGGGTCATGCGATGAAAGGTAGCTTCCACCACCCACTTTCGTGTGACTTCGTTTAAGATCGCCGGCCTGATAGCTGATGCGTGCTCCAACCCCATCGATATTCGACTTCTTGCCGACGAGTTTGATTCCGAGCCAACGATTCTGGCCGCCAACGTTGTTGTGCAGGAGAAGTGGCGGTTCATTGTTACAAGAGACGAGTACATCGACGCCTCCGCCATTGTCGAAATCGCCGAGTGCCAGACCGCGGGCTGACAGAGGGCGAGCAAACACCGGACCGCTTTCCTCAGTGACGTTTTTCAACCCGTGGCCGCTGTTATGAAAGAGCAATAAGCGTTCGCGGTAGCCCACGTTGTCATAGATTTTTTCGATCAGGTCATCGGGATGACCATTGGCGATCATGAGATCGAGATTGCCGTCGTTGTCGTAGTCGAAGAATTTCAGGCCCCATCCGCTCATCAGCCTGGTGGCGTTGGCAATTCCGGAAGGGGCAGCGATGTCGTCAAAGGTCTCGTCGTGTCGATTCTGATAGAAGCCGTAAAATTCGTGATTCAGATTGGTTACGAAAAGATCCATCCATCCGTCTTGGTTGATATCGGCGGAGTCGACCCCCATACCCGATCGTGCTTTTCCACCCTCGCCATAAGCCACACCGGAGGTAAATCCGATTTCGTCGAAGTGGCGTCCGCCATTGTTTTTGAAAAGAAAATTGGCTTCTGTGTCGTTGGCTACAAATAGGTCCATCCAACCATCATTATTGATGTCGGTCGCAACCACGCCCCACGACTTGCCCGGATTATCGGCAATCCCCAGCTTCTGGCTCACATCCGTGAAAGTGCCGTCTCCGTTGTTGTGAAAGAGCCAGCTGGCCATGGGTGAATAGACCCTGGGATAGCAGTACTCGTTCATGCCTTTCAACGCTGGAATGTTTGGCGCTCCACAGTTGTGGTGCTTGGCCTTGCTGAAGTCAACGAAACGACACACGAACAGATCGAGCCTTCCATCATTGTCGTAGTCGAACCAGACCGCGCTCGAAGCCCAGCCCGGAGCGGCCACTCCCGCTTTCTCGGTGACGTCGGTGAAAGTACCATCGCCGTTGTTGCGATAGAGAATGCTGCGTCCGTACTGTGTCACGTACAAATCAGGGAAACCGTCGGCATTGTAATCGCCGACCGCAGCGCCCATGCCGTAGCCCCCGCCGGGCACTCCAGCTTTTTCAGTCACATCGGTAAATGTACCGTCGCGGTTGTTCTTGTAGAGAGCATTGCGCAGAGGCTGAGAGGGAGTGAAGAAGTCAGAGTTCCCGCTGTTAACGAGATAGATATCCATCCATCCATCATTGTCGTAATCGAGGACGGCGCAGCCCGAGCCGGTGGACTCGGGCAAGTATTTCTCCGGAGAACTTCCGGAGGTGTGGGTCCAGCGAATACCGCTGGCGGAGGCTGGCACCTCAGAGAATGGATAAGTGGGAGTGGCAACGGCAGATGCGACACGCGACAACCCAGGCGAGGCGAGGGTTCCCGCCAGGACTTTTAGAAAGTCTCTCCTTCCGACTCCGACGAACGCCGGATTAAAGCGCATTGTTACTTCTGCTCCGGTGGCTGGGAATTCGGAGCGGATTGCTGTTCTTGAGCGGTTGCCGCTTTCCTCTTGACGGCTTCCAAAGCCTCCGCTGATTCCCGTTGCAGTGCTGCCTCGCGGTTGGAGTCTTGACGGCGCCCAGCGCCTGCATAGGCGACAGCCAGTTGATAGTGTCCGGTGGGACTATCGGGTGCCATTTTTTCGTAGGCCTCGAGAGGCGGGATCGCCTCAGTGAATTGTTTGGCCGAATTCAATGCGGTGCCGAGTCCCAAGTATGCCTCGCTGAATCCAGCATCAAGTTTGGTGGCGCGAGTAAAGTGCCGAATCGCCGTCGCAGAGTCGTTTGCATCCGCGGCCAGTTGCCCCAGTACGAACTCCGCAACCGCGTTTTTCGGATCAATTTCTAGTTCTTCCTGAAAGTTTTTGCCGGCTTGATCGAGTTCTGTTGGCGAAGGATGCGGCTTGGAAAGCAACGCACGTCCGAGGCGAGCATGAATCCCTGGCTGCATCGGATTAATCTCAAGAATCCTGCGGTACTCAACCGCCGCTTCGTCCCATTTGCCCTGAAGCTCTAGGGCTTCGGCATTCAGTAAATGGACCTGAAACGAAAATGGCGCCTCGTGAGCCAAGTCTTGCGAAGCTCGCATCGATAGATCGGAGTAAGCATGGGTCGCCGCGTAGAGCACTTCCGGATCGCGTGGAAAATCGCGACTCAGCACGACGAGGAAATCGAGGGCCTCATAGGGAATATCATGAGTCATGGCGCAATGCAGGCCATCGAGCCCGATGCGTTTCTTGAGGTCTTTGTCGGCGGCCTGATGAATCTCTTTCTTGAGCAAAGGAAGAGCCTCTTTGCAGTGTCCGTTCTCAGCCAGAGCGAGACCGCGCTGACTATCAACGCCACCGGCCGGCACCGAACCTTTCGCCGCATTTTGCCCGTAAGTATCCGCCGTCATCACGAAAGCCGCGGACAAAAATAAGGCGAGACACTGGAGAGAACGAAGCATTTGTCGATTATATGCCGAGAAAGTCATCGATCGAACTCCACCAGAAGTGCCCACAGGAATCTCGTTTTTTCGCGACCCGTTTAATGCGCGCCTTGATCTATATCTCACTTTTTTCCCGTCTACCAGTCAATTGGGATAAGGCTGACCCGGACGAACAATCCGGATCCAATGGTCGGTGAAGCTCGAATGTTGGACCGGAGACTCAATTTTAGGCATGTGGCAATTTACACAGTTCTTCGTGCTCACGGGACAAGCCGGCCCCGGGTAATCGGCGGTCGGTTTTGCGCCCCGATGGTTGACGTGGCATTGCAGACAACGTGAATCGTAGGCTATTAGGTCGTGCTCCAGCGGCAGATGGGGATCGTGGCAAGCGACGCAGGTGAGACGGGCATCTGGGTTGCTCCAGCATTTACTGTTTTCGAGGCGGTAAGGCGCAAAACGAACGTTTAATACACCAACTCCGACGAAACCTCTCGTCACAACATCTTCCCAGGTGCGGTGGCATGCCCCGCAGAAGTCTACGGATGTGACCGGATCCAGACTACGAGGATTCATAATTGTCTTCGCACCATTCTGTGGTGTGTCCGATTTCATCGCAGCGACGTGCATGGCACCTGGTCCGTGGCAAGCTTCGCAGGTGACTCCAAGCGTTGCACCGTTTAGATCGAATTGATTCTTTGTCACCGAAGCGGTTGCGTGACAGGCAAAACATCGCTGGCTCTCTTCAGCCGGCATGCGCCGTCCGGCAGCATCTTCAATATTGCCCGGAACGGCAGGCGATTGCCCAATAGTGACATTCAAAGACTGGGAAACGGCAGGCGATTGCCCAATAGTGACATTCAAAGACTGGGAAGAGGAAAAAAAACTCAGGTGACTTTCGTAGAAGCTGCCGTTTTTCTCATAGACATAAGTTTGGCCCATGTGCCCAATCCCAAACGCCCAAAGCAGCTCGGCGGAGAAGGGTGCCGCGCTATCGCTAGTGGTGACGGTTAGAACGCTCTTGTTATCTTTTGTGACGATCTCCTCATGATAAGGGCCGACGCGAAAGGATAAAGTGTCATGCTGACGAAGTACTTCCGCATCGGCGGCGCGAACGGCGGCATGGGCCATGGCGTTGGTTTGCTGGGTCGCAGTTCGATGAGAGTGACATTCGGCGCATGCGGCCGTGCCGGCGTAACTCTCTCGTGAGGCGTCCCCTTTGGTGGGCCACCAACCGCCGGATTTAATGCGTAATTCGGTGGGCTGGGAGATGCCAAGGGGAGTCGAGGTCTGAGCCGCCGAAGTTTGAGACAAGGACACAGCAGCCAAAATAAAAATTCCGAGAGCGCAGAATGCTATCGTTAGCGCCATCCGAAGGGTGACTTCCGCAACTCTCAAGAAAAGAAACCGCCGGGCCAATTTTAATGCAAAAAAGAGAGCAGGCGCTGCCTACGCGCCTGCTTCGTTTTCAAAATTTCCTCCCGCTAGAAGTAAAACTTCAAGGCGAGCTGAAGTTGTCTGGCTCCCTGGGAGCCAGTTATCTTGCCGAAGGTCGTGTTGGTGGTTTGGGGCTGGAGGGTAGTGGGGTTGATCGTCCACGTACCCGGATCAAACGATCCGTTATCAGGACCGCCGGAGAAGGTCCAGACGGGATGGTTAAGGGCGTTGAGCGCTTCGAATCGGAACTCCAGCTTCTTGGTCTCTGTGAGAAGGAAACCCTTGTGCAGGCTTAAATCCACGTTGGCATAGGCCGGGCCGCGGATGTTACCGACACCGCAGGTTCCGAACGTGTTCGGAGCTGCAGGCTGTGCCGGGCCATTGATCGAATTTGGAATATATTGAATATACCCGGCCGCCCCAGCTGACGCTAAAACCGTTTGTTTGTGAGCATCGATCGGGCCGTTGCAGTCTGGCAGGTTTGCAAGCGTTTCAGGCCCGATTCCATTTGTATTATCAGAGTTACCACCTACGCCCCAGCCTCCAAAGTTATTTAGACTAAGAGAGTTTCCGCTGTGGAGGGTGACGATTCCTCCGATTTCCCAATTGCCGAGCACAGCATTCAATGCGGGATTCATATCGTGGCCAAACTCTTTTCCGCGGCCAAAGGGCAGTCCATAAGTAACGTAGCTGGTTAGGATGTGGGGTTGGTCGTAGTAGCACGGTCCCCAATTCAAACGCGGATTGTAGATATTCTCCCAGCCCGGCTGTCCGCCTGAACTGGTGGCATTAATGCTGCCCCAGCCTGTGCCAAAATAGCCTGGAGAGTTACTCAGGCACTTCGACCAGGTATAGGAAACCTGAGCTTCGAGACCGTTGCTCATGCGCTTTTGCAGCACGGCCTGAAGCGCGTTGTAGGACTGGTCAGAGTTTGACATGTTGGTGCCAGCGAGAGTTTCCACGCCGCAGGGAGGATTGGTCGTGATAGTAGTGCCGCAACCAGCCGGGTTGAACTGCGGATTATCCGCCAAATAGAGCGAGCCTGGCGTGCTCCCTCCGAGGAACGGCCCAGGCTCACGGGTCGTAATCTGTTCCCCTCGCCCGGCGACTTGTCCTTGCGCGTTCAGCGGGACCGACTGTGCAACGTCCTCAAAGTTAAGCAAGTGCGAGCCGCGCTGCCCGACATATCCAACCTGGAAGGTTAAAGAGTTGGTTAGCAGCTGCTGGAACGTAAGGTTCCACTGATTGACCGTGGCCGGTCTGAAATTCTGATCAAAGATGCGAACTCGGACACCGTTATAGCAAGCTTGATTGATGCCACCGGGACACGCGGCACCCGTGGCAGAACCGAAACCATTTTCGAGAGTGTAGACGCCTCCCGGTGCCTGTTGCTGGAGAAAACCAAAGGGCAGATTCTGCGTGAGTTCCTCGTTTCCGCCTCCGCCTTCGAAGAAAGAAGAGATCGCGAATCCGGCCCGGAATACCATCTTGCCGCCGAACTGTGCTGGCGCCCATGCCAGCCCGACTCGCGGCTGCCAGTCGCCAATGCCGAGGTAATTTTTGTAGAGAGCTTTATTGGGGTAGGTCGCAGTTGAGTCGACGCCATTCTGCGTGTAGATAGTCCCGGTGTACAGCCCGAAGTTGACCGCGTGGCCGTCGGCTTCGAAGAGCGGAGTATGGTCTTCAAAGCGCAACCCGATGTTCGCGGTAAGCGTTGGTGTTACACGCCAGTCGTCCTGTATGAACCCCGCGAATATATTGCCGCGTAGTTTGGCGGGCGAACTAAGTTGGCTGCCAGTATCTCTTTGTGAGCCCGCTCCTCCCGCAACGCTGCCTAGCCAAAAATCAGCAAGGTTGGACTGGGTGAGGGTGGTGAAGCTATAAAATCCAAGGGCGCCATTATTTCCTGGATAAATGTAATCCTGGCGTTCGCGTACATATTGAAAACCAGTCTTAATCTGATGGCGGCCACGCGTATAGATCAGGTTATCCTCGAACTGGCCCTGAGTGGAGTGGAAGTCCTGGATCAGATTGCGCAGTCCGAGGCTAGCTATTCCTCCGTTATTTCCCGTGATATCCAATTCAACTAAGCCAGGCGCCTGAGCATTGGCGCCAGCGATACCCAGAGTTTGGCTGATATTGCCTAGTGAGGAAGTTGGGGTCTCGTCTTGATTGAACCGGACCGCATTAAACCCGAAACGTGCCTCGTTGAGCAGGTTGGAGCGAAAGGTATGCGTCCAATTGACTACGGCATTGCGGACGGGCTCGTCACTGCCTTCTATGGCCTGATTAAAACAGAAGACGCAACCTGTGAATGTAGGCTGGACGAGATCCATCTGTGACCAGCGTCCGAAGATATGGTCGCTCTGGGATAAGTTGTAGTCGATTTTCAGGTCTCCCTGATTGTTGTTCAGGTCGTTCCCACTCTTATAAAAAATGTTGTTTCCCTTTAGGTTGTTAATCGAAGGTAAGGGATAGTACTGCGTGTCGGCGAACAGGTTCTTGGCGACTGTATCGATGGTATAGCCAGCGGCGGCCAGATTGTTATTTGGAATGTTCAGACCTGCATTCGGACCGTTGGGATAAACAAGCTGCGTTATAACACCGGACGGAGGCGCAGCCCCGGTACACGCTCCTGCGCCATTGAACACTCCGCCCCAATCGGTGCAGAGCTGGCCGAAGTCTCCGCTACGTGCCTGCGCGGTAAAAACCTGTGCTGAGGTGGGAGCAGCATTCACTAGCCGCTGGCCCTGATAATCGGCGAAGAAGAACAACTTGTTCTTAATGATCGGACCACCGAAGGTACCCCCGAATTGGTTGTAACGAAGTTCAGCTTTGTTGGCCACGCCCTCAGCGTTAAACCCAACCTGGTTGTTATTCACCCCCTGGGTCCATCCATCGGAAGCCTCGTGGGCGTTGAGGTAGTCGCTGCGGAAGAACTCATAAACACCGCCGTGAAAATTGTTTGTGCCCGACTTGGTGCTTACGCTCACGATGCCGCCCTGATAGTTACCGAACTCAGCTGAGGCATTCTGAGTAATGAGATTGAATTCCTGTATGGCATCGACGCTCGGTGAATAACCGGTTTCGTTATTCTTGTCTTCGCTATTGAGTATGCCGTCCACCAAGTACTCATTAGCCTGCTCACGATTGCCGTTGATGTAGGGCCGACCGGAGTTGAGCATGTTCATTGGCGAGCGCATTCCATCGGGGTCGACGTTCGTTACACCTGGCGCGAGAAGCGAGAGCTGCAGATAATTACGCGAGGCCAGCGGCAGGCTAACGTTGGTTTCGGCGTCGATAAGGGTGCTGACTTCGGTGGTTTCAGTCTGAAGGATTGGTGCGGCGCCACTCACCTCCACCGTTTCAGAGATTTTTCCTACCTTCAGCTGAACATCCACGCGTGCCGTCTGGTTGAGCACGAGAGTGAACGGGGCGTGCGAGGCCGTATCGAAGCCGGTTGCAGTCACCTTGACCGTGTAAGAGCCCACGGGCAGGCGCAACAGGTTGTAAGTGCCGGCATCATTGGTTACGTCGTTCCACGTCGTTCCGCGATCCACGTCGGTGGCGACAACGCTAGCCCCTTTGACCGGAGCGCCGCTCGGATCGGTGACCGTACCTACTATGTTGGCGGTGACTTCCTGGCTCCTCGCCGGTTGCAGCACGCTGACCATCCCCACCAGTAGCAGAATCGCCGTCCAAATTGACTTTCGCATCGCACATCCTCCAAAAACCATTTCTTAAAATAGAGTTCGCTTCCTCATACTGCAATTCGATTAGACCAATGCTATATAGTACATTTACTGGGAGCGTCAAGCGAAAAATGCGGAATCAGCAAAATTATTGCAATTGCTCCTTGCGCTTTAAGCTATAGCACCCCAAAGAATCGATGTAAGGCACTCAAATTTTCGATGCTCGCCCTGTGGAAAACTTGCCATCCCGCAAATGGAATCGCGGCTATGAAATGTAGGATTTTACTGTGATTCTACTGTGTTAGCCTTTACAAGTTTCTCTGAGAAGGATAGAGTGTGGGGAATCTTCCCAGCCGGTGCGGTATTACGGTTATGTCTCAAAAGCTCTATAGCATAGAAGATAAGCACAACCTGCCGGAGGAAATGGAAGTCCAATAATTGAGGGATTTGTCGCTCTATAGCACATTGAACAGGCCTGAATTGGGTGCAGTTGTCGACTGAAATACCGCTAGACGAAGGTAAAACGAATTTCGCATTTATGATTTGAAGGATCGGGGAGTTCATGCCAAACAGCCGCCCAAATGGAATGCCCGCCTATCAGAAGATTCAAGCCACAATTGTGAAGCGCATTGAAAGCGGGCAGCTTAAGCCGGGGGATACCGTCGATTCGGAGCGAGAGTTGGCAAAAATTCACGGGGTAAGCCTGATGACGGCGCGCCATGCCTTAACCGCTCTCGAACGGGAGGGCATTGTGGAGCGCAGGCGTGGCGCTGGAACTTTTGTCGCGCCGCCCAAGATCCACTTCAATAAACTTACGAGTTTTACCGAGCAGATGGCGAGCCGAAGCTTGGCGGCTTGCTCAAAAGTTCTGTCATTTGGCGTGGTCGATAACGAGCAGGAAGTCGCGGCCCGTCTGGCTCTAGCGGGAAATGCGCGTCTGGTTAAACTCGAGCGACTTCGACTGGCGGCAGACGAACCGTTCGCAGTGGAGACGTGCTACTTGCCGGCAGATGAGTTTGCCGGCCTCAATCGCGCGCTCATTGCGCGAGGCTCGCTATTCTCTCTTCTAGAAGGAAACTACGGCATCGAAATCGCTTATGCCGACGAAGAAATGGATGCTACTGCCGCCTCCCCTGCAACCGCCAATCTCTTGAAAATTGGCCGCGATGAGCCGCTGCTTAGAATCCGGCAGGTGATTTATTCAACCAAGGGAAAGGCTACGCTTTATGTGCTCGGTCTATACCGTTCCGACCGGCATACCTTGTTGGTCCGAAGATTTCGTTAACGCGTCTTCGCTTTGATTCTGGAACAGGTTTGCCAGAGAACGGTGCCTGCAAAGCCTTGGGTAGCGGTGGCAACGATTTACGGAAACCGATCACTCGGCATAATGCCGGAGTCAAGTGTTTCAGTAGCCGAAACGTCGAAGGCCGGAATTCGAGAAATTAGCACAGGATGCAACACGACTTCGCCGCTTGCACTCGCTCACGGAGATTCTTCAGCTAAGTTTAAGGTGCTATCGATATCATCATTAAGATGTATATCGGTGCTCCACACTGCCAGCGCTCAGCACAAGGGGCCCAATCGCATTTTCAACGCTCTCGATGGCTTAGCGCGATCGTCGTCGCGCTGGCCGCTTTGCTTACCGCCGCGGCCCACGCGCAGGGCGGGCCACCGTTTCGGACTGACGACCCGGAAACTCCAGGCAACCGGCACTGGGAGATCAACTTTGGCTGGATCGGCGACCGCAATCCCGCGGCTGGCGCATATCAGGTGCCAGACTTCGACATCAATTATGGTTTGGGCGATCGGATTCAGTTGAAATATGAAATTCCCATTGCCATAGAGGAGACGCGTCCACAACCTGCGACCTCGACCCAACCGGCAGTCCCGGGCAACGTGATCACCGGCCTAGGCGAAAGCCTGCTGGGGATTAAGTGGCGTTTCTATGAACATCATTCCCACGATCCATGGCTAAAGGATCGCTTCGGCACCGGCCTCCCCGCCGTATTCGGCCATCATGCTGGCGAGGACAAGGTGGAGCCTGCCGCAGCCTCGGGCGACTCGCCCGGAGAAGCAGACTCGCCCGAATCGCGAGTCAATTTCAGCGTGTCAACCTACCCGCAGTTGTTTTTGAATAACCCGACCCGAGCCGTCCAGCGCGGACTAGTCGCCTCGGGTCCCACATTTTTTCTTCCGATTGAGGTCAACGGTCGCGTTGGACCCATACGATTGCTCGGGGAGGTCGGTTACAACTTTGGAAACCATTCGGTACCGCAAAGCTGGGGACGCGGCTTACTAGTTGGGCACGAGTTCAGTGATCGCACCGAGGCTTACCTTGAACTCTATGACGAGCAGGATGCCAACCGCATTCCGCCGGGCCGGGGCGTCGGACAATTCGCCACAGGTTATCCGAAGCAACGAGAGACCACGTTGGGATTGGGTGGACGGCAGGCGCTCAACAAGGCGAAGACGTTGAACCTGCTTCTGATGGGGGGCCGGAGTTTCCAGACGATTTCCGTATCCAACAGCCAGCCGAGTTGGATCGCATATGTTGGGATACAGGTTCTGCTCGGACCAAAGGAGCCAGTCACGCCGTAGTTAGAAACACAGTTACCCGACGAGAGCAAGCCGTAGCTTACGACAAAGCTTCTGATCGAAAGAAGATTTAGTGCGTCACGGCTAAGACGACCGCCCCAATCACAATGAGGCCTCCACCTAATAGTTTCCCTTTCGTGAGGGTTTCTCCGAGCAAAGGCCATGCCAGAAGAATGACGAACACAGCGCTCAATTTATCGATAGGCGCCACTTTCGAAGCAGGCCCGGCAGCTAACGCTCGAAAGTAGCAGAGCCACGACAACCCTGTTGCTACACCCGACGCGACCAGGAAACCGACACTACGACGGTCGAGCATCGCGAGCTGCCTGTGCGACCCGAAGGTGATTGCAATGGACCACGCAAGCACCAACACTACGGTCGTCCGAATTGCGGTTGCCAAATTCGGTTCGACACGCGATACCCCCATCTTTGCCAGGAGGGCTGTCGCGGCAGCGAAGAGAGCAGAGAGCAAAGACCACGTAACCCAAGTCATAATGCTTCCAGTCTAGCGTGCGCCTTAAAAGCAGGCGGCAAATACAAGCAAAGATAGTGCCAAAGCTGTTCAGCCAGGCTTAAGGAAGCTTTGAGACAATATCTTCAGGTCGTCTTATCATGCGCGTGCTCTTGATCGAAGACGAGCAGAGGCTTGCAGAGAACATCATTGCCGCGTTGCGTGAAACAGGGTTAGCGGTCGATCACGCGGCGGAGGGAGAGGCCGGTTCGCACCTCGCGGAGGAGGGCATTTACGACGCCATTATCCTTGACCTTATGCTTCCCGGCAAAAGTGGTCAACGTGTTCTGCAAGACCTACGCCGAAAAAAGCTTCATACTCCAGTCCTGATTCTCACGGCCCAGGAAGGTAAAGAATCTGTTGTAAATCTGCTGAATACAGGGGCGGACGATTATCTAGGCAAGCCATTTGACTTAGGTGAACTCCTCGCTCGCATCAAGGCTCTCATCCGGCGTGCCAGAGGAGTCGCTACCCCAATTTTAGTGGTGTCAGATTTGGAATTAAATACAGTTCAGCAAGCAGTCCGTCGCCGCGGGCAGCCCGTGGATCTCTCACCAACAGAATATCGAATTCTTGAATACCTGATTCATAGGCCTCGTGCGGTTGTTTCCCAACAGGAGTTGTTGGAACATCTCTACGATTTCGAATGGGAGCATCATTCCAACGTGATCGAAGCGCACGTCTCGAACTTGCGCAGAAAGCTGAATGCGGCAGGAACGGAACCGCTGATCGAGACCTTACGCCATCGCGGCTACCGTCTGCGGGAACCGGTCGCTACACCATGACAGGAGATATCTCCATCACTCGTCGCCTGATCGTGACTGTCCTTGTTCTTGAGCTACTGTCTGCTATCTCTTTGATTATCATTGTCGCCTTTCACGAACGGCACGTGCAGTTGAAAGCTTTCGATGCGTCACTCGTAGCCACTGCTGAGTCGCTCGCGGGTGCGGTCCAGGATGCTGAAGATGAAGCCGACAACGTTATGCTCGATCTTCAGGAAGTGCACACCAGCAAAGACGCCGCTTTTCGAGTCGAGGATGAGCGAGGGAGGATGCTCGGCTCCGAGGGTGAGCCCCCAGCTTTAGAAACAGCCGGACGGCAAGAACCGTCTTTTCGTGACGTGGAGCTGAGGGGCCACGCCTACCGATTTCTCGTTCTTCACCGCCTGCGGATCGTGGATCCCGGCAAACTCGATGGTGGCGTTCGCCACACGATCACAATTGTCTACGGAACCCCTGTCGCTCACGTCTGGCATGAAGTATTGGAGGCCATCCGTTTCTACTCGATTGCGACTGCCATACTGCTAGGTGTCACCGCTTCACTCATGATTTGGCTGTTGCGAAAGGGACTGGCCCCCGTCCACGAACTCGCTCATGAAGCGGAGCGCATAAGTTCGAGCGACTGGCGTTTCAACGCGCCGGCAAGTGCAAAAAGAACGATAGAACTACGACCTCTTGCTCTTGCTCTCGAAGCCGCCCTCGCGCGTTTGCAGCGCTCATTCGAGCAACAACGACGATTCACCAATGATGCCGCTCACGAACTTAAGACGGACGTAGCAATCGTCAAGTCGTCCCTGCAATTGCTATCCATGCGAAAGCGCACCGTCGAAGAGTACATCCGGGGTCTGACGCTTAGTGTGAATGACTTCACTCGTTTGGAAAATACAGTGCAAAAGATGCTTACACTGGCACGATTGGAACAGCAAATGGAGAATGACAAGTTGGGAGCAGTGAATCGCTCCTGTTCTCTGCGCGACGCAGTCGAGGATTCCGTAAATCAGATTAACTCGTTCGCTCAATTGAAGGCCGTTGATGTGCAAATTGAATCCACCGCCGAAGTCAGGGTGCCCATCGATAGCCGCGATGCATTTCTCTTATGCTCGAATATCTTGTTGAATGCCGTGCAGCACAGCCCCGATGGATCAACCGTCCGAATTACCCTGACTGTCAACGAACAAACAGTTCAGTTGACGGTTAAGGATCGCGGTGAAGGCATTTCGGTCGAAGATCGTCTTCACCTATTTGAACCGTTTTATCGAGGTGATCCATCGCGAAGTCGGAAGAGCGGCGGCACGGGGTTGGGACTCTCCATCTGCAGGGCAATCTGCGAACGCGCTGGCGGGACGATCGAGATTGTCAATGGCACTTCGGGTGGTGCCTTGGTTACTGTGACGCTCCCAGCAGAAGTCTTAGAAGACACTTCCGGGCTCTCAGCATCGCTCAAAACCCAGTAGATAGCTTGCACATCTCGAATTCACCCATTTCGGAAGTCATTAACCGGTTAATGGGTTCTGTCAGCCCAAACGTTTTTTAAGAGTCTCGCGTTCTAATTCTCCATCCCAGCGAGCTAGAACTAACGTCGCTACTCCATTTCCGATCATGTTCACCAATGCTCTGAACATACTTAGAAAACGGTCAATCCCGAGAATGAGTGCCATGCCTGCAACTGGAATAGTTGGGATCACGGAAAGTGTGGCCACCAGCGCTATGAAAGATGCTCCTTGCACGCCACTCGCGCCCTTGGATGTAAGCACTGCTACCGCGAGAATAGTGAGTTGCTGCGTCAGAGTTAGATGAGTGTTGGTCGCCTGTGCAACAAATAAAGCGGCCATCGTCATGTAAAGGCTCGTGCCGTCGGTATTGAAAGTAAATCCAGTCGGTACCACCAGGCCCACGAGAGACTTTGAGCACCCGAGTTTCTCAAGCTTGGCCATCAACGTCGGAATAGCGATCTCCGACGAACTTACAGCTAGCACTAGCAATATCTCTTCCTTGATATATGCCAGAAATCGAAAGATGTTGAAGCTCGCAATCCACCCGATGACGCCGAGGACGACCACTACAAAGAGCGCCGAGGTGAGCCAGAACGTTCCGATCAATTTGGCTAGAGGCCCAAGTGAAGCCAGGCCGAACTTGCCGACCGTGTATGCCATTGCTCCGAACGCCCCAACCGGAGCGAATTTCATCAGGATCCTGGTTATATCGAATACGACAGTAGTTAAGGAGTCGATGAGCTCCACCAACGGTTTGGCGCGTGCTCCGGAAGCTGACAGCGCAAAGCCGAACAGCAAAGCTACGAATACGACTTCAAGAATGTCTCCTCGGGCAAAGGCGTCGAAGACCGTCGTCGGAATAATGTGCATCAAGAATTCGGTAACGCTTTGCGCTTTTGCTTGGCCCGCATAATCGGCGACTGCCTTGGCGTCTAGTGTGGCGACGTTTACGTTAAAGCCGCTACCCGGGCGAATGACATTACCCACTACAAGCCCGATCAGCAGCGCAATTGTGGAAACGACTTCAAAGTAGAGGAGAGCCATGCCGCCGACGCGGCCCACCTTTTTCAGGTTTTCCATGCCGGCAATTCCGGTGACCACGGTGCAGAAGATGATCAGGGTGATGATCATCGAAATGACCCGGATGAAAGCGTCGCCTAGTGGCTTCATGGCGATCGCGCGAGCCGGATCCACACAACCCAACACCACAGCCAGGGCCATCGCCACCAATACCTGCACCCAAAGGACGCGATAGAAGGGCGGCTTGCTGGATGCCGGAGCGGCAGTAACTAGACCCGTCTGCACGGGTGGGAAGGTTGCCATCTTCGATTGCCTATCCTGGGTGTCGGTCCATCTTTCAACTTTCTTAGTTAATTCGTAGTCGGTAGCTGTAGTTGTCAGTTTAGTTATCAGAAAATGGAACCGCGGGTTCTAGTGGATCTCCGCAGCGTTCTCAGGCTGCAGCGTACGCACCAGCCAGGGAATGATCACTTCCTTGAAAATGCGTGGATCGGGCCACACACCGACCTGTCGCCCAAGGTGACCGCCCAGCGGATTCACCCACGCGGTCTTGGGCACGTCTCCTTTGTCGAGAAGCAGGTAAATGTCGGAGATTGGAACCTGGGTATCCTTTACTCCAGCAAGAATGAGCATCGGTGCCATCGGCTTGCCCAGCAGGCCTTGTTTGACGAGCGACATCTTCGGTAATACCTCTGCCATTTGATCGAGGGTAGTCACGTTGTCGAAGATCGCCATCAATGCCGGGACTTGATCGAACAAATACTCGCGGTTGCCGATCAAAGAATTCATCAGAAAATCTTTTTGAAAAAAAGCATCTATTGGAGGTGACTGGGCACTGGCTCCCTTTAAGCGGGTGCGTTCTACGAGGGCCATCTTCGTTGCCCAATACGCGCCCCAACTCACACCGTGCATGGCAACTCTGTTTTTGTCGATTTCGGGCCGGGTGGCGACGTAATCGAGCACGCGCGAGAGCATCCGATCGGCATTCTCACTGACTTTGATCGGATTTTGTCCAGTGCCTGGTCCATCCACGGCCAGATAGCCGATACCGAATGGCAGGATCGCGCTGAAACTCTCGGTCAAGTCTTCCTTGCGGCTGTCCAGTCCATTAACGGCCAGAACAAGTGGTACTGGGCCGTTCGCGTTCTTCGGCAAGCGCAAGTAGCCGATGATTTCTTTTCCTTCAAACGGAATTTTCACAATTTCGAGTGGCGGATCCCAAAAACGAGCGTGTGCCAGGAAAGCTTCGATGGCCTTTTCGTAGGAACGTTGCTTGCCGGGAGAGGCGGGGATGGGCCAGCGTCCGAAGGAATAAAGCCGCCACGCCCGTATGTAATCGGCATTCGCCCTTGCCGGATCGGTCTTCTCCAGAGACTTCGCTTGCGTCATGTAGCGATCAGCCACTCCCATGAAGCCCGCAGCCCACTCGTCCTTATCGCGAGTGTGGATAGACTTGAAAGCTTCTCGAACGTCGCCCGGGTCGAGTCCGATCAGCGGATACTGCCCTACTTCCGCGCGGTGGATGGCTTCCGTCTCGATCTCCTCAATCGTGCGTTCAGCGCGCTGCTGCGCAAAACACGGAACGCTTAGCGGAAGGATCAACGCTACTAGCATTGATAGAGACATTGTCAATCGAGCACGAGAACTATGCAGCACAAATGTTGACACGGGATCGTTCCTTTCAATTTGTTGAAATAAAGATGGGGCTGGAGAGATGTCCGACCCCCAGTTTGTGAAATCTTGGCAATCAAAAGATAAGCTTCAAACCCAGTTGAACGGCGCGACTGCCTCCGGAGCCAATGACAGGGTTGGCGGCAGCGACGTCCGGCGTCGCACATCCGCAACCGAAAGGCTGAACCGAAGGATCGTTGAATCCGAAGCCGTTCTGTCCCCCGTAAGGATTGGCGAGATTGGGATGATTGAAAATATTGAAAAACTCGGCCCGGAACTGGGCACGGAACTGTTCCGTAAAATGCCAGTTCTTGGCAATCGAAAAGTCAACGTTTTTAAATCCAGTGTCAGGGAAGGTGTTGCGGCCCATGTTGCCGAATTGCCCCAAGGGTGGCGGGAGCATAATGGAGTTGCCTTGGGCATAGCAACCGAAGAACGCCAACGATTCGGTTGACGCTCCGGGGGAACCCCCATCAAGAGCCAACGCCTTCGCGTTACAGGCTGCATCGCTGCTCGGGTTGGTCGGGCTATTGTTTCCGCCGAAAAACGGAATTCCTGTTGGCGTCGATTTGAAGTCGTTTCGGTTCCCGTAAAAACTCCATCGGATAGGAGTGTTCGCTGGAGGACTGACGGGCAGCGGACCGATACCGGCGGCATCCGTTCCCTCATCCATCGGGCCCCAGGATTGTGGAGTCTGAATCGTGATAATCGAATTAATTTCCCAACCTTCCAGAGCCTGGGCGTAACCTTTCCTGCCGGGGATGGCATAGGTGGCCGAAAGCGTGAAACGCTGGCGAACATCGAAATCACTATTGGCGTATTCAGCACCCGGATTGTATGCGTTCTGCGGCAGTCCCGATCCGTAGCCGAAATCCCAGTTTGCGCCTACGTCGTCGAGAGAGTGCGACCAGGTGTAACCGGCCACCATGCTCAATCCATGGTAATTTCTGGAGTTCAGCGTTACCTGCAGGCCGTCATAATTTGACCTATAAACGTTGGCCATCTGGAAGATGTTGCTTAGATACGGGAACTTTGTGTTAAACGGCCCCACCTCGGGGGCGACCTGACAGGCGGGATTATTCGCAGTGTTGTAATAGCCCAGCCCCAATGCCTCCGTCGTGCAAGCGGCGATATTTGCTGCCGGCCATCCCGACCCCACCGGCGGTTGATTGATGTCGCGAATGCCGGTTAAATTCCCGCCATGATTGCCGACGTAGGCCATCTCCAACGAAAGGTTGGGTGTAATTGCGTGTTGCACGCTGAAGCTCCAGTTCCAGACGTAGGGCGTGGTCAGGTTGCGGTTCACGGTCATGACGGGACAGGGACTGTTGAAACAGTTCACGGTTGGGCTGCCATAGACTGGTCCCTGGTCCCAAGGAACAGCTGGAGAATTAAGGAAGAAAGGTAAGGAGACGTTTCCAGTGGTGATGGTGCCGCCAGAGGTATCACCAGCCGAGTCAATCGGCGCTCCGGTCGGAACACTGCCCGGGCCGAAGGCATTGTTGAAGGCGATGAACGACTGCCAGTTCACGGATTCATAGACCAGACCTACGCCGCCTCGAAGCACGGTTGAACCTTTGCCGTTTGTATCCCAGGCAAAGCCGAAGCGCGGCGCGAAGTTCTTGTGGTCGGAGTTGTACAGACTTGGAATCTGATTGGTGCCCGTTTTCACCTGCACCAAGCCGACATTCGGATCAAAATTCCCCAGGAGATTATGTTCTTCCTGCGGAACCGAGCTAAATTCGTAACGTACGCCGAAATTCAGCGTTAGGCTCCGCGCCAAGCGCCAGTCGTCCTGAATAAAACCGGAATATGCCCAATTGTGCAGTTGCAGCGTCGGGTTACCCACCGTCACAGTGCCCTTGAACGGATAGCCTGCGAAGAAATCCTCCAACTGGGTTGTGTTGAGAGTCTGAGAAGGATTAGCGGGGTTGGGAGTCACGCCGCCGAGGAAGGTGATACTTCCCCGTGCGTTTCCGTAGGCTGCATTGGTCACTTTGTTGTAATGCAGTTCGCCGCCGAACTTGATGGAGTGCTGGCCCGCATTGTAGGAAACGTGATCGACGAACTGCGTGATGGAATCGGGTCCCTGAAACTTGGGCCACTTGAAGCCGCCCAAGCCGGGAAAGAAATATCCGCCAAACCCTATGCGCGGTAGACCGCCCGTGAATGGGCCCGATACGCCCGTGTCAAGGCCATAACTGGATGCGGGCGTGTTGAGATCGCCCGGGAGTGTCGGCTGATACAGGCGGTTATATCCAGCGCGCGCTTCATTCACCCAATGCGGACTTGGAGTCCACTCCCAATTTCCGCCCACTACCTGCGCCCGCGTGTGAATATCCGACCGCCATCTTGATTGCAATTCTGGGAAGTCTTCCACCGTACCGGTATTGTTGCCGAAGAAGTACATCCCGCTGACGCGGTTGTTCTGGTTGAGGTTTACATCTACTTTTCCGATTGCGTTGTAGACAGTGACGTCGTTGGGGAATCCGTTCGGAATCGTCGTGCTCTGGGTGGTGTTCGTGGGAAAACCAGTTCCATTGCATGTAACCGCACTGCCTGTGACCGTGCATCCGGCGATATTCAAGCTGGCTTGGCTAATCGTGACCCCTGAAGCTTGGAGATCATTGATCGAATCTTGAATACTGTCGGCGCAGTCGCCGGTTATTACTAGGCAATTACCAGCGTTGGTATTGGATGCGGGCATAAAAGGACTAGTGACGCCACCGAAAGAGTTCCCCACGTCATACATCTGCCCTTCGTAGGCTCCGAAGAAAAAGAGCTTGTCTTTGATAATCGGTCCGCCGACACTGCCGCCATATTGCTCGAGCGTCCTTGGAAGCTTGGCATTCGGTACGGTGTTGAAATAGTTCCGTGCATCCATCACACCGTCGCGGCCAAAGGCGAACGCCGTACCGTGAATCTGGTTGGTGCCGGATTTGATCCCGACATTAACGACGGCACCTGGTTTCCAGCCGAACTCGGCCGGTGCAAGTTCTTCGACGTTGAATTCCTGAATCGAGTCGATCGGTAGAATGGTCGCCGAATCACCAGCAATACCGGCGCCATTAATGATGGCCTGGCCGGAGTAGGGCTCGCTGTTGAACAAGCCCTCAATGAAGTAGGCATTGTCTTCCGCGCGCAATCCGTTCGTACTCGTGGTCGAGAATCCTCCACCTGGATATCGCATCACTCCCGGACGCAATTGAAGCAGGTTCTCATAGTTGCGGCCGTTCAATGGCAAATCATTGATCTCTTTATTGCTCAACGTGCCACCTAAAGTAGATGACGTGCTATTGACCAGCGGAACCTCGTCGGTAACAATCACCGTCTCGGAAACTTGTCCGGCTGGAAGAGAGACGTCGACGCGTAAATCCTCGGCTACTTCCACAGCGATGTTCACGCGCTCTACAGTTTTGAAGCCCTTCGCTTCGACACGAACTTTGTAGATACCCGGTTGTAACTCCGGAGCAACATAATTTCCGGAGTCGTCGGTACTCACGGTTCGAGTAGTGTCGCGCTGAACATCGGTAATGACTACGGTAGCTCCAGCTACACCGGCACCCGATTGATCGCTAATGCTCCCAAGAATGCGGCCCATCGTGGTTTGGGGAAAGAGAGGGACAGTCAGGGCAAGCACCATCCAGGCACAAAAGACAATGCCGAACACCCGAATGCCATTCGACGGAGAATGCATTACGACCTCCAATTCCTCAAGAAAACGAGGAAGGACGATTTAATGGTCGAACATCTCGCGGCCATTTCGGGCCGTAGAAATTAAAACTCAGGCGATTTGAAGGTATAGCCTTGACGTGGCCTACCCGTCAAGTAGTATTGTGGTCCGACCACAGAACAGCTTCCCCTTTGCTGTTCACTCGATTGTTGCCGGACAACTGGCGGCGTAAGCTACCGAAGCGAGGAGGACGAACGAGCATGGCAATCGCTAGTATCAATCCGGCAACCGGCGAGGTGTTGAAAACTTTCGACCCTCTCACGTCGGCGCAAATTGAACAGAAGTTGCAATTGGCGACCACGGCGTTTCGAATTCATCGTCGAACTTCATTCGCAGATCGAGCGAGCAAGATGACGCGTGCGGCCGAAATCTTGGAAAAAGAAAAAGACGAGTGCGCGCGTTTAATGACGCTGGAAATGGGCAAGCCTCTCAAGGCTGCAGTCGCCGAAGCCCAAAAATGCGCGATAGGGTGTCGCTACTACGCGGAAAATGCGGAAGAATTTCTCGCGGACGAAATTGTGGAAACAGGAGCGAAGCATAGTTTCATCCGGTATCTGCCGATCGGCCCCATTTTAGCCATCATGCCGTGGAACTTTCCCTTTTGGCAGGTGTTTCGTTTCGCGGCTCCCGCATTAATGGCGGGCAATGTCGGCCTCTTGAAGCATGCTTCGAATGTGCCACAGTGTGCGTTGAAGATTGAAGACATCATTCGCCGTGCCGGTTTTGCCGACGGTGAGTTCCAAACGTTGCTGATCGGTTCGGAGCCGGTCGATGCCATCCTGAATGATTCTCGGGTGGCCGCTGCAACTTTGACTGGCAGCGAGCAGGCAGGAATTCAAGTTGGAGTCTCTGCCGCGAAGCGAGTCAAGAAAGTGGTGCTGGAACTGGGAGGCAGCGATCCGTTCATCGTGATGAGCAGTGCAGATTTGGAGGCCGCCGTCGCAACTGCAGTCGATGCGCGAATTCAAAACAACGGTCAATCATGCATTGCGGCGAAGCGCTTTATTATCTCGGAAAAAATTGCCGACGAGTTCGAGGGCAAGTTTGTAAAACGCATGCAGGAATTACGAGTGGGCAACCCGTTTGACGAGAACACACAAATTGGCCCCTTGGCCAATGCCGATGCTGTTACTTCTCTTGATTCCGATGTGAAAAAAACTGTGGCCGCAGGCGCCCGGGTGCTAACGGGAGGCAATCCTCTTGACCGTCCCGGGAACTTCTATGCGCCCACAGTGATAACAGACATTCCGAAAAATTCGCCGGCTTATAAGGAGGAATTATTTGGCCCCGTGGCGTCGATTTTTCGCGTAAAGGATGTGGATCACGCTATCCAGATCGCCAACGACAGTCGCTTTGGATTGGGCGCAAGCGCCTGGACGAACGACCCCGGGGAAACCGAACGGTTCATCAATGAGCTTGAGTCCGGCATGGTTTTTGTGAACAAAATGGTAGCCTCAGATCCTCGACTGCCTTTTGGCGGCGTCAAGTACTCAGGACACGGTCGTGAACTTTCAGAACATGGGATACGGGAGTTTATGAACATAAAGACAGTTTGGATCCAATAATAAACTTATGTAGACCGGTGTATGGTATAGTGGTCATACCATAATACCGATGCTTAAAATTCGCTTGGGAGTAGGGCCCAATCATGAATGAAAACGAGTTAGCAGACTCGCTGTCAGCTAAGCCGGTATACCGTGCGGTCAAAACCTCACGATTGTTCGAGCAGATCGTGCAGCAAGTGGAAGATTCAATTCTAAAAGGCCAGCTTAAACCTGGCGACCAATTGCCAGCGGAGCGTGATCTTGCCCAGCGGTTTGGAGTAAGTCGCACAGCGGTGCGCGAAGCAGTGAAGACCTTGCGTGAAAAGGGACTGGTGGAAGCCTATTCGGGGCGTGGGACCTTCGTGACCAATGGGACTTCGCAAGCGATTCGGCAATCGCTGGACTTGATGATCCGCATCAACAAGCAGGAAGGGTTGGCAAACCTGGCCGAATTGCGATTGGTGCTGGAGCCGGAGATTGCCGCTCTGGCTGCTCTACGAATTGAGGAGCAGCTCGTGGCTACCATGCGTGAAGCAGTCGCCGTTATGGAACGGAACCTACATGACCCTGATGCGTACGTTGAAGCCGATCTAGATTTCCATTTAGCGCTGGCAGAGGCGGCCGACAATCCGCTGATTCTCTCGCTCCTCGACTCGATTGTTGGCCTATTGCGCGAGCAACGCAGCCGAATCTTCAATGTTGATGGAGGGCCGGAACGCGGACAGTTTCATCATAAGCAAATCTTGGCCGCGATCGAGAATCGCGATGCCGAGACAGCGCGAGAATCAATGCGCGCTCATCTTAATCAGGTGCTTGCGGATTCGTCGACACTGGGCAGGAAGTAACTTCATCCTCGAACAAAGGGGAATCGCTGTATGGCGAAGCTTGGATTCATAGGTCTCGGTGTTATGGGTGGCAACATGGTGGCCCGTCTGCTCGAAAAAGGGCACACCGTGACTGGCTACAACCGGACGCGATCCAAGGCGCAGTGGTTGATCGACAAGGGCATGAAGTTTGCCGAATCTCCCAAGGCAGTGGCGACTGCGGCGGATGTGACGTTCAGCATGGTGACGAATTCCGCGGCGCTCGCCGCCGTGACAGAGGGTCGCGATGGATTGCTCGCCGGCTTGGCGGCGGGCAAATTCTACATTGACATGAGCACTGTCAGCCCCGAAATAAGTCGCGGGCTGGCTGCGAAAGTTCGCGAGACGGGCGCCGACATGATTGACGCGCCGGTTTCAGGCAGCGTTATCACACTGCAGCAGGGCAAACTTTCTGTGATGGTTGGTGGGCGCAAAGAAACCTTCGAGCGTTTGAAACCATTGCTTCTCGATATTGGGCCAAAGGTGACGCATGTCGGCGATAACGGCGTGGCGTTATCGATGAAGATCGCGATCAACTTGCAATTAGCTGTCCAGATGCTGGCGTTCTGCGAAGGTGTATTGCTGGCTGAAAAAAGCGGCATTTCGCGCGAAGTTGCCGTCGACGTGATGATCCACAGTGCCATTGCTTCGCCCATGATTGTCTACCGTGGCCCATTCGTCTTGCAGCAACCGCCAGAGGCGTGGTTCGACGTCAATATGATGCAGAAGGACATGCTCTTGGCCATGGAGATGGGACGCAAGCTGAATGTTCCCGTTCCCACTACCGCCATCAGTAACGAGTTCCTCACCGCTGCCCGCGGCATGGGATGGGAGAAACTCGATTTTGCCGTTGTGTTCGACGTTCTTGCCAGCATGTCGGGAATTACTTCTGGAACGAAAAAATGACTACTGCCGCTCAGCCCCGAGGAGAGGCTTCGGAAAAAATCATTCTATGGCTCCGGATGTACCGGAAGATGGTCGCCATCCGCCAATTTGAGGCCCAAGTCAACGAACTCTACACGCGGGCGTTGATGCCTGGTCTGGCACATCTTTATATTGGCGAAGAAGCGGTAGCCGTCGGCATATGCGAAGCGCTGGAGAGCACCGACTTCATCACCAGTACCCATCGCGGTCATGGACATTGTTTGGCGAAAGGGGCTTCCCCCGACAAGATGTTCGCCGAACTGCTGGGCAAAGAAGCGGGCTATTGTAAAGGCAAGGGCGGTTCCATGCACATTGCGGACCCCGCCACCGGTAATCTCGGAGCCAATGCGATCGTGTGCGGAAGTGCTGGCATCGCGACGGGCGCAGCATTCTCGAGTCAGCGTCTGGGTAATGGCCGGGTAGCTGTATGTTTCTTCGGAGAAGGCGCTCTCGGCCAGGGTGTGCTGTACGAAGTGATGAATCTCGCTCGACTCTTCAAGCTTCCCGTGATCTATGTGTGCGAGAACAACCTCTATACCGAATACACGCACTATTCAGAAACTACGGCCGGAGATATTCTGATGCGTGCGACCGCCTTTGGTTTGGATGCCGCCGTCGTGGACGGTCAGGACGTACGCGCGGTTCACACCGTAGCACAGCGCATGGTGGATCGCGCCCGCCACGGCGATGGTCCCGCGTTCTTGCTCTGTAACACCTATCGCTACCACGGACATCATGTAGGAGACATCAATCGCGAATACTACCGCTCGAAACAAGAAGAGCAGATGTGGAAGACAGAGCGAGATCCGATTACAAATTTTGGGGAGTGGCTCATTGAGCAGAATCTCGCCGACACCGCTGCCCTGGCTCAAGTGCAAGCTGAACTTGAATCTGAGATGAAAAAGGCAGTCGACTTCGCCATCGCCGCTCCGTACCCGACTGTCGATGAAGTGAACCAGGACGTGTATGCCTGAAAATCAGCTTCGCGCGCAAGACGATCGGGAGTTGACATTCGCGCAAGCGATTCGCGAGGCGCTGGCTGAAGAGATGCGCCGTGACAAGACTGTCTGCATCATGGGCGAAGACGTGGCTGAGGCTGGTACACCGTTCAAAGTTCTCTCCGGCCTGTTAGAAGAATTCGGCAAAGACCGAGTGCTCGATACGCCAATTTCCGAGGCTGGCTTTACCGGGCTAGCGGTGGGTGCCGCCATGACCGGACTGCGCCCGGTGGTTGACATCATGTTCGGCGACTTCATCACTCTGACTATGGATCAGATGGTCAACCAGGCCGCCAAAGTCCATTACATGTCGGGAGGAAAGTGGCGAGTGCCGATGGTGATGCGCACGACCATGGGAGCGACGCGCCGCTCCGCTGCGCAGCATTCGCAGTCGTTGCACGCGTGGTACTGCCACGTCCCAGGCTTGAAAGTTGTTTTGCCCTCGACGCCCTACGACGCCAAAGGATTGCTGAAGGCCGCGATTCGCGACGAGAATCCCGTAGTCTTCTTCGAGGACAAGATGATGTACAAACTCAAAGGCTCTGTGCCCGAAGGCGATTACACCGTTCCTCTCGGAGTAGCAGATATAAAACGCGTAGGCGAGGACATTACTCTCGTTGCGACCAGCAGCATGGTACAAGTTGCGCTGGGTGCAGCAATGCTGCTGGGAAAAATAGGAATCAGCGCCGAAGTGGTTGACCCGCGTACCATGTGGCCGCTCGACGAAAAAACTCTGATTGACTCAGCAAAGAAAACGTCGCGAGCGATTGTTCTCGACGAAGGTTACGAACGCTACGGCGTTACCGCCGAACTTGCATCGGTGATTGCCACCGGCGCATTCTACGATCTGGACGCTCCGGTCAAGCGCATGGGTGCAATGCATGTTCCAATTCCGTTCTCGCCGCCTTTGGAAGATGTGACTGTGCCGACCGAGCAGACCGTGTTCGAGGCTGCCCGCGCGCTCTGCGGACGATCCTGAAAACACGCTCAACTGGCAAAGGAGAATTCTATGGCTCTGCCCACATACGGAACGATGGCTGTAGATTGGGAAAACAGGGTTGACTTCGACCGCCTTCGCCGCGAACGCCTTGCGCGTGCCAAAGAACTTCTAGCCAAGTCTGAGATGGGCTCACTGTTGTGCTTCGACATGAACAATGTCCGTTATCTGACCGCCACCCACATCGGCACCTGGGCCCAGGACAAGGCGAATCGCTTCACGCTCCTTCCGCAAAATGACGAACCGATTTTGTGGGATTTCGGATCGGCCGCTAAGCACCATCGACTACATTGTCCCTGGCTCGGCGAGCGGTCGCGTGCCGGAATCTCCATGCTTCGCGGAGCCATGACTCCGGAGATGGGACGCGCGGAAGATGTAGCCAAGAAAATTCGCATCGAGCTAGAGATGCGCGGCTTACATAAAGAGCCGGTAGGCATCGACATTATCGAATTACCGGTTTTGTTCGCATTACAAAAAGAAGGAATTAAAGTTGTCGATGGCCAGGCACTCATGTCAGAAGCGCGCCTGATCAAGACGCGGGATGAGATCAGCTTGCTCAACCACTCCGCGATGATGGTCGATGCTGCCTACGACGAACTCTATCGCGCCATGAAGCCCGGCATGAGCGAGAACCAAGCGGTGGGCTTGGTCAGCAAAATTCTCTACGATATGGGCTCCGAATACGTGGAAGCCGTGAACGCAATCTCAGGCGAGCGATGTAATCCGCATCCGCACGTTTTCTCCGATCGTGTCCTGCGTCCCGGAGATCCTGTCTATTACGACATTCTTCACTCTTACATGGGCTACCGCACCTGCTATTACCGCTGTTTCACCATCGGATACGCATCGCACGCGATGAACGACGCCTACAAGCGCTGCCGCGATTATCTGGATGCAGCGATTGAACTCGTGCGACCGGGACGGACCACCGCCGAGATCGCCGCAGTGTGGCCAAAGGCGCATGAGTTTGGTTTCCCAAACGAAGAAGCCGCTTTCGCGCTGCAATACGGGCACGGCATCGGCCTAGCCATCTGGGAGAAGCCCGTAATCAGCCGTCTTGTATCACTCGAACATTCCTGCGAGATCAAGCCCGGCATGGTGTTTGCGCTGGAAACTTTCTGGCCTTCGACCGACGGCTGGAGCGCCGCCCGCATCGAGGAAGAAATCGTGGTTACCGAAACTGGCCACGAAGTCATCACGCGTTTCCCGGCTGAAGAACTACTAGTTGCCGGTCGGCACTATTTCACGGTCGATGGTCCGCTTCCTGCAATCCGAGAGACGGACTCAAAGCCGAGCAAACGAGTTCGCGAAATGATTGAAGCGAGTTCCCAGCAGGAACGCATCGGAGTGGGAGACTAAACGCCGTTGGTGTAAGAGGGAGAGCTTATCTCGATAAGACTCCATCAGACGAATGGCGATCTAACCCAGTTCCTTACTACGGTTCTCTAATTTATGGCAATCAGTGTCGTTATGCCAGCTCTCGAAATGGCTCAGGAAACCGGCAAACTTATTTCTTGGCTGAAAAAAGAAGGTGAATCGGTGGCCAAGGGCGAGCCTCTACTGGAAGTCGAAACCGACAAAGCGGTGATGGAGATCGAATCTCCCGCCGCTGGCGTCCTCGCCGGTATCAAGGTTGACGCTGGGGTGGAAGTTCCGGTCGGCCGCACCATTGCATGGATCGTCCAGCCCGGGGAAGTTCCTCCCACTGATGAACTGGCAGCGGCATCCGGACGAAAAACCACCGCGGTTGTGTCCTCCACAACTTCAGTCTCGGAATTCGCGAGTCAAACACCACCTCCACCACAGTCCGTAACGCGACACGTAAAGATCTCCCCCAAGGCCCGGCGTCTCGCCAGCGAACGGGGAGTCAATCTCTCTGATGTCCGCGGCTCCGGTGCCGGCGGGGAAATTCTTGCTTCCGATATTGTCGGCGTCGCCGAATCCAACGCCAGCGCGCCTCCCGCAAAGATTGCAAGCGGCAACTCCATTGCACGGCTGATGGCCGATCGCACCACTCACAGTTGGACGACCGTGCCCCATTTCTTTGTAGTCCGCGAAGTGGATGCTGGCGCACTGAACGAGGCGCGCCTGAAGTTGGGGCCAGCGATTGATAAGTCGCACCGAGTCAAACTCACGCACAGCGATCTCTTGGTGGCGCTGGTCGCGGCCGTTCTCCAAAAACACCCACGCATCAACTCAAGCTGGAGCAGCGAAGGCACGTGTGCGAATTCTGAGATCAACATCGGACTCGCAATGGCTGTGGACGACGGCGTGGTGGCACCCGTCATTCACAAAGCTGCCCACACCGAATTAGGCGAGATTGCGTTGCAGCGACGCGGCCTGACAGAACGCGCGCGCGGTGGAAAGCTGCGGGCGGATGATATCAGGGGCGGCACCTTCACTATCAGCAATCTCGGCATGTTCCGGGTGGACGCATTCACCGCAATCATCATTCCACCCCAAGCCGCGATCCTCGCTGTCGGAGCGATTACTGACCGAGTGGTCCCCGTAGGCGGCCTTCCCGGTGTCCGTCCCATGATGACGTTGACACTTTCAAGTGATCATCGTGTTGTAGACGGAGCCCGCGCAGCGGATTTTCTGCGAGATCTGGTTGAGGCCATCCTCAACCCTCTGCAGTATTTCAAAACCGCTGGAAATACCGATTAGCCGCTTGGCATAGATTTCGTGGATTTTGCGGTTTGGCTTCAGCTTCGCTTAAGGCGCCATAGGCATACTGGCAAAGTCGATATTAATCTTGAGTCTCTCTTCAAAGGAGTTTCACTATGGGACTTCACCGTCTTTGTCGTTTCAACAAGGGGGCGATTGTCACCGCTATTCTCTTTCTCGCAGCCACAGCCTCTGCACAGAACTATCACGTCGCCAGTCGGTGGAAAGTCGGCGGCCAGGGCGGCTGGGACTATCTGCTCAGCGACGATGCCGCACATCGGCTCTACATCACGCACAACTCGAGGGTCGAGGTCATCGACAGCACCAACGGTAAACTTATTGGTGCGATTACAGGCCTCAAGAGCACCCACGGTGTAGCGCTCAACCCAGACGGAAAGACTGGATACGTCAGCGATGGCGCGGGAAATGCTATCGTCGTCTTCAATCGTGCAGATTTCTCAGTCGTGGCCATGGTCCCGGCCGGTACAAACCCCGATGGCATCACTTTCGAAACCATGACAAAAACCGTTTGGGCATTCAATGGTCGCAGCAACAACGTCTCAGTGTTGGACACCGAATCCAACGCCGTGATCGCCACTGTGCCACTACCCGGCAAGCCAGAGTTCCCGCAGGTTGACGAACATGGGTCGGTGTTCGTGAACATCGAGGACAAGAATGAAATCGTGAAGCTGGACGCGGCAACTCGCAAGCCTATCGCCACTTGGCCGTTAGCAGGCTGCGAATCGCCCTCCGGAATGGCGATTGACCGCGATAAGCACCACCTCTTCTCCGTCTGCGACGGAGGAAAGATGGCTGTTATCGATTACGATTCGGGCAAAGTCTTAGGCTTGGCAGCAATCGGCGACTCTCCTGATGCCGCCGCTTTTGACCCGAAACACGGATTGGCGTTCTCCTCGAATGGAGGAGATGGCACGCTCACCGTTGTGGATGCCAGCAAACCCGGCTTTCCCGTACTCCAAACGGTCAAGACGGAAAAAGGTGCGCGCACCATGGCGCTCGATGTTTCGACGGGACGAGTCTACCTCGTAACCGCACAATTCGGGCCGGCACCGACAGCAACGGCAGACATGCCACACCCGCGCCGGAGTGTGGTGGTAGATAGTTTCGAGATTATCGTTGTCGAGCGATAACTGGAACCACAATATGGTTCCGCGCTTCACTTCACCATTGCCAAAAGCGCATCGGTCACCAGCTTTTTGGTCTGGTCATCCGTCGGCGATGGCCCGGATTGCAGACTCGCCTCGCCAGCTAAGCGTTTATTCTTGATCCCAATGTAGACGGCGTTGTAAGCGGTGTCGCCAAGGTTTTCCACTCTGTGCTTAAACGGAGGAAACCATCGCGGATCGCCCGGCTTAGCGTAAACCTCCTGGGTCTTGCCATTTTCATCCGTAAATCGGAGATGGCCGGCCGTAAGAACGACAACCACTCCTCCCATATGCGCGTGTAAGCTCGATTTTTCATGGGGCCCGTAGTGGACGTTCACCACTTGAACATATTCATTTTCAAACGCTAGTTTGTAATGTGTGGGTTCCACCTTTGTCGGATCTTGCGCAAGCAGCGCGGCACTGAAGCACAAGCCCGCCAAAATTAGGCACAGCGGTCGCACACAGGAAAATATCCACATGAGAAATGCCCTCGAGAGACTTCTTAGACTGTCGTAAAGCTTATCCGGACTTAGCCGCCTGTCAATGCCAGAAACCAAGCCGGACCAAACTGGTAAGAAGTTCGCAAAAGCTTCTTGTCTAGAGAGTGCTGCGCTCTGTCCGCCGTCTACTTGTAATGTTCCCCCGTTATTGTAGGCGGTGGCATTGCAATGCGCCCACGTTCTGGTCCACAGCAACGTCCAGACTATCGCAATAAGAGCGCGGCGTTGAGGCCGCGCTCTTTTGTTACGCAATGCCAAAGCTAAAACAGTTTCGGAAGAGTTTCCGTTCCTTCCTGTTGAACAGACTGCAACGCGGATGGGTTGAGCCCCAAAACCTTGAGAATGGTCGGAGCAACCTGCATGGTGGTGACCGGGATGGTTACAGTATTTCCTCGGAGGCCAGGATTAGAAACCAACATCATGACGTTGGTGTCGTCGTGCGAGAAGCCGCTCAGCCAGTTTCTTGGTGCTGCCGGAATAGGTAACTCCGATATGCGGAGTACGACGGCGTGCATGCCGTCAATGCTCAAGAGCAGAACATGTTTGATGTTGCCCGAGCCTACGGTGTTCTTATCTCTGCTATTTCTATCAGCCGCATTTCCATAAGTCGACAACGTCAGAAGTAGCCCGACAATAACCACAGCCAGCACCATTCTCGCTTTCATGTACGACCTCCATGAAAGTAAGAGTATTAGCCATCCAATATTACGCAGGGGTTAATTCTCTGTGAAATCTCCTTCAGGGTGACGTCCAGTCACGCTGTACCATCCTCGGAAGTCGGCTTCTAAGAGGCGGTTTGTAGCTCGAAGTCTCGCCTCCACTATGGCGAAAAACTCGGATGCATTTCGGAATCTCCTCCTTTTACATAACGCACGCACAACACGTATGGGAGTCTGCAGATTCACAGACTCCCACCTCCCTTTTTCTTGCGATTGGTGAACTTATTGGTTCAATTCTCAATGAGTGCAACGGGTAGTCGATCCCGTCTGGCAACGGGCAACACAAATCAAGGTAATTTATTTCAGATACTTCTCGGGCAGCGTCAATCCTGGCCGCTCGTCGTCCCACATTATGCTGGCCACCCAATAACGCCCCTGGGCATGGATGATCTGGATCGAGTTAATGCCGCGCGTGAAAGGGTTAGGATCATCCGCTGCATGGCGGCTCTCGTAAGTGCTCCAAACATGCACGAGGTTGCCGAACTCTTCGATACGATTTGCAATGCTCCGTTCGAAAAAGCCCTGACTTTTGAAGTAAGGGTCGTCGCGTTCGACATACATGTCTGGGGTGAGGAAGAAAGCGTCGCTTTTGCGCGCTGGCTGGTTCACTGTGGCAGAAGCGTCAGCACGGATCACGCCGAGCCTACCATCAGGCAGAAAGAGAGAGCGAAAGCGTTCCCAATCGCGAGGTTTGCCCGCAGGTCCAGAGATTACGTCATAGAGCGCGGCGACGAGATGCTCAACCGTGTCCACATCGTTGGTGTTCTTGGCAGAGGGCCATCCAAGATGACCCGCGAGCGATCCCACCAACGGAGGCGGTGTATGTTGCGGCACTGTCGATGATTGCTGCGAACGTGGTTGTAGTGCAAAACTGACGAACAACATACCGAATGCAGCCGACCGTGTTGCTTTCATCACGAGCTCCCTAGAATCTAGTCCCATTCACGAGCCCATCGCCCGCCACCAGCTTCCGTGACTACAATCTATAGCGCGTCGCTGCATTTCTGGTAGATAAATGTCGAGCGCTGTTGTACGTCCCGTATCTCTGCCTCAAAGCTGAGGGCGCCGGGGGCCGCGCTCCGCTGCCTGATGCCGTTGAACGCACCGCGGGCAGCGACCCCTTCGAGCTTGCCTTTCATGGCTACGACTGCAGATCTCAGCGCTCTCATCGCGACAGAATCTTCAGAGGTGAGGGGATGGATCACAGACCAAGACTCTTGATTGCTGCGTTTTCGCGGATTTCGGCTTGCATTGGTTTCTCCTTCCACCGTTTGGCCGCTTGCAAGGAATCGTCAGACCGCATTCGACCACTCTCACCGAAACCGCTGGACGAAGTGGAGCTCGACGCCGGATAGTGGTGCCCCGACCTCGTGCATGGCACCGCCTACGGCGAGTGGCCCGAGATCGATCGCGACTAATCCGGTGCTGTTGATCAATTCGATGACGAGGTGTTTGGCTTCGGTGTCGTCGCCGGATGTGAAGATGACTGTACGGGGTTTGTTCGGCGAGAAATCCTGTATCCAGGCCATTGGCATGTTGCTGATCGACTTAACGGGCCTTGCCCCCACTGCCATCTCCGCAACGATCTCGCTCGATGTGCGCCCTTTCGACGTCAACGCGGCCCGAGATCGAGTGACTCCCGCCAGACTAATATCGGGTTTAGGATCCATGTGCGCGTTAGTCGCATCGATCAGAATTCGGCCACTCCAATCGATGCCTTTCAATGCCTCGCGCACTTTCACCCAATGTACAGCGAGAATAACGACGTCGCACTCGGCCGCCTGCTCCCTCGTCCCCGCGACGGCGCCCGGGCCGAGATCGGCGACGAAATCAGCCAGCGTCTCCGGACCTCTGGAATTGGATACAACTATGGTGTGACCAGCGTTTATCAAGTGACGGCCGAATGTGCGTGTTACGTTCCCGGCGCCCAAAAAACCTATTTTCACAACCCACCTCCTACTGACTGATTTCGCCACTTTCATTGCGTTACAGTTTGTAAGATTCGCCTGCGTAGTGATACGGCGTGGTAGTTTGTTCGTGTCACTCTGATAGGTGGGGATTATCAGCCATGGAACTTCGGCACGTGCGATACTTCGTTGCGGTCGCCGAAACCTTGAGTTTTCGGCAGGCAGGCAAACAGCTACATGTCTCCCAGCCTTCTCTAAGCGTCCAAATCAAACAACTTGAAGACGAACTGGGTGTTGCCCTTTTTCGGCGATCAAAGCGGCTGGTTGAAATCACCCGTGCGGGTGAAGTCTTCTTGTCTGCCTCACGTGAAATCCTGTTGAGACTTCAGCAGGCATCGGCAGCAGCACTTCATGCAGAGAGCGGTGAGGTAGGAACAATCCGGCTCGGGTTTATTCCGACGG
>Ga0209169_10000166_pt1 | contig 38742 bp, 34 predicted proteins | sample HubBroMetageWRM4_FD_188346 | JGI IMG/M metagenome (GOLD analysis project Ga0209169, IMG submission 188346) | Warmed soil microbial communities from the Hubbard Brook experimental Forest, New Hampshire - Hubbard Brook CCASE Soil Metagenome WRM 4... | ecosystem: Environmental > Terrestrial > Soil...
GGCATCGGCTTGCCGTCGATGATGAACTGCGCGTTGAATATCTTGTGGCGGCAGTGCTCGGAGTTGGCCTGCGCGAACATCATCAACTCGACATCCGTGGGATCCCGCCCCAGCTTGCCAAACGCCTGCACCAGATAATCGATTTCGTCGCTCGACAGCGCCAACCCCCATTGTTGATTCGCGCGCGCCAGCGCCTCACGGCCGTGCTCGCCCAAAACGACCCGGCGCAAGGCGCGCGGCGGGGCGTCGTGAAACAGGCCGGTCGGCTCGAGCGAATCGGTCCAGACCGATTCGGTCATGCGATCGTGCAAATGCGCTGCCAGCTTCAGGAGTTCCGCGCTGCCGAGCGCCGAGGAGGATTCGATGAAATACACGCTGCCGCGCTCGACCCGCGTCACGGCGTCCAGGCCGCAAACATGCACGATGTCGGTGGCTTTGCTCGACCAGGGTGACTCCGTGCCGATGCGCGGGGTCACCAGGATGCGCTGGCCGCTCGGCAGCTCACGCAGCGCGTCAGGAACGCGCGCACCGTAGGTAAGGAGCTTTCCCAGGACGTCGAGCTCGGATTCCTTCAAGGGGCGCGAGGTATCGACGAAGTGCATCCAGCGCGATGCGAGCGCTTGAACACGCGGCTCTTCGTTGTTCAGGGAGCGCAGCAGTTGGTCGAGACGGAATTGCGACAGCGCCGGTGCGCCGAAAAGGCTAAACATGCATCATTCTACAGGAAACGCCTCATTTGCGAGCGCTGGAGTCGCCTCCGGGCGTATAGATCGGCACCGGGAATTGGGAGACATTGGAGCCTTCAAGCGCGACGATCTTGCTGACCCCCTGCTTCTTGACCTCATCGATACGCAGCACGGAATGCATGGGAAGGTAGGTACGCTTTACCTCGTTGAATTCTGCCTTGATCTTCTCTTCGGCCGGATCCACGACCACCGTCGAGCGCTCCCCAAATACCAGTTCCTCCACTTCGATGAAGCCGAATAAGCTGCCGTGACTCACTTTACGGGCGTAGATCTCATAGACCTTGCCTTGATTCACGAACAGAACTTTGAAAATGTGACTCGCGGCCATTTAGGAAGCTCCCGGCATTGCTAGTATTTCACCATATTATACCGGCACTTAGCGCAAACCTTGAGACCCGCTGGAGGGAATGACCTATGGCCCTGCGCTTACGCGTCGTCAGCGAACACTCTACCCGTCTCGGGCCCCTCGCCACCAAAGTCTTCGGCGTACACGGCGGCACGATCGGGCGCGGCACTGACAACGAGTGGATTCTACCCGACCCTGAGCGCTATCTCTCAGGCAAACACGCCCGCGTGGATTTTCGGGCCGGTGCTTACATTCTGGTCGATACCAGTTCCAACGGAACTTACGTCAACGGCGCACAAGTTCCCCTCGGCAAATATCACGACTACCCGCTCAAGGACGGCGACTACGTGCGCCTGGGCGAATACGAACTGTTGGTGAGCATCGACCAGACCAATGACTTTCCGCCGGAAGAGAGCGCCATTGTCGCGTACGACGGGCAATCACCCTCGTCCGCGGTCAAAAAATCGACTGCCAATGATTTGGGTGCCGACCTGGATTTGAGCCAGTTGCTGGAGCCGAGCGGTCTGTCGATCGCGGACTCAGGTGCCAGACCGCGCGATTTGTATGGGCAGTCCCTGCCGCCGGCCGAGCACCCGAAGGAATCGGCGGATGGCGGCGTCACTCCCTGGCACATGATGACGCGACCGCTGAAAGTTGACACCCCGAAGGTCGAGGCACCGAGAGCCTCATCCGTCATCGAGAACTCTCCGAACCCCAATCTGTCGCGCTCCATGGGCAACTCGCAGAGCCTCGCTCTGTATGAAGGCGACTTCGACATCGGGCTGGCGGCGTTTTGTCGCGGCGCCGGCATCGAACCTCGCGCTGTCAGCCCGGAGGCTCGCGGTGCGGCGCTGCAGCTCGCGGGCCAGCTGCTGCGCGAGGCAGTGCTGGGTTTGATGGACCTGAACCAGGGCCGCAATGAGTTCCGCAATAAATTCAGAATCCCGGCACCCTCGGGGGACGCGGCCGAATCAGCTCTGAATCTTTCCAAAGGAGTCGACGAGGCACTGGTGCGGCTGCTCACGACCATATCGACGCGCGCCGGGTCGGTCGAGGCGATTCGCGACAACTTTCGCGAACTCAAAGCGCAAAACACTGCGGCGCTCTCTGCGACGCGCGCCGCCTTCGAAGAATTCCTCGGACGCGTTGATCCTAAGGAATTGGAGCAGCGCTTCGATCGCGCCGGCAAGCGCGGCGTGTTTGGCGGCCAGAGCAAGGCCAAGTATTGGGATCTGTACGCCGAACTATTCACCGGCTTGGCGCAGCGCCCCGCCGATGGATTCCCGCATGTCTTTACCGAGACCTTTGCCAAGGCTTATGAAACCCGCATGCGCGCCTTGATCCCGCCCAAGCGCACCGCCTTCGGCGCCGATCGCGATGAGCCAAGCGGTCCCAATAGTCACGCAGTCGGCGATCCGTAGGCCTGCGTTTAAGTCGCGGCCCTGCTCGTAGTAAAGTGACGCGTGCGGCTCTTATTAGTAGAAGACGATGATCTGGTTGCCGATGCCATCCTGCGCGGGCTGACCGCCGCGAGCTACACGGTGCATCGCGTCAGCAGCGCCGAAGCGGCTCAAGCGGCGATCGCCAGCGAGGAATTCGCGCTCGCGGTCATCGATGTTGGCTTGCCGGGCGCCGATGGGCTGACGCTGGTTCGCAGGCTGCGCAGCGCCGGAAAATCGCTGCCGACGCTCATTCTGACAGCCCGTTGCACGCTCACCGACAAGGTCAAGGCGCTCGACTTGGGCGCCGATGATTTCTTGAGCAAGCCATTCGAAGCCGCGGAACTCGCCGCCCGTTGCCGGGCATTGATGCGCCGTTCGCACGGCGCCGCCAGCGGCGTCGTCAAGCTCAACCGCATGAGCGTTGACCTGGCGGGCAAACGCCTGTGCATCGATGAGGCCGAGATTGAACTGACGGCGCGTGAGTGGCTGGTCCTCGAGTGTTTGGCGCGGCGCCTCGGCCAAATCGTCTCCAAGGAGCGCGTGCAGCAGGCCGTGGCCGGCCCCGACCAGGACATCACCGCCAACGCGGTTGAAGTGCACATCTCGCGGCTGCGCGCCAAGCTCGGCACGGCGGCGCTCATTCGCAGCTTGCGCGGCCTCGGGTATCGGCTGGAAGAAGCGAAACTCGCGTGACCTCCTCCATCAGCCGTCAGTTGATCCTGTGGCTGGCCATTCCGCTCATGCTCGTGGCTCTGTGCGGCGCGTTGATTCACTATTTCAACAACGTCGCGCCGGTGGTGATCAGCAGCGATAGGCGCTTGAAGGACGCCGCGAATGCGTTGATGGCCCACGTGTCGGTGAAGCAGGGACAGGCCGTGCTCGACCTCAATCCCTACGTCAAACCATTTCTGCCGAGCGCCGATTCGGTCAAGTATGCATTGCGCGATTCGCAGGGGCGGTTGCTTTCAGGCGATCCAGAGCTGCCGCCGGTGACCATGGGCAGCGAGGGCACCGAGCTCTTGGCGATGGCGCAGCTCGACGGCCGCGGCGTGCGCACGCTCACGACGCGTTTCGACACGGCTGCCGGTCCGCTCACCCTCACCGTCGCGGATATTAGAAAGACCAGTGAGCCGGAAGCGCGGCTCGGCTTGATGAGCACGCTCTTGTGGGACTTTGTCCAGCTCGACGTCACGCTGGTGTTGGTTTGGGTTGGCATCCAATTTGGATTGCGTCCGATCAGAAGGTTGCGCGATGAGATCGCGAGCCGCTCGCCCCTCGATCTACGCCCCATCGTCGAGACTTCGGTGCCGCGAGAGATCGCGCCGGTGGTGGTCACGCTCAATCGCCTGTTCGGAATGTTGCGCACCTCGGTTCAGTCGCAACAACAGTTCATCGCGGACACCGCTCATCAGCTGCGCACACCGATCACCGGCATGCAGGCGCAACTGGGCCTGCTCGTGGCGGAACCGGCGGCGCAACCGATCAAGGCGCGGCTGCTCAACCTGCAGGAAGGTGTAAAGCAGCTCGCGCACTCCGCGAATCAGTTGCTCACCCTGGCACGCGCGGACCCCTCCGCAAACATCAGCGCCAGGAATCAATTGGTGGATCTGCAGGCCATCGTGAACGAGGTCGCCGCCAAGTTCTTCGACCGCGCGCTGCAGGCCAATATCGATCTGGGAGTCGACACGGCACCCGCTCAGATCCGTGCGGACCCCTCCCTGCTCGACGATCTGGTGAGCAACCTGGTCGACAACGCGCTGAAGTACACGCCGGCCGGCGGCAACGTGACGGCCAGTGCCGGCGAGAAGAACGGCAGACCTTATCTGTGTGTCGTGGATACCGGCTCCGGCATTCCCGAGGGAGAACGTCAACGGGTGCGGCAGCGATTTTACCGAATGCCGAATTCCCGCGGCCACGGCAGCGGCTTGGGACTGGCCATTGTTGATGAGATTGCCCGCCTGTACGACGCTTCGATGACGATCGAGGCGGGCGCAAACGGCGCGGGCACGCGCGTTCTGATTCAATTTCCCGCGCGGCCTGGGAACTAGGTCGCATTCTTTCCAGATCGCGCCGCACGCGTCAGGTTCAAGCAAGCTTGCCTGCCTATGATGGCAGCCATGAAACTTCATCGCGGCTTCACGCTTATCGAATTGTTGGTGAGCCTGACGGTGGCGGGTATTTTGTTTGCAATCGCAATTCCCGCATTCAACAGCTTTGTGATGAACGATCGCGATACCAGTCAGGCCAATTCCCTGGTGGGAAGCTTGAGTTACGCGCGCAGCGAAGCCGTCAAACGCGCCTCGCCGAACGGCATCACGGTTTGCCCCTCGGCGAGCGGAACGGCCTGCGATGCCGGGCCCTGGACCGAAGGCTGGATTGTCATCTATATCGATCCCATTACGGCGGCCAACACGAGTGTGCTACAGGCCGTTCCCGCGCTCAGCGGAACGAACACCGTGACGCCGGTGGCGGGGCCGGCCACCGGAATTACCTTTAACTCGAATGGCACCGCGCCGGCGGCGCCCTTCACACTGAGAATTTGCGACAGGCGTGGCGCCGCGTTTGCGCGTCAGGTTGAAGTGAATCTCACCGGTCGCGTGGCGGCGTCGCAAAAGCCCGGATTTTCCGTATCAGGCGCCGCGCTGGCGTGTCCGTAACCATCATGACAATACTCAAACACAAATCGCACCCGCGCGTCGCGCGCAGCGACGGCTTTACGCTGGTCGAAGTGTTGGTCTCGCTGGTGGTATTGTCGATCGGGCTGCTCGGCATCGCCAAGCTGATGCTCTTTTCATCGCATTCGAACGACAGCGCCTACTTGCGCAGCCAAGCGACCGCGCTGGCCTACGAGATTTTGGACGATATGCGCGCGAATCGGCAGGAAGCCATCATCGCCGGGACCTACAACACGGCGGCAGCCGTACCGGCCGCCGTCCCAGGAGCGCTGTGCATCGGAGTCGGCTCGTGCACGACGCCGACGCAGCTTGCGTTGTACGACTTGTATCAATGGGGACTGCATTTGAATGCGAACAGCGGGGCCGCGCCTCCCGGCGCGCTGCCGAATGGTCAGGGATCGGTTACGACGGTGACCGCCGGCACGCAGACGACCGTGACGATCGTCGTGTCTTGGGATGACAGCGTCGCGCAGAACACACTCAATCTCGGCGGCCTGACCACGCAGAAGATTACATTGGAGACAGTCCTATGAATCGGGTGCGCGGATTCTCGCTGGTCGAGCTCATGGTGGCGATCACGCTCGCGTTGATCGTGACGGCAGGCGTGATATCGGTTTTCGTCGGCTCACGCTCAGCGTTCGAGGCGACCTCCGGTACGGCCGCGCTGACCGACGGCGGGCGCTTTGCGCTGAACTTCATTTCGAATTCAGTGCGCGGCGCGGGCTATATGGCCTGCACGACCGCGCCGAACATGCAGGGAATTCTCAACGCCGGCTCACCCCTTGCCTACGGCTTCAACGAAGCGCTGCAAGGGTTCGAAGCCGTCGGCACCGGTCCCGGTCCCGGTTATGGGGTTGCGCTCGTGCCGGTCGGCGATACGAGTACCGGAGATTGGGTCGGCGGTCTCGATCCCGCTCTGACCACCTCCACGAATCCGCCGGTTCAAAACAATGACGTGCTCGTGGCGCGCTCGACGCTTCCGAATGCGCAGACGGTCTATGTGTCGACGATCCTCGATGGTGCGTCATCGTTCACCGTGAATGCCCCAGGATCTCTGGCTGTCGGGCAGCTTGCGGTCATCTCCGATTGCACCAAGGGCGTTGTGTTCCAGATTTCGGGGCTTAATCCAGTAACTCACAATGCCGGCGGCTTCCCCGGTAATTCCACCGCCATTTTCCCGCTGTCTTTTGCACCCGGCTCGCAAGTCACGCCCGTCGATACCGTCGTGTACTACATCGGCGTGGGCGCCGATGGCGACGGCGCGCTCTTTGCTCTCGATCTGAATGCCGGCCTAAATCCCGGCGGCGGCTTCATTGCGAGCGAGCTGGTGCCCGACATTGAGGCGATGCAGATTTTATACGGTTTGGATACGACCAAGACTCAACAGGTCACCGAGTACGTGACCGCCAATCTGGTCCCGGACTTCAATACCGTCATGAGCGTGAAAGTCGCGCTGTTGGCGGCGAGTGCGCCGGGCTCGGCCCACCCCACCGGTGGCAAGACCTACAACTTGCTGGGAACCCTGGTCACCGCGCCGAACGACACGCGCGCCCGCCAGGTGTTCGAAGAAACCATCGCCGTACGTAACGCGCTGCCTTGAAGGTGCACTGATGCAAAAACAATCTTTCTCGTTGGGCCATCGATCGAAGCAAAGCGGCGTCGTCCTGTTCGTCGCCTTGATTCTGTTGCTGATATTGAGTTTGCTCGGCGTCACCGCGGCGCGCATGCAGACAGTCGAAGAACGCATGGCGCGCAACGACGACAATCGCCAAATCGGCCAACAGGCCGCCGAAGCCGCCTTGCGCAGCGCCGAGAACGGCTTGCTCACCGGCATCTATGTGAATTTCGCCGGCAACACCAACGGCCTGTACGCGCCGATCCTACCCAATGGCAGCCCGCTGACGGGAATGGACTGGACAAACCCGGCCAACACACTTCCCTACGGCGGGCCTGCGATGACTTCCATGCCGGCGAACGCCGCGGCGCCCAAGGTTGTTATTGAGAATCTACCGTCGGTCGCGGTGGCAGGCGATGACCTGTCCGTGACCTCGCTCAATCCCGCGTCACCGCCCGTGACCGTCTATCGGGTGACTGCGCAAGGTATCGGTGCCGACGGCAGCTCCACCACCATGTTGCAAACGATTGTTCGTTAGCCAGGGCTCGCAAGGAAACACTTTATGCAAAGGCTAATCTCAAGATCCACTCAGAGCCGCATCGCGCACACCTTGTCGTCGGCACTCGGTACGGTGCTCATCTGCTGGTCCTCCAATGTGATGGCCGTAGCGACCCCGCCCGCGCCGCTGCAGATCTCGCAGGTGCCGATGACGATTACGCTGCCGGCGCATCCGCAGATCATGCTCGCATTGGGCAATTCGCAATCCATGGACGGCGACCTGAGCGGCGCGATCTACACCGGCTCCGGTCAGATCCCGCATCCGCTGCTGTTCACGTCGAGCTCCCCGGTTAATTTCACCATCCCGGCCGGATTCACGCCGCCGGTCGACCCCGGCGCGGGCGGCGTCGCGCCCTACACCGTGAACTCCGGCGGAACGCTGCTCGACAACTCCGCCAGCCGTTTGAATGTCGCCAAGGCGGGCATCCTGGCAATTTTGAATGCCTTTATCGCCAGTGCGGATTTCGGTCTCATGGACTACCAGACGCCGGGTCCGGGCCTGTACACCACTTGGGTGTACCAGATGAGCAATCCCGGCGGATTCACCTTCACCAGTAACCCCACGCCCCCCCTGGGCAGTGAATTGGTCCCGAATCCTTGCTACAACATCAACATCACGCAATCGTTTCCGGTTTCGCAAGACTGCAACATATTGAACAGTCGCTACAGCAGTCAAAACATCACCATGCAGCCCTACATGGTGGTGGCACAGAGCAGCGACGATGCCGTGGTCAACGACGTGCTTTACGCCCCCAACGGTTATGCCGATCCGATCTGTATCACCTACGGAACGGTTTATCCGGCGACGCAGTTCACCACGCCGGACAGCCTATCGGCTTACAACGGCGGCAACGTTTTCGAATCCTATCCAGCCGCAACCCAGGGTTGTGGCGGCGTTTTAACCACCAATCCGACCAACGCGGGCTTCGTCCCCGCGTCTTACGAAGTGATGTACGAGGAACGCGGGTTTGGTTATTACGCCGGTCAGACGGCCAACGCCGGAAACGTTCTCGTGGGTAACTCAGGTATGGCATCTTCGGGTTCCACGCCCACGCCGACATCCGTACAGAATGCGATTGCGCAGTTCACAAGTCCTGGTGGTAATCCTGCCGCGAATCTTCTCGCGCCGGAAACCAACAACGGCGGCACGCCGGAAATCAAAGCGCAAGCAGTCCAGTCACCCATTGCGGGTCTGATCAAACAGGCAAACTCGTACTTCACCAATGTCAACCCGGCGAGCACCAACGGCTGCGCCACACAACGCTATCTGGTCTTGATGACGGATGGCTTGCCCACTGAGGCCCTGAACGGCAGCCTCTGGCCGCCGCTCGGCAGCTTTTCCGCCACGGGCTACGGCGTCACCACCGCCAATGACCAGGCTTATATCGACACGATCAACCAGCTGACGCTTCTGGCAGCCGCCGGCATCAAGACCTATATCATCGGCATGGGACAGGCCACCAATCCGGCCCTTTATCCCACGGCCGCCGCGACACTGAACGCCATGGCGGCGGCCGGCGGAACCGGGACGTATTTTCCGGCCACCAGCCCCACCGATGTCACCAACGATCTGCAGGTCATTGTTACGCAGATTCTTGATCAGTCGCAGTCGACCGCCTCGGCGGCGGTAAATTCCACCGGCCTCAATGCCAATTCAATCGTCTACCAATCGCAGTTCGTCACCTCCGACCTTGATCAGGACTGGACCGGCAACCTGTTTGCGTTCCCCATCAACGCAAGCGATGGCGACGTGAACACGACGTCGCCGTATTGGTCGGCTCAGCCGCTGCTGGATACGAAAGCGGCGGCAGGTACGCGCTTGATCGCCACTTGGGATCCCGTGCTGAACGCCGGCATTCCGTTTGAATGGTCCACGGGCAGCCCCGTCAATGGCATTGGCGCGACGACCGTCTTGGGACAAGACCTCCAGGCCTTTACGCCCGATACGAATGGCTCGGATGTGCTGCAGTACTTGCACGGCAGTACCGCTCAGGAAAAGAACAACGGCGGTCAATTCCGCAATCGCTCGCACATCCTGGGCGACATCGTCGACAGTAATCCGGCCTACATCGGTCCGTCGAACGAAGGCATTCAGTCGACGTCCTACATTAACTTCGCGGCGAGCACGGCGAATCGCATGCCGATTCTCTATATCGGTGCGAACGACGGCATGTTGCATGCGTTCGATGTAACCCCGCCGGTTCCCCCGCCTCCGGGCGTCCCCAGTCCGACCATGGGCCAGGAGCTGTTCGCGTACATACCGCGCGGCGTGTACGGGAACCTCATCAATCTGGTCAATCCTTATTACAACGCTCAGCACCGGTTCTTCGTCAACGGATCGCCCGAGGCGGCCGACGTCCAATTCACCGATTTGAGCTGGCACAGCGTACTGGTCGGGACCGAGGCGGCGGGCGGCAACAGCGTCTATGCGCTGGATGTCACGACTCCCTCGCAGATCAATTCCGAAGCTACGCTCGCAAGTGCGGTGCTGTGGGATTTCACGGAAGGGGACATGGGACTGGGATTCAGCGAGCCGGTCATTGCCAACACGAATTCCGGCTGGACAGTGCTCGTCGGCAACGGCTACAACAGCACTCACGAGAAGCCCTTTCTGTATGCGCTGAACCCGCAGACGGGCGGCACCGGCGCCCCGACCTTGAATCCGGGCGGCGGCGGCGGGTCATGGACAAAGATCGATCTGTGCGCGAACGTGCCGACCGCCTGTGACCTCACCAAGGCGAATGGCCTCTCCAGCCTCACGGCCGTGAACAACGGCGGTGAAGTCGCGGGTCTCGCCAATCTCGTTTACGCCGGCGACCTGCAAGGTAACCTCTGGCGCGTAGACATATCGAATCCCAATCCAGCCCAGTGGGCCGTCTCGGTGTTGTTCCAGGCCACCGATGCAGTTACCGGCGGTAACCGACAGCCCATCACCACCAAGCCGGTGGTGAGCCTGAACCCGCGCTTCCCGCAGGTTTTGGGGACCATGGTGTTGTTCGGCACGGGGCAATTCCTCGGTGTGCCGGACCTGACGAATGAAAACGTGCAATCAATCTATGGCGTCTATGATCCGCCCGGTGGCAATCCGACGCCGCTAAACCGCGGGAACTTGCTGCCGCAAACGCTGCATACATCGACCGTTACGACGATTAGCGGTGGCACAGAAGAGGTCCGTTACATCACGGGAACGGCCGGCACGGTTCCGTCCAACCCGGGCTGGTATATCGACCTGAACCTGCCCTCGTGCGCGACCCCACCGTGCGGCGAGCGGGTGATCAATGATCCGCGGCTGGAAAGCGGCGGTGAACTGGTGTTGACGACCTATACGCCCATTCCCCCGGCGGCCGGCACCTGCAATGCATCCGGCAGCTCTTATCTCATGGTGCTCAATTATGCGACCGGCGGTTCCTTCAGCACGCCGCAGTTCGACGCCACCGGCGACGGCAAGATCAACTCCTCCGATACCGTGACACCGACCGGCAGCGTCAACCCCGTCGCTCCGGTCGGGATGTCCTTGGGACTCGTCTATGCCTCGGCACCGACGATTCGGTCCGGCTCCTTTACGAGCGGTACCGGTATCGCACTCATTACGGAATCGGTGCCGGGTTTGGGGGTCAGTGGCACCGGTACCGGCGGCGCTACGCCGATCATTCAACCCGTTATCCTGAAGGGATCCTCTAAATCACGCACGGCATGGTGGGAGATACGTCAATGAAACCAGCAAAACTGAGTCTCTCGATCGGCGCATTCGCTCTGGCGATTTGCCTGATACCCAGCATCGGCTGGAGCTCGCGTCCTTATTCTGCGATGGTCACCGGCCCGGTGACGGCGATGCCTGGCAATGGCCAGATCGAGATCGCACACCAGCTGTATCACATCAGGCCAAACAGCGCCGCGGCCAAGGCTCTCAGCAGCATCTATATCGGAGAGAATGTCGATGCCGTATTGGACGGCCCGGTCGGCGGCGGTTCCCCTGACGTCGTGATACTGACAGCTCACGCTGCATCATGAGGACAATACCGTGAAGAATGGCTTTACCTTGGTGGAATTGATGATCACGGTGGCGGTGGTGGCGATACTCGCCATGATCGCCGTTCCCAGCTACACCCAGTACATACGCCGCGGAAATCGCACCGATGCCACCAAGACCCTGACGCTCGACGCCCAGGCGCTGGAACGGTGCTACTCCCAGTCTTTCAGTTATGCGAATTGCGCTGGGGCCGCCGTGGGCACGGCGCCTTCGGTCGAAGGTAAATACAGCGTGACCATAGCGGTTCCGGATACCTCGCCGACGGCGCCGGCAGCACCGGCACCAAGCTATTTGATCTCCGCCGTACCCGTGGGCAGTCAGGTCGGCGACACGGACTGCGCGCTGTTCACATTGAATACGACGAATACGCAGGCGGCCCAGAACAGCGCGGGAGCCGCCAACACCCAAATCTGCTGGGGCTCGACCTAAGATTCATTTGGCATGGGGACGGAAAAAGCCGCGCACCAAAAATGCGCGGCTTTTTCATTTCCGGCGATTCGAAGTTCATCCCCGCGCGGCATTGTCTTTTTATGTAAAACCATTGTGATGTATTCCACAGTCCTACAAAGTGGTCAAATCGTGTAGGACGCAATCCAATAGCATGGTCAAATGCAGCTATCGCACAACAACGCGGCGCTCGAATTCAGGCGCATTTTCGCTCAATCCGCGGTCTGCAACGGCAGGTCCGCAAACTGCGAAGCAGTTCTCAATTTAGGGGGAAATCTCATGGTTGCAAGCTTCGAGCAAGACAGCTTTCGTAGCCTTCCCGGCATGAAAACAACAGCGCTTGAACATCATTCCCCGCTGCGTCACGGCCGCTCCAAGGGCTTCACGCTGATCGAACTCATGATCACGGTGGCGATCGTCGCCATCCTCGCCGCGATCGCCATTCCCAACTACCGCAACTATGTCATTCGCGGGCAGTTGGTGGATGCCACGCAAGGCTTGGCCGCCGTGCGCGCCAATATGGAACGGTATTTCCAGGACAACCGCAGCTACCAAGCGGTCGCCCCGTTCCCCGTTCCCTGCGGGGGCGCCGCCCCGGCGATTACGGCCGGAGGATTTACGATCACCTGCGCCGTCCCCGACACCACGCATTTTACCGCGACAGCGGTCGGCAACGCCCCTCCCCTGAGCGGCTTCACGTTTACGGTCGATCAAAACGACAATCAAGCAACGACGGTCGCGCCTCCCGCACCTGGTGCATTTACGGGCTGCCCGACTGCCTGGATCACGAAGACCGGCGGCTGCTGATGCGACGCTCGCGGCGCACGTCGGGATTCACCATGATCGAAATGGCAGTGACCATGACGGTCTTCGCCATTCTGGTGGCGCTGGGTGTACCCGCGATGAACACCTGGATCAAGAACAACAAGGTTCGCACCGTGACGGACTCACTGCAAACCGGATTGCGCCTCGCGCAGGCTGAATCGCTGCGCCGCAGCCGCCAAGTCGTGTTTGCACTGACCAACAGCACGACACCAACCTTGATTCCACTGCCGGCTGTCGCGGGTGGCACCTCTTGGGCCATCTGGACGTTGCCCTCGATGACAAATGCGGCCGACGAGACGCCGACGTTCATTCAGTCCGGCGTCTTGACCAGCGCCGCCAGCTCACAGGTCACCATCGCCACCACCGGCAACGTCTCCACCGTCTGCTTCAACTCCATGGGCCGCCTGGTCAACAATGCCAGTGCCAATGTCATCGCCATCACCGGCGGCGACGCTTGCGTCCAACCCACCGCGGGCGCACCGCCGGTGTTGACATTCAACATCGCTCTGGCCGGCGCCGACCGGCCGCTGCAGGTCAATCTCGGCCTGGGCGGCCAAGTCCACATGTGCGATCCCAATGTGGCCATTTCCGACGCACACCCTGAGGGATGCCCATGAAACGGTTGCAATGCTCCCGCATCGGTGGCGCCCAACGAGGCATGGCGCTGCTCGAATGTCTGATGGCGCTGCTCATTTTTTCCGTGGGCCTGCTCGGCCTGTTGGGCCTCGAGGCGCGCGTCATGGGTATCTCGACGGATTCGGAGAATCGCGGTCGGGCGTCGATGATCGCGAGCGAAGTGGCCAGCCAAATGTGGCTGAACAACACGGTGGACCCCGCCGTGCTGGGCACTGTGCCCGCCTACACCGCGTTGGTCGCACGCGTCGCTGACCAGACCCAAGGCGGTCTACCGGGCGGCCTCCCGCCGGCGGTCGTGCCCGTGGTCGGCACCACGAACGCGGCCGACATTACGATCAGCTGGCAAGAGGTTGCCGACGCCAATCTGAGCCAGTTGACGACACGGGTGATTTTGCCATGAAGCAAAAAGGCATGACTCTGATCGAGTTGATGGTCGCGTTGACGATCGGCCTGGGGATCACTCTCGCGATCAGCAGCGTGCTGATCGCCAGCGAAAATCACAAGCGCGTGACCACCTCCACCAATGACGCGCAGCAAACCGGCTCCTATAGTTTCTACGCACTCGACAAGGCACTGCGCGGCGCCGGCTCGGGCATCGCGCAATCGGCGTTCCCGAGCGATGTGGGTGTGCTCGGCTGTAACCTCAGCGCCGGCACCCCCGCAATATTTCCTCGCGGCGCCCCATTCCCCCAACCCTTCGCCGGATTCCTCGGCGGCGCAACCAACCCGATGCACGTGGTGCCTGTGCTCATCGGCAAGAGTCAGTCTCAAGACGGTGTCTCGGACGTCATCATGGTCATGGGCGGCTCCGGCTCCGCCGGCGGCGTGTCGCGCCAGATCACCGGCGGCGGCAGCGCCGTCACTGCGACACTCGACAATAGCGTCGGCTTCGCCAACAACGACTTGGTCTTGGTGAGTCAAAGCGGCGTGCCTGATTGCCTGTTGGAACAAGTCACCCCCCTTCCAACCACCTCAACGCTGAACCTGGCAGGTCTTTACTACACGGCGGCTGGCGCCACCACCAGCCTGGCGACCCTGGCCGCCAACACGGCGAGCTATGTCACGCCGATCGGCAATGCCGACGCGAACAATATCCAGTTCATGCTGTTTGGCGTCGACAACAACCGCACACTCTTTAGCTACGATTTGCTGCAGAACTTAAAGGTATGGGGCGGCGCGGGCGCCGACTCGGCGCAGGCCATTGCCGATGGCGTCGTGCAAATGAACGCCCTGTACGGCATCGATACCAATGGCGATGGTATTCAGGACACCTGGGCCGGTCCCGGCGACCCCGGCTGGGATTTCAACTCAGTCATGACTTCGCCCGCGAAAATGAAACAGATCGTCTCGGTGCGGGTCGCGCTGGTGGTGCGCGGAGAGTACTACGACACGACACGGGACGCCGCCGGTAACCCGTTGCCCGTTTCCCCGCCGACGCTCAACTTTTTTAACGGCCTGGCGGGTAGCGCGGGTTCGCTGCAGCAGACCATTAACTTGAGCGTCACCGAACAACAGTTCCGCTATCGCATATTCGAATTCACCGTGCCCTTGCGCAACATGCTGTTGCTGGCGGGGGCATGATGAATCGATTGAAGTTCTCTTCAGCGGCGCGCCAGCACGGCGTGGTGCTGATCTTCGCGTTGATCGTGCTGTTGATTTTGGCCATTGGCGCAGTCGCCGTGCTGCGCTCGGTAAACACCTCGCTGCTGAATGCCGGCAATCTCGCGTTTCACCGCGACCTGGTCAATCAAGCCGAACAGGCGGTCTCGAGCGTCATGACGGAGTTCAAAACCACTGGGTTGCCGGCCGGGGCTGGCATAACAACCACCAACACGACCGCCAGCCTGCAGGCCGCGAATTATAGTGCCACGGCCTTGCCCACGAATGCGCAGGGCGTGCCACTCGCGCTGCTCGACAACGCCGCATTTGCCCTCGTGGCCACACCTGGCTTGGCGCCGGCGGGAAACGACTTACCCGGCGCGACGCCGGACGTGACCATACGCTACATCATTGATCGGCTCTGTACGGCTGTGCCGGCCACCGTCATCGCCACCAGCTCCACGTGCGTACAGTCAACCGGCTTGCCCACGGGCGGGACCGCGAACCGAAATACCGCGGTCGCGCCGCCGTCCGCGACGGTCTATCGCATCAGCGTGCGCGTCGATGGACCGCGCAACACTCAAGCATTCCTGCAAACCACATTCACCAAGCCGGACTAATCTTATGAAGAGCCCATTTTCATGGAGCCGATTTTCCCGGGGTTTCGCAGTCTCACTAACACTGCTGCTCGGCCTCGTTTGCATGGCAACCACGCGCGCCGCCGCGCCGACAACCGTACTCGCCGACAAGCCGATTGCCGCCGGTGCGGACGTGCCGGGCAACCTGGCGCTGACGCTCTCGGTGGAATTTCCCACCGCGATCAGCATCGCGAACCTGAACAACTATTCGGACAGCACACAATACGTGGGGTATTTCGACCCGGCGAAGTGCTATCTCTACAATTTCAATGCGGCAATCCCGGCGAGCAGCTACTTCTCGCCAAATAGCTTCGCCGCCACGGGTGGCGGAGGGCACGACTGCTCCGGAATCGCGGGACAGTGGAGCGGCAATTTCATGAACTGGATTGCCACGCAAACCATCGACCCCTTTCGCTGGGCGTTGACCGGCGGCTATCGCAGCGTCGATACCAACTCTCAGACCATTTTGGAAAAAGCTTGGGGCGCTCCGCTGGGCTCCGCACCGTCGAACTACCCGTATCGCGGCACCAGTCAAGGTGGCGGCAATAATCTGAGCACCTCGGGCAGCAGCATCGCCAAACTCACGCCCTTCAACTCCTGGTCATCATTCGATTCAGGCGTCTGGGGAAACGGGCAGACGATGGTGTTCTCGGGCGGCGGCAGCGGGTCCGGCTACACACTGCCGTACAACAACGCGTCGGTCAGCGACTTGAGCAACTTGGCAACCGCCAATACCAGCGCGGGCGCAGCCTTCGCCTATCGGGTGTTCATCCGCGTCTTGGTCTGCGTTCCGGGAATGTTGGAGTCCAACTGCGTGCAGTACGGCCCCACCAACTTCAAGCCGGAGGGTTTGCTGCAGCAATACGCCAACAAAATTCGCTTCAGCGCTTTTGGATATCTCAATCAGAACGGCGACGTTCGCCAGGGCGGCGTCATGCGCGCGCCGATGCGCTTCATCGGCCCGAACATTCCGCAACCGCTTTCCACCGCACTCCTCGTCAACCCGCAACCCGAATGGGATCCAGCGACCGGCATCATGACCACGAATCCCGACACCACGTCGGCTTCCGGCAGCGGCGTTCCCAATAGCGGTGTCATGAATTACTTGAATAAGTTCGGCGAGGCCTCGCAAACTTACAAGACCTACGACAACGTCAGCGAGCTCTATTACGCGGCGGTACGGTACTTTGAGAATTTAGGCAACGTATATGAATGGACCAGCAGTACGCTGGCACTCCCCTTGAATGCCACCGCGTTGGATGGATTTCCGGCGGTGACAACGTGGCCCACCGACCTTCCTTCAAGTACGGACCTGAACCCAGGTGCCGCCATTCTGTACAGCTGCCAGAAAAACTTCATCTTAGGGATCGGCGACGATCACACCTGGTATGACGAAAACGTGGGCGGCAACACCGGCCCAAATGCCTATTCCCCCACCCTCACCTCCAGGTTGGATCCCGCCGCTGTGGCGGCGGACACCTTCAACCAGGCCGCGACCTGGACCGCGGATCTACAAACGCTCGAGGGCATTCCCCTGAATCCCAAGTGGGCCTTCGGGCTCACGGATGCAACCTATTTTATCGCGGGCCTGGCCTATGGCGTGCACGTCAACGACATTCGCCCTGACCTGCCGGATGCGCAGACGATTTCGACCTATTGGATGGATGTTGCCGAAGGCCAGCATCTCGAGAACTTGAATCCTTATTACCTCGCCACCAAGTACGGCGGCTTTAACGCAGGCACGATCGCTCAGGGTCCCCCCGGAGCAGTTGATCCGAGCAATCCTCCTAATCTGAACCCGCCGGCATACGACATGTTGAATACGGCCATTACAACGAGCCAATTCGACACGACCACCAACGGGATCATCAACGCCTGCTCGCCTACGCCCACTTCGCCGGCCTGCGTCAATATGAATGGCAATAATCATCTGCTGCCGGACAACTATTACAATGCGGGCAACGCCGCAAACATGGTTGCCAGCTTGAAATCCGCGTTCGTCAGCATCTCCAGTGCTGTGACGCAGGAGAGCACCTCGTTCTCCTTCTCCCTGCCCAATGTCTCCACCGGTACGGAGTCCTTCGGAGCGAGTTACGATTCTTCCGGCTGGACGGGTACGGTGACCGGCTTCACCCTGAGTTTCGACCCCGTCACCGGCAATCCGATACAGACTCCGGTGTGGATTACCTCGAGCACGCTGCAGACGCAGCTCGCGGGCACTGGCTGGCAGACCGGGCGTAACGTCGTCACGTGGAGTGGCACCGCGGGCATCCCGTTTGAACCGGCCAGTCTCACTACGTCGCAGATAACTGCGCTCAGCACCCTCGGCTACTCGTCCGTTACTTGCAGTACGGCGTCTTGCCCCTACCTGAGTTATTTGCGCGGCGACCAATCGAACGAAATCGCCTCGACAGCCATGGGCAGCTTGCACGCATTTCGCAGCCGCAATCTGCTGCTCGGCGACATCGTCGACGCCGGTTTGACGCCCGTCGCGACCCCGCAACAGACTTTCTCGGACGCCAACAATCCGGGCTACGTCGAATTCAAGGCCTTCTGGGCACCGCCTTTGCCCGCCCCGCCGCTGCGGCCCACCATGGTATATGCCGGTGCCAACGACGGCATGTTGCACGCTTTCAACGGTGACACGGGCGTCGAACAATTTGCTTATGTGCCGAGTGCGGTATTCGCCGGGCCCAACGGCACGCCGCAGGTAGACGGACTCGCGCAGCTCGGAAATCCGAACTACGTCCACCACAATTATGTCGACGCCTCGCCGGCCGCCTTCGATGTCGATATGAACAACACCCTGGGCGCCAGCGGTTTACCCGATTGGCACACCGTGTTGATCGGCGGTCTCGGCAAAGGCGGCAAGAGCTATTACGCCCTGGATATCACCGATCCGCGCAACGTTACGATGGGTACGGAGGCCGCGGTGGCGAGCAAAGTCCTATGGGAATTCACTGACCCCACCATGGGATACAGTTACGGCGTACCGGTGGTCGTCAAAACCATCAAGTATGGCTGGGTTGCCATCCTAACCTCGGGCTACGACAACGCCGACGGCAACGGATATCTTTATTTCGTCAATCCGAAAACCGGCGCGCTACTGGAGAAGGTTGAAACGCCGAGCGCATCGAGCGGACTCACGCAAGCATCCGCGTTCGTTAAGGACTTCAGCGACGAAACCGCCGATTCAGTCTACGTCGGTGACTTGAATGGCCAAATGTGGCGCTTCGACCTGAGAGAGCCCAACCCAGCGAATGCCTACCCGCAGCCCGTCCTGCTCGCCACCGCGACGGAAGTGGGCACCGGTGCACCGCAGCCCATCACCACCGCACCCCTGATTGAGATCCACCCGGTCACGCGCAAGCGCTACGTCATGTTCGGCACCGGCGTATTGCTGGCAGTCACCGACGTATCCAATACACAGCAGCAATCGTTCTATGCCATCATCGACGGCACGGCCGCAGGCTTCAACGCCGTCGGTGCGCCAATCACGCGAGCGAATCTCACGTCGATCACCAGTTCGACCGTCACCGGCGCGCAAACTATCAGCGGCAGCCCCAACATGATACCTCCCACCTCGAACGGTTGGGTCACTGACCTGGGTATCGACCCCAGTTCGGGCGTCGGCTGGCGCGTGATACTCAACCCCCAGGCGTTCAACGGTATTGTGACCTTCGCTACTTCGTTGACGACGGCCACTGATCCCTGCAGCCCGCAGGGTTCCAGCCGGGTGTACGCGCTCGACTATGCAACCGTTAGCTCGGTATTGCAGCCCACCCCGAATCCTAATCCGACTGGGCCTCCGATTCAGGTTGCGTTTGTCACGTACGGGTTTGCGGCAATCAACCTACGGTTCGCCGGCGCCAATGGCAATCCCGAGATCATCGTCGGCTTCGCGAAAGGAGATCCGCAAAGAGTGAACGCGAACCTCACCAGTACGCTCGCAACTCGAATATTGAACTGGCGCGAAGTTCCCACGGTGGAATGACGCTGCAAGCGCGCGACACCGGCGCACGATCAAAAAAAAGCCGCGCAAGAACTTGCGCGGCTTTTTTATTCCAACGATTCGAAACTTATCGAGCGCTATAGCCTCGTCCCTCAACACAGGCAACCATCGCGCGGTTGTAGTCGGATCCATTCTGCGCGACCTGCCCGGCCTGATCCGTAGCCCATTTCTGGCATTCGGCGCGATCCGCCGCTTGCTGTTCCGCGCTCTGGCCATTCTTCGGGTACATGAAGATCTGGCCCGGCACCGGCCCGCCGGGACCCGGTCCCGGAGGAGGAGCGGAATTCTGGTTGTCCGCAGAATTCTGGTAGTCCGCGCCGCTGGGCGGCGGAGTGCCTACGTCTGCTGAGCCGCTCGAATCTGCCACCGGCGGCGGATCGGTTGCGACGTAGCCGTCATAGGTCGGATTCCAGGTGTAATAGACATCGTTGGCGTAGTAGTAAGGAATACCGCTATACCAGTACGTGGCGTACGCCAAGGGCAGAATGGGCAGGAACCACGCGAACCCGGGTCCGTAAAACGCACGCGGCCAAAACCCGCCATGCCAGTAACCACCCCGCCAGGCGCTACCGCGCCAGCCGCCCCACGCGCCGCCGCGCCAACCGGTCGAGTATCCGTGGCCACCGACATAACCGGGGCGTCCAGCAAAGCCTGCGTGCGCGTAGCCGCCACCATGATAGGCCGCCGCCACATGGCCGCCGCCTGCGAAATGACCCGGTCCGGCAAAGTGTGCGCCACCGCTCACATGTCCGCCCGCAGCGTGGCCGCCACCCATCGCGTGGCCCCCTCCGCCTCCGCCTGCATGGCCGCCGCCGCCACCCGCGTGTTGCGCCAATGCCGGTCCTGCGCCCGCTAGAATCAGTCCTAGCGCGCTAACCGCCAAAAGAACGCTCTTGCCCTTGATACTCATTTGCCTCTCCTTAACCGAGCCCCGTGCGTACGGAAGCTCTAATACGTACTCAATAAGACCCTATCTGTTTAACGCGGTTCAAGGCATTTGGTGTACATAACGGGAGGTTAATTACGCAATGCCGCATTAAACATCACGTAGGCGGTCCGGCCGGGCGCGGGCTCGAAAAACCTCGAATTTGCGTCATTCACGATCACCGTACCTACATAAGCTCGATTTGCCAGATTATCAAGGCGGGCGAACTCGCTGAAACGCCAGTGCGTGGTTTGCTGCTCAAATCCCGCCCGCAAATTCGCTATCCAGTAGCTTGCAGCGGCATCCGTATTGCGGTCGTCAGCGTAGATTTTCGACCGGCCAATCGTTTCGAGCGTCGTTGAAAATCCGAGCGGCGCATAATTCCAGGTGACCCCGACGTATAAGGAATTTCGCGCTAGCGCGGGTAGGAAATTTCCTTCGTTCACCGGCAAATAATTGGGCGGCGGCGGCCCGGTTGGATTGGCCAGGGGATTGCACGGCGCCGTGATGCAGGTGAAATACTGCTGCGCGACGATGGCCTTGATATAGGTGTAAGCCAGCTGAGCCGTGAATCCGCCTGCCCACTTCGCGTCCACCGCCAACTCCAGTCCGCGCCGATTGGTCTCACCGATATTTTGATCCACTGTTCGGCCGCCGAGGTTTTGCAGGACCGCGAGTTCATCGACGGTTTTGATATAGAAGGCCGCGACATTGGCGCGCACGCTGTCGTTGCCGGACTTGATGCCCACCTCGTAGTTATTGCTGCGCGCCGGTTTCAAGCCCAAATTGAGTCCGGGCAGGCTGCCGTCAACTGAGCGGTAAGCCAAATCATTCAGGGTCGGCGTTTCGAAACCCTTGCCATACGATGCATAGGCATTGATCGCGGAGGTCATGCGGTAAATCACGCCCGCTACCGGATTGACGGCCGAATAACTGACTTCACTGTCGGCGGCGTCAAGGACCGCGAGGTGCCCATGCGATGTGACCTCAACGAAGTTGTTGCGCACGCCGGCGACCAGGCGCAAGCGGTCGGTCGGGTCCCACTGCGCCTGCAGGTACTGATCGAAATCATAGACATTGTTGGCCTCATCGCGACGCAGCGCCCCCTCCACGCCCAATTGCGCGCCGTTATAATTCAGATATCCCTTGCGCGCCTCGGCCAAATCATCGTAATTCACGCCCGCGACGAGCAGCAGCGGTGTGCCGCCGACGGTGCGTTGGTCGCTCACGTGCAAATCCACGCCCCAGTACGAGCGGTCCAAATCGATGACGCCGCCGGGATAAAGCGGCGCCGCCTGCTGCGTCGCCTGGGGTATCGCCTGAAACTGCGTCGTGGTGCGATGCCCCGTATAGACGCTCGCGACCACATCGTCGGCGGCACTCAAGCGGTTGTCGTAGACCACGCCGAGCTGTTCTTGAGCGAGCGATTTGCGCGTGTTGTACGCGATGGCATTCACGCCCGCCTGGGTTGGGTTCGCCGCAACTTGCGCGCGGGTGAGCCCCAAGGGATCTTGCACGAATGGCGATTGCACCGCGTTGCCGACAATGGTCAGCTTCGATGAGTCGCTTGGGCTCATGCTCGCCTTCGCGTTGAACAGATTGCGCTCCGCGTTGGAATGAACCCGATAACCGTCGGTCTGGAAGTGCGAGGAGTCGATGACGTAGTTGACGAGGCCGTTATCGCCCGTCGTCTTGATGTCGTATCGCTGAGTGTCAAAAGTACCGTACTCGGCCGCCGCGCCCAGCAGATACCCCGGCTTGGCATCTTCGGTAAATATCGAAATGACGCCGCCCGAGGAGTTGCCGTACAGCGCGGAGAAGGGGCCGCGCAACACTTCGATACGGTCGGCGCTGCTCAGGTCGAATTGCGAAAATTGCCCCTGGCCATCCGGCATGGTGCCGGGAATGCCGTCGGAATACAGGCGTACGCCGCGCACGCCGAAACTCGAGCGAGCGCCAAAGCCGCGCACCGACAATTGCAGATCCTGCGCATAATTCTGACGGTTTTGCGCCGACACGCCGGGCACGGTCATCAATGATTCCGACAAGTTCACTTGCAGCTGTCCGGTGCGGATGGTTTGCGCGTCGATTCGATCCACCGAAACCGGAAGGTCGCGGCTATCTTCTGCGATTCGGGTGGCGGTAACGACTACGGTATCCAACACGTCGGCACCCTCGCCGTGCGCCGTCCAGGGCGCGCTCACGAGCGATGCAAAGACGGCGATGCCGCCCAGTGGAATACGTCGGTTCAAGCTCAAAATGAGAATCTTCCCCACGCCCGGTTTACGTTAGTCCTAAAGCGGCTGGAACGCTAAAGTACTGCCCTCTTTTGCCGCTATTTAGGGACTTGAGCAAATCTTCGCACAATCGGGGCTTGAACACGGCACGTATCGCAATGATTGTTGCCGCAAGCGTCACCGCGGCCGGTGCGAAAGACGCGCGTTCGGACTTTTCGGTGAGCGTCGTCGTTCGGCCGGCGGCCAATATCGAATTACGCTCCGTACCGAGCGGCCTGGATATTTCCGCGGCGGACCTGCGCCGCGGCTACATCGAGGTGCTGCAACCGACCCAGTTGACGGTGCGCAGCAATAGCCCCAACGGCTATGCCCTCGAGGTCCTCACGGTCGCGCCCGTGCTCTCATCCATGATTGTCGAAGGCCTGAATTCCGATGTGGCCTTGGGTTGGGAAGGCGGCACCATTGTGCAACGCTGGCAAAAGCCGCAGGCCGTCAATTTATCGCTGAAGTTTCGCTTTGAACTCGCGCCGGGTCTCAGCGCTGGTAATTATCCTTGGCCCGTGCGCCTCGCGGTGCGCCCGCTGGAATGAACAGTACGCCGGCGCAGTGACGTTGACCGTCGCGCCTGAAAGGCCTCCCATCCCAGTAGCCCATCCGGGCGCGCCCGGTCAAACTCACAGTGCCGATATCTAGTACGTCACCGTCACCACGATGACGTCGCTGTAAGCGCCCGGGGCCACATCCTGAGAAGCGGGAATCAGGCCGTACAAGGTCCCGGTGGCGAAGTTGCTGCCGCCCGCCGGCACGACGAAGGGTCCTGCGCTGCCCGCGAACGAACCGCCGCTGCCGTCGCCGATGATCTGGTTGTAGGCCGTGCTCCAATAGATGTTGTAGTTGAGTGCATTGACCCCCGAGAGCATCTTTCGCGTGGCGTAGCTGCCGCTTAAACCCGTGCTCAACGACACATTGACCGTGACGTTGGCCGAGCCCGTGCCGCTGCCGTTGCAGGTTACTTTCAAAGTCCCGGTTGAGGCATCGGCGAGCGCGCTCAACGGATTGTAAATGCCGAATGCAATGCCGCCCGCGCTTGCCGTGCAATTGACGGTGGTGGCGGCTTGGGCGAGCGGTGCCAGAAGCGCGCTCAAACACGCGGCGAGAACAGCGTGCGGGACTTTCATCGGTTGTGCACCGTGGTGTCATGATTTTCACGGCATTGAACCGTGCCCATATCCGGCAACGGGTCGTCGGGCGGCGGCGGTTCCAATCGGAAACTGCAGTGTCCGCCGGACCAGTTCGCCTCCGCGGACATGCCATGATCGTAGCCGGTCACGTACACCATTCCGTCGAGCACCACCGGGAACTGCGTGCCTTGAAGCGTGACCACCGCGCCCACGGGCACGGGTTTGCCATCCTCGGTGACCAGGCGAAATGTGCCGCTGCGCACGCGTTCGACGGGAAATCGCGCGATCACGCCGCTGCGGTATGGCGGCGCCATGATGGTGCTGCTGGCGGCAATGGTGGTATCCAGCGGCAAATCCTCCGGGGTGATGCTGATACGGTTGGCCTCATACGGCCGCAAGTTGTAGAGCAATGCCCGGCCGCTGGCATCGGTGTGCGTGGTCAATTGGTTTTCCACGTACACCGGCACATCGGCGAGGCCCGCGACATCCACCATCGCAAAACTGCCATTGACGGAGCGCGTGGTATTGAGCTGACCGTCGAGGAACGTCATCGCGCCGGAAAGATACGCGCTGCGCCCGTCGAGCCCCTGATTGCGTGCCGCCTCCAATTCCAAGTCAGCGCCGTTGAATTGCTGGCGCCAGTCGGCGTCATAGTTGCCTGCCGTGGATGCGCTTAAGCGATAGCCCGTGCCGGGTCCCACGGGCGGACTTTGGGTCAGCGAGGCGATGACCTCGTTGGCCGGCGCGCCCGGGCCGCTGCCGCCCACGGTGCTCAAAGTGGCCGCACGTCGAAAATCCAGCGGCAGCACGAAGATCAAATAGGCACTGGTCGAATTTTGCGCGCCGGTGGAGAGCTGAGCCGCGGTGCGAGTCTGAGTCAGGGTCAAGTTGAGCGACCCGACGCTGCCCAATCGAATGCTGTGAGTCAGCCCCAGCGTTTGTTGCGTGGGTGAATCCCGGTAGGTTTGCCGCACGTAGGCAAGCGACAGGGAACCGAAGCGTCCCAGCCCCAGGCCGGTCTGCAACAGGCTTCGTTGCCGCATGCGCATGGCCGGATCCAGCGCCTCGCCCACCTGCGAAAAATCGCTGCTGGCCCACAGGCTGCTGGCGATGAAGCTGGTATTTGAGCCGCGATGTTCAAACCCAACGCCGCTCAACCAGCCCGATCCTGAGGAGTCGCCGCCGTTGGCGCCGGTGAAATTAATGACGCCGATTTGTCCGAGACCGAAGGCAGCATTGAGGCCCGCGGCGTGCGCATCGCCGGCCAGATATTCAGCGTGACCCTCCAAGGTGATGGCATCGGTGATGCCGCGCCGGTAACTGGCCTCGCCCAACATCGGACCGTAGTCATTGCTTTCAAGCGCGTAGTTGTCGCGGATCTTGCCGAGATTGACGGAGTATTGCGATAGCCCTTGCGCAAGCAGCGTGACGCTCGAATAAAACGATTGCGTGAGCACCTCTTCGCGCCCCAGCGCATCGCGCACTACCACGCTGACATCACCGGTACCCGACACCGTGGGCAATCGATCGATCACGAAGGGCCCGGGCGGCAACTGGCTGCTCGTCACCAGTTGATTGTTGACGAAGACGTCCACCGTCGAGGGCACGGTCGCGGTACCCGACGTGGCCAACAGCGGCGTGGTCAACAAATCGGGGCGCAAGCCGAAATTTTTGCTCCAACGAACGCCTGCGTAGCGCACCGCGTTGCCCCAGCTGCCGCCATCGCTGATGTCATCGCCGAGATTCAAAGTCTCGAGCGTTGCCGGGAAATCGCGCGTGTACGTGGTGTCGAGCCGGACCAGTTGGTTATCGTCGTTGCCATAGCGCGCCACTGCCGTGCTGGTCAGCACCCCCGCGCCGGCAAAAACGCCCAATTCTGTAAACGCCCCGCCGATGTTCTGACCGTTGATTTGCTGCGCCGAGAGTTGGTAGTTGAGGAAGGCTCCTGGCGCGGCGGGCGTGATGTCGGGCGAGCGGCGCTCCGCGGCGCTCAAATGCGTTGTGTCGAGCGATGCCGGAGGCACGGTGATGACGGCGCGCTGCGCGGCCTCGTCAATCGTGACCGTGCAACCCTTGATGGCCTTCGGATCAAAAAAGCGCCGGCCTTCGTGCACGTACGGCACAGTCGGCGGCAAGCGTAGGCGCAGGCGCGCAAAATCGCTTTCCTCCAGGTACAGCTGCCCCTCAGGGCCGCGCAACACGACGGTCATTTCTCCCGGCTCGCTGTTGCTCAACGTGACTTCCAAGACCGCCTCAGTGAGCTGCGGCGCGTCGGCCGCAATGGCGCTCTGCGCCGCAAGACATAACAGCATGATCAGCAGTCCGGAATATGTCTGCAGCGCGTAGGCAATTCGAATTAGCCCTGTCATGGAAACGCGCCAATCGCGGCTCTTAGAGATCGCTGGGTACTACGTCGGCGGAAAAATCTCCCTGGTCGCTGTGACCGCGGATCGGAATCGTTCCCTGTTTCTTGGCATCGGCCGGCGGCGTCAAGGTCCAGCTCATCCGACTTCCGGGCAGCACGTACTTCGAGGTGACACCGTGCAGCGGCATCAATGACCCGGGAAATTGCGCCTCGAAATCGGTGATTTGCAGATGGCCGCTGCCGCTATTGGTTGCGGCCACTTCGAGCTGACCGTTGGGCAGCCAGCGAGATTCCCACGCCAATTCGGCGCCGGCCTTGCCGTGCGCCGGCGCGACGAACACGGGAATGCTCAAGCGCAGCGCCACGCGCAGACCGGTGAAATCCTTGGGCGCCGCCTGCGGTACTTCCTCGAAGATCACGCGGTAGGTGAGTTCCTGAGCGCTGTCCGGCTCGCGCCGCAATGCGACGCGAACTATTTGTTGGCCGTTCGCCGGAATCTGCAGCACCGGCGGGGTCGCGAGTAATTCGCGCGTATCGTCGAGTTGCTCGGTGCCGCCTGACTGCGACCAGCGCACGACCCGAATTTGCACCACGACCGGGCTGTCATCCGCGTTCATGATGGTCAGGGCTTCGGTTCGGTGAGCGCCCGTGAGCTCCGCACGAATGGGGGAGATATTGAACGTGCTTGCGCTTGCCGGCGCGGTTGCGGCGGCGAGAAGCAGCAGCGCGATGAGCGTTCGCATCCTAGTAAGTGACGGTGACGGTGATCGTATCGGTATAGCTGCCCGGTACGGCAGCCTGGTTGGCCGCGCTGTCCGGCAATTGACCGAATACCGTCACGGCGTTGGCGGTTGCCACGCCTGCGCCGGTCCCCGCAACCGTCTTGCTCGTGCCGCTGCCGTCGCCAAAAATCTGGTTGAAGGCAGCGGTGGTGAACAAGTTGTATTGTAATTTGCTGGCGCCGGAAGCCATCAGGCGTTGCGCCACCGTGCCGCCGGTGGTGGTGCCGCCGTTCAGTGAAATCGTATAGGGCGTATTTTTGGTGCACTTGACGCTGATGGTGCTGTTGTTTGAGATCGCGCCGGCGCCCGGGGTGTACGCACTGAATGCGAGTGTGGTCGCGGTCGCTGAGCAGGTCGCTTGCACGCTCTCGGTGACCGCGAAAGTCGTGGTAGTGGTGGCGGAGCCGGCGACGCCCGCCCACACCGCACCAAAGATCAGCGTCATTGCTTGAATCTTGCGCATCGAATCCCCGAGAAATCGAACCTACCAACCGGACCCTTTGCGGCGGCCTGCGCCGCCGCAAGAGTCCTCAAAGATCAATACGTAACCGTGACCGTGATCGTGTCGGTATAGGCGCCGGGAACTGCCGCTTGGTTGGTGGCGTTGTCCGGAACTTGGCCGAAGACCTGCACGGTATTGGCGGTCGCAACGCCGAGGCCGGTTCCGAGAACTTGACCAGTGCTGCCGGTGCCATCACCGAAAACCGTCGCCAGCGCTGCGGTCGTATACAGGTTGTATTGCAGGGTGTTGGCGCCGGAAGCCATCAGACGCTGCGTGAACGCATCGCCCGTGGTCGAACCGGCGTTCAGAGAGACCGTGAATGGCGTGTTCTTGGTGCACTTGATGCTGATGGACGTGTTGCCGATCTGCGCGCCGCCGCCCGGGGTGTAGTTGGGGAATGCCAACGTCGCAGCCGTCGCGGAGCAAATCGATTGCACCGTCGCCGTCACCGCGAAGGTCGTGGTGGTTGTGGCAGCTTGTGCAATGCCCGCGGCCATTACTCCGCTCGCGAGAGTTGCAGTGAGAATCTTATGCATGAAAACTCCTAGAAATTGCCGTGTGACGTCATTGCCGGGAAACCCCGAGTGGCGCTATTTTTGCTGGATACGCCGAATTCGTTGTGACCCTGCTCTCATATCGGCCAGCCGAGGCTCAAGTTTTGGCGCAATCTGCCGGCCCCATCTCAATTTGCCGGCAAAGCAAGGCCCTGGGCGCCGCGTGCAGAGCCGCGCGGTGCGCAGATTTCTGTGAAGCAATTCCGTATTCCCGCGGACGGTGCTACGATTCTGCCGTTCTGCCGCCAGGGTCGACCTTGTTCAAAGCGCCTCATCGCATCCAATTTCGCATCGCAACCCTGGTTGCGCTGGCGTTATTCATTGCCCAGCTCGGCGCGATTGCTCATGCCTATACGCATCAACCCTCGACGCCTGACGCTTCCGCCTATCGACAGACCGCGAACAACCATGCGTCCTGCGACGACTGCCTAAATTTCGCGCCATTGCTCGCTGCAGCCGGAGCACCGGCGCTCTTACCGTTTTCGCTGCAGCACACGCAGAGCGCCCCGCCCGCGGCGGCGCCGAGTTCTTTCCGCAGCCATCGAACCTACCTCGCCTTTCGCTCCCGAGCACCGCCCGTCACACGCTGATTCTCTTTGAGATTCATTCCAGCCGCAGTCTGTTGCGGTCGTGCGTGTTAGACCAGGAGTGCTTGATCCATGTCTTATGTAGTTCGCTTCGCGAGGCGCCATGCGCCCGCGATGGTTTCCATACTGTCTTTGTCGGGCTTCTTTGCCCAAGTGCAGGCGGCGCCGGCGCCCGATGCGGTTGCGAGCGACGCGCCGGCGAGTGACGCCGCGGCAAGTGATGCAAACACCGCTGACGCTTCGAACGCTGACACGGGCGTCGATGAGGTCGTCGTCATTGCGCAGCGCTTGAATGAGGCGCGCAACGGCATTCAGACTCAGACCGGCGCCTCGACCTATACCATCAATGAGGCCGCGATCGCCGCAGAGCCGGGTGCCGACAATCAATTGCTCAATCAGGTGATCATGCAGGCGCCGGATGTCGCGCAGGACTCCTTTGGGCAATTCCATGTGCGCGGAGAGCACAACGGCCTCCAATACCGTCTAAACGGCATCATCCTGCCGGAGGGCATCAGCGTTTTCGGGCAATCGCTCGATCCGCGCCTGATTTCCTCGCTCACGCTGGTCACCGGCGCGCTGCCGGCCGAGTACGGCCTGCGCACCGCGGGCATCATCGATCTGAAGACCAAGAGCGGCGTGATCGATCCGGGCGGGTCGGTGTCCATTTACGGCGGCAGCCACGGCACCATCGAGCCGAGCTTCAACTACGGCGGCAGCGAAGGACGCTTGAATTACTTCGTCTCGGGCGACTTTCTGCGCAATGACTTGGGCATCGAGTCCCCTGACGGCAGCTCCGATCCCATTCATGATCACACCAAGCAATATCATGGCTTCGGCTACTTTGAATACATTCTCGATGATGCCAATCGCCTGAGCGCGGTGTTGAGCAGCTCGGTCGGCGACTTTCAAATTCCCAATCGCGGGGGATTGACCCCGAGCCTCACCAATGCCGACGGCTCACCGCTCACCGTTGAGGGTCAAACCACTTTCCCCAGTGCGGCGCTCAATGAGAATCAACGCGAGCTCAATCATTTCGCGATTTTGAGCTGGCAGCATTCGCAGGGCGCGCTGGACGTGCAGACTTCCGCGACTGCACGCTACTCGAGCCTGACCTTCACGCCCGATCCGCTCGGCGATCTGTTGTTCACCGGCATCGCTCAGGATGCGTACAAGCAGAACGTGGCCTATGCGCTGCAATCCGATGCAGCCTACAAACTCGACGACGCACATACGCTGCGCAGCGGCATTTTCCTGCAGAGCGATCACTCCGTGAGCCTGACCAACTCGCAGGTGATCGCTCTGGATGCTAACGGCAATCAAACCAGCGACGTGCCGGTCAGCATCATCGACAACGGCTCAAAGACCGAGTGGATCGAGAGCGTGTACCTACAGGATGAGTGGAAAGTCATTCCCTCCCTGACCTTCAACTACGGTCTGCGCTTCGACAAATTCACCGCCTTTACGGCGGCTCATCAGGTGAGTCCGCGCTTCAACGCCGTTTGGCAGCCGCTGGATGACACCACGGTGCACATCGGCTATTCGCGTTATCTATCGCCACCGCCCTTCGAGCTGGTGGGCGGGGAGACCATTTCGAAATTCTTGAACACCACCGCCGCGCCGGGAGTCACCGTATCGAACTCGCCGCTGGCGGAGCAGGCCAACTATTACGATGTCGGCGTGCAGCAGAAGATCACCAGCCAGTTCACGCTGGGCCTCGACACCTACTACAAGCAATCGCACAACTTGATCGACGAGGGTCAATTCGGCGCACCCATTATACTAACGCCCTTCAACTACACGTACGGCAAACAGTACGGCGCGGAAATCACCGCCAATTACACCCAAGAAGGCTTCAACGCCTATCTGAACCTCGCCTATCAAAGCGCCAAGGGTAAGGATATCGATTCCGCGCAATTCAACTTTTCGCAGGACGATCTTAACTACATTGCCAGCCACTACATTCACTTGGATCACGAGCAACAGTTCACGGCCTCAGGCGGCGTGTCGTACCTGTGGAACCACACGACGTTTAGCGCGGATTTCCTCGAAGGATCCGGACTGCGCGCGGACCTGCAATTGCCGGACGGCACCTCAATTCCGAACGGCGATCACTTGCCCTACTACACGCAAATCAATCTCGGTGTGAATCACATCTTCCACTTCACGGACTCGAGCACCATGACCGTGCGTGTTGATCTGATCAACGCGCTCGACAAGGTCTATGAAATCCGCAACGGCACCGGTGTAGGCGTGGGCGCACCGCAATTTGGGCCGCGGCGCGGCCTGTTTTTCGGCATATCGAAGAGCATCTAGCGCGGAGTCCTCAGCACTGTGAATTTGACTGGGCGAGCCTGGATGGGCCACCTTTCAAGCGCGACGGTCAACACCCACGGGTCGCGCCGGCGTAGTGATATTGACCGGCTCAAGCATTGGTCAGGGCGACGAGCGCTAGGCCAGCCGGTCAAAATCACTGCACCGTTAGACTTTTTCCAGTGCCGCATTGAGATCCGCGATCAAATCATCCGCGTTCTCGATGCCGACGGAAATTCGAATCAAGGCATCGGTTATTCCGAGGCGATCCCGGGTTTGCTTGGTCACGCCGGAATGTGTCGTGCTCGCCGGATGCGATATCAAGGTTTCAGTGCCGCCGAGGCTCACCGCCAGCTTGATCACCTGCAGGGCATCAAGCAGCCGAAAAGCCTCAGGTTCGCCGCCCTTCACGGCGAAGCCAAAGGTCGAACCGGCGCTCTCGCACTGCTGCTTGAACACCGTCGTGCGCGGATCGTCCGCCGCCAGGAAGCCCAGGTAGTTCACGGCGGCGATTTTTGGGTGCTTGCGCAAAAAGTTTGCCACCAGAGCGGCGTTTTCCGCCGACTTGTGCATGCGCAGCGACAGCGTTTCCATGGAACGCATGATCATCCAGGCCGTGTTGGGATCCAGCTGCGTGCCCAGCGCGCCGCGCAGTCGTTTGACGGGATCCACCGCGGCGCGCGAACCGACGACGCCGCCCGCGACCAAGTCCGAATGTCCGCCGACATACTTGGTCAGCGAGTACATGACCAGATCGACGCCATGCAGCAGCGGCCGCTGGAAAACCGGTCCTAGAAATGTATTGTCGACAGCGACCGGCGGCCGACCACCGCTCTGGCGCGCACCGATCATGTCCGATACTTCGCGCATCAGTTTGAGGTCGACCAGGCTGTTGGTGGGATTGGCCGGGGTTTCGACGATGATGAGGCAAACTCGGCCCTTGGATTCCGCAGCCTTTTTCGAGGCGGTCGCGGCGGCTTCCAGCACAGCGTTGCGATCGTGACCCAAATTGAATCCGACCGCGCCCACGCCAAATCCCGGCAGCGTCTTTTCGATCAGCGTTTCGGTGCCGCCATACAAGGGCTGACTCATGAGGATCACGTCGCCGGGGCGTACATGCGTCCAGATGACAGTCGAAATCGCCGACATGCCGCTCGAGAATACCGCGGCTGCTTCCCCCTCCTCCCACAAGGCCAGGCGATCTTCCAACACTTCGAGGTTGGGATTGTTGAAGCGCGAATATACGAGACCGGAGGATTGGCCCGCGACCGGCTCGCGTCGACCCGAGGTGTAGTCGAAGAAATCTTTGCCATCCTGAGCGGTCTTGAAGACGAATGTCGAAGTCAGGAAGATCGGCGGCTTCAGCGATCCTTCCGACAAGCTCGGATCAAAGCCGTAGCCCATCATTTGGGTCTCAGGCTTGAGCACGTGTTTACCGATTTTGCGCTTATGATACGTGTCGTAACTCACGCTGCCCCCAAGAAGTTAAAAATCATGGCCCGCAATATAACACCGTGTTGCTGCTAATCATTGCCGCCGCAGCGTTCCTGTGCACCCTGTCGGGCGGCCTGCTGGCGCTGCGGCTGCGCGACAAACTGCATCTGATTTTGGGCTTCAGCGCCGGCGCCGTCATCGGCGTCGCATTTTTTGATTTGCTACCCGAGGCAATCGACCTCGGGGCGCCCCATCTCTCCCCGGCCGCAATATTGGCGTGGACCGCCCTGGGCTTCTTGTCCTATTTGGTGCTCGACCGAATTCTGCTCTTTCACGACAACTCCGCGCCGCGCGCGCGCTTCGCGGCCGGCGTGCTCTGCCTGCACAGTTTACTCGACGGAATCGCCATCGGTCTGGCTTTTCAAGCATCGCATCAGGTAGGCATCGTCGTGGCGATCGCGGTGCTCACCCACGATTTCTCCGACGGCATCAATACGATGAATATCGTTCTGAAGAATCAAGGCAGCAAAGCGCAGGGCGTTCGCTGGCTGCTGCTGGACGCCGCGGCGCCGGTGATGGGCGTGGCGTCGACCTATTTCTTTGCACTTCGCGGCAGCTCATTCGGCGCCGTGCTCGGCCTGTTGGGCGGATTTTTCCTGTACATCGGCGCCAGCGATCTCATTCCCGAAAGCTATCACGCCCATCCAAAGTTTCTGACCACCGCCACGACGCTTGCCGGCGCTGCATTCCTGTATCTCGCGATCACGCTAATTGCGCGTTAGCGGAACGCGTCGCCGCGCTGCCGGCTGACGCGGCCACGATGCTCGCGACGGCCGCCCACTGAATCAAGGTCAGCGTCTCGCCGAGAAAGATCAGCCCCGCAACGGCGCCGAGGGCGGGGTTCAGGCTCATCAGTACCCCAAAGGTGCGGGTCGGAATTCGCGGCATGGCATACATTTCCAGTGAGTAGGGCAATGCGCTCGACAGCACCGCGACGCCGAGGCCCAGCGGCAAAAGCGCCGGCGCCAGCAGCGCAGCGCCGCTTTGTGCATAGCCGACGGGAACGATCATCAGAGCGCCTATCACGGTTCCCAACGAGGTGATCTGCCCGCCGTGCGCGGCGCCGGCCCTGCGACCGAACAGGATATAGAGTGCCCAGCACACGCCCGCGCCGAGCGCGTAGACGACGCCGAGCGCCGCGAGAGGTTGTCCGCCCAAGCCCAGCGGCAGCAGTGCCACGAGACCCAGCGCGGCCAGGACAATCCACAAGAAATCAATTGGACGGCGCGAAGCAAACAGCGCGACGCCCAGCGGACCGGTGAATTCCAGCGCCATCGTGATGCCAAGAGGGATATAGCTTATGGCGAGATAGAAGAAATAATTCATCCATCCCATGGCAACGCCATAAACGATGACGGTGCGCAGCTGCTGACGCGTGAATCGGATATGCCAAGGGCGCCACACGGCCAAAAGAATCACCGAGGCAAGCGCCAGACGCAGCGCAGCGGTACCGCCGGCACCGACTATCGGAAACAAGCTCTTGGCGAGGGTCGCACCAAGCTGAAAGCACAGCATCGCGGCGAGCAACGCCGCGACCGGCACGGCGATGGGGGAAGTCTTGGATTGTATGGTCAACTCTCCGCGGCGTCGTCCTGCGGATTTTCTGCCAGATGCAGGTGCTTCATCACGCGCTTGAGATTGCGGCGGATCTCGTTCAAATGACCGATGCTGACGGCCGTCCGCAGCGCCTCCTTCAAGGGCTGCAAGGGGTAGCCGCCGTACGCCCCGGCATTCGGAACATTGTTCGTCACCGAGGATCTGCCCGACAGCACGACGTTGTCCCCCACCGTGATGTGCGCCGTCACGACGGAATTGCCGCCGGTAACGAATTGCCGGCCGATTTTGGTCGAGCCGCCCATCATGAAACCGGCGGTGAAAAATCCATTCTCGCCCAAATCGCAGTTGTGTGCGATATGACAAATATTGTCCAGCTTGGTGCCAGAGCGGATGTGAGTTGAGGTCAACGTTGCGCGGTCGATCGCGCAATTGCTGCCGATTTCCACGCCATCGCCGATGATCACATTGCCCAAATGCGAGATCTTGCGCGGCTTGCCGGTGGCGTCCACGGCGTAGCCAAAGCCGTCGCTGCCGATGCTGGTGTGCGGATGAACCTCGCAATCCTCGCCCAACTCGCAGGCAGCGCCGAGAAAAACGTGCGGATGCAGAATGCTGCGCGCCCCGACCTTGGCCGCATTTTCCACGACCACGTGAGCGCCAATCATGCAGTCGTCACCAATATTCGCCCACGCGCCGATCACGCAATAAGGACCCAAAAACACTCCCTTGCCGAGTATTGCATCGCGATGCACCACTGCCGTCGAGTGACGCTCGCCCCATTGCGTGAAGCGGCCCGCTTTGCAGTCGAAATACTTCAGAAGAATTGCCATGCCCATGGAAATGTTCTTGACCGAGAAACAACAGCTCTCCGCGTCACCCGTCGCGCACAGACGATCGGCCATATTCGCATGCACGATGAGAATCGCGGGCTTATGCAGCCGCGCCTCATAAAGTTGCGCAGCATCAGTGACATACACGAGGCTTTGACGCCGCGCTTCTTCCGGAACGTGGCAATGTGTGGCGGCGGTTTCCAGATCGCCGTGAAGGAAGGTAAATACGTCCGAGTGATGATTCTTGATGGCCTGAGCGTTTAACATTGCTGCTGTCCCTTAAGAATCCGGTTTGACCATCGAACGACCCGGGAGACTACCATCGTCGGCCGAGCTCCGCTCAAGGTTGAGAAATCCATTAGGAGGATCTCGCGCGCCCGCCTGCCTCACGACACGGTCGAACTCGCCCGGGCTTTGCTCGGCAAAGTCCTGGTGCGCCAGTTGGACGGCGGCATCGCCGCCGGCCGGATCGTGGAAACCGAGGCCTATTTGCATAACGACCCCGCTTGTCACGCATTTCGTGGGATAACACCGCGCACCCGCTCTTTGTTCCTCGAACACGGCCATGCGTATGTTTACCTCTGCTATGGAACGTCGTACATGCTGAATGTATCGAGTGAGCCCGGCGGAATCGGTTCCGGCGTGCTGTTGCGTGCGCTCGAACCTATGTTCGGTATCGAACATATGCAGCGTAACGCCCCCCATGTCAAGTTGGCAGACCTCACGCGCGGGCCCGGGCGCCTGGCTGCGGCATTGCGGGTCAACCTCACTCATGATGGGTCGAATCTTTTTACCGATCCGCAACTCTGGATCGGCAGCGATGGTCACAAAATCAAGTCTGTCGGTCAGAGCGTCCGCATTGGATTGACCAAGGGAGCCGAGGAAAGGTTGCGTTTTTTTGTGTCCGGCAGCCGCTACCTCAGCGGCCCTCGGCGTCTTAATGAATGAAGGAGTTGCTGTGCTCGTAACGAGGATGATCGGTGGCGTGGTTTTGATGGCGTTTTGCGCGCTTGGCGATGCCGCGTGTCTTGATCCGGTGAACTTTCAAGTGCAGCTGAACGCCTCCTCGATTTGCGTCGTCGTCGAGGATGCCGCACTGAACAAGCAGCAGCCGCGGCTGCGCGCGTGGATAGACCGCTCGGCGCACATTGTCGCGGACTATTACGGCCAATTTCCCGCACCCTTGCTGCTCATCCGGCTGCGGGGGATGGATGGCAGCGGCGTGAACGGCGGGCGCACCACCAATGAGGCGGGATTGATGATCCAAATGCGCGTGGGTCGCGAAACCACGGCCGAGATGCTGGCGGCCGACTGGGTGCTGGTCCACGAAATGGTGCACCTGGCTCTGCCTGAAGTCGGTCGAACCCACGACTGGCTCGCCGAAGGACTGGCCACCTATGTCGAGGGCGTCGCGCGGGCGCAGGACGGCAACCGGGAAGTCGCCGACGTCTGGGCGGAAGACCGGAATTCCATGCCCAAAGGACTGCCGCGCGCCGGCGAAGGGGGCATGGATCAATCGCCATCGTGGGGGCGCACCTATTGGGGTGGCGCGCTGTACTGTTTGCAGGCGGACATCGCCATCCGTGAGCAAACCGCCAATCGCGTGGGACTTCAGACCGCCTTGCGCGCAATCCTGAAAGAGACGGGGGGCTACGGCTTCGAGGTCAATATCGGGGACGTGCTTCGAATCGGCGACGCCGCGACCGGAACACACGTGATGTACGGCCTCTACGAGCAGATCCGAGCGACACCGCAAACACCCAACCTGGATCTGTTATGGACCTTGCTGGGGGTGCCCAATGACCCGTTGACGCAGCCGTTCGATGACCGTGCGCCGCTGGCCGCGATTCGCATCGCGATTACCGCGAAACCAGGCAGCGCCACCGCGCCTGGTGCTCCCAGCGCACCCAACGCGCCTAGTGCGCCTGGCGCCCCTGGTGCGCCCGGTGCTGCGCCTAGTGTTCGGAAAAATTAGGCTCGCGCTTCTCGAAAAAAGCCCGCACGCCTTCGACGCAATCCTGGGTTTCGAGCGTCATCTCCTGCGCACTGCGTTCCGCGCGCAGTTGTTCTTGCAGCGAATTATCGAATGTCGAGGCATGCAAGGTGCGAATCTGCCCGAGAACCGCGCACGGTCCCGTGGCAAGCCGATGCGCCACGGCTTGCGCGCGCGCGACGAGTTCGCTGCCCGGAACCACTGAATAGACGAGGCCCCATTCAAGCGCGGTTTTGGCATCAATCCTTTCCGCGAGCATCAACGAGGACAAAGAGCGGCCTGCGCCAATGCGGCGCGCCAGATGAAAGGTGATTCCAGCATCGGGCACCAATCCTAAGCGGGCGAACGATGGCAGAAAGTAGGCGTTGTCAGCCGCAATGATGATGTCGCTGGCGAGCGCGAGACTCATGCCGGCCCCCACCGCCGCACCGTTGACTGCCGCAACGATCGGAAATCTGAATCCACTGAGACGCAGAATCAGTGGATCCATGAATCGGCGCATTTCAAAATGCGCGCGTTGGCGCGCCTCGGCCGATTTCAAGTCGATGGAATGGAGGTCGAGTCCGCTGCAAAAGACATCGTTGCTGCCGGTGATCACGACGGCCTTGGCGCCGCCCTCGCCTTTCTGGATTTGATCGAGCGCGAGATGAATTGCGCGAATGACGGTGATATCGATTGCGTTGCTGCATGCCGACCGTTGCAACGCCAGGGTCGCGACTCCGTCGGATACCGTGAACGACAATGAATTCATTTTGTTTGCCCTCTTAGTCCAGCCTTACGCCTCGCCGATACATGATGACTTTATTTAAGTTGTGCGACCCTTAACCAGGCACCCTACGCATCTGATCATGCCCCCTACCCATCGACACCGCAAGGAGACCCCTATTGGCTGCGCGGGCGCCCGGCAAGCGCCTTAGCGTCCTGCTGCGGGGCCGTGGCAACGGGATCCCAGGCAGGTCCCGGCTGCGTTGGGATCGCGGCGAGCTGCCCCTATACGCATAGAGGGCTAATCGTTGGCCTGCTAACGGCAGGCTGCCCTTGATTGCGCCGCGATGCGCCGTTGCTTGCGGCGGTTTGATACCGCACTATCCGCGTTCCAAAATTCACCCTCTTCGGGGAGTCTACCGATGTCATCAATTAGCCGGCGCGCTGCCGGAGGATCCATAGCATGCGGCACGCTTCTAATCGCGTTTGCCGCACCGGTCATTTCGCAACAGACACTGCCCAGCGAGACCCCCGCATCTTTCGCAGCGCGCGTGGAGAGCTTCGACTACACCAAGCGCGAGGAAATGATTCCGATGCGCGACGGCATCAAGCTCAAGACCGTCATTCTCATTCCACGCGGCGCGCATCGCGCCCCGATCCTGTTGAGCCGCACGCCGTATGGCGCAACTTCTCGCATTGCCGCGGACGTCAGCGCGCACTTGGACGCGCTGCTCGACAGCAACGATGTCGCTGACGATGCCGTGCTCAAAGGCGGCTACATCCGCGTGGTGCAGGACGTGCGCGGCAAACATGGCTCGGAAGGCGACTACGTCATGACCCGGCCTTTGCATGGCCCATTGAACCCGACCGCGGTCGATCATTCCACGGACACTTACGACACGATCGACTGGCTCGTGAAGAACATTCCGGAGACCAACGGCAAGGTCGGCATTCTCGGTATTTCATACGATGGCTTCACTTCCCTGATGGCGCTGGTGAACCCGCACCCGGCGTTGCGCGCGGCGGTTCCGATCAATGCCATGGTCGACGGATGGATGGGAGATGATTGGTTTCACAAGGGCGCGTTCCGGCAAGACAGCTTGACGTACACCCACGACCAGGAAGCCACTCGCGGCAGCGACATTTCCTGG
>Ga0209169_10000167_pt1 | contig 38706 bp, 34 predicted proteins | sample HubBroMetageWRM4_FD_188346 | JGI IMG/M metagenome (GOLD analysis project Ga0209169, IMG submission 188346) | Warmed soil microbial communities from the Hubbard Brook experimental Forest, New Hampshire - Hubbard Brook CCASE Soil Metagenome WRM 4... | ecosystem: Environmental > Terrestrial > Soil...
AATGATCCCCAAATAGGGCAGCTTGAAGATGTGTCCCTCACCAGGACGCACCTCGAAGCTGCCCTAAGCCATTTTCTTCAATGTTCTTTGACAAGCTAAGTGCTTATTTCTTAATATTTTGGAGTTAACTACTTTAGTTTGAATATTTTGCGGCAAATCGGGCGGGGGGTTACAAAAACCTAGAACTGTCAAAGTTCGGAAGAAAATGTTCGTCCCGCAAGACTGCGATTCGCCAACAAGGGCAGGTACTTTGCGAGGTTCCCACTTCGCCAACGACTAACAATGATCGACCAACAACGATCGACCATCGACCCGCATCCAGCAGCCCAAGAATCCGGTAGAATAGAAAAACATTCTTCCACACGAAAGACGAAAGAGGAGCAATGGCAGTTCCCGTATCCCAGATGTGGACCGTGGCCTCTTATGTCCTGCGCCAGAAGCTCGCCGGACGCAAGCGCTATCCGCTCGTGCTCATGCTCGAGCCCCTGTTCCGCTGCAATCTGGCTTGTGCCGGATGCGGCAAGATTCAATACCCGGCCCACATCCTCAAAACCGATCTATCTCCAGAAGCCTGCTTCAAAGCCGTCGACGAGTGCGGAGCCCCCATGGTCTCCATCCCCGGTGGCGAGCCGCTCATGCATCCCGAAATCGACAAAATTGTCGAAGGCCTCGTAGCCCGCAAGAAATATATCTACCTCTGCACCAACGCCCTGCTCCTGAAAGAAAAGCTGCACCTGTTCAAACCCAGCAAATATCTGAGCTTCTCCGTTCACATGGACGGCCAGAAAGAGCACCACGATTTTTCCGTCTGCCGCGAAGGTGGATACGATATCGCCCTAGAAGGCATCCGCGCCGCCATCGCCGCCGGCTTTCGCGTGACCACCAACACCACGCTCTTCGATGGCGCCGATCCCAAAAGCGTCCGTGCCTTTTTCGACGAGATGATGGAAGTCGGCGTCGAGAGCATGATGGTCTCACCCGGATACTCCTACGACAAAGCCCCCGACCAGAAACATTTCATGGGACGCGCTCGCACGCGCCGCCTCTTCCGCACCATGCTCTCGAATCGCAAGAAGACATGGCGCTTTAACCAGTCCCCGCTCTTTCTCGAGTACCTGATGGGCAAGCGCGACTACAAGTGCACCGCCTGGGGAATGCCCACCTACAACATCTTCGGATGGCAAAAGCCCTGCTACCTCCTCCAAGACGGCTATGCCGATTCCTTCAAAGAGTTGATGGAAGCGACCGAGTGGGCGAACTATGGCACCGAGTCCGGGAATCCGCAGTGCGCCAATTGCATGGTCCATTGCGGCTATGAAACAACGTCGGTCGATCACATGTTCGGTTCGCTCCGTGGATTCACGGACGCGATCAAAGCCACCTTCTCGCTCTATCCCGACAAGGCCGCGCTCAACGATCTAGGTAGAGACGTGCGTCCCGTCCACTCCTACAATCCGCTGATCCAGATCGAAGCGCACGCGACTGCCCAGCAAACCGAAGAAAGCCGAGTATGAGCGGACGAGAACACGGCCACGATCCGGCCATGCCTCATGGCACGCAGGCAGTAGCCGCGCCGCAGACTGACGATCTGGAAGTAGTCCCCGGATTCGAACGTGAAAATCTCCAAGGCTGGATTCCGCAACTAGCCACCGAAGCCGACATTAGAGCCGTAATCGAAAAAGCCTTCGACTATCGAGGCGATGTAACCATCACAAACAAAGATGGCAGCGAAATCACCGGATACCTCTTCGATCGTCGCATAGGCCCGACGTTAGAAAACTCCGTAGTCCGCCTGATGCTCGCCAACAGCAACGACCGCCCCCAGATCCCCTACTCCGAAATAGCCGCCCTGGCCTTCACCGGACGAGACACCGCCGCCGGAAAAAGCTACGAAGCCTGGGTAAAAAAATATTGGGAGAAACGCGCTAAAGGCGAGAAGAACATCTCCATCGAGCCCGAAGCGCTGGAGTAGCCCAACTGACATATATTCCTACCAGCATGCATCCTTGTCATCCCGAACGAAGTGAGGGATCCGCAGTTTTCCAGGAGAACGGCCCACTACAGATCTCTTACCTTGTTCGGGGACGGCAATGGGGAAGCAGTTTATACCCGTTCTAAATGATTCCCATGCTAGTCCTAGCCTCCGCCTCTCCGCGCCGCCAGGAATTATTGCGCAACGCCGGCATCTCATTCGAAGTTCAGCCCGCCAACATCCCTGAAGACCCCCATCACGGAGAGAGCGCAAAAGCCCTAGCCGAGCGCCTGGCCCATGAAAAAGCGCAAGCAGTCGCGAGCCAGCGTCCAGACGATTGCGTCCTCGGAGCTGACACGGTGGTTGTGGTCAACGGCCAGATCCTAGGAAAGCCAACCGACGCCGCCGATGCCGCCCGCATGTTGCGCCTGCTCGCCGGACGTCAGCATCAGGTGATTACAGGGGTGTGCTTGGTGGTAGATGGCAAGCCGTCCAGCGCGAGTGAAACCACGCTAGTCACAATGAGCGAAATCACAGACAAAGAAATCGCTAGCTACATCGCCACCGGCGAGCCCATGGATAAAGCCGGAGCCTACGCCATCCAAGGTATAGCGTCCCGTTGGATTCCGCGTATCGAAGGAGATTACAGCAACGTGGTGGGATTGCCGGTACCGCTGGTATTTCGCATGTTGCACGAACGCGACTGCGCGGTCAGTTAACCGGGAACTAAGAACGAAATACTGAGACCGACAATTAAGCAGCAGGAGGCTTAGGAGCTTCTTTATCCTTGCTCTTATCCTCTTCTTTCATAGAAGACTTGAAATTCCGAATGCCTTCCCCGAGCCCTTTACCAAGATCGGCAAACTTACTCGGCCCAAAAAGCAGCAGCGCGATCCCGATAATCAATAAAATGTGCAGTGGCGAAAGCAGTCCTTCACCCATAAATCCTCCAATAACGCGATCGACTGCGCAGAACAAACGCTACTGGAATTCTAGGCCACCAAAGACCTGGAGTCAAAGAACTCGATCAGGCCCGCTCAATCAGCCCCGCAATAAGCGCCGCCCGCCGCGGCAACTTCGAGATCAGGATATGTTCATGAGTAGCATGCGCTCCATCACCAACTCCGCCAAGTCCGTCAAGCGTCGGTATGCCGAGCCCCGCCGTGAAGTTGCCATCGGAGCCGCCGCCCACCGCAGCTTCTTCAAGCTTCCATCCCAACTCACGCGCAATGGCCGAAGCCTGCTCATACAACGCCGCCACTCCCGCAGTACGTTCCATCGGAGGTCGATTTATGCCGCCCGTAATCTCAACCTTGCACTTACGGTTGAAGGGTCGCAGTCGTCGCACCTTCTTATCGATTCCAGCCGCGTCGTTCAGACGAGCAATTCGCACATCGACACGAGCCGTCGCCTCCGATGGAACCACATTAGTTCGCGATCCACCGCTGACCACGCCAACATTGACCGTCAAGCCCTTCTTCAATTCGGTAAAGCTGGATAGCTTTTCAATTTGACGAGCCAGCTCAAGAATCGCATTCGCGCCCTTTTCGAAATCGAGGCCGGCATGAGCAGCCTTGCCAGTAACTTTGACAAGATATTCGCCAACTCCTTTGCGCGCAGTTTTCACCGCGCCGCGTCGTCCATAGGAAGGTTCGAATACCAGCACCGCCGCCGATCTTCTCGCCAGCGCCTCTGTAATCGCCCGCGACGAGTTGCTACCCACTTCCTCGTCAGAGACAAGCAGCACGGTCACGGGCCGCAGCAATCCGTCTGATCGGCCGCCGGAGTTGCCACTAGTCCACTCCTGCAGGCCCGCCAGCGCATGCAGCATCAAAGCGATGCCAGATTTCATATCGAGCACGCCCGGTCCAGTCAGCCGATTTCGCTCGACCCGGCACGGCATAGTGGCAAGCGTGCCTAACGGATACACAGTGTCGTAATGGCCAAGCAGCAGCACCGGCTTAGCCGCTTTGCCGCCAAAGTTCACCTGGAGATGACTGCCAAAATCTTTAGCTCGATGAAATCGCACCTCGCCGCCAAGTCGCGCAAATTTCTCTGCAACCACCTCAGCAACACGATCGACCGCGGCTTTGTTGTCGCTGGGAGATTCGATCTCAACCAGTTCGCGAATAGTAGAAACAATCGCCTCGCGGCGCTTTTCGAAGTATGCAAGACGGCGCTCCGCTTCGACGCTCGAGCGCGTGTTTGTTTTGTTAGAAACCGACATCACTATCGGCTGCTCCTCAAGGGCCGAACTATTGGCTGAAGTGCTTTCTTAAAACTATCGCACAAGTTGAGATTCCGCACGGCTTCGAAGAGTGAGGCCCGAATATCGGTTTACTAGGGTCTTCGCCCGATGGCTGGAGAACGCGCAAAGCTTTAGTGTCCGATTGTGAGGATTCGGAGCGCGAACCAGAAGCCAGAAATAACCGGTCGAACTCGTAAAATTCGAATTTCTAAGGAGGGAACTCTATGAATAAGGATCAGGTTACAGGCAAGGTCGAGCAGGCAGTGGGCAAGGTTAAGCAAGGTGTGGGAGAAACCGTCGGCAGCGAAAAGCTCGCCAATCAGGGAGTTGTCGATCAAGCGAAGGGTGCGGCGAAGGAAACCTGGGGTAACGCCAAAGATGCCGCCAATAAGGTGCAACAGTCGCACGAGGACGCCACGGCCGACAAAGCCAATGACACGCGGCAGAAGATAAATCAGTCAGTGCAGAACGCAAAAGATAAGGTCAACGAGAAGATCGACGACTTCAAACAGCGGCACTCGGCTTAAGCCTGTCCCATTTTTATTGCACTATCACTCTCCGTCCAGCTAGCGGTGCGCCGCAAGCGTCTCTAATGACTTTGCGTCGGCCACTAGGCTGAACGGCTTAACTTTGCCAAAGTCATGCTCGCAGAAGTCATGAAGGAGCACCTATGCAACCAGCCGTCATCCCCATCGTCGAACGCCCAACCGCTTGGGCTGAGGTTCCTGGTAAAAATGAAGCATACTCCGCCGGTGTGTCTTGGCCTGCCGTAATCGGCGGTGCCTTTGTGTCCGCCTCGCTCGCGCTCATCTTGCTCTCTCTGGGTACTGGACTCGGGTTTTCATCGATTTCACCATGGTCGAATATGAGCGTAGCCGCGTCCACCATTGGAAAGGCTGCCATTGCGTGGCTCATCATCACGCAAATTATCGCATCCGCCATGGGCGGATATCTGGCCGGACGACTGCGAACGAAGTGGGTTAATGTCCACACCGACGAAGTGTATTTTCGAGATACTGCTCACGGATTCTTGGTGTGGGCGCTTGGACTCGTAGTCACGGCGGCATTTCTGGCCTCAGCAGCGACCTCACTGGCCGGCGGCGCAGCGCAGCGAAGTGCCGCCGCAACCCCCACGACCGTTGACTCGGACACGTCTGTGTTAAATCCCAATGCTTACCTCATCGACATTCTGTTCCGCTCGAACGGCGCGATTTCAGATCGGAACGACGCCCCGGCCCGTGGTGAGGCAGAGCGGATTCTCACTCACGCGCTGAAGCAGGGTGCGATGCCGCCCGCCGATAACACCTATCTGGCGCAAATGGTGTCGACGATGACGGGCCTTACCCAAAGTGATGCTGAGAACCGTGTGTCCGATGTGTTCGCGCGAGCACAGCAGTCTGCTGAAAGCGCCAGGAAAGCGCTGGCGCATCTGTCATTATGGCTATTCGTGGCATTGTTAAGCGGAGCTTTCTGCGCCAGCTACGCCGGAACAATCGGCGGCAGGCAACGAGATCGCGTCTTGGTTTAGCGATTTGTGGTTACTGCGAATCAAGATGCTGACCGGTTGAGTGCGGGTTCAATTTTGAAGGAGGCTTACTATGCGTTCGATTATCCTGTTGCTGCTGGGCGTGCCCATTCCGATCGTTATTCTGATTGCCCTTCTCAGCCACTGACGCCGAAGCAGACGAAAGCTAGAAGAAGTATGAACAAATCGGCCTTGCGCGTTACAAAATGGCTGGGCGACATCCCTGTTGAAGCGTGCTGCACACTATGTCCCACTACTTTATTCCGCGCTGCATCGACTCATTACCGCCCGCAGAAGGCCGAGTATCAGGAACAGTTGCAACGTGCATTTGATCGCCACGTAAAGGACGCGCACACGGGAGAAGATCCCTGCCTGCTGAATAAACAGACTGACTGAACAAAACCGCTAAGTGGTGCCCCAGATTTCGCCAATCACGCGTTGAAAGTTCGCCCCCATAACCTTCTCGATCACCGCCGTAGGCTGCCCGCGCTTCGCGAGTTCGACAGCGATCACCTCCATGTGATCGGGGCCGTTGAGATCCGGCACGTAGGGATAACGATCCTCACCAGGAGCCCCGATGCCGAGCTTCTTGCGCCGCGCGATGTCCTGATCAAAAGCGGCTTTCTGTTCAGGTGTCAGGACAGTTTTCTGAATCGAGCCATCTGACCCTATACCAACATGATCGGCGCCGCATACGTTGATGGCGTGCACCACATGATCGAGCACATACTCACGAGTCGGTACCGTCGGTGACGCGACCACATAGGGCATGAGATAGACGCCGAAATATCCGCCGCGATCGGCCAGCGCTTTCAGAATCTCGTCGGGCTTATTGCGGGGATGGGCATAAACCGCGGCGCATCCGGAATGCGAGATCAAGACGGGCTTCTTCGATTCAGAGATTCCGTCGGAGGTCGTGCGATATCCGCTGTGGCTGAGGTCGACCGCAATCCCGAGATCATTCATTTTTTTCACAGCGGAGATGCCAGCCTTACTGAGCCCTGCGTTGCCCGGTTCGAGGCATCCGTCGCCGAAGATGCTGCGATTGTTGTAGGTGAGTTGCATGATCCGTACACCGAGCTGCCGGAACATTTCGATGCGGTCAGGATTCTCTTCGAGAAATGCCGTGTACTGGAAGCCCGGGATGATCCCGATCTTGCTTTCACGCTTGGCGCGGGCAATATCGGAATGTTGACGCACAATCAGAAACGCTTCGGGATGCTGTTCAACCAGCATTTCGACGAGAGCAATATTGGCGATCGTATCCTCGAATGTAGGCAGGGAAACCGTGTGATTAATAGCAGTGATACCCGATTGCTGCACAGCGGCGAGGATGTTGGCTGCGGGCGGGTCCGTGTCAATGAATGGTGCGCAAAGCGAATCGATGACGATAGCATTCTTGTAGAGCGCGACAATAGCGGGCGGCTCGTTCTCTCTTAAGCCTTGCGACAAGCCTTCCAGAGGTTGAGCGAATAGGTGCGGCGATACGAGTGCCGCTGCCGACATTTTGAGAATACCGAGATTAAATTCGCGACGATACACGCGTGGCTCCTGCGGAATTTTAGGCTGTCGGCGATACGTATTGCGCTTCGCCATTGCCGAAAGACCAATTCTCCTTTGCCACTTCCACCAGATTGATGAGGACATCCTCACGGCGCACTTTCAGACTTTCGTGCAATCCGTCCGCAATCGCTTTGTAAAAGCGCTGCTTCATCTCAACGGTGCGGCCGCTATTCAAAGTGATCTGCAAAAAAATGCAATCATCCGATCGATGAACGCCAAGGTATTCTCGATCAAACTGCAAGCCGGTCTTGGAATGCTCAGTGATGACCTGGAAGCGATCATTCTTAGGGACATTCATCACATCCAGCATAGCCTGGTAGACGATCCGTCCAATCTCTATGCGATATTCCGGCGTCTTGCCTTCAAGAAGATCAATTCGAACCAGCGGCATGTTTACTCCTTGTATGTGGCCGATCTATTAATAGCGATTTATTTTCGAAAACGTTTTTGTCGACCAAAGTCAATTCGAGTCCCAACTCGTCGGAACATTCACATAAGAACGATTGAGTTCGGCGACGGATGCGCAGCCAAGCAATCGCAATGTGCGATCGAGATCGGTACGCAGAATCTCGATGGCGCGATTCACCCCCGCCTCTCCAGCAGCCGCGAGACCATATGCGTAGGCGCGCCCGCAAAGCACAGCGCGAGCGCCCAGACACAGGGCTTTGACGATATCGGTGCCGCGGCGAATGCCTCCGTCCATGAGGATCTCGGTCTGTCCGTTGACCGCCTTCACCACTTCAGGCAAAACGCGCAGCGAAGCCGGAACGCAATCAAGTTGGCGTCCGCCATGATTTGAAACTGAAATTGCGGCAGCTCCTTCGTCGACAGCGCGTCGCGCATCATCTCCAGTGAGCACGCCTTTGACCACAATCGGACCGCGCCACAATTCGCGAATCCATTTCAAGTCACCCCAGGTAACGGTGGATTCAGCGAGCGCAGCCGCAACGTCGACGAGTGGCATCGGGCCTTTCCCAGGAATTACGACATTAGGAAGCGCAGGCAGCCCGCCGTCCAGCAGAAAACTTGCGAGCCATCCCGGACGTGAGAGCACTTGCGGGAGATACGGAATTTTCTCAAAGATACTTCCGCTGACAAGCTCCTTCATGCCATTGCGGAAATCACGCTCGCGAATTCCGGAGACAGCGGTATCGATGGTCACCACCAGCGCGGACATTCCGGCAATACGTGCGCGCTCAATCACGCCCTCAGCAGCGCCACGACCGCCCATTAGATATAGCTGATGAAATACCGGTCCCGTCGACGCCGCTTTAACATCTTCCAGCTTGTGTCCTGAGATGGTGGAAAGAATGTAAGCAGTTCCTGCATTACCGGCAGCGCGCGCTGCGCCCACTTCGCCCACAGGATGCATAAGCCGGCTATACCCGACCGGAGCCAGCAGAAATGGAAGAGCAAGATCGAAACCGAGAACGCGCGTACGCAAATTGCAAGTAGTGATCGAGACTGCGTGGCGTGGCCGGAAAGTGACATCGTCATAAACCCGGCAACTTTCGCGGAGTGTAACCTCGCCTTCAGCACCGCCGTCAAGATAGTCGAAGACGGATCGAGGCACGCGGCGCTGGGCGATCGCACGGAAATCAGCGATGCTAACCACGCGGGGAGAAGCAACGGAACGGGAGGATCGAGTCATTCGTTATTTTGCGAAACAGATTTCAAAAGTGCAGGACAAGTGATTCTATTTCTTCCTGCGCTTTGTCGCCATGGCGGAAAACAACGGTGCCCCCCATGCTCCTATCGAAAGCAGCGACCCGAACAGGAACACTGCATCGATACTTGATCGCCCTGCCCGCACGAAATAGACGTCTTTCAGGTTGAGCCACAGCGCAAACTCATCGAGCGTCAGCGCCGCTCCTACTCCGTATAAAATCGACATCAAGCGGCTGGCGAAAATCGAAGAAGAATCGCTGCCGTTGCCAAATTCACACAGCCACCCATAACCGACGGCCAGCAAAATTAGAATTCCAGGCACCAGGTGGTGAATGTGGCGTCCGTCCATAATAATGTAGTGAAAAGGTGGAATCTGGTGCGTGATGCAAAAAACCATTCCGCGCACAATCGCAAAGGTCAGAAAGAAGCTGACAGATGCAAGAAAGAGTCTGCGCCTCGGACGGTCGGCGATGTGGTCATGGACAAGTGAACCCAGGGGAGTGCGATGAAGAAGCAACAGCAAGAGCGCTATCATCGCCAGCAGAATTAATAGAAGAATTGCAGCGTCATTCCAGTGCATGGGACATTAAACATCGAAGGTATGGCCCCCAGCAACAAGTAGGCTCCGAATTGTGCGCTAGACTCTTTTAGTCGAAGTTACATCATAAGAAGCTACAGCAAGACGGAGTTCTTAGATGATGAAAATGGATTCACCGCAACCCGTGCCCAGCGGGCAATTGCAGAGCGCTGTCACCGCCGACGCTTTTGTGTTCTTCGGAGCGACCGGAGATTTGGCATATAAACAGATTTTCCCAGCTTTGCAGCAAATGATCCTCCGCGATAATTTCAATCTGCCAATTGTCGGCGTGGCTAAATCCGGCTGGACCATCGATCAGCTGAGAACCAGAGTGCGCGACAGTCTAACGCAGTACGGTGGACTCGACGAAGGCGCATACGCCAAGCTCATACAATTGCTGCAATACGTCGACGGCGATTACCAGGACCCGAAAACGTTTGAGACACTGCGTAAGGTTCTAGGTGAAGCGCGGACTCCATTGAATTACCTGGCAATTCCTCCAGATCTTTTTGGATCAGTGGTGCAGTCGTTAGGCAAATCCGGCTATTCAGAGAACACTCGCGTCATTGTTGAAAAACCGTTTGGCCGGGATCTGAAGTCCGCTCAAAAACTGAATGAGACTCTGCACACTGCCTTCCCTGAATCGGCGATATTTCGAATTGATCATTTTCTCGGCAAAGAGTCCGTTGAAGATATTTACTTTTTCCGTTTTGCGAATACTTTCCTCGAACCGATCTGGAATCGACAGTATATCGATCACGTCCAGATCACAATGGCGGAATCTTTCGGCGTTGCCGGACGCGGCCATGTCTATGATGAGAGCGGCGCAATCCGTGACGTGATCCAGAATCACCTGCTCCAGGTCGTGGCCTTGCTCGCGATGGAACCCCCAGTCGGTCTAACGCCTCGAACTTTCCAGGACGAACAATTTAAGGTTTTGCGTGCCATCAATCCAATTGCAACCCGAGACTGCGTCAGAGGACAGTTTGACGGATACCGCAACGAAAAGGGCGTGGCCCCAAATTCCCAGGTAGAAACTTACGCCGCCGTTCGTTTGCATATCGATTCTTTACGCTGGAAAGGAGTGCCCTTTTTCATCCGCGCGGGAAAATGCTTGCCGCTGGATGCCACCGAGGTAATTGTGAGACTGAAGAAATCGCCGTTGCGTGAACAGGTTTCTGAAAGCAATTTTTTCCGATTTCGATTGGGCCCCGATTTTTCTTTGAATCTCGGAGCACAAGTGAAACGCCCTGGGCCACAAATGGTGTCGATGCCGGTGGAGCTATCCGCTGTGGAGAAAGATAAGAGACAAGAGAGTCCGTATGAGCGCCTTTTGACCGACGCCATGCGTGGAGACAAGTTACTCTTCGTGCGCGAAGATGTTGTGGAAGCCGCCTGGTCAGTCGTAAATCCGATCCTCGATAACGCCGTGCCACTGCAAAATTACAAGCCCGGTTCATGGGGACCAGCCGAAGCGGATCGCATGGTCGCCGATGTCGGCGGATGGCATAACCCGGCATAGCCTTGCGCATCACGGTTACCAAGTGTCACTCCATATCGAACGCCAGCCATTGCAATCCACCTCGTCGCTCCAGTTGCAGCACAACTGCGTCATGCGGCTTAATCTGCGCCAGCGCTGCGCGAAGAGAACTCAACGAGTCGATTGATACCTGATTCACGCTGTGAATTACATCTCCAGTTTCTAGCCCAGATGCAGAGCTCAAAAAATCTGCGACTCTCGCAACTACAACAACGCCGGACGGTTTGCGGAGCGTGCCCAGCATCGAACGCAACTGATCATCCAAATCAAGCCCCAATATGCCCAACTGGGGAACCAGGTTGTCATGAGAATTAACGAGATCAGGCAGAGCATCCATGGGGTCTTTCATCTCCAGCGCGGCGATAAAAAGTGTTTTTCGTTCACTCCCGCGAAGCACCTCAAGCTTAAGCGACGCATCTAGTGGATGCAGGTAAAGAGCCGAGGTGAAAGCGGGCAGCGTGCCGATCGGCCGTCCATCCGCGCTGATCACAATATCTCCGATCTTAAGTCCACCGGCGTCAGCCGGCCCTCCCGGAGTTACATCGTCGATAACGACCCCCCAATTTCGCGCGAGTCCCAAACCTTTTGCCAAGCTCGCAGTAATGGTTTGCGCGCCAGCCTCGACCTCGATGCGATGTACGTGCCCATACTTACGCAGGCTCTCGTAAACGAAGCCCACAATTCGTGCCGGAATGGCAAAGCCCAACCCCTCGCTCCCACCCGCTTCGGAGAGAATGAAAGTATTAATCCCTACGACGTAACCTTCGGCATCGACCAAGGGGCCGCCACTATTACCTGGGTTGATAGGCGCATCGGTTTGAATGTAAACCAGTGGACGCGTCGGATCGGCCTGCCTCGCAACTGAACTCACCACGCCCATGGTTACCGAATTCTCCAGTCCTTCGGGACTGCCCATGGCAAACACCAATTGTCCTTGATGTACCGCCCGGTGGGTGCCGAGCGACAGTGTAGGCAGGCCAGTCTGATCGATTTTAAGCAGGGCAAGGTCTGTGTCTTTATGAACACCGATGAGCCGAGCCTCAACCACGCGCTGTTTACCGACGGGCGCAATCTGCTCGGGATGACTTACAGAAGGCATAGGCAGAGCCACATGAATCGACTGTGCGCCCGCGACCACATGAGCATTGGTCATGATGTAGCCATCCGAGTCCACGATCACTCCAGAACCGATCGCATGCTCCCGGGAAATCAGCGCCGTTTCACCGCGACCATTTTCTTCCACTGGCCCATAGCCGGTAACCAGAATTTGAACCACCGCAGGGGAGATCCGCGCGGTAAGTTGCTCGATCGCCAGATTCAATTGTTGCAGCACCGGCGGCGGTTCTGCTGGCTTGGCTCCAGCCGCTTTGGCTTTGTCGGCGTCAAGCGCATCTGCACCAGGCATCGCTGCGTCAGGATGAGCGACGCCCGGCGTTTGCGGCGCCGCTTGCTGTCCAAGAATCGGCGTCGCTGCAACAAGCAAACTGAAAAAGCACACAGCCATCAAGCGAAGTAGACTTGTCGAACCGCAAGCCCAAAAGTTCATAGAGAGCAATCCCTCCTCGTACACCGTACACGCCTCGATCACGCCAATCCCTCGACTACGCCAATTCTTAGATGATGATTACGCCGGAACTGGATGAACCGCGATTGGGACGTGGAGTGTCTCTGATGATCGCTAGTGCTTATTTCCGTCGAGATGCAGCCTTCGCTGCCGAATGTCGAAACGGGGGACGGAGTCAGGCCCCGTCCTGCTCGTCATGTCGATCCGGTGCATCGTAACCTTGAGAACCCCACGTCAACTACTGCACTTTACCGTTGACGTCCATCAAATGGAACTCCCCAAGGTTCAGTTCTCGAACGCCAGATTCGATCTTCGCCCGATCGCCCACCACGATCCAGGTCAGGTTGTCCGGACGCATCACCTCTTTTGCGGCCCCCTCTACGTCGCTCACTTTCAGCGCGCGGACTCTGTCAGCATATTTTTCGTAGTAATCGTCGGGGAGTCCGAATTGCACCATGTCGACGATGGACTGTCCCAGTTCGTCTAGAGTCTCGCGTGAACCCGGAAGCTTCAGCGTCTCGTTTAGCTGAATCTTCGTCAGTTCGTCTACGCTGATCGGATGGTCGCCGACAATTCCACGAAATTCCTTGTTCATCTCCACCAGCGACTCCTTCGTCTTGTCTGTTTGCACCGGTGCAATTGCGTAGAACGGCCGCTGCGACCGCGCGTCACGAAGAACGGTACGTACGCCGTACGACCAATGCTTGTCCTCCCGCAAATTCATATTCAGCCGTGCGCCAAACGTCCCGCCCAGGCTGTCATTCATCGCCTCAATCGCGATCTCCTGCGGATTAGCCCGTGGGGGCGCCACCACTCCTGCAACAATCACCGATTGCAACGCTCCCGGCTTGTCGATCAAATACACCGTGGATTTCGCGGCCACCGAAACCGTCTTCACATTCTTTACTGGAACACTTTCGCTCTTCCATCCCGCAAGAAGTTTTTCGAGCTTCGGCGTCACCTCGCCTAGCGTTGTGTCGCCCACCACAATCAACGTCGAATTATTGGGACGCAGCCATATCTCATGAAACTTCACGAGATCTTCACGTGTTAATTTGGCCACGCTTTCCTTGGTTCCAGAGCCGGTCAGAGGGTTCCCATAAGGATGCCCCGGTCCGTACAAAAGTTCAGGTAAGACTCGCAGAGCCACCGTCGCCGGCGAATTTTGCTCGCGGTCAATTCCAGCGATCGTCAATTTCTGCTCGCGCTTCACCTCGGTCTCGGGATAGGACGGATGCAAGACCACATCGGCGAATAAGTCGAGAGACGGATCAAGTTTAGCGGTCAATGCCGAAAGTGAAACGAACGATAGGTCCAGGTTCGAGGACCCGCGAATTGTTGCTCCAAGCGCTTGCAGTTCATCACTGATCTGCAGCGCATTGCGCGTGCTAGTCCCGTCGGTCAATACCTGCATCGCCAAATTGGCGGTGCCCGGCGACGTCAGTGCATCGGAGGCAAATCCCGCATCCGACGCCAGCGTGAAATTCACCAGCGGAACTTCGTGACGCTCCGCCAATATTATCTTCAAGCCATTCGACAATGTCGCTCGTTGCAGTTTCGGCAGCTTCAACTCAGGAGGAGTGCCAGTATCGGGTGCCTTGCTGCGATCCGCCCCCGCGGACGCTGTCTTGTAGTCAGGGAACGGATCCACTTCGAGAATGTACACGCCATCCGACAGCCACTTTCGCGCTGCAACTTTCAAATCCTCAGCCGTTGCGTCTTGCACGCGTTTAAGCGAGATTTTGTAAGCGTCCGGACTACCACGAAATACCTGGCTCTGCGCCAGTCGATCCGATTTTCCGCCGAACCCTCCAATGCGCACAATCCCGCGGATGAAGTTCGCCTCGTACTGAGCCTTGACGCGCTGCATCTCCTCGGGCGTCGGACCATCTTTGAGGAAGCGCGCCAGTTCTTCGTCTACTTCCTTTTCTACTTGAGCTATGCTCTGTCCCGGCCGCGCTGTTGCCCGTACATAAAACTGACCCCCGATCTCCGACAAGTCGGTGAAGGCCCTCGCATCAGTTGCAATCTGGTCTTCATATACCAGGCGCTTGTAGAATCGCGACGACTTCCCGTTACTCAAGCAATCACTGACCAGATCGAGATAGTCAGCCTCAGCGCTGCCATATTGCGGAATGTTCCACACCTTGTAGATTCGCGCTTGCGGCACACGATCCTGCACGATCTGGCGATGTGTTCCCGTCATCTTTGCGATCCAAACTTGTTGGTGCGCCACGGGAGGTCCCGCCGGAATGTCCCCAAAATACTTAGTGACTTTTTCCCGCACAGTCTTCGCGTCAATGTCGCCCGCCAATACCAGCACGACATTCGAAGGTCCGTAGTAAGTCTTGAACCAGTCCTGCACGTCCTTCATCGACGCGGCGTCCAGATCGGCCATGTCGCCGATCGTAGTCCAGGAATATGGATGTCCAGCCGGATAGGTATTTTGCGTGATCAGTTGTTCCGTCACCCCGTACGGCTGGTTCTCGCCTTGGCGTTTCTCGTTCTGCACTACACCGCGCTGCAAATCGAGCGTCTTCTGATCGAGCGCGCCCAACAGGTGACCCATGCGGTCGGACTCCATCCACAGGGTAAGATCCAGTGCCGAGGTCGGAACATTCTCGAAATAATTCGTGCGGTCGGAATTGGTAGTGCCGTTCAAATCGGTCGCGCCAATTCTTTCCATGGTGTCGATGTACCGCCCCTGTGCATGCTCGCTACCGCCGAACATCAGGTGCTCGAACAGATGGGCGAATCCGGTCTTGCCCGGCTTCTCGTTCTTCGAGCCCACGTGGTACCAGATATTGACCGCCACGATCGGCGCCTTATGGTCCTCATGCACGATCACGGTCAGGCCGTTGTCCAGCACAAAGCGCTCATACGGAATATCAATCACTTTTTCTTTTGTCTGGGCCCAAACACCCGCCACCAATCCGAGAACGAGAAACACCACTGCAAACTCCGTCCGCATTCTTAAAACCCCCGAACCAATTTTTCTGGAACCAGCCGAGACTGCAATCATTTGAACGGATAAACGAAAAAATAGTTTACACCCCAAGGAATTCCAGCTCTGTCGCTCGAGCCCCCGACACGTCCCGGCCAGCCCCCGCCAGTGTTATCCTAAGCGGGATCACACCGCAGGGGCTTTAACCTCACTCATGTCAAATCCAAGCATTCCCGATCCAAAAACGGCCAACCCGTCGCTTGCCAATCCATCGATTCCAGAATCTTCATCAGCCACTGAGTCCACCGAATCCTTCAAAGATATTTTTTCCCAGTACGAGCAAAGTCACTCCCGCAAGAGCGAAGCCGGTACTCAGCGCCGCGACGGAACGGTGATTGCCGTAACCGCCGACTCCATCGTCCTCGATATCGGATTCAAAACGGAAGGCGTTCTGCCCCTCACCGCGTTCCCCGCCGACAAACCGCCCAAGCCCGGGGACAAAATTCAGGTCACGATCAAGGGCCGCGATCCTGAAGGCTACTACGAATTGACTCGCGGCAAAATCGAACGCGTAACCGACTGGGAATCGCTCGAAAAAGCGTTTGCCGAGAAGTCGACCATCGTCGGCACCGTCACAGGTGTGGTCAAGGGCGGACTGAGCGTCGATGTAGGAGTCCGTGCCTTCATGCCCGCATCGCGCAGCGGAACGCGCGATGCGTTGGAAATGGAGAAGCTTGTCGAGCAGGAAATTCGTTGCCGAATTATCAAGCTCGATGTAGCCGATGAAGACGTAGTGGTTGATCGCCGCGCCATTGCAGAAGACGAAGAACGCGCCGGCAAAGAGCGTCGCTATTCGGAACTCAAAGAAGGCGATACCGTGCAAGGCGAAATACGCAGCCTGACCGACTACGGCGCATTCGTAGATATCGGAGGCGCGGACGCGCTGCTACACGTCGGCGAAATTTCATGGCGTCGTATCAACAAGCCCTCAGACGTATTATCGACTGGCCAGCAGATCGAAGCCGTAATCATCAAGATCGATTCGGAAAAGCGGCGAATAGCGATCAGCATGAAGCAGCTGCAGCCGCATCCATGGGACGCCGTCGCGGAAAAATACAAGCCCGGCGAGCGCGTGCGCGGCACCGTCACGCGGCTTATGGATTTTGGCGCATTCGTGGAAATCGATTCCGGTATCGAAGGCCTGATTCATATTTCCGAAATGTCATGGGCCAAAAAAGTCAGAACTCCCGCGGATGTAGTGAAGCCCGGCGAAACGGTTGAAGCCGTGATTCTAAGCGTGAGTGCAGCAGAACGCCGTATGTCGCTGGGGCTGAAGCAGGCCTTGGGCGACCCTTGGGCCGGTGCCGCGCAGAAATTTTCTCCCGGCACGGTGGTCGAGGGAACTGTGATCACGTTGACGAAATTTGGGGCCTTCGTGCAACTAACCGAGGGCGTGGAAGGCATGATTCACATCAGCGAAATCAGCGCGGAGAAACGCATCAATCACCCGCAAGAAGTGTTGAGGCCAGGCCAAGTAGTCAAGGCGCAAGTGCTAGCGCTCGATACGGAAAAGCGGCTCATCCGCCTAAGCATGAAACAGCTCGTTCCTACTGGCCTGGATGAATACCTCGCCGAACATAAAGAGGGAGACATCGTCACGGGCCGAATGGTGGAAGTCTCCGGAGAACACGCTCGCGTGGAACTCGGCGAAGGCGTTGTAGCGACATGCCGCATGCACGCTGAAAATCCAACGAAGCCTTCGAAAGGAGATAAGAGCGCTGAAGCTGCGCCAGCCGCGGCCTCAAAGCCCGATCTGTCGTCGCTAGGATCAATGCTGCAAGCACGCTGGAAAACCGGCCCAGCTGCGAGCGAGGCGAAGCCGGAAGCTTTGCGAGCAGGGCAAATCCGCAGGTTTCGAATCGCAAATCTCGACCAGTCAGCGAAGAAAATTGAATTGGAGTTGGAATAATTTCGAGAAGTTCGACTTACCGTTTCACTAACTCCCTGAGTTAACCATCATAAGTGCGAACAACGCAGGTAGATAGATGATCGTTGCCCGCAGCAATCGTCGAGCAGACGGTTTCGAGGCCGGTGCTGTCGCTGGCAATTGTGGATACGCCATCCCCATAGACACACGAAACAGCGCAACCCCCATCAGAATAGCTCCCACCAGGTAAATACGTCCTGCCATGCCAAACGCAACCGGCAAGAGACTCACCGGAATTAATGCCGCGGAATAAGCTAAAATCCGCCACACTGTGGATTTCCCATCGGAGTTCACCACTGGCAACATTCGAATATCGCCTTGCGCGTAGTCCTCGCGATAAAGCCATGCAATCGAGAGAAAATGCGGAAACTGCCAGACAAACATGATGGCAAAAAGAATCAATGTCTCGGGTTCAATTCGTCCACGCGCCGCCGTCCACCCCAATACCACCGGCATAGCTCCCGGAAACGCGCCCACAAATGTACACACCGGAGAAATTTTCTTTAGCGGAGTGTAAGCCGCGAGATACACGAGCGAGGTTAAAAATACTAATGTTCCAGTTAGTAAGTTGGTATAGATTGCCAAATAGACTGAGCCGCCCAAAGTTAGCGTCAATCCAACCGCAGCCGCATGTGCTCGGGTCATGCGTCCAGACGGCAATGGACGCAGAGCCGTCCGTCGCATCCGCGCGTCCACCTCTGATTCCAGCAATTCATTCAAAGCTGCTGTTCCGCTCGAAACCAGAGCAATACCGAACAGCGCGTGGATCAAACCCAGCGACCATGACGACACTCCCATCCGGTGCGCGCCAAAAAAATAGCCACACCATGCCGTCAGGACGATCAACATCGTAATGCGCGTCTTCGTAAGTTCCGCGTAGTCGCGCAGCAGAGAAGCGAACCTTTGCAACATGAACCCCACGCTAGTCGGACTGCTCATGTCCGTCTGCACTCGACGGTTCAGATCAACCGACAGTCAAAAAGAACAAAAAAATGTCTGCGAACACGACTACTATGCTCGCTAAGAGATAGCATTCCTATCGTGTCATCTATTCGGTGTCAAGCCAAAAAACTCAAAGTGGCACGACAATGCCACTCACGATGCTCGCATCAAACCACAGTTGTTGGCAACTCAAACTGGATGCACGTGCCTACCGCGACTAGTGGCCCCCCGTAGGCCCTGCAACCGTGAATGTCTCTGGTGGATCGAAATAACACTGATGCCAGAGCGCTGCGTCGTTCAATGCGCCCGCTTTCCATTGTCGCACCGTCGGAAGCGTCGCCGCGATCATGCCGCCATCGACGGAGTCGAAAATCATCACGATTCCTGATAGTTCCTGTGATTTTGCCGCCAGATCGGAATAATTCTTATCAAGCAAAGACTTGGCGAACTCCAGTTTTGCCTGCGCCCCGCTGTTGTCCTCGCCCTCTGTGATTTTTTGCACCGAGATGATTTTAACGTTCTTGCCCTGCAGCGGACCCCAATCTCCCGGAAAAGGCGCAGTTTCTTCGCGCGTTACCTGAAACAGATCTGCGACAACCGGCGAGCCCTTCGTGTTCTCGAGAGGGACGTCTGAAATCCCCTCCGGCATTTCCAGGCTGGTGCGCCAGATCCATCCTCGCGACAAGCCTGAAATTCGCACATGAACCCAGTCCGCGTTGAAGTCCAGCATCTCAAACTCATCGTGCGCGTCCGCCAGAAACAGTGTCTTGCCACTCAAACTGGGACTTGCAACCACCGGTGTTCCCGATTTCTTAATCGCTACCAGATTCTTCGGATGCGCCTGGTTCTTGAGTACTTCTTCCAAACTCGCCGCTTCAGCCTGCAGGCTAGTTGCTGTTTGATCGAATGACTTCTGCGAATTCTTAGTATCTGCCAGTTGCTGACTCGACAGACCCTGCTCCGACGATGTAAACGTGCGCGTGGCATCCGCCGACCGAGGACCCGGAGCCGGAGCCGGAATGGTCGGTTCGTCTGAGCTCTTTGCTGCCGGCGGAGCTGAGGAGGAAGCCGCGCTGGAGCCTTCCGCAGACTTCCCGCCCGAACTCGTCCCCCCGGGCCGGGTCGCCAACAACTCGGTCAACTGGTCAAGAAGATCGGATTCCAATCGCCCATTCGAAGTCAGCAGTTGATATCCCGAGCGAGCGGGAGTTGAGTCGGCATACCACGCCGTTACCTTGGTGCTTACTCTCACCGCCGATCCGCCCGACGCAGTCGAACTCACCTGCACTGCAGATTGGAAATATGCCCGCTGATAGCGGTTCAAGGGATGATCGCCAGGCGAAGCAAACCCGTCCAGCACCGGAAGCCGTCCACTCATGGCCGGTTGCAATTCCTTCAGAGCTTTTTCCACCACGCTCTTCGATTGAGGGTAATTGCGCTCAAACGGACCCGCCTGCGGAATTGTTTGAGCATCACCTTTGTGCGCTGCTGCCACTAGTACAACAGCTAGCAGCGGCGGAATCCACTTCGCGCAAATCGATCGGCGAAACTTGTGCAAACTCCGGCGCGTCATGGCCTCTGCTCCAACTGGTCGCGAGGAATCCATCCATGTTGTCCATCACGCGTCTCCACTCCGTACCAGTAAGGCGTTGAAATCAGAATCAGAACTTCAACGCCGGGCTCCAGCGATTTCAACGTGCTCGCGGTGTGATACGGAGACGATTTGAGCGGGGCGCCCGGCTGCTTGACGAGCCATTCCACTTCCCGCCGCAGGTCCGCAACATGTTTTTCCAGCGATTCTCCCGCCTCCTGATAGGCCGCCGAAGTTGTTGACGGTTCTGGTGTCGTGGATGTTGGCATTCCCGATGACTGTGATCCACCGGCCGACGACGCCGGAATATTTGCGTCATCCGCGGTCACGCTCTCTCGGTTCGTATTTTCGTCCTGCTTTGCGCTCAACGACGGATTGCTTTCAGAAATCACGCCATTATTGGCGCCCAATTTTTGCTTCGTCGCGCGTTCCTGCTTCGCTTGTAGGGCTTCTTCTGTTTCTCTTTTCACCAACTCAACCGCTTGCAGACGATCTTGGATGTCCTGATACTCTGCGCCTTCCACCGATCCGTTCGACAGGTGTACGGTGCGCCGGAAGTCTTCGACAAACAGAGCGTTAATTCGCAAGACGGTATTTTTGTCGCCTTGCGGCTGCAACACGTAGCGCACAGCCAACGTTCCCACATCGCCGCTACTTTGAAAATTTCGCGGATCCAACGCCTCAGTTCGCACTTTATAGAAAACCTTGCCACCGCCGGTCCATGCCGGAAATACGGGTGTAGAGATTGCCGCAACCGCTTTGTCAACATACTCGTCTTTGTTGTATTCCTTGGTTCCCCGAATGATCGAATTCTGCACCACGTCGGCCACCACTAGTTCGACTTCCGACTCTGGTAGCGGAACGTTGACGATCAGGCCTTCGCCATAATGTTCGCTTTTTTTGGGGCGATGCACGGGAAAGGCGAAGGCCGTCGCCGTCACGCTTAGCACAAGAAGTATTGCCGTGGCCCGAATACCAACCGGAAGATAAAAGGGGAGATAAGCTGCAGATCGATCAAATGCAACTCGGCGATTCAACTCCATACCGCGAAAACTCTGCTCCCACATCACGTCCAACTCCGCTGTTCCTGTCGCAAGAGTCTTATACGCTGGATTGATCGCTGTCAACTCTGCGCTGCGCATCCGAATTTCCATTCGCCAGTCACGCCCGGACGTTAAGTAAATAAACCCGTAAAAAAAATCTTGTGAACCCTATTGCACTTCATCTATCGACGGTAGTAGTATGCTCCCGCTGGTGACTGGTCATACCACTTCACCTGTAAGAAATTTGTAATTGTTTGCAAATGCGCGTAGCCCGGCTGTAGCTTTCGTTTTAGGATTGCAGCCTGGTCGCGGTTGTTTTACGAATTTTGGGATTCCTGTAGTTGCAAAATCTAGATGATTGTCTGAGGAGTGCAGCATGCGTATGTGGGCGCAGTCTCATCTCTGTCAGAAGCCGCGGCCGACTTCTTCTGTTCTCGTCGCTGCTTTCGCGTTGTTCTTTTTGATCCTTGGGATCAGTCAGCAGGCGAACGCGATTCCCGCCTTTGCCAGAAAATATGGCCTGCGTTGCTCAGCCTGTCATGAAAGTTGGCCGATGCTGAATTTCTTCGGCCAGAAATTTAAAGACAACGGCTACCAGCTCATGAACGATCGTGATGCTCCAATCTGGCAGAATCCGGGATATTGGCCCGTCACTTTCCGTATGACTCCGATCTGGCATCGCGTCAGCACCAACCTGGTCGCGACAGATCAAAGCCCCACCGGCGAACAGAAGATTACCTCTTCCGGCTTCGACCTCAGTGGTCTCGATTTCCACACCGGCGGCACCCTGGAAAAGAATTTTTCTTTCTATCTGCTCCCGTCCTCCGATCCCACAGGCGCCTTCCACTTTGAAACCGTGATGGCCCGAATCGACAACATCGGTAACAGTCCATGGCTCAACGTCAAGCTCGGCAAGTTCGAGCTCGACAACCTGCTCTCCGAGAAACGTATTCTGACGCTCACTGCAAACGGCGGAATTTATCAGCTCTATCACTTCATTCCGCTGCACGACGGCAACACCTTCGGACAAATGGGAGACAACCAACTTGGTCTCGAGGTGATGGGCCATTCGGCCAACGACCGCACTCGCTACTCGGTCGCACTGCTGAGCTCGAACGATGGAACAACGCAATTACCCTACGGCGAAGAATCCTATTCCACATTCATTACCGGAAGTCAGGCATTTGATGCGGGGAAGCTAGGCGTGCAACGCCTCGGCTTCTACGTAATGGCCGGAGACGCGCCCACGGGCTGGCTCACCTCAGGGGGGGCGCCGATTGCCGGATCAGGAATCGCAAACAAAGGGTACAGCCGCGAGGGCTTTGTCGGGCAGTTCTACTTCGGCCCCCACGCGGACGTCACGGTCGTCACGCAGCATGGCTCTGACAGCGCATGGTTCGGTCAGGGTTACGGCGACCTAATTGACGGGGTTGCTGTGAACAACAATTTACCAGGAGGGCCTGGGCTTCCCGCCGGTTCGCGTAACCCGACCTGGAACGGTGTCCTTATCGAACCCCACTACGTAGTCAGCCCCCAAATGATTCTTATCGGGCGCTACGAAACGATACGGATGTCGCAACAAGCGAATGGGCCAGGGTATACCGGCGCCGGTGGGCCTTCACCTTCGGATTACGGCAATGTCTCCACCTACACTCTCGGCTATCGCTACAACCCGTTTATGACCAGTCGGGCCGGATTCGCCTACCACGGTGAGTACAACTGGTTTCACTGGGTCGGAGCCGCGCCTGACGGCACCTCCAACCTGACCAGCAGTGAACTGTTGTTTGGAATTGACTTCGACTTCTAAAGAGAGGGATGACTGTGCATACAAAATTAATCAAGTGGTCGCTGTTGTCGAGCGTGGTTATCGCTCTCTGCTCTTCCACCGCAGCATACGCCCAGCTCACTTCTGATCAGCTGCGGGAATGGCTGCATACGCCGGCGGCGTCCAGTCGCGTTGGAAATCTCACTGGGGACGTCCATGCTGCTGCTTTACCCTATCGGCGGTTCTGCGTAGGCTGCCACGGTGAACTGGGAGATGGAAACGGCGAGAATGCGGTGTGGTTTTCTACCCCTATGTACGCCCAGCCGCGCAATTTCCAGTTGGCAGTTTTCAAGTGCCGGTCCACTCCGACCGGAACCTTGCCCACCGACCAGGATCTCTTCGACGCCATCACTCGCGGCTTTGACCGCTCGAATATGCCGCAGTGGAACACGTTATCAAAACAGGAGCGAGCGGATCTCGTCGCGTGGATTAAACATTATTCTCCGCGCTGGCAGACGGAGAAGCCCGGCACCCCCATTCAAATCCCTCCCAAGCCGGAAATCACGCCAGAGCGAGTCAAGGACGGGCAAGCAGTGTTCGCCAGGATGCAGTGCTACAAGTGCCACGGCGTGCAAGGTATGGCCAATGGCCCATCCGCCTCTACGCTCACCGACGATCTCAATCAGCCCATTGCAGCCTTCAACTTCACTGACGGTACCAGACCGAAGTGCGGCAGCACCGACACGGATATCTACCGCATCTTCATGACTGGCCTGGACGGAACGCCCATGCCGTCGTTCGCAGACAACATTAAACCGGATGAGGCGTGGGACTTGGTGTTTTATCTGCGTACACTGCAGCCACGCAACTCCTTCAACGCCAAAGAAAGGCAGATCGCCAATCAACTGGGGTTGAAACCGGTTAACCCAAATGCACCAGCACAATGATTGGGAGAGTAGCTCTCCCGAACTATTCGAACTCTGAACTGATTAATTTAGGAGAAAAACAATGATGCAACGTAGCCGTGGGTTGGCCGCGGTTTTAGCCAGTCTAGTGTTGGTCGGTGTTGGGTCGTTGGTAGTCAGCCATAAAGCAAATGCTGCCGGCGAAGGCAAAATTACCGGCACCGTTAAGTTTGACGGCGCACCACCGCACCAGCGGGGAATTGACATGTCAAAGGACCCCTACTGCAGCAAAGCGCACGCGAACGATCCGGCCCAAATGGAGACTGTTGTCGTCGGCAAGAACGGTGGCCTGGAGAATGTCGTCCTCTATATCTCGCAAGGCTTGAGTGCGGATGCCGCCAACTCCAAGCCCAATCAAGTCCCTGTTTTCAACCAGAAGAATTGCGTGTATACGCCACACGTACTGGCGATGGACGTGAATCAGGATTTCAAAGTAGAGACCAGTGATCAGACCGCCCACAATATCCACCCGGAACCCAATCCTCTGACGGGCAATATCCCGTGGAACCAGTCGCAACCGCCCGGCGCCGCGCCCATCACAAAAAGTTGGAAGGCTCCGGAAATGATCCACGTTAAGTGCAATATCCATCCGTGGATGAGTGGCTATTTCGCTGTGGTTAAAGGCCCGTATGCGACCACCAACGAAGATGGCTCCTACACTATTGAGAATGTGCCTCCTGGAAGTTACACGGTGACGGCGTGGCAGGAGAGCTTGCCTCCACAAAACCAGAAGGTAACGGTAGCAGCCGGCGCGGCGGCAAACGCCGATTTTACGTTCAAAGCTAAATGAGAGTGCGGCTTGCGTCCGCCTATCAGCGGCAAGATAACGGACGCAAGTCATAACCAGCAGCACCCCGCCGATAGCGCGAAATACTGATTCGGCAAATTTGATCCTTGGCAAGGGAGCTCCGTGCCAGGAAACAGACTCGCCAGCGCAGGGATGGCGTCGCGGCGATTGATGGCGGATAAGCTTTAACGTCGAATCAGATCTGGCGACAGGGAGAGCATATGGAAACCGCGATCGGAATATTCGCTTCGCGTGATAACGCGGAGGAGGCAGTCAAGGAATTACGGAAACGCGAAGTACCGGAGGAATCCATAGTTTTCCTGACTCGGTCCGAAAACGAAGCCAAGACTGTGGCGAAAGAGTTTGGCGCATATGTTGGAGGCTTCGTCGGGGGAGCAACGGGGATGACCACTGGTGTTGTCGCCGCAACGCTTCTTCTTCCAGGTGTCGGGGCAGTATTTGCTCTGGGCTTCGGCGCGGCCGCGTTGCTCGGGATTGCCGGTGCCGGAGCGGGTGCCACTGTCAGTTCTGCTGCAGCACACGACGCAGAAACGCCACAACCTACTCCAGCTGAAAAATCCTCTGAGGATATTGCGTTCTTCCACGAAGTGCTTAAAGAGGGACGCTCCCTGATCGTGGTTCGGACAGAGTCGCGGGATCTTGCAACGTCTGCGTGCGCGGTTCTTGACCGGCTTGGGATTGGGATGCAGGGACGTGCTCCAGTCAAGATGCAGACTGCCACCCGGGAACTAAAAGGAGTAACCATCGTTGACATCACCGGAAGAATTACGGTTGGAGAGGGAAATATAGTTCTCCGTGAGATTGTTCGAGATCTTGCGGAAAAAGGTAAGAAAGCGGTTGTGTTGAACTTGGCAGAGGTTCAATACATGGACAGTTCCGGAGTCGGGGAACTGGTGAAGGCTCACACTACGATTCGAAATCAGGGGGGGCACTTAAAACTCGCCAGTCTGAACAAAAGAGTGCATGATTTGCTCGAGATAACACGGCTGGCCACTGTTTTCGATATTCAAAAGGATGAGACCATCGCCGTCGAGTCCTTTGGCAACTCGCCACAAGTTGTGGCGTAACGCATGGGTGGTCGTAGTTAAAGTTATTTCCCAGGTACCAGGTCAGGTTGACTGGTATTGCCGGCCAGCCTGAATGTTTTATGCTTTGCCCTTTATTGTGAGGGCACGCAATTACTCCAAAGACGAACTCATGAAGCCGGACTGAAACCGGTCACGGCGGGGGCATTATGGCGAAATTCTTTTCGGTCACCATCATCGTAATCGCGATCCTCTCCGCGATTCCCATTCTGCGGCATACCTGGGTGGCGCCTGAGGACATCTCGACTCATGGACATCTGATTGACGAACAGATGTCGGAAACCATGGCGGAGGCTGGAATCGCCTTTCTCGCCGCGCAGTTCGTTTTGGCCGTTTTCATCTGGCAATTCTCAAACCGAGCTCCGGACGCAAAGATCAAGAGGTTTCCCGGCGGCGCAACGGGCTTGGTAATTGCTGCCTTCCTGGTTGTAGGCATAGAAGTCCTGGCCCTTGGAGTCTTCGGAGTGAAGGCATGGGCCGACCAATATTTAACCCCGCCGTCAGCCAACGCCATGCCCATCCAAGTCCAAGCCGGACAGTTCGCTTTCTATTTTCGGTACCCCGGTCCAGATGGAACCTTCGGCCCCACTCATCCCGAGCTCATTAATGAGAGCCAGCAGAATTTCTTTGGCCTTGATCTTGATCATGACCCGGATTCCAAAGACGACATCGTTACCGCCGAGATGGCGATCCCTGTGAACAAGGAAATCCATCTACTCATGCATTCGAAAGATGTTGGCCATTCTTTTTTTGTGCGGGAATTGCGGGTTCAACAGGATTTTGTTCCAGGGTTAGATGTTTCTCTGCACTTCACCGCAACTAAGATCGGCAAGTATGAAATCGTCTGCACGCAGCTTTGCGGCCTGGGGCATTACAACATGAAGGCATATCTCGAGGTAATGTCTCAATCCGACTACGATGATTGGTTAAAGAAAGAAGCGGCATTGCAGTAACTCTTCCGGCTCGCGCTCATGCGCGGCGGATAGGGACATCTCTCCCGAGGTAAGCACAAATGCACGACATAGCAGCGCACGCGGTGCAACACCACGCTCCTCCGACCAGTTTCATCCGGAAGCATGTCTTCAGTCTGGATCACAAGGTGATCGGCAAGCAGTATTACGCGCTAGCGCTGGTCGCCGCTATTTGCGGAATGTTCCTTTCCTGGCTCATGCGCATCCACTTGGGCTGGAACAATACCGCGATCCCTGGCCTGCAACTGCTTTCGAAAACCGGCGCTCCCGGCGGAGTGATGACGCCGGAGTATTACCTGCAATTGATGACCATGCATGGCACGATCATGGTCTTTTTCGTGCTCACCACCGCGCCTTTCGCGGCATTCGGTAATTTCTTCCTCCCCATCCAGGTCGGCGCGGAGGACATGCCTTTCCCTCGTTTCAACATGATGTCGTTCTGGGTTACATTCGTAGCCTTCCTTGTCCTGATGTCGTCGTTCATCTTCGGCGATGGACCAACCCTCGGTGGTTGGACCCAATACGCGCCGCTCAACGCGGTGGGTTCCGTTGGCGGGCCTGGCCAAGGCCTGGGTGTAATCCTGTGGATGGTTTCCATAGCGCTGTTTTGCATCGGTCAGTTGTTAGGCTCATTGAACTTCATCACCACCACGCTCGATCTTCGGGCCAAAGGTATGAGCCTGATGCGCCTTCCCATGACTGCCTGGGCATGGTTTATCACCTCGTGTATGGGGCTGACCGCATTTTCCGTTCTGATGCCGGCATGTATTCTCGTCATTTTGGACCACGTTGCCGGAACCAGTTTCTTTGTCTCATCAAATGAAGTAATTAATGATCAACTCCAGCCCCACTCTGGCGGATCGACCCTGCTCTGGCAGCACTTATTCTGGTTCTTCGGCCACCCCGAGGTCTACATCGCGATTGTGCCCGGCATCGGTATCGTTTCCCATATCCTGATTACCAGCATGCGCAAGCAGATGCTCAGCCAGCGTGTGCTCATCTATTGCATGGGAGCCCTCGCCGTCCTCAGCTACATGGTCTATGGGCATCACATGTTTGTGAGTGGGATGAATCCTTACTCCGCGCTGGCATTCTCTTTTCCTACCCTGATCATCACAATTCCGGCCACAATCGTGGTGCTGATTTGGACCTTCAGTCTGTATGGCTCAAGGTTGCGCATCACCTCGGCATCCCTGTTTGCCTTGGGTTTTATTTCCATGTTCGTGAGTGGCGGAGTAAGTGGTTTCTTTCTGGCTCAGCCCTCGATCGACATCATGCTCCATGGGACGTACTTCGTGGTCGGTCATTTCCACATGGTGATGGCAGTCGCGGCCATGTTCGGCATCTTTGCCGGAACTTACTTCTGGTTCCCCAAGATGGCCGGACGCATGATGAATGAGACTTTGGGGAAAATTCATTTCTGGCTCAGCTTCGTGGGCGCCTATTGCATTTTTATGCCATTTCATTACCTGGGAATGGCTGGAAATGTGCGTCGCTACGCCACGTTCGTGGATGATTACCTGCAACCGCTGATTCCAGTCCATCGCTGGATCACCGTTGCTGCCCTTATTACCGGTGCGGCTCAGCTTATTTTCATCTACAACTTGATTCACAGCCGGTTCTGGGGCAAGCCAGCGCCAGACAATCCATGGGAGGCAACCTCGCTCGAGTGGAGTACGGCGACCCCTCCGCCTTGGGATAATTTTGGCGGTAAACACCCCGTGGTCTATCACGATCCATATCAATATGGCGTGCAAAGTTCCGTAGGTGATTACGTTATGCAAACCTCGCCGGAGCAAGTTAAAACGGACCATGACGAGAAGTAAGGAAGAAGATCTCAGGTAGAGACGGGGCTTGCCCCGTCTCAGCAGCTATTGGAGGCGCGTCTCCTGTTGTGGTATCGCTTGAGCGATATCGTTAAGCGCTGCAAGGTTAGGCGCTCCTTTAGGGATCATGAGAGTGGTACTAGAAGGGAAGTTGAGAGGTTATGGCAACGACAGTACACGAACCGCCAAAAATCGACCCTGATCGTGCACCGGATCAAGGGCGCTTGGGAAACGGCGGCTGGCGAAATCTAGTTCCCGCGAACGGCGACCTGCGTGTAACACAGGAGCACTCGCCACCACCGTCTTCGACTGCCATTTGGGTGGTTATTTTCGCCGTAACCATGATGTTTGCCGCTTTTTCCAGTGCGCTGTTCGTTCGCAAGGGGGCATCGCTCGACTGGCAGGCTTTCACCTTACCCTCGATCCTCTACTTCAACACCTTTCTGCTGGTCGTCAGCAGCATCACTTTGGAAGTCGCGCGCCGGCGCGTCGCTGCCTTCATGGGCGGTCTGAAAAGTCAAAGCCAGAGTCCGGCACGCTGGCTCTACGTAACTTTGTTTCTCGGCCTGTTGTTTGTGGGCGGTCAGTACGTCGCGTGGCTGCGGTTGAGGTCCGAAGGCCTTTATCTAGCCACCAACCCAAGCAGTTCGTTTTTCTATCTACTGACGGCCGTACACGCGCTGCATGTGCTGGGTGGCTTGGGTGGATTGATCTATGTCATTCGCAAGCTGAACAAATCTGTCCTGCGCCGAAATCAGTTGGTTGCAACCGCACGTTACTGGCATTTTATGGCTATTCTTTGGCTGTACTTGCTTTTATTACTTTGGATGAAGCTGTAACCGAATCAAAGACTCGAAGGTAGAACACTAACAGGAGGCGCCGTGAGCCAAGCGGACTTGACCATGGGAGGACCCTCGACAGGCCCCATTGCAGGGATAGAACGGCCATTTTCGATTCCTACAAAAAAACTGGCGATGTGGCTGTTCATTATTGCCGACACAATGACGTTTGCCGCGTGCCTGGTGGCCTATGGATTCGTACGGAATGGCTCTCCCGATTGGCCCCGGCCGTTTCACAGCATCACCAACGTTGCGTTGATGACGTTCATTCTACTGACCAGCAGCTTGACCATGCTGATCGGATTGCAGTCAGGAAGAGCCGGCGACAAAGCCGGTGCCTTTCGTTGGACCATGATCACGGCAGCCCTGGGCATCCTGTTCGCGCTGCTGCACATTCGCGAATGGATAGGGCTCATCGGCGAAGGCATGACGCTCTTCAAGAATCCGTGGGGAACGCCACTGTTCGGGGCCTCATTTTTCAGCATTACCGGCTTGCATCTCACGCACGTTACGGGCGGCGTAATCGCCCTGATCGTTGTGGGTATACGCTACAAAGGCGGCCGTTACAACGCTGATGATCTCGAGATTTTAGGCCTGTACTGGCACTTCGTGGATCTGGTTTGGATGTTCGTCGTGCCGTTGGTCTACCTTTTGAATCTCGTCCACTAGATCAAGAAACTTGGGAGCGGAATCAGGGGAAATACGGAGCTGGATAATATGACAACAGAGCAAGCGCACAAGAGCGGAATCGGAAAGGATCTAGTCATCTATATTTGCCTGCTGGCTTTAGCGGGCTTGCAATTTGTCATCGCGTATCAGAACCTTGATCCGTCGCAGATGCTATGGCGCATGCTGGCGGTGGCGATCATTGAGGCTGGCCTGGCAGTTCTGTTCTTCATGCATCTTTGGACGGAGAAGCGTAGTTTTGTAGTGTTCGTCCTCGTCTTCACGATCTTTGTTCTGTTGGCGATGCAATATGGCTGGACCGACAGTACCCGAATGGTGGTAGGTGCGCCATTTTCGAAATGACAAAAAGCTGGTGACTTGGCTAGCGACTAACGACGAAAGACTAACGACAACGACAAAAGCAGCGTGAGTTGGCAAGATGCTAAGAGAAAAGATGAGCGTCAACAGACCGTTCCTGTTCATTGCCGTTGCGCTCATTGGCTTCGCCCTGATCGCCGCTCCACTTCCGGCTTTTTCCCAGAGCTGCGCCCTTTGCTATACCTCAGCGGCTTCTGCGGGCAATCGAATGATTCAGGCATTGCAAAGTGGGATTCTGATTCTAGTCGTCCCCCCCACGTTGATGTCGGTGGGCATGATTTTCATTGTCTATCGCAAGCGCAATCAATTTCGGCCGGACGACGCACCTGACTCTGACCGTAGTTGGTAGCTCTGCGTAACCGTCAGGATCGCCCATCTAGTGCGGGAGTTCACCTGAGACGGGAATGTGGCGACGCTTAAGCCTCTTCTCCAGGAACTGACTTCGTCTCCAACTTGCCGGTGATAAAATCCGTGCATGGCAAAAACATTAATTCAATCCGTCGTCAGACAGCTTCAGCAGGAACGTGCGCGACTGGAAGATGAACTCCATCGCGTAACCGCTGCTCTAACTACTTTCGGAAGAGTCTACATGCAGGGAACGAAGCGTCGATCTGTTGCAGTTCCAGTTGCAAGGAAGCGAACCATTTCAGCAGCTGGACGCAAGAGAATCGCTGCAGCGCAGCGGGCTCGATGGGCAAAAGTGCGGGCAGGAAAGACAAGCAAGAAGTAAATCTGGCATTTTTCCCGCCGCTGAGCAGGCATCAGAGGGAAGATCCAAAACATCTCTCGGATGGTGACGAACGTGAGGGCTCTAGTTCGCTAGGTCCTGCACTGCTGCTCCCACAAACTGCGTAAACTCGTGGACGTCCTTCTCTGTGGTATCGAACGAACACATCCACCGCACCACTGACTCCTCTTCGTTCCACACATAGAAAAAATACCGCTCCTGTATCTTCTTTATCGCGTCCCGAGGAATCTGCGCAAAGACTCCATTCGCCTCCACTGGATACACAATCTTGACTGCCGGAATCTTCTTCACTTCTTGTTCCAGCAGTTGCGCCATCTCGTTCGCGTGTCCAGCATTCCGTCGCCACAGATCGTTGGTCAGAAGCGCCTCCATCTGTACCGAGAGAAAGCGCATCTTCGATGCCAGTTGCATCCCCTGCTTGCGGACGAATGAAAAATTCTCCGCCAGCTCCGGACGAAAGAAAACCACCGCATCCACGCCCATCAACCCGTTCTTCGTCCCACCAAAAGAAAGCACATCCACTCCCAGGTCACGCGTGGCCTGCCGAAGGCTCAGCTGTTGTGCCGCGACGGCATTCGAAATTCGTGCTCCATCCATGTGCAAATACATTTTCCGCTCATGGGCAAAATGCGCCAGAGCCTCAACCTCCGCCGGCTTATACACGGTCCCCATCTCAGTCGATTGCGTAATCGAAATCACTCGCGGCTGCACGTGATGCTGGTCGCCAATTCCGTGATAGGCATGAGAAACCGTTTCTACCGTCAACTTCCCATCCGGTGCTGGCAGAGGCACAAGTTTGCATCCAGTAAGTTTTTCTGGAGCTCCGCATTCATCCACATAAATGTGAGATAGCTCAGGACATAACACCGCATGATACGATCGCGTCAGGGCCTGCAAACTCAACACATTTGCCGCCGTCCCATTGAAAACAAAGAAAACCGCTACTTCGGCACCGAACTCATCTCGAAATTTTTCGATCGCCGATTCCGTATACGGATCAGTCCCATATCCCACCGTATGCCCTTCATTAGCGCGTCGTATGGCCTCCAGCACCTCGGGGTGCACCACGGCATTGTTGTCGCTCGCAAAACTACGGCTAGGTTTCATGACAAAACAATTTAGCAGAATCTAAAAATTCTTAGAGCCTTGAGCCCTTACCATGAATCTATTAATAACCTAGTATTGACGTATGTCTTCAGGGCGGGCTCTTGTCTTGTGAAAACATGAGGTTAGCCCGAAGATGCCGTGCAACTTCTTCTACAGTTTTGAGGTTCAATTAAGAACTATGTCTCGATTCGTTAAAAGAACGCCATTTCTGATTCTGCCAGCAGCGCTTCTGGCTGCAATTCTTTTCACCACTGCCTGCGGCGATAGCAAAGAGGCCAAAGCTGCTGCTCCGCAAGCCATGCCGGTTAAAGTCCGAACGGCCAAGGATCAAAAAGTCGACGACACCACCGAGTACGTCGCTACCCTGAAGTCGCGCGATTCTGCCGTGGTCATGCCCCAGGTCGAAGGCATCATTACTCAGATCTTCGTCCATTCCGGCGATCGCGTCGCCAATGGTGCTCCCATGATGCAGATCGATCCCTCCAAGCAGCAGGCCACAGTCAAGAGCCAGGAGAGCGCCACAGCTGCCCAGCTTGCTCAGGTCAAATGGGCGCAGCAGAATTACGATCGTGTCAGTGGTCTGGCAAATGCCGGAGTGGTGAGTAAGCAGGATCTCGACCAGGCGCGCGCCACCCTCGACGCCGCTCAGGCGCAACTGCAATCGCTCGGTGCTCAAGTCAATGAACAGCAAGTTCAGCTGCACTACTACCAGGTTGTCGCGCCGCGCGCAGGTGTCGTTGGTGATGTTCCGGTCCGCGTCGGCGACCGTGTGGTGACTACCACTCAACTCACTACGGTTGATCGTCCTGGCAGTCTAGAAGCCTACATCTATGTTCCCATCGAGAAAACATCGCAGCTCAAGATGAATCTCCCCGTACAGATTGTCGACGCTTCAGGGAATTCGCTTGCCTCCAGTCGCGTGACTTTCATCTCGCCTCAAGTGGATAACGCGACTCAAACCGTGCTCGTCAAAGCGACCATCGCCAACGCGAATGACAGTCTGCGCACTGCTCAATTCATACGCGCTCGCGTAATCTGGGGATCCGATGAAAAACCAGTGGTCCCCGTCGTAGCCGTGTCGCGAATCGGCGGTGTCTATTTTGCCTTCGTCGCCGAGCCCGACCAGAAAGGTGGATACGTAGTCCACCAGAAGCCACTCCAGATCGGTCAGATCGTTGGCAATAACTACGTCGTTCTCGACGGTGTAAAGCCGGGTGACAAAGTCGTGATCTCCGGCACTCAGTATTTAATCGATGGCATACCCGTAATTCCGCAGGAAAGCAGCAGCTAGTAAAAGTGAGAGCCCCAGAAAATTAGGCGGCAAAGGGATAGCCCTTTTTTCTTATGGTCGACTTTTTTATTCATCGCCCGGTATTCTCCACCGTTTGTGCCCTGATGATTATTCTCGCGGGCATCATCTGCATTCCTACGCTGCCCATTGCGCAATTCCCTAATCTTGCGCCGCCCCAAGTCGGTGTGACCGCCGTCTATACGGGAGCAAGTTCTCAGACTGTCGAGTCTGCCGTCACTACTCCTCTTGAGCAGCAGATCAACGGCGCTGAGGGCATGAAGTACAGCACGTCCTCCAGCACCAACGACGGCGTCAGCACGGTCACCGCGACTTTCGACATTACGCGCGATCCCGACCTCGCAACCGTCGATATCGAGAATCGCGTCAATACCGCTTCAGGAAGACTTCCCGCCGCCGTCAAGCAAGTCGGAATTACCGTCGCCAAGACCTCGCAAAATTTCGTCTTCGGTGGCGCCGTGTTCTCCGATCCAGTCGACCGTTACAGCACCCTCTTCATCAGCAATTACCTCGACGTTTATGTCCGCGATAATCTCAAGCGCGTTCCCGGAGTGGCCGACGTTCTAATCTTCGGCGAACGAAAATATTCCATGCGTCTGTGGCTTGATCCCGTGCGCTTGGCCGGACGCTCCCTCACCGCCGATGATGTTGTCAATGCCCTACAGGAGCAAAATGTCGAAGTCGCGGCCGGACAAATCGGTTCCCAGCCGGCAATGCCCGACCAGCAGTACCAGATCAGCGTCCGCGTCGTGGGCCGTCTTTCTGAGACCGCTCAGTTCGATGACATCATCCTCAAAAGCAATACCGATGGCACGTTAGTTCGTCTCAAAGATGTCGGTCACGCGGAGCTCGGCGCCGAAGACTATACCACCGACCTCGATTACAACGGCCGCGACGCCATTGGAATCGCCGTCACACAACTCTCCACCGCCAACGCTCTCGACGTCCATCAAAAGTGCGTAGCCGAACTCGATCGTCTTTCCAAGCGATTTCCGCCCGGGATGAAATACGAGATCGCCTTCGATACCACCGACGCGGTCGGCGAATCCATCCGGGATGTCGTTTTTACGGTGGGTTCCGCGATCCTGCTGGTCATCCTGGTGATCTTCATTTTTCTTGGCGACTGGAGAACGACGATCATTCACTTCATTGCCACTCCAGTTTCGCTCATCGGCACCTTCGCATTCGTCAAGCTGCTCGGCTTCTCCATCAACACGCTTACGCTCTTCGGCATTACGCTCGCCACCGGCCTGGTTGTCGACGACGTCATCGTTGTGATTGAAAACATCGAGCGCCACTTGCAAGAGGGCGAGACCAACGCCGCGAAAGCCGCTTCCGCCGCCATGAAGGAAGTCACAGGCGCCGTCATCGCCACCTCGCTCGTACTGGTTGCGGTATTCGTGCCCGTCGCATTCTTCCCCGGCACCACGGGAATTCTCTTCCGCCAGTTCGCGCTCACCATCGCCTTTTCTATCACTATCTCTGCCTTTAACGCTCTCACCTTGGCGCCGGCACTCGCGGCGATTCTGCTCGGCCGTCTTGAACATAAAGAAAAGAGCTGGTTCTTCAGACAGGTTGACCGCTTCCTGCTCGCGGTCAACAACGGATACGTTCGTGCCCTCCGCGCCTTTTTGCGCTTCGAGGTTCTCGCTCTAATCTTGTTCGCCGTCGGCCTCGGTCTGGCTTATCTCGTCTTCAAGAAAGTGCCGCAAGGCTTCGTTCCGACCGAAGATCAGGGATATCTCATCGTCGCCATCCAGGCTCCTACCGGAGCTTCACTCGACTACACCAGAAAAATCGGTCAGCAGGTGTCAGCTATCACGAAAAACATCCCCGAAGTTCGCGGTACCTTCTCTGTCGCCGGTTTCAGCTTCGGAGGCGCTACGCCCAATGCCGGCCTCGTTTTTCTGCCCCTTCAGCCCTATGGCAAGCGTAAGGGAGAGGAGCACACGGCTGCCGCCATCATCAAACGTTTGCGTGGTCCATTGTTCGGAATCTCCGGCGCTTTCGTCATTCCGTTCGAACCGCCTGCTGTTCAAGGTCTGGGCCAGTTCGGAGGCTTCCAGTACGAACTCCTCGATCAGGGAGCTCATACCCTCCAGGATCTCGACAAAACCACCCACGACCTCATTCGCGCCGCCGGCCAGCGCCCGCAAAAAGATCTCACTGGACTTTTCAGTACCTACACCGCAAACGACCCGCAATACGTCGTCACCATCGACCGCGAAAAGGCCAAGAGCCTCCACATCCCGCTCGGCCAGATTACTGACACGCTCGGCGTATACATGGGTTCGTCCTACGTCAACGATTTCGATTTCAACAACCGCTCCTACCGCGTCTACGTGCAGGCCGACAAGCAATTCCGCTCCCACCCGCAGGATATCGGCCAGTACTACGTTCGTTCCGATTCTGGAGCGATGATTCCGCTCCAGAATCTGGTCAGCATCGCGCAAAGCTCCGCGCCTCAGGTCATCAATCATTACAATCTCTTCCGCTCGGCGGAAATCGATGGCTCCGCTGCACCCGGCTTCAGTTCCGGACAAGCCATCGATGCCATGCAGCAACTCTCCGCCAAAATTCTGCCGCAGGGCTACACCTACGAATGGTCGGGAATTTCACTCGAAGAACTGGCTTCGGGATCAACCACGCTCATCCTCTTCGGCCTCGGCACCCTCGTTGTCTACCTCACGCTTGCCGCGCTATATGAAAGTTTTGTTCTGCCCTTCATTATTCTTCTAGCGGTGCCCATGGCTCTGCTCGGCGCGCTCGGAGGGCAATGGATTCGCGGCTTACAGAATGATGTTTACTGCCAGGTAGGCTTGGTCATGCTGGTCGGTCTCGCATCCAAGAACGCCATCCTGATCGTTGAATTTGCCGAGCAGTTGCGCGGTCGCGGCATGACCATTCTCGAATCCGCCGTGGAAGCTGCCCGTATCCGTCTTCGTCCCATTCTTATGACTTCGCTGGCTTTCATCTTGGGTGTTGTGCCGCTAGTGTTCGCCACCGGTGCTGGAGAAAATGGCCGCCACTCCGTAGGCACCACCGTTTTCGGGGGCATGATCATGAGCACCATCCTCAACTTGTTTTTTATCCCCGTGCTCTACCTGTTGATCGAAGGTCTCAGAGAGCGCCGACGCAAGCCAAAAACAACCTAAGCATGTGTGGGGCGGACATTCGTGTCCGCCCGCCTCCGCGTCATCTTCATTTTTCAGGCACGCCTTATTGCCAATCCCACGAATTGGAATTAGGCTGTCAATCGCCGGTTCCCCGGCAAAAAGCAACTGCTCGGACCTTACAGGCGTCTGAAATAGGCTAAATTTTCCACTGACTTCGACGACGTAGTAATTGTGAACTCTTGCGTGAGGTAAGAAAAATGAAAAAATCATTGCTCGCAGTTTTCGCTCTACCGCTGATTTTCTCGATGGTGGCTATTGCCAGTCCCACCACCCAGGACAACCCGCCAGCTGGCGCTCTTCCGCAGAAGAGCATCGATCGCATCGTCAAGGAGGTTCGTCACGAACTCGTGATGCTTCCGTACTACGGCGTGTTCGATAACCTCTCCTACAAAGTCGATGCTGACGGCACCGTGACCCTGCTCGGCCAGGTCGCGCGCCCCACGCTCAAATCCGACGCCGGAAATGTCGTCAAGCGGATTGAAGGCGTCACCAATGTCGTCAACAACATCGAGGTCCTGCCGCTCTCGCCGAACGACGACCGAATCCGCCGCGCCGTCTATCGCGCCATTTACAGCAACAGCGTCCTGTCTCCGTATCAGCTGCGTGCCGTTCCTCCTATCCACATCATCGTGAAGAACGGACAAGTCACGCTGGAAGGCGCAGTGGCCCGTCAGATGGACAAGCAAGTTGCCGGAATTAAGGCCAACGGCGTGTCCGGCGTATTCGGAGTAACTAACAACTTAATGGTCGACGAACCAGAGAATAAAGACGACAAGAAAAAGTAAATTAGAAGGAAGATTGTGGAGAGCCGGGCGTCCCCGCCCGGCCACGTCTTATCGCCTCGCTGCGTCCCCGAAGTCTGATTTCAGCTATCTGGCTTCGCAATCTACAATCAACAAATGCCACCAACCGGGTTTAAGGCCGTCGGTCCCGGCGAAATCAAGCACGCCGCCAAACTCCTCCGCGCCGGCCGGCTCGTAGCCTTCCCCACCGAAACGGTTTATGGACTAGGAGCAAACGCCCTCGACCCCGAAGCCGTGGCCCGCATCTACGCCGCCAAACGGAGACCCGCCACCAGTCCGCTCATCGTCCACGTCGCATCGATAGAAATGGCGCGGTCTCTGGTTGCGATCTGGCCCGAAATTGCGGACCGCCTCGCCCACCGATTCTGGCCGGGGCCGCTGACCCTGGTGCTGGAAAGATCGGAAAAGCGACAAGACGAACAACCAGCAATTTCCGACATCGTCACCGCAGGTCTCTCTACCGTTGCCATCCGCATGCCTGCGCATCCACTAGCGCTTGCCCTGATAGAGGCGGCAGGCGTCCCGCTCGCTGCCCCCAGCGCAAACCGTTTTACAGAACTTTCTCCCACCACTGCCGACCACGTCCGCAGCAGCCTTGGCACCGAAGTCGACTACATCATCGATGGAGGGCCCTGCAACATAGGAATTGAGTCCACAGTGTTGTCGTTGACGCATCCGCAACCAATACTACTTCGTCCCGGCGGAATTTCCCGCGCAGAACTGGAAGCGATGGTCGGCCCGATTGCTTCCGTGGAAGAAGTTCAAGCAGGATCACACCCCGCTCCCGGAATGCACCCGCGGCACTACAGCCCGCGCACCGTTTTATTCTTAACCACGAATGGGAAACTGCCCGATCAGGGCAAAGGAATCTATCTGCAACACGAGCATCCGCCTGTCACCACGAACCTTACCGCCGCCATCCATCAGATGCCGCAAGCAGCGCCGGATTACGCAGCCGCGCTCTATGGAATTCTTCACCAGGCTGACGAGGGGAATTACACCTGGATTGCTGTAGATCTCCCACCCAGTTCGCCCGAGTGGGAAGCCATCCATGACCGGCTAAAACGCGCCGCAACGAAATAATCGCATTCCAGTT
>Ga0209169_10000169_pt1 | contig 38603 bp, 30 predicted proteins | sample HubBroMetageWRM4_FD_188346 | JGI IMG/M metagenome (GOLD analysis project Ga0209169, IMG submission 188346) | Warmed soil microbial communities from the Hubbard Brook experimental Forest, New Hampshire - Hubbard Brook CCASE Soil Metagenome WRM 4... | ecosystem: Environmental > Terrestrial > Soil...
ACCCGACGTCCAAATATCGACGACATTCTGAATTTCGGGGACTCAATCTGACCCAGCCGAGCGCAAAGCCTGCGAGTTTGTTGGCTGTCCGCCAAGCATGCCGAGGCGCTGTCCCGCCAGTCACCGGCATATTCAGAATTTCCATATTCAAAGTTCTCTCAGGAGCAGCAGCTTCTATTCAAAAGCACAGGGTTACAGGCAGCACGGTGCAGGGTTCAGGGTCCAATGCTCTAATCCGCGACGGGCAAAACCTTCCGATCATAGGAAGTCAACGGCTTTCGCGCTTCTTGCACGGTCCGTTGGTAAACTTCCATCAGCATTTTGTAATTGCGTTTCGCGGTATACTTCGCCTCGTATTCCGCGCGAGCATTCCACCCCATTTCGAGCATTTCGTCTGAATGCGTCCATGCCCATTCAACTTTCTTCGCTAGATCGTCTGCGTTACCTGGGAAAAAGTGCAACCCGGTGCGACCGTCCGCCACAAGCTCCGCCATGGCTCCAAGACGAGATGCAATGACGGGAGTTCCACACGCGTAAGCTTCGGCTATCGTCATCGGGAAATTCTCGTAGCAGTTACTAGGCAAGATGAGAACCTTCGCGCCCCGCAAGACCTCAAGGGACGCCTCACGATGCAAACGTCCATTCAGATGAACATTCGAAAGACCTGAGCGACTTATCTCCGACTGAAGATCTTTAAAAAGCGGACCATCGCCGATTACCCGCAGTGCATAATTGGGATTTACTCGGCCCCACGCTTGCAGCAGTGTCCGCAATCCCTTCTCTTCCGAGAGGCGTCCGATGAAAACGGCATAGGCTCTCGATCCGGCGCCAACTCCTGGGTCTTGGAGGACGAAATTGGGTTTTACGACGATCTTCTCCGCGGGAAGGCCGGCCTCTACAAACTTTGTGCGAGAGAACTCCGAGAGTGCGATGTAGCGATCAACCAGGTTCTTCCAGGTTCCGTACCAGTGGTGAAAGGAGAGCATGGCCGCCGCCGTTGCGCTGGCGCCGCGCGATTGCCGGTAGCAAGCATGTCGCACCGATTGCCAGTGGTTTTTTGTGAGGCAGTCTTCACACACTTGGCCATCGCGAAAGAAGGCGCCTGCCGCGCAGAATAGCCGGTAGTTGTGGAGTGTTTGGACAACGGACACCTCGAGTTCCCGGCAGGCGTAATAGGCTGCCGGCGAGATGAGCGGAAATGTGTTGTGGAAATGGACGACGTCGGGCTTCCACTCTTTGAGCAGCCGATGCAATTCATTCCGAGCGCCAGAGGACCAAACCGTCCGAAAGCCCAGAGTAATGTTGCAACAAGTGCCTCCAGACTTAATCTCATTATTATCTCGAAGATATTGGTTAACTTCGTTGCCCGCTTGCAGGAGGAGAGCCTTTTCCGCACTAACTACCGCGTCTTCACCACCTGCCTGCTGGTAAGCATTGTGAACGATTAGTACGCGCACTGTAGTCCTTGAGCCTGCCGACTTAATCGCACAACCAGAGATCCTCGGTGTTTCCCATCAAAGGATGTCTTACAAGAAGTCAACACTGATTCGCGGCTGCGATTGCTTCAAGCATTCGATTCGCGGCGAATTCGGGAGTCAGGTGTGCCACTCGAGAACGGGCGGCTACCCGCATTTGCTGGAGGGCAGCTTCTGACGTATTCAAAGCCCGTTCCAGTGTTGCATCCATTTCTTCGGGCTGGTCCGGCCGGAAGCTCCATCCGTTGACGCCGTCTTCGACAAGTTCTTCGACTGCCTGGCTGAATCGGCTGCCTAACACGGGGAGTCCAGCCGCCATAGCTTCGTTCACTACCACTCCCCAAGTATCCTCGAGCGTGGGGAAAACGAAGATTCCGGCCGACCCGTAAATTCTGAAGATGTCATCGAAGGGCATGAAGCCGAGGAACTTCACATCAAGGTTTTGCGAGCGAGCGCTCCGTTCGAGGTCGTGATGTAATGGCCCCTCTCCCACTATCCAACACTCGGAAGAGCGTTGCGGATGTCGATGTTTCCATCGCGCCAGTGCGGCCAGAAACAAGTGAATACCCTTACGTTCAATTAGCTGGCCGACGTACAAGAGGCGGCGATTTACCGCACCTTCGCGGGTCGCCGGTAGCGAACTCAAGCCGTTCATGTCACGCACGAAGGGCACTCGGAAAACCGCCTTCGCACGGGCACCCAATCGTTCAACATACCGAGCGCCACTCGATCCGTTTACCAATATCGCGTCCGAGGACTGCAGTAGAATGCGGCGGATTGCCGAGCGTGCCTTTCCAGTTCCGCACTCACTCTGTTCCGAAAGATCTGCCCAGGTAATCAGGCGAGCATCCTGCGACATCTTGCAATAGAGGAATGACTGCATAGTTCGCGGGCCCAGTTGACTCGAAATGACTACGTTGGGTTTGTAGCGACTGAGCAGCGGGATTGTATCGTATGAAAAATGCAAATAGCCTGGTACAGAATATCCGATGGGATGTCGTCGACGAACCGTGGTCGTCATTGTTTTCTGAATGGTGACCTGAAGGCCGTCCCAATCCAGCTTCCAGAAACGGTCGGCCTCCATCTCTGTACTCACAAAAATGTGTAAGTCGGCTACTTGAGACGCCAGTCGCCGTAGAACCGGCAACAGGTAAGGTGGAATAAAGTTGGTGAGAATCGCGACTCGCAACGGGAGAAATAGCACATCAGGTTTGACCGGCACCGCTTGTTGAGCCTGGGATGCTTCCATAGCAAACATCTCTATCCGTTGTTAAGCAGGAAAGTGTTTTTCGACACGAGCAGCAGGGAAATTTGGCGCCATTCCTCCTGCCAACATCGGATGTCTCGCCGTAGCCAGCAACGAACGCGCTCCAACGGGAGCGGCTGCCGAGAAAGTGAAGACCAGGAGATATCCAGTTCCTGCAGGGTGACCCGCGTTGGCAAGAATGTTCTCCACTCCTAGTCCAAGGAGTAGCGTCGGGAACAAGGCTATGTACGCTAAGGTCGAGACTTCCCTGGTGGCCTTGGCCCGTCTCCAGCAAAAACTGAAGGTTGACCCAAGGAACCCAAGAAGCAGCACAAGGCCCACGATTCCCCATTCGTAGACGGCGCGCAAAAATTCATCGTGCATGGAGCGATTGGCATCAACTTCCTCTAGGGTGAATTGCTGGGAGTAGACGTCGACCTTCACGCCGCCCGCACTGCTGGTTCCTGAGCCGAACAACAAGCCCACCGCCGTGCGATTCAGTATCTGATCAATCGCTTCTTCATAGATAAGAACACGCCAAGCGAAGGTGCCCACATCCTCATAGGAAGACGAACTCGTACCCGCATAATCCACTAATTCGTTTAAGCGGTTCTCTGGTGCGAAACGGACGATCACAGTCACCAGAAGTAAGGTGGCAGCAGCTACAAAGACAATCCTCTTAACGAAGGCACTAAGCTTTGCTCCCGAACCTTGTTCAAACCATTGCCTCAGGAAAGAAAGCACCGCGAGCATGACAAGCCCGATCAGCACGTAGCGGCTGCCCGTCAAGACAATGCCGCCAGCGGCGGCGGCTAGGGCAAACCAACGCAGCGCACCCTTCTCATTCTCGCGGGCAAACAAGACAATGGCAGCAATCGAGATCAAATATGCAGCGAAATTCTGGGGGTCGTCAAAACTGGTAAGTCGGCCTTCAGGACTGGCCAAATCGCCCAGTACGTAAGTCTGGGCGGTGGCAATACACAAAGCCGCGCCCAGATTGGCGATAACGAATCCGATACTGAACCAGGATTGCGCCCATGCACGCCGGAAGAGAATGAACAGCGCAGAGTAACAGTAGAGATAGCCAATCATCTTAATCGCAGAAAGCGGGAACGGGCTCCAGAATGATGCGATTGCGACATAGGCGGCAAACAACAGCCACCAGCGCGACAAAGCGTCGGGGATCGCCGGAGCAGGCGCTGTCGACCGAAGCCGGAGCAATAAGACTGTTGGAATCACGACAATTCTGAAGGCGTTGTCCAATCCCAGAGTGGATGCAGAGGCGAAGTCAGACGCCGAGAGATCAACCTGGGCTAGTAATAGGTAGCTGAACAGTGCCCACCGAGGAGGAGCGATCAACGCCACTGCTGCTAGGGTCCAAAAAAGCAGCGGCGCTACGCTATCAGCGAAATCCGACATTGGTATTCATTCGCCTTGCCGAACAAGACCCGCGAAACGACCAGAAAAAGACTGCAGCGTAAACCGCGAACGCAGCTACCAGACTGAATGCTGCACCGTTGAGACCCCATCGTCTGATGAACATAGCTGCCGTAATCAGCCCCACCGGCGCAGAAATCAGATTGGCTACAAGATCAAGATGAGGTTTCTGTGATGCTCGCACTGCCATTGAGAAGCCGGTAGCGAGGCCCGCGCAGACGGGAGCCAATCCCAGGATAGGGATCAGCCGCGTATATGAAGAGTACCTCCCGCTGTACAGCAGGTGCTCAATAGGACCGGCAAGGAACCGGAGGATGGCGGCGTATCCGAGTGCGATCAGAGTCAGGAAGGTCGATGCCAGCACTGCCTTCCGCCGCAACCGTGTGAGCTGCCCCAAACCAAATTCGTGAGACATAGAGGGCAAAACCAAGACACCAACTGCGGTGACAATTTGTGTCATCACTAGCGAGGGCACTTGCATGGCGCGAAAAATTCCCGCTGCCCCCAGACCCAAGAGTCCCGCGGCGAGATACGTCTGAGCCTGGGCTGCTACGGAAAATAACCCGGTGCTTAACACCAGCCAGCGGCCGTAATTCCAGTTCTCTTTAGCTACTGCTTTCCAGGAACATGCTCTCGAAGAGATCGGATCATCTGTTTTCGCGCCTGAAATTCCGAGTAGACACATAGGCAGGACAGCAGACAAGAGACTGGCAGTCCCCATAATAAGGAATGCGGTCGCGGGGGAGAGCACACTCATTTTGTGGAGGACGAGCAATCCGAACAAAGTCAAAAGAAAGTAGATGGCGCTCGCGGTACCCGCGACCGCGGGTCGCTGCACCATGTATGCCATCCGGCGCGCCACCCAAAGCATCAGGAAAAATGGCAGAGCGACGCCACTTGCCGCAGTAGCGGCCACCAGTTCGTGGTTTGCTCCCAGCAGTTTCATGACCAGCGCTACGAGCAGCAGAGTGCCTGCGAGCAAAGCTCCCATCAATTTGTGGATGTGCAATTGAGCAGCAAAGTAAAGCGGTGCCCGATCCGAGTATCGCGCCGGGCCCATCACGTTCATGGGCTCGAGAACCAAGACGTTGTGGAAACCGCTGAGGAATAGCAGCGTGGCCAAGGCCACAGCGAAGGCTCCGTAGACTTCGCTGTTCAGCCAGCGCGCGAGTAGGAAGCTCAGCAGAAAGCCGGCGCTAGAGACGAGACCCTGATCGACAATGGAAAGACCAGACTTGATTCCCCAAGTTCTAACCCGGTCCGCGGTCAATTCGAAGCCTAGCAGTCTTGGCGTTGTCTGAGGCGTTGTCTGAACAGTGGAGTTCACAGCTTGTCGTTGTCATACTGCGTAATCGAATTGTTGCGCGATTCGTTGCGCATGAGAGGTGCCCTCAGTCGATTCAATAGCGCCGTTCCGTGATCAGAGGTGGTCTTCCACACGCTCTTCGCTAACAACTTCCCTGGATCGTGCGGATCCATGTGTTGCCAGCGTTCGGATCCGATAATCCACACGGCTGCGCCGATCACCGAAAAAAACGTCAACCCCAGAACTATCAAAAGCCGGTGCGGAGATGACTTCCTCTCTGGCACATTGGCCTGGTCAACTACGTTGACAGTCGGGATCTCCTTCGCTTCCTGGATTCGTGCCAGCTCATACTGTTGATTCAGCAACTCGTAAACCGTTTCCTGAATCTTCATGCGGCGATAAAGATCAGCCCACTCAACGCCAAGCAATGGCAGCTTGCGGATAGGAGGATACATCTCGTCTGAATGCGAGCCATCCGAAATCCCAGATGAAACTAAAGAAGCGTCCGTCCCTTCGAGCTTCTGCAATTGGCGTTTGAGCTCGTCGACCCTCGCTTGCAACGATCGGACGCGGATGTTGCTGCTGGTATAGATCTGCTCCAAACTCTGCAGCTCCGACTCTGACGCGATCAGTTGGCCCTGTAGGACGCCTGCGGACTCCACCATCGCTTTCGTCTGCTCTTTGATGTCTAGCGTGGAGTTCTTGCTGGCAAAAGCGCCAAACTGTTTTTCCGCATCCTCAAGGTCAGCCTTGACCGCGGTGAGGCGTTGTTCGATGAAGATGCGCTCGCGACGGGCCGATGAAGTGCTGACTTGGGCAAGGAGGCGGTTCAGCTCTTCTACATACGCTTGCGCGATGTCTCGCGCGCGCTGTGGACTCTTGTCGGTCACAGTCACCGAAATCACTCCGCTCTTGCGATCTTCGTTGACACCTGTTTGGCTGTCCAACCTTTTGCGTGCGTCTTGCTTGTAGCGGGACTTATAGACCTTCTGCAGATCTAACTTGTCAATCACGCTATCCTGTACGCTGCGGCTTCGGAATAGTTCGGCGAAGAGAGCGCCCGACCCCCTCATTCCCAACAGACCTCCAGCCATGCTTGCAAGTTCCGGAGAAGCTTTCGTGGCCAGAGCAGCTAGCATCGCTCCGCTACTGTTCATAGACTCTGGCGGCATGATGCTGACCGAGGATTCGTATTGGTTCGGCATGAGGAGCACGATAACGATACTGACCGCGAACGCCCACGCTGCAACCCGGCGGAGTGCCTGGCGTTTTTCCCATAGCAGCCGCAGAATCGCCAATCCGTCGGCTGCGGATTGGTTTGCTCCGGGTTCGGCAGATATCGAAGGCGAAGGGAACTCGATCTCTGTGACCGGATCCATCTCATGGATCGCTGCGTTTTGTCTTAGGCTTTCCACAGTCGGTCCTTAGCCTCGTTCATATTCCCCGCATGGCAAAGATCGTGGTGTGCAACAGGATCGCTAGGTCCATGAAAAAGTTGCGATGCTGAATGTAGTAGAGGTCATATTCCATGTTTTCGTGAATAAGGTAGTTGCGGTCTCCGCTGAGTTGCCACAGACCTGTGATGCCTGGCTTTACCTGGAGACGCTGAGAATGGCGTTCGGCATAGGTTTCGACGATGAACGGCATCTCCGGACGTGGCCCCACCAGCGACATGTCTCCCAATAACACATTCAATAGCTGCGGAAGTTCATCCAGACTCGTGCGGCGGAGTAAGCGGCCAAGCCGGGTAATACGGCGATCGTCTGATTCTCTTGGGGAATAAGCGTAGACGGGGGCATCCACATACATGGTGCGGAACTTGAACATTCGGAACCTGCGCCGGTTCAATCCTACCCGTTCCTGTCGAAATAGCGCTGGTCCCTTGGAATCGAGTTTGATCAGCGCGGCGAGAAAAAGGAAAAGTGGCGAACAAATAACCAACAGAGCTGCCGCGCCGCAAAAGTCGAAGACTTGCTTCGCCCGCTCGTAGGAAAAGCGTCGCGGGCTGTGACTGAATGAGGCCAGCAGAACACCGTCAATATCCTGAAAGTCAACAAGCGGATAGGAGTGCAGGAAGTGGCTCGGGACGAAGGAAACGCGTGCGTTGGCCGCCCTTGCTTCTCCGACTGCCTGATGAAACCGCTCGCGCTCGAGAGAAGGAATCGCGATCACGATCAGGTCGGCGGCGCACTGGATAACCAAGTGGCGAGTCATTGGACCTTGCATCACAGAAGCGGAACGCCGGTTTTCGTAGCCTAATTCAAAAATTGAACTGCCAACTTTCATGGCATTGTCGTCGACAAACGCCACCGGTTCCAGACCGAGTTTAGGAGAACGGCGTAGAACTGAATAGACGCGGCGCCCCGTGCTTCCCGAGCCGTAGATCAGAACCCGTTCGATTCCGTAGCCCTTAGCATGCAAATGCTGCACCAGCATATAAACAAGATATTTTTGGAGAAAAAGAAAGAGGGGCACCATGCCCAGGGCAATTACCAGCAGCCAGCGTGGAAACAGGACGGTGGTGAAGAAACTTACGGCCAGTATGAAGCCGAGCGCCTGCATGGACACGCGGAGAACGTGCTCCGTTTCGCGCACATGCAACAAACTGGTTCCGCGGGAGTACGCACCCACGCGGTCCAACATCAAAACGATCACGGCTGCGAAGGTGGCGGAGACGCCAAAAACAACCGAACGCGGATAATGAGCTTGCCTGCCCAATCCGAGGAAATAGTATGCCGCATAGGCCGACGTGGTCGCGCCAATCACGGTCACGAAATCGGCTAGCGCTTCCAGTTTTGTGAGGTGACTTCGGAACCGCGCAGCGGAAGTACGCCGTGGGCCGGGCATGACCAGAGCCAGATCCGCAGCCGGACCTGATTTTGTTTTTCGTGAGCTGGTTACGCCGATTGAGGAGTGCACGTTAATCTTTAATCGTTAATCTTTCGCGAGGTCTTTTGCTTTTGCGGGGTTTTGCGGGTGAATCGTGATGCTTAGGTTCCGCGTTGCCTCGTCATCGCTTGGTGGGAGTCCAACCAAATTCGAAGATCGCCACGACATTTCCGCGTGAGGAATTGAACAGTATTGGATAGCGCGAAATGTGTTCGTACTGCACTTGACTCTTCCAGTAGAGCCCCGACTTCAAGTACTTGTTGTAATTCAGCTGGTAATCCTGCCAATCCCCGCCCCCAGGAATGAAATTGGCGCTCACACTGTTTGTCTTGCAAGAAAACTGGAGAGTAGTGGTCGACGATATCCAGTAAGTGAGCCAGCCCTGATTCGAAATGCCCATACGGCCTACCGTATTGCCGATCAGGTTCCCTTCGTTGGTGTATCCGTCGCGGTAAAGTTGGTTCCAATAATTCAAGTTGCCTTTGTTAGGACCGCCGAAATTGAAAAATCCGGGAGACTCAGTCGAAACAGTCTCCAGATGCAGGTCCAGTTTTGGAATACCTGGGAAATGCGTCAGATAGATTCCCGGACGGTACGGATTTTTCGGCGGGTTCACGATGGGGAGGGGATCATCGTCGGCATATAACTCGCCGTAAAAGACGAGATAATTCCGGACCTTCGGAATGTAAAATACCCAATCCATGCTGGTATGCGTATCGCCTGGCACCGACTTGGTCTGGTTGGTCCTCCCAAAGAAACTGTCGACGAAATTCCCAACGGTTAGCGGATTTCCTCCTCGGCCACCGATTGTGACTGTACGTCCGAACCCAAGTTCCAACCAACGCAGCGGTTTAAAATTGATCTTCTGACCGTAGATATAGGGATGGGGAATGATGTTATGTCCGCGGAGCACGCCTATGAATTGATCTACGCGCACGGAGCCTAAGATTGGCAGTTGCATGTCTTTTACGATTCGTACCATTTCTACCGGGTCGGCGTTGTTACTCCACAACAACGAGCCCCCGGGCCCGGGCCCCCAATCGAGGCTCTCCTTGCCGGCGGAGATCTGCCATCCATCCAGAGTGAGTGCGGCGTATCCTTCCAGCAGATGCGGCCGATTGACTGGAGCAAACGGAGTAGCCGGCGGAACTGGCACCATGTCACGCAAGCCAATCACGTTGAGCACCGCATTCGACAGCGGCGGAGCGTACGGTGCGTGCTGAAACTCTCCGCGAGCATAAACTGCGAGGGGGCCCGCGGCCGCCCACATAGAAGTGCCTACTTGTCCATTGGTGCCTTCACGGAAAGGTCTGCCATAATCGTAAGAAATAGTCTGGCCGAGATGATAACTATCGGTCAGCGCCGGTCCGCTGATCGAAACTGGCCGGACGTATACAGATTCCACTCTCGCTGTTTTGTTCGATTTGCCGTCGAGCAGTCCCAATTCGTAAGTGAATTCCTCTTCGAGTCGTCCGTTGATCCCGGCTATCTCTGCAGGGAGGACGCTTTCGTCAACCAGATTGTCTTCGATCTCGCTTACCAGACTCGCCGTTTCCATGCGAGTCCACGGCTTCAAAGAAAGAAATGCACCTTTGATATAGCCGAGACTCACTAGCTTCTCCACCGCCGGATACACCCAGCTATCGAGAGGCACGTTGGGCGACCCCATATATTTGGGATTGCGGACTTTATCGTCTTCATCTTTCTTGTCTGAGTCTGGGTCCGAGTCTTCAAAGCTCCCCCATTCCGCGCTGGCTGGTTCAGGAACGTGATGAGCGCGATAAATCTGGCGCGGCCCCGAATCGGTCTGAGCCTTGCTCTGTTTAACTGGCAGGAGAATCACAAGCACCACTAAAAAAAACCAAAGCCTCATGCGGCGGCCTAGTAGCTATCGAGCCACCTCAACGGCAATCGCTGCGGCAGACAAGATTTGGGACGCCTGCAAGATATTCTTCCATCGTGAATTAGCGCTGAAGGCCTTCTCGGGTACGACGACCATGTCGCCGGGCCGCAGTACAGCACTTTCTACTCCTCCGCCGAATAATCCTCCGTTACCTCCGGCGACGGAACCGTCGGCGCGAATCACGAAAATGCCCTTTTTGTATGCTGTATTGCTCGGGCCGCCCGCCTGCCCCAGATACCATCCCGCAGACTTGCCCGGCTTGTAAGAGACGGCAGTTGGGTTGTAAACGGCGCCATTGACCACGACGGATGTGGGGACTTTCGGAATGAAGATCGTATCTCCCGCACGCACCTGAATATCTGCCGAAGTATTTCGCCAACGCTTGGAGTCCCTGGAAATGTGGATCACCATGCGTCCGGCAGGTGGAGTATTCTGCAAACGCTCCACGGTCGCCTGCCACTGCATGAGCGCAGCATCCTTGGCGGCTTTCTGGTCGGCATCGCCATCTGGAACGGCTTTCAAAGACGCGCCTTGATCCTGGAGGTTCTGCATGAATTCAGCACGGTTGCGCTCTTCGAGTTCGCGAACCTGCACTCGTTCGAAAATGCTGCCGTAAGGATAAGCGTCGCTCCGCAGACCTCCGGCACGCTCGAGAATTGAACTTAAGTGTTCACCTTCCTCTATCCCGTAGGTACCGGGATGCATTACTTCACCGTTCACTGTGATGGTAGCCCCCACATCACGCCAGCCGGCGAGCTGGCGGATGGTGAGCACGTCGCCATCGTGCAGACGCATATCGGTGTCCGGCTCGCCCTCGATCGCGCGCCCGATCGCAACCGTCTCATGCTCGCCGACCACCTTTTGACCACCTTCCACGGTATAGCGCGTCAAATCCGCAGTCTCAGTGAAGGCGCCGCGCTTAAAGCCGCCAGCCGTCTGAACCAGCTCAGCGGCAGTCATGTCCTGACCGAGCGGGTACTTTCCGGGGCGCCCTACCTCGCCTTCGATGGTGACGGTTGGCGGATCGACCTTGGCGAGATTGCGGTGGATGATTAAGCGATCTTTAGGTTCAAGCGGAAGATTGTCTTTGTCGTCGCCCGCGAGCGCCTGCAGCAGGTTGACGCTCAGTACGATGAGTTTGTTGTCGCCAGTCCGGCGGAAAATCTGCACGGAATCGGTCGACGCGTCGGAAGTCAGTCCTCCGGCGAGGTACACAGCATCGCGCACACGAGCGGCGCCGTTGGTCAGGTGATCGCCCGGATCGCGCACTTCCCCTGTCACTGTGATGATGGGTGGGTCTTCAAAATCGAAGCGGGAGAAAACACGTACCGTGTCGAAGGGCTTCAGCGCGACCGGCTGGTCTTTATTGGTATTACTATGACTCGCATTCAAGGCATCGTCGAGATTGAAGGCGATGACCTGTGGAGTGTAATCGGGCGGATTCAAGCGGACGATTTCAGCATGCACCTTCGATGGTTCAGGAAGTAAATCGTCGTAGGACTTAATCAAGTCAGTAATCAACATGCCGTCACGAAAAGCGTACTTCCCGGGCCGAAAGACGTGGCCTTCGAGGTAGACTGTCTTGTCCGCATAGGGAAGGATGGGCGAGATTTTGATCTTGTCGCCGTCCTGCACCGCGAAATCCTCCAGTGCTTTTTCCACACTCTCCTGGTTATTATTTTCTGGGATGTCAAGGCGCAGCATAGTTCGGCTTTCGTGCGCCTGCACGCGCTCGACATCGACGTGGCGAAATGTGCCGGTAGTCAGGACGCCACCCGAGAGTTCCAACACCTCGGCCAGATTTTTTTCACCATGCAGTTCATAGATTGCCGGCCGGCGAACCATCCCTTCGACGGTAATTTCTCCACCTAGAGGTGGTACCAGCACCGTATCGCCTGATTGCAATCGCTCAACCCCGTTACGGATACCATGTAGCAGCAGATCGTAAACATCCACCTCTTGAACCAACAAATTTCCGCGATAGTGGCGGAGGGTGCGCAACGATCCGCGCGACGTAGGACCTCCAGCCATAAATACGGCATTCAAGGGCGTGGAAAGCGAGCTGATGTCGTAGGCGCCGGCTCGTTCGACGTCTCCCACAACATAGACCCGAATAGTGCGCAGACGCGCTAGAGAGACATCGGCTTGCACATCCCGGAATTGGCTCTGCAAACTGCCTTGCACTAACCGCTGGACGTCGCCAAGACTTCGTCCGGATACCTGGACAAAGCCTGCCTCCGGCAATGCAATCCTTCCCTCGCCGTCGACTACCCGGCGGAGGCGCTGCGAAACTCCGCCCCAAAGATTGATGCTGACCGAATCTCCGGGGCCGAGCACGTAGTCGGGACCAACCGGGAGGTCCATGGGCAACTGATCGAAATTCCCGGTGCCATTGCGAAAAACATCGTCCCCAAAACGAACCAATGCGGGCGAGCGCCTGCCGTACTGCGTATACAAATCGTAGAGAGAAGGAACGTCCGCGTAAGGATTCACGCGATGACGCAATGAAGCATGATCGTCGCGAGGAAATGGCGGCAAAGATGTGCCGTCACGGCGAGAGTCCAGCGAGGCGCGTTGGCTCAGAGAGTTCTGATCCTGCGGAAATCCTGTCCTCCCGCCGGAGATGTCTTCACTCGGCTGCGTAAGGGATGGATAGGCCGGCAATCGGCTCACATCGCCTGCGGTCTGTTGGCCCATCGAACTACCCAGCGAGCCTGACGAGTCCAATGCTGTCTGTTCGGATCGGGCGCGAATCAGCCCTGGCAAATCTTCCGGAGTGATCCGCTCCGTCGAACCAGGGGTTCCCGAGCCCATAGATCCCGAACCCGTCGGCATTCCGTCAAAGTCGTCGGAATCCTGCAACTGGGCTTGTTCGACGGCGCGACGACTGTCGAGTGCAGGCTCCGACTGAGTTCCGGGTAAGCCTTGTGGCGCTCGCGGATTGTAACCGCGATTGGACGGAGGATTATATGGACTGTTGTACGGAGCATTACTCAGAGGCTCGGACAATTCAGGGCACAGTTCGCTACGCCGCGCCTGATCGGACCAGTAGCGATCTTCCTTACTGGGCTTGGGACTGGCATTGCCCGTCTTATCGGAAGTTTCCGGTGTCGAACTCTCCCCTTGTGTGCTCGGGATCGAACTGACGCATAGAGACGCCTCCCGCTGGCGCTCTTCTCGGGTAGGAAGAGCTTGTATATATCGTCGCTTCATTACCTCTTGCGTGGCCAGCACGCGAATGTTCTCATCCTCACGCAGCAGGCGAAACAATGCCTCGTCGGTTAGATCCTTGGACTCCAGAATCCTGCCTTGGTCGAAAGCCCTTCGAACCAGGAGCTTCTTGACTTCCAGGAGTAGCCCAGTTTCCTTCTGGAGCAGACTAATCAACTTCTCCGCCGAAAGCGATACCGTCTGCTCCGCCTGCCACTCCGCTTGCGAGCGCGATTCGTCGATTGCTCGCGTTCGCCCATAAATGGGCAAATCTTGCGCAGACCCACATACCACGAATCCACCCACAACAAAGAAAGAAACGAGCAATGCCAGAATTGCCATCCGGGTGCAAAACAATTTAAGTCGAAGAAACATGTTAATTTCTCTTGAACGAAGACGACCAGCGAAACGACGCGCAAAAACCTGAGCGGAATAATCCGCGCAACCTTCAGTCCGGTCCGACTGACAAGACCTCAAAGCGGTTCAACATCGGCTTCATCCACCTCCAGCATCACCGACCGCATCAGCAGATCGATCGAGAGCACCAGGCGAAAGCCTTCTTTGCGCCGGACCAAAATTCCCTCCGCATCCACCAGAGGCCCGCTCTTCACGCGAACTTTCTTGCCCTGCCGCAGGTAAGGATGGGGCTGCGGCCGCAAACCGGCGGACACGCTCGATTCCAGCGCACGGATATCGCAGTCCGGAACCGCGGCAGGCTGGCCCTGAAAAGTTACGAATTGCACAACCCCAGGAGCCCGAAGAACGCCCAATCGGTCTCGAAGGTCGAGGTTCACGAAGACGTAGCCCGGGAACAGCGCCATATCCAATTCCTTGCGACGATCCTTCCAACGGCGCACGCTCCGGTAGACTGGAAGAAAGTAGTTCAACCCCTGGTGTTCCAGATGACGTGTAACTACATTCTCGTGCCTCGGACGAACCGAAACCGCGTACCAGTGGTGAACCGGCAAAAGCTTTTCGGTGCGGCCGACGTTGCCGCCCTGAATCGAGGTCTCTGAGGTTTCGATGTTTGAGAAAGTATTTTCCAGCACCGCTTCCTACTCCCTAACTACAGCTCCGCCATCTCAGTTACATTCAAAGATGAATGTAAGCGATTAGTTATCAGCAATTTAGTCAAACAATCGCGACCGTGGCGAACTACTCGTGTATTGCACCTACTAACGATGGACGCTCCCGCAAGGCGTTCAAAATTCCAGCCTCGGAACTCTCCAGCGGCTTGGTACGAACGTCGATAACCGCCCAATAAAACAGCCCGCGATTCTGTTCCGGCGCGAGCGCTAGAATCTTCATCTGTGGATACCGTCCAAGCAGAAAGCCGCATTGCGCGACGCGTTTGTTAGCGTCTTCGAGCGCGAGAATCAAGACGTCGGGCTGGGCCTCTTCAACCGCGCCAGCCAGTTCGTTCTCATCATGGACTTCACCAATCACTTCGATGTCAGGTTGGTCTGCGATTACGGCAAGAACAAGCTCTCGCATCAATCGTGGACGGTTTGCCACCAGAACTCGCACTCGTTTCACCAGCGTAACCCTCGAATCTCAGTTCTATAACTCCCGCTATGCTCGAACAAGGTTCAATTGCGTACTCAATTCGTATGTCCAAAAAGGCCATGGCACAGTCGCAACCGAGGTACTAAGTCGGTACTAAGCGAGGTACCAATGGGAGGCTCGTCGAAGACTTACGGTAATCGGGCGCGATATAGCGCGGGCAAACCGAACGCGCGATCGCAGTCGCTGGCGAACAGGATGGACCCGGAATCTAGTGCCCACGCCGGAGATAAGCTGTTGCAATTTCCCCCAGTTAACAACATCTCTCGACCGTCGGCACTTCGCAGCCAGACTTGCTCTGGTCCGTTCCGGGCTGACGTGAACGCTGTCCATTTCCCATCAGGCGAAACAACCGGCTTCCTGAAGTCGAGCGGCACCGGTGCAATCTGCGCCGTTACCTTTCTTGTTGAGGGATCGAACTGCATCAAAGTCGATTTCCGGTTCGCTACTAATTCGAAGTAGATCGGTCCATCTGGCGTGATGGCGAAGGGATGAAATGCTTCTCCCGGAAATGCCAGTTCTTCATCGCGGCCGTCGTGCAACCAGCGCAATACGTAATGATCTCCGCTTATTGATTGATAAAAAAGCCCCGCTCGAGAGATGGCAGGGTATGACGAGAAGATAGCTCCCTCTTCGACGGCGACGCGCTCGAAACGCTGGCCTGGCTCCTCGGCATGGATCCGCATGTGTTGCCGCGCATCGACCAACCCAATCAACATAGCTAGAGCCGTTGCGCCAACAATCCACGTGCGAGAAAGACTTCGCCATCGCTCCCGTCCCAGCATGAGAAACAGAGCAACCAGCAACCACACCTTTGGAAATAACGACGGGAGCCCTAGAGGAGCGGTCAACAAAATATATGAGCCGACGAAGAACGCGCGCTGCCACTGCGGCGATTCTTGCAACAGAAGCACGAGCGGCAGCAACAACAAGATGAAGGTATAGGATGCAGCGTTCGTGGATAGCAAAACTATGGCGATAACAAACCAGGCGAAGTCACGGTGCTCAGTGGTCGGTCTTAGGGCGACACCCAGGGACAAGAACACGATCACCGCAATGGCAATAAAGGTGCGCAGAAAGAAAAACATCCACGGAGCTTGCCAAAGCGGGCGGGGATTCAGCTCTGGTTCCCGCAGAAGAAAATGCCGTAGCATGGTTGAAAATGTCGGCACGCCAGGATTGTAGGGATCAATCGCACCGCTTTCCAGGGATCGCGGAAAAATCTGCGTTGCGTAATAAGCAATGTCATGCCAACCGAACAAGGCAACCGCAATGGCTCCCATAACAGCTGTTGCGGAGAGCATTCCGAAGACTGCCTTCCAGTTACGTTTGACAATGAAATAAAGAAGAAACGGGCCACCGTACAGTTTCAACCCAAACGCGAGGCCAGCAACTAGCCCGCTAAGTGTGTGGTTCCCGCGGTGCAGGCAATAGAAAGAAAGAGTCAGCAGAAAAAGCAGAAAAACATAGTACTGGCCGTAAAGAAAGTTGGTTCGAAGGGAGAAGTATCCGCAGAATGCCAGGAGCCAGACTTGCTCTACTCGGAATCGCGTCAGGCGCGACAGCAGCCACACCGTCATCGCTAGAAAACCAAGGTTGCAGAGGAGCCACACCCGCTTGGCTCGCAGTGGCGCAAGTCCACTCAGCCCCAGTAGCGGCAGCATCGTCAAAGGCGTATGGGGATTGTAGTTGCCGAGTTGATGCTCGATACCAGCATAATTCATTTGCCGCTGGAACCAGGTCCAGTCGTAGTAGTTGTGCAAGGGCTGGCCTTGCCGGACCAGGACCGCGGCTGTGTAGTAGTTCGGGAAATCAGTGTTTAACTGCGTCCAGCCTGTTCGAAATGCCCTTGCAAGAAAAAATATCAGCGCGAGCAGCGCTATCCAACGCGTTACGCCGGTGAAGCGCGAGTTAGAGGGTGAGGCAGCCATGGGTCGAGCGGGATCGTCGGGTGGTCCTTGAAGCGTCTGCGAGAAAGACGGTCGTACACAATCCGAGTGGTGACTTGTATCCGCATTCGCCGAGTGCATAAAGACCACGGCCTGGTAGTAATGGGAAATCAGTTTTTGATCTGGTTCGTTCCTTTCGTTGTATGCGGCGTGGTGGCATGGCTCGGGGCTGCAGCTTCCAGGCTCCCTGGACCAAAGTCAACGACCAATGGAGATGGGCTCGTCACACTGCCGCGCTCCAAGAACTCGTCTCCATTCGAAAACTTCTTTCCGACATGGTAATGGTCGTGGAGATAGAGCCGTAGAGGAGCGAGATGATCCCCGGCGTTGTTGACGGGATCGTCCAACCCAGGGAAGCGACTCACGAAATTTACCCGATGTTCTTCCAGCGTTTGCACCACGTTCAGAACTTCTTCGGGCCTGGAATAGTCGGTCGCACTCAGAAACGGCACTCGAGAGGGATTTCGGAGCCGGAGGGCGAAAAAAAGAGAAGTATTGCCGAAGAAATAGTCTGACGGCTGGGTCCGTTCCGCCAACCACTTGGCCTTCTCGTAATACTCGGGCTGGAAAAAGACGGTACGTCCGGTGGGAAGATTGAGATAGGCTTTCCAGCGCGTTTGCGTAACGGCCGGCTTCAGGATGGCCAAAACTACGACCGCCGTCCATAGAATCGGCAAAAGAATTTTACTGACCGGAACGAACTCACATGTAAGCCAGACGAAAAGAATAATTCCAGGTCCGGAAACTGTATACAGCCGGTTGTATGCTGGAGCAGAGGCGACTGCTAGAAACATCGATAGCCCCGTGACGTTGATTAGCATCAATCGCTCCCAGGGCAGTTCCCACCGCGATGGAGCCGCACGCCAGTAGTACAGGACGAAGAGAATATATATAAAGGGAATAAGAACATGAATAAAAGGCCAAGCGGCGAGGTCGGGCCAGTTCGACCACGAATGAACGGAGGGTGCTCCCCTTAGATAGGCTCGCCATGTGTTCCACTGTTCGGCGGAATAATACTTAGCGACGAAGACAACCGTATAATAAAAAAACCGTCTCAAACCCACCTTCCACAGAAAATAGGAACTGAAGATGGCAACGGTCGCAAGGAAACCACCAAGCAACCCTGCCTCCTTCTTAAGCAGCAAGCCCCGCCGTTCCGCGCTTCGTTGCTGTTCCCACAACAAGAACAAAGCGAAACCTATGACACCGAGAACCATGGATTGACTGAAGCATGTGCCTAACCCCCACAGCGCGCCGGCCCCGGCCATCCGGACGACAGTTCTTTTCTCGATAGCGATTGCGAGCGCCGCAATAGCGGCAAGCGCGCTGTACCAGTGATGGGTAGCATCCAGGTAGCTGCTGAACGGAAGCGTAAGAAACAAAAAACCGGGAAGAAACGAAGTTCCTCCAACCAACACCTTTCGAGCGATCACAGTACACAGCCACACGTCGACCACGCCGATCAGGACCAACATTGCCTGAGGGATCCAGGCTCTGACTCCAAACAGCTTGAAGAGCGTCGCATAAAGGACGTCTGTTCCGGGCAGGGTGAAATGATCGTAGTCCCGATAGATGATTTGTCCTTCGAGCATTCGCGTGGCGTTGTGCAGGTAAATTGACTGATCACCGATCGCCAGACGAGGCGTCACAGGAAGGACGAAAACCTCCAGATACAAGAAAACGCTGCAGGCCAGCAAGGTGAACACAGCAAGCCAAGACCTGGCCCGGTCCTTCGAGAGGACCGGCGTCAAGTATCGAACGGGGGTGGCAAACTCTGTAGAGGGCTTCAGTCCTGATCTCCTCTCACCAACGGATGGCCTGTCGAAACAGGACTCGCTAGTGCGGTGTCTAAACGCGTCGAACCTCCTGGGCCAACTCAATAGATCTGTCGAGTCAGGTCAAATCCGATAAATACCTTCGAGGGCGTGTCGGCGCTGGGATCGCCCGTAAAAGTCGCGTTGGTCCCGGAGCGCTCGGAGACGATTGTGCCTGGACTGTTGCTGAAACCGAGAGTAAAGGCATGCCTCCACAGTCTCTTCTGGATGCCAAAGGAAAACTGCGGGCGATGAATGGCGAGTTCATTCGCGTTGACCAAGGTCGGTATAGTCTCGGCAATGATGGCAACAGTCGGACGAATATCCACGGCCGCGCCCATCGCCAGTGAGAAGGTATTCGCACAAGGCCGGGCTTGGAATGAGGAAGGAAGACCGACAGCGAGTGGAGCGCCGCAAGGTTGGTTTGGAACAGCGTCCGCAAGAGCGTCGCCCGGATTCGCAAGCAACGGACGTTGATGAATCGAGAAGGTCGGCGTGGCGTAGAGCTGAGCGCGGTGGCCGATACTGCGGGAAGTGACCAGCTCAAAATTCTCCGTGTAGTTGGAGTCGAAGTCGTTTTGGCCGTCGACGGAGAACCTCAGCGCTGCGTTGAAAGGCTTGCCGTCTCGCTCATCGAGGAAATTGTAAGCGGCCATGAGTTCGACCGGTCGTCCGATTACACTGGGTGAACGGTACGCCATTACCGAGAACCTCGAGGTCACTCCATAGCGCAGGCCGAAGGACGAGACGGAAAAGTCATCCAATCCAAATAAGGTGTCGCCGCGGCCGGGCGTGGTGAATGCCGGTTCGTAGGGGAAACGATGCGTAAAGTTCACGTAGAAACCATGCCGTTCCAGGCGCCGTCCGGTTGGGACACTAAATAAGGAGTCGTCTCCCGGAGTGTAGATCTTGGCGACGCTCTTCTTCTTTTCCGCGTCTGCTACCGCGGACGTTTTGGAACTCGATACCGTCTCCGCCGGAGGGGTTGCTGGAGAAGTCGCGGAAACCTGCGCGGTGGTGGTGTCGTCCTCGCGAACGGAATTAGTGGCGATGTCTACGAGATACCGCTTGCCATTGCGTTCGATCACCAATTGCGAAGCGGATCCCGGTAAGAACGTAACTCCGAGATCACTGGCGCTGATGGCGGGCTGGGAAGGCGCCGCGGCCGCCGCCGGAGAGGAGACCTGTGCAATGGCAATCGTGATTGCGGCAGGCATCAAGCCCACCGATAACAGAAGTTTCGCAAACGAATTACTGACCAACATGACTTTTACATTTCTCCTTTGACACTGGACAATATCGGCTGCAAGATCTCTTCGCTAATGGCCTTGCGGAAGGTGGAGAGAACACACGCATCGCCGGCAGATCGGATTGTTCGCAATATCAAGCTCGTCACGGAATCGCACCGCCTGTGGACTATTCACGATCTCCTGCAAGCTGGAATCGTGAATGTTCCCCAAGCTGGGATGAAAGAAACAGGGCCGGACGTCGCCCTCTGCACTGACCACAGCTGAAACCCATGGTGCATTGCAGCGAGGGGCGACGGGTTGTGCCTGCCCGAGATAGACACGGAACTGCTGGACGATGCGCCGTAACTTCGCAGGAGTCTCCACGACGAAACCTGACTTCAGTTCGGGTCCGTATTCGTGGATGAGGTCGTCCATCTCTCTCCCGAGAATCTCGACTTGCTGGGCATCGAGGGTGACGGAATCGGATTTAGGCTGGGTCCAACCTTGCGGATGATTAAAGGCGTCCGAAACCGCGTCGACGGCGAGAAAGGAAATCGAATTTAGTGCGTGATCTTTGGCCGATTTCACGGTGGCGCGCAAAGACGCGTGATTTTCCCTTTGCACAGTACAGCGGGCCCGTACAACGATTTCGGGGCGGAAACGCCGCAAGGACTGAACTCCATCCATAAGCAGTTCGAAGGCGCTCGGAACTCTCCGGATGCGATTGTGCACCGCAGTCGGACCATCGAGCGAAACGATGACATCGTCGATGACAGCTGCCAGAGGTTCTGCTTCCGCCGAAAGAAGCGTGCCGGCGGTTAGCAGCGTCACCCGAATACCGAGGTCGTGGAGCATCCGCGCTAAAGTACAAAGTTGGGAATTACGCTGCGGTTCACCACCACTTAGCACCACCCATCGCACTCCAAGCTTACGAAACGAATCGCGCTGAGTCTCCAGAAGCGCGGGTGTAATCTCTTTCGGCTCACGGATCTTCCAGATGTCGCACATCACGCAGCGGCAGTTGCATTGGTTGTGGGGCGAGAGCACAACCACTGGGAGGAAATCGATGTTATGAGAAGATTTCCGCAGGTGTGTCTCTTGACTGATGTTACTGATCGTTGTGACCAGAGTACTCATAGCTGGATGCGCTCGAGTTTCAGCAAAATGTGATCGGAAAAACCGCGAATGACCGGGCAGCGCGCTAATACACGATCGCTTTGCGCCGCAAACGCCAGGAGTGACGGGAACTGTCTGGCGACCGACTCAACATAGCTGGGAGGGATCATGAGGCCGATCCCACCCCACGAGCGGAGCCGAAATGATGGCGCGAAGATTCGCGCCAGCGATCGAACACTGTGATAGCGCACCTGCACGCTCGCTTCGGGAGCAAGCTGCGCGCTAATACTTCCGGAATGCCAACGTCGGAACGCCTTGCGGGGTTTCGCTTTGAGCAGATACCAGCAAACCTCCCACAAGCAGCAAGGACCGAGGAAACAAAGCAGGGCTGTCGCCCCTGGCTTGAGCAGGCGGCCGAGATTCTCGCCAACCGCGCGTAAGTCTTCGACGCAATTGAGCCCGGCAAAATTCGAAAAAGCGCCGTCGAACGAACCCTCTTGGTCGAAGGCAGCCAAATTCTCAGCGGCCAACAGATGTAAATCTACGGTGTTGGCCGCCATCTCTTGAACCCTTCTCGCTGCTACCTCAACCATCGCCGGTGAGCTGTCACATGCAACTACTTTCACTCCGCGTTCGGCCAGCAAACAGGCGTCGACTCCAGTACCGCATCCGATTTCGAGAACACGATCACCCGGGTGGAACGTGCGAGCGAGCTCTTGCCATACAGCTGCACGCTGGGCTTGGCCAATCTTCGAAAACGTGAACTCCTGGTCGTAGCGTTCGGCAAGGGCGTCGAAGGGAGCATGAATCGATTCTGCTTGCAGGGTCGGCATGCTCATACCTCCGTCTCGGAAATCGACGCGTACAGTCCTTCACGGGCAAGAGCGGCCTCGGACTGCAGATTGTGAATGGCCAGCAAGTCGACGTCCGGCTTAGCCTGCATTCTTTCGATCTCCACTTCGGAACGAAGCAACCGATCCGCAAAACTGTAGAAGCGGCGCGAGTGCCGGCCACGTACGCGAACCTCTCGATCGGAACTCACGTTCCAGGGTTTGAGCGCTTCAACCCTTCCGGCAACTTCCGAGAAATAAGGTGTGCCTTTGATCGGATACGCGACCGTCGTAAAGAAAATGTCGGGGTTCGTTCGCTTCACATGACGAACGGTCGCCTCAATGTCCTCGAGTTCCTCTCCCTCGTATCCCCACATCAGGAACATTCCGGTTTGAATGCCGTGGGACTTGCAGAACCCGACCGCCGACTGCACCTGCTCGATTGTCACCCCCCGCTCCATGGCGTTCAGCACCCGTTGGGAGCCGCTCTCGGAGCCGATCCATACACGGAAGCAACCGATCTCCGCGAGAGTTTCGACAACTTTTTCATTGAGCCGGTCTGCTCTCGAAATACATTCAAAAGGCAACCGGAGGTGCCGGCGTTTGAGCTCGTCGGCATACTGAGTGAGCCAACCAGGATGAATGGTGAACACATCGTCCGCCATCCATGCCATGTCCGGCTGATATCGTTCGATCAGCCATTCGAGTTCGTCGGCCACCGATGCCGGCTTTCTCCGGCGATGAGTTTTTCCGAATACCTGGTGGCTGCACCAGCGGCAGTGGTAAGGGCAGCCGCGGGCTGTGATCAGCGAAACCGAACCCATACCATGATGCTTGCGCCAGGTCGCGACGTACTGTCCCATATCGATGGCTTCGCGGTCCGGCCAGGGTTGGGCGTCAATATCGCGCAACTGTTCGCGCGGTTTCGTCTGAATCACGGATCCATCGGAGCCGCGAAAGGCGATACCATCCACATGATGCAGCGATATCCATGAACCGGTCCGTAATACGGGAAGCAGTTCTTCTGTTGTCACTTCTCCCTCGCCAAGAACAACGACATCCGCTCCAGCGTCAAGATATTCCACGACATAGGCGCCCGGTTCCGGTCCCCCAACCACGGTCCGCCAACCCGATTCTTTTGCCGCGCGCAAGATTTCGAGCACATTAGAGCGAGTCATCAAGTTGGCATAAACGCCGAGGACTGCCGGAGGTCCTTGCCGGAGAATTTCAAATAGCTGTTCGCGGGAGCGGAATGTGGAATCGAAAACTTCTACCTGAAATCCTTTTCTGCGCAGATGCGAGGAAATATAGAGAATGCCCAAAGGGGGGTATGGCTTCATGATCTGAAGTTCCTTTGGATCTTCAAATAAGAAATAACCGTGCGTGAGAAGCAGGTCCATATCCTCTATATATCCTCATCAAAAATCTTCCAGCGCGCCTGGCGAGTTCTGTTAGTTGTATTCTGACTGCAATTCCAATTGCACCAAGCCTCCGGAGCGAAAACCCTCCAGCTTCGTGGGATTTGCCGTATGGCTCGTCTGTTCGAGCTGCACCACTCTGTCCCACAATTCCCGCCACCTATTCCCGCCGGCTCTTCCATTCCAGGAATCCACCTCCGCGTGCAGCGCGTCGTGCAGCGCGCGATAGAACTCGCCGGTGTAGGTTCCCTGAAACATCATGGAGAGATCCTCACTGTCGGACCAGTTGGTTTTTGTCCCCAGCTGCGCCTGCACTTGCTTGAAGAACTTCGTTCCCGGCAGTGGATACGCTACGGAAATGCCGATGTCGTCGGGACGCGTATCGCGCACCAGGTCGACCGTGCTTTTGATGTCTTCCCAAGTCTCGTCCGGATAACCAAATTGCAGAAAGTAGCAGGCCCGAATTCCCTCTTTGCGAAGATTCTCGCGCGCCTTGGCAACTTGCTCTACGCGAATGCCTTTTTCCATTGCATTTAAGATCTTCTGCGATCCGGATTCCACTCCCATCCACACTTCGGCACAGCCCGAGCGACGCAATGCCACGGTCGTGGCGGGCGTCATCAAGTCGACGCGGGACTGCATCTTGAAAGGAACGGCAGCGTCAAGGGTCGCAACCGCGTCGGCAAATTCCTGTACCCATCTCGCCTGCAGGCCGAAAATATCGTCGGCGAACCACAGATGCTCTGCGTTGTGCTCGTGCTTCAGTTGGCGCATCTCCTCCGCAACGCTCCGAGGCGACCGCGCCGAAAATGTGTCACCATAGATTGGCTTGGCGCACCAGTTGCAGCGATACGGACAACCACGACTGGCAACGAGGTTGAGAGAGAAATATCCGTGCGCGGATTTCCAGGCCTCGCGATATTGACCTGTGTCGATCAGATCGCGCGCCGGAAAAGGCAAAGCATCCAGATGGCGTAACTGGCTACGTCTCGTGGTGCGAACAACTTCTCCCGTTGCCGGCGATAGATAGGCAAGACCGGCGATTCCGCCCAGCGCCGCTTTTCTATTTTTCAGCAATTGCTCCGCGGTTTCTAACAATGTAAATTCGGCCTCGCCCAGCAGTACGCAACGAAAACCGTTCCGGAGATAGTCCTCAATGTGATCTGAGGCATCGGAACCATTGATCACAACGGTGGCGCCCGCTTTTTGGGAGGCAGCAAGAATCTGGAACGCAACTTCCCGCATTCGGCTAAGACACATCTTTGAAAGAAAGTTAAAGTTATCTTCGTAAACCACCACCAGCGCCGGACGATGTCGAGCAAGGGCCGCTTCGAATTCCTTTTCGGGGTCGTTGAGCATGGTGTCAAACACCGCGACCGAGATGCCTACGCTGCGCAGAGTCGCTGCGGCATAGAGGGTGCCGAGCGGCGGGTAGGGCTGCATCTTACGAGTTTGTTTTCGGTCGTAAAACAGATGGTACGAGTGAGTCAGTAAAACGTCCGCCACTTCGGCCCCCTATGCACTAAAAACGACGCACTAAAATGACGCCTATTAGGAATCAACAAACTTCTTGCATTCTCTCCGCCAGTTTTTGCCCGGTTAATAGAGATCGCCGTGTCACCACGCGCTGTGCGACGCGCGAAATCCAGAGTTCCCAGGGAAAGGAATAGCGGTTTTTCCCGATACGCCACCGGATGGGCGCGCCCAGTGCCTGGCGAAATCTCTCGCGCAGCCATGCTTTGCTTTGGGTGGCTTTCCGGATTTGGTTGTTAAGCAGAAAATATTCCAGACTGCGGCGCAGCCGTTGCAATTCTTCACCTTGCAGCCAGGGAAGAACATTGCGTCCGAGCGCCAGGCTTTGCCACTCCTCCAGAGACTGTGGCTCTCGCAAACCCATCTCTTTTAATTGCGGCCAAATCGGAATTCCCGGGTAAGGAGTGAAGATATTCGGCGAAAAACTAACGTTCGAGTATTCCCGGGCAATGTCGCTCATTATGGAAAAAGTTTGTTGACGATCGGCCTCGGTTTCGCCGGGATATCCGAGAATGACATTGAAGGTGACGCGAATGCCGGCGAGATGAGCCTTGCGAGCCGTCTGCACCATTTGCTCGACGTTCTGGTGATGCTTATTCATCAGCTTCAACACTTGCTGAGACGCGGACTCCGTGCCAAAGCCCATATGGGACACACCGCTCTGCCCCAATAAGCGAACATCATCGTCGCTCATTCGCCACAGAAAATCGGTTGACGCCTGGAAATCCCAGCGAAACTTGACGCCACTATCCACGATGCCACGCGCAATCGCGAGGGCGCGCTTGATGTCGACCAGAAAATTGGAATCGAAGAGCGCTACTTCCTGGATGGCATAGCGAGATACCAGATCGGCGAGCTCGCTCACTACCCGATCTGCCCGATAAGCATTGAAGCGACGATTGTAAAAAACCATGTCGGTGCAGTAATTGCACGCATAAGGGCAGCCAACGCTGGTGGTGTAGGACAGTTGCCGGAACCCAACAGCAGCGGCATAGGCGTCAAAGTTCGCGAGATGGAACGCCGGTGCGGGGAGATCGTTGATGTTCGCCACCCGTCTCTCAGGCTCATGGTGGTGAATGGCCGCCTTGTCCTTAACCGCTTTGTCCTTAAACGACAGGCCCCGCACGCCGTCGAGTTCCTGTCCATCCGCCAATCGTTGCGCAACTTCCAGGAACGTTAACTCTCCCGGGCCGCGCACTACCGCATCGACGAAATCCGCCTGAAGCGTCTGCTCGGTAGCAAGCGTCGGATGCCATCCACCGAAGATTATCGGCAAAGATGGGCGGACCTTCTTCACCGCCTTGGCCATCCGAATCGCTGATCCAATCGTTGGGCCGGTGAGGACAGAAATTCCGAGGCACAGTGCATCGCTGGTCTCGCGGAGGATTTCGCTCTCGAAGTCGGGTGAGGTGATATTGTCGATCAACTTGACTTCAAATCCGGCCTGCAACAGCGGTGATGCCAGCGCGAGCAAACATAAAGGCGCGCTCAATGGGGGACCATCGTAAGGCGGATAAAAAAGCACGACCTTGTGTTTTCCTGGCACCCAAACCTCAACGCAACGCGGAATCAATGGCCCAAATCGTAATTCCAGCGTGGGAGTCGATTGTCAGGAGTTTGTCAACTTCTCGTAACTTCTCAAACGGTGTTCGGCGACAGAATCCATTCGCTCACTGTCCGCGTTGCAGGTTTGGGAAAAAACTGCGACAAGTGAATCTCGTCCCTAGAGCACAGCGGAGCCTCGCGGCTTTCCCCGGCCGAAAGCCTGACGGGCATCGTTGATTTTGCAATACGTTGACAAATTCTTGACATTCGCCCTCTATGTGCCTGCTAGCTTCCATGAAGGCTGCAGTGGTGCAGAACGCCATGCATGCCAACGTTGAGGAAACGCGATGAACGCCCAGTCAATTGATTCCGCTCAGGCGTACTGGGATACCGCCGCCGAGACTTATGACTTGGATTTTGCCAACACACTGATTGGGCGTGCGCAGCGAGAAGCCATCTGGAGAGAAATAGCGAAAGTCTTTACCGCCGGACAGCGCATTCTTGAACTGAATTGCGGCACTGGGATAGATGCCGTCTTCTTGGCCAATCGCGGAGTAAGAATCTTGGCTTGCGACATAGCTCCACGGATGATCGAACTCGCGCAGAGACGCGCCAATTCGACACAGACGAATGAGCAGATTGACTTCCGCGTGCTGGCCACAGAGAACATCGAGTCGCTTGATAAAGAAGGTTTATTCGACGGCGCCTTTTCTAATTTTTCCGGATTGAATTGCGTGGACGATCTCCCGGCCGTCGCGCAAAAGCTCGCGAGACTCCTCAGGCCCGGTGCCCGGCTTGTTTTGTGCGTGATCGGACGTTTCGTTCCGTGGGAGATCGTTTGGTATCTGGCTCACGGAAATCCACATAGAGCCTTTCTACGATTTAAAAAAGTCACGGTCGGCCGCATCGGCAAAGATGCAGTAGTTAGTGTGCGTTATCCGTCCGTGCGCAAATTGGCCAGCATCTTTTCGCCAGGCTTCCGAATAAAAAAGCGGCAAGGCATCGGCATTACTTTGCCACCATCTTATTTGGAACATTTGGGGCAGAAATTTCCTTTGCTCCTCAATCGTTTGGCGAACTTCGATCACCGCATTGGCTGTCTGCCTCTAATGAGGTCGATGGGCGATTGTGTCCTGTTGCAATTCGAACGCACGGAAAGATAAAGATTAAAGATAAGGATAACGATAACGGGTGTCAGCGCATCCCCAAACCTGCATCGCTACCAAGCGATACCAAGGCCGCGAAATAATCAAGCGGCTCGTTTTAGGGCCGTCTGCCTTTCCTCATCAGTGCGCGCTTGGGCTCAGTGCCCCGCAGTCCGAAATCAGTGTCTGGTTGCACGGCGTTGGCACTCCGCGTGACGTCACGTCCACAAACGTGGTAGCCGGGACGCAGCCCCTCGTGATTGGAATTGGCGCAGACAGCGGAAATAGTTGGCCCGTTGCCACTCATCACCGCCCAGTACTGGTATTTCAAGAACGGACTGCGAATCAACGAATACTTGGCGAAATCAGCCTCGAGTGGATGGACACGCTCTCGATCGGGACCGCGCAGCTACATCTATTCCGAGCTCTGCATTCCGCGAATTACTGTTTGCCAAAACCCAGGCAGTGGGCGCGCCACTTGTACCACGAGTACCGGAAGTGGCGTTCCGGAACCCGATCGACTGCATCCGACGTTCGGGTTTCGCACCGCGAACTGCATTGCCTATTCACCTTCTATATCTGCCCACGCCCCGTTGTTCTAGTTAGTGTGATGGACAAAGGTGCAGGGAACATTTTTCCAATGGATCTTATTGGCAGTTTTGCGAATGGTTATTTTTCTCTCGCGCTCCATGCCACCAGTAGGCCAGCATCGCTCTTGGAGAATTCGCGAAAGATCGCCCTGAGCGATATACCCATAGAACACACTCAATTAGCGTATGAACTGGGCAAGAATCACAATAGGACTTCCGTGGATTGGAGCCAGATCATGTTCGCTACCACAGCCTCGCCGTCATTCAGGTTGCCCGTGCCTCAATTTTCAGTGCGAGTGCGAGAAATGCAAATTGACGCAGTTCGGAATATGGGTAGTCACAAGCTATTTCTCGCCTCCATTCGTGCCGAGCAGCGGCAGTCGAATGGATTACAACTGCATTTCATCCATGGGTTCTACCAGTCGTGGAGAGAACAAGCGCGAATCGCCTGAAGTTAATGCCTGAAGTTGAGAAGAGCGTGGAACCTATACTCAACCGGAATTGTTATGACAGCTAGCTTGGCGACGACACAAACTACCATTTCCTCCAGCCCGCGCCGCTGGCTGAAAGCCGCGCTCTGGGCCACGATGGGCGCAATGACCCTCTCCGTCCTCTTTTACAGCGAGATTCCGATGCTGCGCAAAGCGGACGAGCGGGCGTATCTATCGACCATTCCGTATCTGATCATCCCCCACGTTCTCGCGGGCGTTGTTGCGCTGCTCTGCGGTCCGCTTCAGTTTTCTAGCCGAGTCCGCCGTCGAGCACCTGCGTTTCATAGAGTGCTTGGCCGCGTCTATGTTGTCTCAGTCTTCATCGCTGCCCCACTCGCCATTCTTATGTCCAATACGCACCGTGAATACCATGATCTCTACTTTGTTGCCGCCATCGTCGTTCAAGCTGGCACATGGATGGTCGTCACAGCCGCTGCCTTCCTCATGGCGCGCAATCGACACTTCCAGCAACACCGCGAGTGGATGATCCGCTCCTACGCTGTGACCTTTACCTTCGTTGGCACCCGTGTGTTGCAACCGATCCCCGCCTGGAATCGCTTTAGCGCCCCAGGCTTCGCAATGGCAATCGTCGTGATCACATTGATGGCCATCCTGATTCCCACCATAGCCCTTCATTGGCGCGATCTAACCACGCGTCGAGCCTGACCCACCCACAAAAACAAAAAGCAGAATCTTGGGTAGTAGCGCAAGTTGGATTCAAACTGCATCGCTACCGCATTTTGCATTAAGTTGACAAATTCATGACATTCGTACTTTGTGCCCCTGCTAGCGTATTAGCGTCCACCAAGGCTTGAGAGGTGCAGGCGTGAAGTCGTCGAACAAGATCGTATTCTTTGTTGCCTCGTTCTCCAGTATCGAGGCCACGGCCCCGCTGGGAATTTTGGCGATTTCCACTCCGCTGCTGGAAGCGGGCTACGAAATCCGAATCATCGATTCCACAATCACACCCGACTACCTGCGGCGCGTGTTGGAAGAAGTGAAAGACGCTCTTTGCCTCGGAATTTCGGTGGTCACTGGACCGATGATCCGGGAGACGGTCGCAGTCGCCAAGGCGGTGAAGGCTTGGGATCCAGACTTCCCCGTGATCCTGGGCGGCTGGCATCCATCGCTCTTGCCCAAGCAGACCATCGAAGCCGAGTACGTGGACATCATCGTGCGCGCTCAGGGTGAAGACAGCATGCTGGAGGTGGTTCAGCGCTTGCAAAACGATGAACCCCTTGACGATGTTCTGGGGATCGGTTTCAAGCGCGACAACCAGGTTGTGCTTACGCCTGAGCGACCGCTGAAACAACTGACCAAGATGCCCCGGAAGGCATATGAGCTTGCCGACTTCGACGGCTACGAGCGGGTCTGCGGGCGGCGCTGGGCCATGTATGTTTCCAGCCTTGCCTGCCCGTTCAACTGCTCGTATTGCACCAATGCGGCCGTGTATGGGCGCAAGTGGAATGCGCTTCCCGTCGATCAGGTCGTCGAGGAAACGATGGAATTAACACGCCGCTACCGACTGGAATTGCTGTGGATGGCGGACGACAACTTTCTGGTCGATCTCGAGCGCTCGCTCAAGATCGCCGAAGGCCTGGTTCGAGCGGGAGCAAAATTTAAATGGAGCGTCCAGGCAACCACCAACTTGACGGCTCGCTTGAGCGTGGAGGAACTCTCACTGCTGCGCCGCTCCGGCATGCACCAGGTCTGCCAGGGAATTGAAACCGCGTCGCCGACCGTGATGAAACACATGAACAAGGATTTCCAGGTGCTCGCCGATATCTACGAGTCCACCGAGCGCTGTCTCCGCGCCAACGTCATCCCATCGTTCAATATTATTTTCGGTCATCCTGGGGAAGGACCAAAAGAACGCCGCGAGACCGTCAGCTTTATGATGGATGTCTGCCGGCGCTTCCCCGGAGCCGAATTCTGGACCAACATTTTCACGCCCTATCCCGGGTCTCCCGTTTTTTCACAGGCGGCGAAACTCGGGATTGATGTGCCTACCTCGTTAGAGGGCTGGATCGATTACTTTCCGCGCTATACCACGCTGCCCTGGCTCAAGGGCAAAGATCATCAACGAGTGCAAACCATGCGCGATTATCTCCGCATCGCATTCGATCGGGCGCCGATCGCTGCCAAGGGGCCGGGACGAATCGCAAAAGCCATTCAGCATCTCACCGCTTATCCGGCGCGTTGGCGATTAGATCATGATTTCTACGATCTCCCGGTAGAACTCTGGCTCAATCGTGCCTTGAAAAATATCGTGAAATTGCCCAAACCGAGTGTGGACGCAAAAGTTATGGAACCGTCACCGGTGCCGAGTTGCTAGCTGGGCAACGCGGTGTGGACTGATTGGCGTAGAAATCGAAACTGGTCGTCGTAAGTCTTCGCGAAATGATCATTCTCTACAATCCGAAGGCGGCACGATATCGCAATCGCCGCTTACCGCTTTCCATTTTGTCGATTGCCGCTGTGTTGGAGGGGCGCGAAGAATATGCGATCGTGGATGGAAATCTCGATCTCCATCCTACCGAAACGATTGCGTCCCTGATTCAACAGCACGCGGTCGAGATGCTTGCCGTGTCAGTGATGCCCGGACCACAAACGGTCGGCGCGGTCTCCACCTGCCGCGAGATTCGAGCCCGATTTCCGCATGTGACGATCGTCTGGGGAGGCTATTTCGCCACTAACTATACGGCGGCCGTCCTCAATGCGGACTACGTTGATTTTGCCGTGCGAGGTCAGGGAGAGCTCACCTTTCTTGAGCTGCTGAGTGCCCTTCGAGAGAATAAAGAGATGCAGAACGTTGCCGGCCTCTCCTATAAAGACAAAGGATCGGACCGGCGAGTGCGCCACAATCCAGAGCGGCCCATGAAATCGCCGGATGTCTTTCCCTGGTTACCCTACCATCGGCTTCCCGTGGAAAAGTATCTGCTCCCGACATTTCTCGGCCGGCGCACGGCGGTGCATCAGGCCAGCATCGGTTGTCCCTTCCGCTGCAACTTCTGTGGCGTCGTAAACTTTTCCGGCAGCCGGGAGAAGATGGAGGCGCCGGAGCGCACCGAAGCCGTCCTCCGTCATCTGGCGCAAAGCTACGGTGTCGACGCTGTCCAGTTCTATGACAACAACTTCTTCTTGCGCGAGGACCACACCCGGGAACTCATGGAACGTATGACCGCCCTCAACTTTCACTGGTGGTGCGAGGGCCGCACCGACATCATGATGTCTTACTCTGACGAAACCTTCGAAGCGATCCGGCGCGCAGGCTGCAAGATGATCTTTTTCGGCGCCGAATCTGGGAACAACGAAACCCTGAAAGAAATGAACAAGGACCTCAAAGCGGAAGATACGCTGGCGCTCGCTTCCCGCATACGCCGCTTCGACATCATTCCCGAGTTCTCGATTATTTTCGGAAATCCCAAAGACCCGGAAGGTGACACCCGTGAGTGCATCAGTTTTATTCGTCAGCTGAAACAGCTGAATTCGGATTGCGAGATTGTGGTTGAACATTACACACCGGTTCCGCAGCGATCGAAGATGTATGGCAATGTCGAAGACCAGGTTCGTCTTCCCGACACTCCCGATGAATGGGCTACCGAGCGCTGGCAGCGTTTCGCCACGCAGAAGGACCCCAAAACGCCCTGGCTGCGGCCCAGCACTAAACAACTGATCGACAATTTCGAACTGGTGGTATCTTCACGCTGGCCCACTGTGCAGGATATCCGCCTTCCGAAGTGGGGAAGAATCACGTTGCAGGCCTTGAGCGCGTGGCGCTACAAGCTTGGAGTATACTCGGCGCCATTCGAATTGAAATGGACCCAACGCATGATCGATCTGCGCAGGCCGAAGGCCGAGAGCTTGTGAGTCGCAATTCCCCGGCCGCGACGACCATCACGCCAACAATCGATCAACAAGTCTCTGCAGCCGGTGCTATCCCGTGCCGGGTTTCCGTCGATGAAGGTTATGCGGCTTGGGCCCCTACTTACGACCACACTCCGAACCCGCTCCTCGCCCTGGAACAGCGCTGCCTTCTGCCATTGATTCCGGACATCACCGGTAAGCGCATGCTCGATCTGGCATGCGGGACCGGACGCTGGTTGCAGAAGTTGTTGGCCGCAAAACCCGCGTCAGGCTTTGGGATTGATCTTTCGGCACCTATGCTGGCAGTGGCTCAAGAGAAAGCCGCCATAGCTGGGCGATTGGTCAGAGCCGACTGCTTGCAGCTTCCGTTTCCAAGCGCTGCGTTTGACTTGGCTGTCTGTTCCTTTGCGGTAGAGCATATTAGAAACTTAAGCGAAGTCGCGGCCGAGTGGTCGCGTGTGCTCAAGCAGTCTGCCGATCTCTTCATCACAGGCCTTCACCCTGCCGCCTACGCCGCCGGCTGGCGCGTCGGGTTTCGAGATGGCCACGCTGCGATGCAGATTGAAGCCGTGCCTCATGCCGCAGAGGTAATGGTCGCGGTCTTTCGTGCTGCCGGATTCGCGCCGTGGCACATGCTGCAATGCTTTGTCGGCGAGCCAGAGCGTCCACTCTTCGTAACCGCGGGCAAGGAACGATTCTTCGATGCCGCGCGCGGGGTACCCGCGATCATGATTTCGCATTTTCGGCGTTGTTCCAGCGCATCGGAAATCATAGCTGGATACACAGCGGTTCCGTGAAGAGGAAGCCGTCATAACTAACCCCCTGGGAAAGTCGCGGTACGGACAACGGGAAACGTGTGACATGCGAATGTCCCGGATGGTTCTGCGAGAGGCTTTTGGGTGGAATCCCTGAGGTCTACTTTCTACAGAGATGCCCCTCGGGAACATCCCTTGGGGAGGCAACATGCGTCCTCAAACGCGCAATTCTCCCTGACGCGAAGCCCCTCTGGGCTGCGCTCCGCCAAACCACAAGCCCTTATTTCTTACGCAGTTGCAGTCACTACACATTCAGCCATCCGGCCTTAAATTGAGAGGATGTAACGGGTGAGCGATGTGAAGCAAATTATTGAAATTACGGTATTTTTGGTGGCCAGGGACGGAGTTGAACCGCCGACGCCAGCCTTTTCAGGGCTGCGCTCTACCACCTGAGCTACCTGGCCACTTCCTTACGCACACGACACTGTCCGCAAAACTACCGGCGGCCGATTTGGCCGCGTACTGTGCGCTCTCACTGGGCGGGAAGCCGCGAAGCAAAACAGCCGATGCGCTGGGACCGTGCGGAACTTCCGAATTATAACAAGGTGCGCTGTTCTCTCAAAATGTCCGCCAACGATTTTGGTTCCGCCTCTTCTGCCTCAACTTTTCTTTCACCATTCTCAAGACGAAGGATGCTCACTTGGCACGCCATTCATGATGGTCGCCACACAGCGATTGACGCCAAACCAGTACGGAATCTCGCGATGGTCAATCACGTCAAACACGGCTAGGTCGGCGTCTTTGCCCACTTCCACGCTGCCTTTGCGATCGGCCAAACGCAGCGCACAAGCTCCGTTGATCGTTGCTGCTGCAATCGCCTCCGCAGGCGACATCTTCATATGCGTGCAAGCCAGCGACATCGCCATCGGCATGCTGAGCGTGGGCGATGAGCCTGGGTTGTAGTCCGTGGCCAGCGCGATGCCCACGCCCGATTCAATGAACCGGCGCGCGTCCGGATATTTCGACAAGCCGAGAAAATAATTTGCTCCCGGAACGAAAGTTGCCACCGTATCACCCTCGGCGAGCGCGGACAGGTCGTCGTCGTTCACGTGATCCAAGTGGTCGAAAGATGCAGGCCGATAGCGCAGCAACGGTCCCAACCGCGTTTCGCTGAGTTGCCCGATGTGAGCGCGGATCGCAAGACCGTGATCCACTGCAGTTGCAAAAATCCGCGCAGCTTCTGCCGCACTGAATGCTCCGCGCTCGCAGAACACGTCCACGAACTGAGCGAGCTTGCGCCTAGCGACAGCCGGAATCATTTCATCGCAGACCAAATCGACATACGGCTGCGAACGTCCGCGATATTCCGGAGGCACAACATGAGCGCCAAGAAAAGTAGGAACCACAGTTCCCGGCCACTCACGCGCAGCTGCACGGATCGCTTCAAGCGACTTCAATTCAGATTCCAAGCTGAGACCGTAGCCAGATTTGGCTTCAACGGTAGTCGTTCCATGGCGAGCCAAATCCGCTAGCGTCGCAGAAACTTTCTGTGCCAGCACAACCTTGCTGGCCTTCCGCACGCCATCGATGCTCGATCGAATTCCTCCGCCAGCCTCGGCAATCTCTTGATAGCTCGCGCCCGAAATTCGCTTCTCAAAATCCACCAACCGCGGATGCATAAACACCGGGTGAGTATGCGAATCGACGAAACCGGGCAGGACCACGCGTCCGCCGCAATCGATCTCGATAACCTTCTTGCGATTCTTCTTTAGCCAAGGATCTCGCAGCGCGTCTTTGGAAGTGCCAACAGAGACAATCTTGCCGCCAACGCAGAGCACCGCAGCATCCTGAATGATTCCGAGTTCGGACAGAGAAGCGCCGCGTCGCGGACCGTCAACTGCCGATCGCAGCGTCAGAAGTTGGCCGATATTCGCCAGCAAGAGCATCGACGTTCGACTCGTCCTCGCGGCGTCGCGACCGCTCACGATCGAGCCATCGGAATTTTCACGCCCGCCTTTTCCGCAAATTCCTTAGCCTCCTCATATCCCGCATCCACGTGCCGAACCACGCCTGTGCCCGGATCCGTCGTCAACACACGCTCAATCCGCGCAGCCATCATGTCGCTGCCGTCGGCCACCGTGACTTGGCCTGCATGCAGCGAATATCCAATCCCCACGCCGCCGCCGTTGTGAATCGATACCCATGACGCGCCCGCTGCCGTATTCAACATCGCATTCAGCAACGGCCAATCTGCCACGGCATCCGAGCCATCTTTCATGCTTTCGGTTTCGCGAAACGGGGATGCTACCGAGCCGCAATCGAGATGATCGCGCCCAATCACAATCGGAGCTTTGATCGTCCCTTTCTTTACCAGAGCGTTAATCGCCAAGCCAAATTTCGCACGCTCGCCGTATCCCAGCCAGCAGATGCGTGCGGGCAATCCCTGAAACTTGATGCGCTTGCGAGCCAATTCAATCCATCGGCGCAGGCTGCGATTCTCGGGAAAAAGTTCAAGCACCAGATCGTCAGTGACGGCGATGTCCGAAGCCTCGCCCGAAAGCGCTGCCCAACGAAACGGTCCACGGCCTTCGCAGAACAGCGGACGAATATACGCCGGAACAAATCCCGGGAAAGCGTACGCATTCTTCACGCCGCGCTGGTAGGCGAACGTACGGATATTGTTGCCGTAATCAAACGTGACCGAACCCATCTCCTGCAAGCGCAACATGCCTTCCACGTGCTTCGCCATGGCATCGAGCGACCGCTCCTGATATGTGTTCGGATCGTTCTTCCTCAACTCCAGCGCCGCTTCCAGCGTCATTCCATTCGGCACATATCCGTTCAGCGGATCGTGCGCCGACGTCTGATCGGTAAGAATGTCGGGCACAACTCCGCGTTCGGCGAGCTCAGGAATAATGTCCGCGCAATTACCCACCAGTCCAACCGAAACATTTTCTTTTTTGCGGACCGCATTCTTAAGAATGCGCAGCGCTTCATCCAGCGTGTTGACCAGAAAATCGCAGTACCCAGTCTTAAGTCGCTTCTTGATGCGCTCAGGATCGACATCAATCCCCAGAAACGCCGCGCCCGTCATAGTCGCCGCCAGCGGCTGCGCTCCACCCATGCCGCCCATTCCGCCGGAGACGATAAGTTTTCCACTTAGATCGCCGCCGAAGTGTTTGTCGCCCGCGGCGTTGAACGTTTCGTAAGTGCCTTGCACGATGCCCTGCGAGCCGATGTAGATCCACGAACCGGCCGTCATCTGTCCATACATCATCAGGCCGGCGCGTTCGAGTTCGTTGAATTTTTCCCAGTTGGAAAAATGTCCCACCAGATTCGAGTTCGCAATCAGCACGCGCGGCGCATACTCGTGCGTCTTGAACACGCCCACCGGCTTGCCCGACTGCACCAGCAGCGTCTCGTCATTCTCCAGCGCTCTTAACGCCCGGACAATGGCGTGATAGCAATCCCAATTCCGAGCCGCCTTGCCCGTGCCGCCGTAGACGACCAGATCCTGCGGGCGCTCGGCAACGTCCTCGTCAAGATTGTTCATCAACATGCGCATGGCCGCTTCCTGCTGCCATCCCTTGCAGGAGAGCGTGTTGCCGCGCGGAGCGCGAATGCGTGTATATGAAGACGCGGGAGTTTCGGTGTCAACTGGCATGGAAGTATGTTAGTTGCTAAGGCCCAGAATCATCAAACTGACAAATCTTTGCAGTCGCAGGCGCTACCGCAGGATTAACATAGCAGGAATAACATAATCGCCAGCCTGTGTGCGCGTCTGGCTGCGGGCAGGCAAACCACAGCCGCGTCGCCATCGGCGGGAGGAAAATCATGAAAGCTGCTTTCGTCTTGATTGTGTTTCTGGCCGCCACCGCGTTGGCGCAAGACCGTAAGGCTGTTGCCGCCGCTGAAGCCGCTTGCGGGCCCCAGAGTGTTAACTTTTCGGTTGATCAGAATACGACCGATCATCCCGTTCCCCAGCCCGATTCGGGCAAGGCGATCATCTATATTGTTCAGGATGACGAAGAACACATTGGCTCAGCGCTGATCAAAATCGGAATGGATGGAGCGTGGATGGGAGCCAACCGGGGTGCATCGTATTTATTTTTTCCTGCGGAGACCGGGGAACATCATCTGTGCGTGAACTGGCAATCACGCGTCGATTGGCGCTCCCATTTTTTCGGGATGGCGAATTTCATCGCGGAACCGGATCACGTCTACTACTTTCGCGAGCACATCCTGGAATCGCGCGCCGGAATTTATTTCGATTTCGATCAGATCAATAGCGACCAGGGAAAATACCTGGTAGCCTTGTCCGCCCACAGCATCTCCCATCCCAAGAAATGATGTCGCTGGGCCCCAGGTTTTTCGCCGGCAGCTAATTCCGCGGAGGCTGCCCCATTCTTGCGCGTTCTGTGCGCAAGAGTGGGAACCACAAACCCCGAGGTGTGTGGTGTTCTGGGATTCTCTTCCTTGGGTTGCGCCATGGGGAGCGTTCCGCCTCTGGAGGCGGGCCCACGTTCGCTGGTGCGATCTGCAAAGTGATTGTTGCATCGCGTGGGAATTCTGTCTGTGATGATGGTCACAGGGCGGATGTTATAAAAAAACGGGTTGGCGGTGTCCGGCGTTTCTCCGGCTATACACATAAATGTGCTAATATTACACATCGAGGTTTTGAGCACAAATGCGGACTAATATCGATATCGACGACGAGTTAATGCATAAGGCAATGCAGCTCGGTGGCATTGATACGAAGAAGGCTACGGTGGAGGCAGCCCTTCGTTTGTTCATTCAGACACGTGCCCAGGTTGGTATGCGGCGGTTTCGAGGCAAGGTGAAATGGGAAGGGAATCTTGCGGAATCTCGTCTGGGACGTAACAGCGGGTAATTCGAATGGTGATCGTGGACACGACCGTTTGGATTGACTATCTCGGTGGCAATTCCAATGCAGAAACTGAGTGGCTTGACCGCGAGATGCCGCTGCAGCGGATCGGTCTGACCGATTTGATTTTGTGCGAAGTGCTGCAGGGCATTCGTGACGCGGGCGAATTCCGACGGATACGAGATCAGCTTCTTACGTTTGATGTATTTCAGACCGGAGGTGCTGAAAGCGCTATCGCGGCTGCCTCGAACTATCGCACCCTGCGCCAACGTGGCTACACCGTCCGCAAGACCATCGACTGCTGGATTGCCACGTTCTGCCTGCTTACGGGGAATCAACTGTTGCATCGGGACCGGGATTTTGATCCGTTTGAGAAGGTGTTGGGGTTAAGGGTGGTGAAGGCGTGA
>Ga0209169_10000170_pt1 | contig 38419 bp, 31 predicted proteins | sample HubBroMetageWRM4_FD_188346 | JGI IMG/M metagenome (GOLD analysis project Ga0209169, IMG submission 188346) | Warmed soil microbial communities from the Hubbard Brook experimental Forest, New Hampshire - Hubbard Brook CCASE Soil Metagenome WRM 4... | ecosystem: Environmental > Terrestrial > Soil...
TCCAATTCCAGGGATTGTGGCTTGAAGTGATCACGACCCCACCCGCCGCGCCCAGTTGCTTGACGGCGAGAGAAATTGAGGCTGTAGGGGAATAATCATTGGCCAACTTGACCGGAATGCCGGCGTCAGCAAGCACTTCGGCGGTGACCCGGGCGAAGCGTTCCGAGCCGAAACGAGTGTCATAGCCCACCACAAGGCCGTGGCGCGCGTCTTCGTGTTTCAGCGTGTAAGCGGCGATGGCGGCCGAAACCCGGCGGACATTGTCATAGGTAAAATCGTCGGCGATTACGCCGCGCCAGCCGTCGGTACCGAACTTTATGGGAGTGGACAATGGTCAGCGACCTACACCAGCTTGTGCAGCTTCTTCTCATCCAGATGCTTTACTACCTTACCGACATCCTGCGCATGCTCGCGAGTCGTAATCAGCAGCGCATCGTCAGTCTCGACGACTACGAGATTGTTCACACCGAGGGCGGCGACGAACTTACCGGGCGCATGAATGTAGTTGCCCTCCGCATTCAGCGTGAATGCGCCTGCACTGGCAATTAGATTGTCATGCTGAGGTTGCCGCCTGGCAACGTGGTGTTCGTGCAACGCAGTCCACGACCCCAGATCGTTCCAGCCGAAGCTGGCGGGCAGGCAAACAATGTTGGACTTCTGCTCGCCTCTCGCCGAAAGCGGTTCAAGGACGGCATAGTCAATGCTGATGTTCTCGCACTTGGGATACAAGCGACGAAATACCTTCCTAAACTTCTTGCTTCCGAACCCCGCCGCAATTTCTTCCAGAATGGCCGCCGTCTTCGGCAGATGCCCCCGCAGAGCATCGACGAGCGTGCGCGCACTCCACAGAAACATGCCGCTATTCCAGTAGTAGTTTCCGGCTTGCAGAAATTCGGCGGCGCGCTCGGCGCGTGGTTTCTCGGTGAAGCGCCGCACGCGCAAAGCGCCGTCAGCAGTGGCGGCGCCAGCTTCAATGTATCCGTAACCAGTTTCGGCGCGAGTCGGAGTAACGCCAATGACGACAATGTTGGCTCCCGCCCCGGCGATAGCTATGCTTTTTTGCAAGAGCTCACGATACCGGGCCTGATCAGCGATGACATGATCGGAGGGAAACATTCCAATCACCGCCGACGGATCGCGGCGCAGAAGAATGAAAGCGGCCAAGCCGATGGCCGGGGCGGTGTTACGGCCTACAGGTTCGGCGATGATCTGTGATGGAGTCAGGCGGGGAACCTGGCGTATCATCTCACGGCGCAGGTCCTCATTGGTGATGATCCAGCAGTTGCCCGGCCGGGCCAGCGGCAACAGTCGAGCGACCGTCTGCTGGATCATAGTCTGCTTGCCATCCAGCGCCAGCAGTTGCTTGGCCCGGCGTTTGCGGCTCAGGGGCCAGAACCTGGTGCCACGGCCACCGGCGAGAATCACGGGATAGAAGTTGGAATTGGTTTTCGGCACAAGTTCAGTTGAGATGTTGGTGCGCGGTTCCAGGTTACCTTACTGCCGGTTCGGGCATCGTCTTGCCCGGCAGGCTGGATTTCAAGAATTCAATCGACCATTGCGGGCGAACGCGGAACTGCCCGATGGCTGCCGGAAACACGACTGCATCCCCTTTGGCCAGGGTCACCGGTTCAGCACCCGCTGCTTCGACCACGCCGCAGCCTTCTACGGCGGTCAAAATCTGTACTGAATTCTTGCCAGAGTCATCGGTGGTCTGGAACTCCTGCGGATCTTTCAGTTCGAGCATTTCCACCACAAAATAAGACGATGCGACCAGCGGTGCCCGACGGTTTCTGGTGCCCGAGACTTGCTCCGGTGCGGGACGAAGCACCTTTCCCGACCCCGTCTCTTCTTTCATCACTGAAAGCCCTTGCTGCAAGTGCAACTCGCGGGGACGGCCATAGTCGTACAAACGATACGTCGTGTCCGACTGCTGCTGGGTTTCCACAATGATGGAGCCGGGACCCAGCGTGTGCACTGTGCCTCCGGCGACGTAAATCATTTCACCGGGAAATACGTTGATCCAGTTCAGCAACTCTTCCGCTCGCATCTGTTGAATTGACTGTTCGAACGCTTCTCTCGTGGTTCCGGGCTTCAATCCGAGCGCGACCTGCGCACCCGGCTTGGCCTGGGCCACGTACCAGCATTCGGTCTTGCCGCAGGGCTGGCCGGCGCGACGGGCGGCGGCGTCATCCGGATGCACCTGCACCGACAGCTTTTCATGCGGAAACAAGAATTTCACCAACAGCGGAAAGCGGTTAGGATTTTCTACCGCCGTGCCGACCAGTTCCGAACCATAGCGGAGGCTCAACTCCGCCAGCGATTTCCCCCTCAAGGGGCCGTTGGCAACTTCGCAATGGTCCCCGGTTAGCCACGCTTCGCCAATCTTCTTGTCAAAGCGATGATTTGGGTAGAGAGGAGACAAATCCATCGTTCCCCAAGGGCGGGGATCGAAGATCGGCGACATTAGCAGCGGGTAGAGGTCGCTCATTCCTGGGACAGCAGCGTCACGACGAAGGACCAGCCTACAGCGCACCCAGAAACTTGCGCATGCGCTCCAGTCCACGATCCAGTTCCTTCACCGAAGTCGCATACGAAACTCGGATGTGATCGCGCGTGCCAAAGCCTTCGCCTGGGACCGTCGCCACATGCGCTTCGCGCAGGAGTTTACCGGCGAGATCCGACGCGGACTTTATTCCGCCCTTGCCGAAATATGCCGAAATATTGGGATAGGCATAGAACGCGCCTTCGGGCTTGGTGCAACGAACGCCGGGAAGCGAACGCAGGCCGTTGACCACGTGATCGCGCAACTGGATGTACTCGGCGCGCATGTCAGCGACGCACTGTTGCGATCCGGTCAGCGCCGCGACCGCCGCCTTCTGAACGATGGAAGTTGGGTTCGACGTAGACTGACTTTGCAATTTCTGCATGGCACTGACCACCGGCGCAGGAGCCAGCGCATAGCCCAGCCGCCACCCAGTCATGGCATAAGTTTTCGATAGCGAGCCGACAATCACCATATGCTCGCGGAAATCACGCAGTGCCCCAACGGAAAACAGTTTGCCGGTGTAGTTGAGGTAGACGTAGCATTCATCGGAAATCACCCAGATTCCGCGCTCATGGGCCAGGCGGACTACCGACTGCATATCTTCCGGAGTCATCACTGCACCCGAAGGGTTCGATGGCGAATTCAAAATGATAAGCTTGGTGCGCGGTGTCACCAGCCGTTCGATCATCTCCGCAGTTACGCGAAAGCCCTGGTTCTCGTCGGCTTCGAGCAGCACGCAGTTTCCTCCGGCGTAGCGCACAATATCCTTGAAGGAAACCCAATACGGCACGGGCAGAATGACTTCGTCGCCGTGGTCAACCAGTACCTGGATGGCATTGAACAACGCATGTTTACCGCCCACGGAGGCGACCACTTCTTCGCGGCGGTAGTTCGAATCGAAATCCTGGCCATGGCGCTGGACGATGGCGTCGCGCAGTTCCGTGGTGCCGCCTACCGCCGTGTACTTAGTGAAATTGGCCTGAATCGCCGCAATGGCCGCATCCTTGATGTGTTGCGGCGTGGCGAAGTGGGGCTCACCGGCTCCGAAATCGACTACGTCAATACCCTGCTGGCGCAGTTTGTCCGCTTCAGCAACCACGGCCAGAGTGGCGGAAGGTTCGATACGGTTGATTCGGTCGGTCAACTTCAAGGCGGCGGCAACCTCGGTAACTGGGGTCATCCTCGTTGTTTCCTTGTCTTCTTACCGGATTCTCTTGCGTGTTGCAACTTGACGGCGGGGTCGAGTTTTTCCTTGATGCGCTGTTCCACCAATGCCGGGACCAGGTCTTTTATGGAGCCACCCAGTTGGGCAATCTCCCGCACCAGCCGCGAACTCAGATAGGAATACTGCTCGGCCGGCATCATAAATACAGTTTCAAGTTCAGGATGCAATTTGCGGTTCATCAGCGCCATCTGCAATTCGTATTCGTAGTCACTGATGGCGCGAATTCCCCGCAGTACGGCGTCGGCTTTGACTCTGGCTGCGTACTCGACCATAAGGCCATCGAAGGTTGTGACTTCCACGTTCTTGAAGTCGGCGGTCATGGATTCCAGCATCAATACCCGCTCCGGCAAGCCGAATAGCGGGGCCTTCTCGGCGTTACGCAGAATGGCTACGATCAGTTGGTCGAAAATCTTGCTGCCGCGCGCGATCAGATCAAGGTGGCCGTTGGTCGGGGGGTCGAACGAACCCGGGTAGATGGCGACAATTTTCTTCAAATGTCCTCAGGGAAGAAGGAGAGTTCGATAACAAAGGATTCTATCTGCCGGATGAAGGCGATGGCAATTATTGTTTGGACCGGCTAAGTCCCAGCGATTTCATCGGGATATGGCGCGACGGCAGTATCCTGAAAATCAATCAGTTCACAACTTTTTACGTCTTTTTACCCTGAATTGACACCTGTCTCGCGAGGTTTGACTATGTTGTCTCAAGGTCAAACGGTGTGCAGAACCCAATGAAGATGAAGCGGCCACGGAATGAGCGGAGCCGACTGATGCTCACTCTTGAGCTCGCCGTGGTGTTGCCGGCCGCGGCCTTAGTGATTCTGAGTGCGCTTCACTTGAGGTCGATCGAACGCGATCGCGGCGTGCAGGCCGCGTTTCAGCGTGATTTCAGCCACGTCCTGAAGATCTCTGAAAAAGAGATGAACCAGAAGGCCTACGAATTGGCTGACGACGTGAGAACGGCGACGCCGCCAGCGGGCGTGGCCTGTGCCGAAACCCTGGACCGTATTCTCGCCTCTAACCCCCATATCGCGCACCTTTTCGTTTATGACCCGAGCGGGGGCTTGGTCTTCCGCTCGCAGCCACACCGCATGAAGGATCAGGCCTTCCATGCCGAGGCCGACGACTTCTCTAGCATGTTCAGCGGCTGGATGCAGGTTGAATACAAAGACGAGGTGATGAGTCTGCAGAAGATGTCGAAGATGGGGCAGCGCTACCACTTCTACGAGAACTGGGCCCCGCGAGGTGACAAGAACCTCTACCAGTCGGGCGCGATCTTCCTGGCGGGAGACAGCCGCGGCGGCGACACTGCCATCGCAGGCTTCGTGTTCGATGCCGAATTTCTGCGCGACCGCTTTTTTCCGGAGATGCTGGAGCAGTTCCTGAACCACCAGGAAGAGCAGGGCGAAAAAAATCACGTGGTGATGATGATCCATCCCAAGAACGAGATGGGCGCGCCGTTGGCAGCGTCGGTGGGCTGGGACGGTGGAGAGCCCGAGGTCGAGCGCAACCTTGAAGGCGCTTTCCCCGGCCTGACGCTGGGCATCAAGCTGCCAGGCACTACGCTCGCCGCGATGGAACAACATTTTGTGCGCTCCAGTTTCCTGGTTTTGGGTGGTCTTACGCTGCTGCTCGCGGGCGGACTGTTTCTGACTCATCGCAACATTTCTCGTGAAATGGCGCTGGCCAGGTTGAAGTCTGATTTTGTTTCCAACGTGTCGCACGAATTGCGGACTCCGCTCTCGCTGATTCGCCTCTACGCCGAGACTTTGGAAATGGGCCGGCTCAAGTCACAGGAAAAATATCAGGAGTATTACTGCATCATTCGCAAAGAGAGTGAAAGGCTTACGGCTCTGATCAACAATATCCTGGATTTTTCCCGGATCGAGGCGGGGAGGAAGGAATACGACTTCCGCGAAACCGATATGCGGGAACTGGTGCACAATACGCTCGATTCGTACCGCTATCAGATCGAGCAAAACGGATTCGCCTTCGAGGAAAAGATCGCCGAGGATGTGCCTCCACTGCGGGTGGATCGCGAGGCCATGGCGCGTTCCCTGCTGAACCTGGTTAACAATGCCCTCAAGTATTCGCAGGACCAGAAGTTCATCGGCGTAAATCTATTTCGCTACAACGGTTCGGTCAAACTTGAAGTTGTGGACCATGGCATTGGGATTCCCACCGAGGAGCAGCACAAGATTTTTGAAAAGTTCTATCGCGTTGGGGATCCTCTGGTCCACAACACCAAAGGCAGCGGCCTGGGACTTTCTTTGGTGCGCCACATTGTGCAGGCGCATGGTGGAGAAGTTGCGGTGGACAGCAGTCCGGGAAGAGGCAGCAAGTTCACCATTACTTTGCCGGTAGCCCCCAAAGTCAACGGGCCTAGTGTGGCCAGGGCGTGAGTTCAGGAGAGTAGAGAGCATGGCCAAGATCCTGATTGTCGAAGATGAACCCAACATGGTGGCGGGGTTGCGGGACAACTTCGAATTCGAGGGTTATCAGGTGCTGACCGCGGCGGATGGAGTCGCCGGCCTGGAGCGCGCTCTCAGTGAATCTCCGGACATTGTGATTCTCGACGTCATGATGCCGCGCATGAGCGGGCTGGACGTCTGCAAGCAGCTCAAAGCGAAGAAGCCGTCGATGCCGATCATCATGCTCACGGCGCGCGGCCAGGAAGTGGACAAAGTAGTGGGGCTGGAATTAGGGGCGGATGATTACGTCACCAAGCCTTTTTCCATTCGCGAACTGCTGGCACGGGTGAAAGCTGTGCTGCGACGCGCCGGAACAATTCCAAAACAAGGCGAGAAGTTCGCGTTCGGCGAGGTTGAAGTGAATCTGCGCAGTTGCCAGGTTTCTCGAAAGGGCAAAGCGTTGGAGTTTTCTTCGAAGGAGTTCGAGCTTTTGAAGTACTTCCTCAATCATCCGGGAGAGACGCTGAGCCGCGACCGGTTGCTCGAGGATGTGTGGGGCTATGACCGTTTCCCCACCACCCGCACCGTGGACGCGCACATTGTCCGGCTGCGGCAGAAGCTGGAAGCCAAGCCGGAAGATCCGCGCTTCATATTGACCGTGCATGGGACGGGCTACAAGTTTGTCGGTTGAGAAGGTGGCAGGAGACCAGCATGGAAAAGGTCTTACAACTCGGGGCACAACGGCGAGCGAAGGTGGGTCCGGCTCGCGTCGACGATACGCTTCTCATCCGCGAAGCTCAGATGGGCAATGCCGGCGCCTTCGAGGAGTTGGTACGCCAGTATGACCGCGCTGTACTGCGCCTGGCGGTACACCTCACAGGTTCGCGGGAAGATGGTCAGGACATCTACCAGGAAGCCTTCCTCCGCGCCTACGTTAACCTGGGCCGGTTCCGCTTCGAATGCTCGTTCTATACCTGGATCTACCGGATTGTGACCAATCTTTGCCTGGACCACCTGCGCAAGAAATCCTCGCGCGCCCGTGATCTGACGACCACAATCTCTGCTGACGGCGAGGTAGAACAAGTACTGGATCGTCTGCCCGACCAACGGGCCGGAACCAGCCCGGAACGCAGCCTGATCAGTGGCGAACTGAGAAAATGCATTCTTCACGCCATGGAAAGACTCTCGCCGCGCGAACGAGTGGTTTTCGAGTTGAAGCACTACCACGGCCTGCGGCTGCGAACCGTGGCTGGCATTCTGAACACCAGCGAGGGCACGATCAAGAACACCCTTTTCCGCGCCACCCACAAGCTAAGAATGCAACTAGCTGAAGTGCGGTGAGCCGCCTAATCTGCGAGCGCGCATGATGGAGGATGAACCCGTGAAGACAATCCAAAAATTGGCACTTGCCCTGCTGGCTGGCCTCTTGATCGGCGTTGTGGGCGCGAAGATGATTCATGCGCAGCAGGCCAAGGCGCCGCCTGCTTACGTGATTGCCGAAGTCGAGGTGACCGACCCCGCTGCGCTAAAGGAGTACGGGGAAAAAGCGCCGCAAATCATAGCGTCTTTCAATGGTCGCTACGTCGTTCGTGGCGGCAACATTCAGGCGCTTGAGGGCGAGCCGCCGAAGGGCTTCGTCGTGGTCATCGCTTTCGACAGCGCGGCGAAGGCGCGTGAGTGGTACGATTCGCCGGCCTATTCGGCCATCCGGCCTTTCCGGCAGGCAGCAACCAAGAGCCGCCTATTTATCGCCGAAGGCGTCGCCACCCAGTGAACGGGCAACTGTTCTTCGGTAAGTGCTTTCGTTTTCGCTGGATACTACAAGGCGTGCCTGGCGGTTACCTGCGGTGAATCTGGCCAAACTAGATCGCGGAAATGCGCATCTAACAGGCTATAATGGCAACAGTTCTGCAGAAAGTAACGCCTGTTTCCGGGAAGACAATCACGATGTCCAATAAAGTGAAGGCTGCGATTCTGGTTCCTTCGGCCGCAGTGTTGCTGTTCATGGTCGTGGGTGGCATGGATGGAGTACGAGCTTCCAGCAACAACGATGGCGCCTATCGCCAGCTCCAAGTGTACAGCGAGGTTCTTTCTCGGGTGCGTGCCGAATATGTGGAAGACCCGAATCTTCCCGCCGTAACCGACGGCGCTCTGCATGGCTTGCTGGAGTCGCTGGATGCGAATTCCAGCTATCTGAGTCCTACAGAATACAAAGAATACAAATCCCACCTGACTGGAGCGAAAGGCGACATTGGCGCTGCGGTCTCGAAACGTCTGGGTTATGCCGCCGTCATCTCGGTGATGCCGGGCGGTCCCGGGGATAAGGCCGGTCTGCAAGATGGGGACATTCTCGAAGCCATTGAGAGCAAGAGCACGCGCGAGATGTCATTGGCTGAGATCCACAACATGCTGGCGGGGCAACCGGGTTCGAACGTGACCGTTTCCGTGGTACGCGCGCGCCGGGCCGAGCCCGAGAAACTCGTGATTACGCGCGATACCGTAGTCGTCCCCCCAGTCTCTGACAAGATGATCAGCGATGGCATCGGTGAAATCCAGGTCGATGCGTTTTCCAAAGGCAAGTCCCAGGAAATTGCGGATAAGATTAAGACCTTGCAGAAAGGCGGAGCCAAGAAGCTGATCCTTGATCTGCGCAACTGCGCCGAGGGCGATGAATCTGAGGGCATTGCGACTGCAAATCTCTTCTTGAATCACGGGACCATCACCTATCTTCAAGGACAGAAGGTCGCGCGCGAAGCATTTAATGCCGATCCGGCCAAGGCCATCACCAGCCTTCCGCTGGTGGTGCTGGTAAACAAAGGCACGGCAGGGCCGGCAGAGATTGTAGCGGCTGCGATCCTGGAAAATGCGCGCGGAGACGTTGTCGGCGATAAGACCTTTGGCGAGGGGTCGGTGCAAAAGGTGATGGAACTAGGCGATGGATCGGCGCTGATTCTGTCAGTGGCAAAATATTACGCGCCCAGCGGCAAAGCTATTCAGGATGCCGCCGTAACGCCTAACATTTTGGTCGCGGACGAGGATGATGATGCGCCGCTGCCGGATGAGGAAGAAAATGCAGCGCCGGCGGACCAGACCTCCAAGCCGCAAGCTCCGCAACCAGACGAACAACTCCAGAAGGCGATCGAAGTATTGAAAAGCCGGACGAGCTAGCCAGCGTTTGTAGGCTGAAGAATTGCGTTACTCACGCGCCGCATCCAGCGTCCGGCTGAGGTCCGCAGAGCCGAAAAGCTGGATTCATGCCCTCCGTTGTCCCCCCGCCGCCGGAACGGCCAGGTCATTCCCCAGGAATAGAACGCGATGATAAGCAGGATGTCGACCGGCATCCCGGCGACGATGTAGAGCACCGGCATAAACAGCACAGTCTTTTGCAACACCAGGGCCTGAGCCAAGACTTGAAACGGCAGAAAAATGGCCAGGTGCGTCATGGTCATAGCGGTAAGCGCCGCCTTTCGCAAGAGGCCGAAATCGAAAATGTAGTAAGTCAGGGCCAATAACAGAGGAATGACGGAGATCAATCCGATTCCCGAAGCGACCAGCGCCTCCATGTAGCTGTCCGGGGTATGCGGGAAACTGGTGGGCCAGAGCGCAAAGTAAATCAGCGATGTCCCCTGGATCAGCAGGATGCCGCGAGCAAGGTAGACCACGGGGATCAATTTCGTCGATAGAAAGAACGTCCCGGTGAAGAGCAGCAAGGTGACAGCGCAAGTCAGAGACCAGGTTTGCAGGTCGGGCAGAATCGGCTCCATACGCAAATAGGGAATCTGTAAGTTCAGAAACCGGAAATGGTGTTCGGCCACGTCCAGCCTCGCGTTCAGGGGTAAGAAGCGCAGACCCATGGCCAGGGCACTATGCCAAATCCTGCATAACCACGGCAACACAACCACCCAGATGGAGAAAAATAATAGGAATAGGCAGAGCGAGGCGATGATATTCATGGGGCCGAGGCGGAAATGCGTAAGCGCGCGGTGCATGGAAATCACGCCCCCGCGATGACCGCGGAACTGTACAGGATCCGCGACTCTCAGTTGCCCCGGGTTGTGCACGAGAGACGCGCGCATCTCAGAACTCCTTGAAAAACCCAAACGTACTTCCGCCTCGCAAGTAGAACGGGCTGTGGTAGTAGTCGGCGACGAAATTGAAGCCCCAGTTCGGGCCCATCCACTTTCGCCAGGTAATGGTTAAGGTTTCGCTGTTGAATTGCGAGAGAACGGCAGCCGGTCCGATCAGTTGGTAGGCCTCTTCCCCGAACCCGGCGCGAACTGTGACGTATTGCTGCTTGTTGTGGCCTTCGGTCACTGCGACAAAACCGGCGGGCGCGAAGACTGCCCCCGGATGGCTGAGGTTAAAGTAAATCCCCTCCTCCACAATCCACGGCTTCCCGAAATAATAGGTGCTTCCCAGGTAAAAGGTGTGGTCCCGGTGGTCATCTTTGGCCATCACGTAGCTCAGACCCACGGTTGTGATGAACTGTTTGCGCGGCAGCCACTTCTTGTGGAGAAAGCCGTCACTACGGAAGCGAGGCCAGAAAAAGCCGCCGGCGCTCGATCCCACGGTGAACGCCCCGTACCAGTCAGGATTGAAGTTGTAAGTGTCTCCGGCGGCGAAGTAAACGCCGGCGTCTCCGAATTCGTGCTGTCCATTTATTTCTCCGTTCCAAATGTTCTTGCCCTGTTCGTAGACGCCGCGGCTGTAACCGCCGCTCCAGGAGCCAAATCCGTTGGTCAGGGTCATGTAGTCTGCCCCGGTTTCTACAAAGTTGGTCAACGGTTGGGTCTGAGCTTCCGGTGGTGCAGTGACCGCTGGTGATTGCGTCGACTGGCCGGATTCCGGCAAGGCCGGTGGAGTCTGGGCTTGCGATTGCAGCGTGAAGGCAAGGCTGGTCAGAAGCAGCAACGCCTTGAGTCGATGATGCTTCAGGTTTGCAATAGTCATTTGCTCACCTTCCTCATTTGCTCACTCTCGTAGTTTCGAATTGAAGTTCTTTTCCTTCCCGGGCGATCACCATCCAGGCTTCACTATCGCGAACCACCTGCGCAGAACCCTGCACCACCACCGGCTCAGAGAAGCTGGCGGCCGGAAGACGCCAAGTGTCGTGCTCCAGGTTTTGAGGATGAGTTGCTTTGATCGTGATTCGCTCCCCATCCCGGGAAGTGCTCCACATGACTTGTTTGCGGGAATTAAGAAACTTGGCCAGCCCCGTCATGGTGTACCAGCGGAAGCGTCCTTCGGTCCGCAACCGGCCAGTCTGTTCCATCCAATGATCCACAAGGTTCCGGTATTCCATCATCCCAGGGGGATGGAAATAGATCAGCCTCACGGAGTGGTGGTCAGCAGCAAACTCGGAGACCGCTTCCAGCCACTGCTCGATCTGGGCGCTGGAGTATCCGTCCTTGTCCATCTCCTCAAAGGCAGCCGCCTGGTTCAAGTGCACGATTGGAAAAGCCCAGATGTCGGACCCCTCGCGTGCACCGTCGCGGTAGCCCTGGGTCGGGGCCATGCCGGTGTCTCCGGTAAAGTAGTAGCCTAGGAATCCGTGGGATGCCAGCCAGGCGGTAACCCACTTGGGCTGATTACCGTCAGGTGCGGAATATTCCACCACCGGTTCGCCAGTCGCCTTTTCCAGCGCCGTTTTGTTCCACGCCAGATATTTCTCCAGGTCTTCGGGTTTGTCTTTGTCCACATGAGCGGCAAAATAGTCGTGGATCCAGCCCCCATGGCTGCCGATCTGGTCACCGAGGTCGATGAGACGGCGAACCAGTTGCCGGCTTGCGGGATTGTGTTCCACATTGAAGCCTTCCCCATCCCCGAAACGCCCTGCGTCGGGGCCCGCGGTGATGTGAATGGAGTAAGGCCCCTGGTGCATCAGCGACCAGGACGTCATTTCCAGTAAGGGCTTGATGGCGGCGTTGGAGTCGACGTGCCAGTTCATGACCAGCCCGCCTACGCCATCAGGAACCGACATCAGATACGGCAGGGCTAGCGAATGCTCGGCAAAATACCTGAGAAAAACATGCAGAAGCAACCCATCCGTGTTGGCTTTGAGGTATCCCAGAGGCAAGTTGACGAACAGTACCGAGCCGCTGCCGAAGTCATGTTCGCTGGCGACAACTCCCGCGTTGGAGTGGAAGAGTTCGTGACCAGAGAAGTTGCCGGACGTGACGAAGCTGGGATATTGCAAGTCGCCGAATTTGTAGCGCCGCAGTTGAACATCGAAATCTGCCGCAGGTGTGGTCGCGGATCCGGCGCCTGAAGCGGAATTGCCAGCTTCTGACTGGAAGGGATAGTACTTGCCGGGAGGAATGTCGAGTTGCTGCACCAACGAGGATTTCCCGGTCAGGCTTGCCCAACGGATGGTGTCATCGTGCAACTGATCGTAGAGTGCATAATCCACGCCTGCCAGATCGGACAATCGCGACCAGCCGCGGGCATACTTGCCCTGGGTTGAGAGGGTGGCGGCGTCATAGACCAGGAGCAGCTTGCCTCCGCCATTGACGAAGCGTCGAAGCGACGCGATGAAAAAATCACTGGCCTGCTGGTGCACGGTGTCGGGCAGAATGATTCCCGCACAATTGGGGTGTCCGAAGAACGGGCGGACAAAGTCGGAGTCACGCATGGGGACGACGTGAAGTCCCAATTCGCTGGCGGCATCCAACCAAACGGTTACCTTGTTGTCGGAGAAACTCACGCTATCGGGAAGCAGCAACAGCAATCGGTCGGCATCGCCGTCGGAGCGCCCGCGTGTTGACCAGCCTCCAACGATTAAGGCCAGCAGAAGGCCGCCGGTCCCGAGGGTGATCCATCCATATTTCATAGATCTGCCACCACCTGTCCTAGTTCACGCGCCCACAGAGTGCCGAAGACCACTACGCCGCGCTCGACTTGAATGTCGGGAGCACTCACCGTGGTTGGATTCGCCAGAGTTCCGCAGTGAGTATTCTTTCGAATCAGCATCACGCGTTCGGCGATGACCGGGCCCCGAATCCTGCAATCAGCACCGATTTGCATGATGCTGGCGCTGATCAGGCTTCCTTCGACTGACACGTAGGGTTCGAGAACCATTTCCTTTTCACTCTTTACGCTGCCGCGAACCCGCGCGGCGGTTCCGATGCGCAGTCTGCCTCGCACCACAAGATTCCCCTCGAAGACCTCGCCGGCTCGAATCTCGAAGTCGCCGTCGTGGAACAAACGCTGGGGGGTAGGCTCGTCCGCGGAAATCTGCGGAGTCGCTGGACTGGAGTCTGCCTCTGAACCGATCACGATATGCGGGGCATTCAAGCGCAAGAAACTACATTCTTCCGACAAGCGGATGCCGGTGTCTGAAGAGACGCGTCCACACAAGGAGCAACCAGAATCCGCGCTGAACTCTCCGGCCGCATGGACCCAGCGCATGACGCTGCTGTCAGGGCCCAACCGGACGTCGTGGTCCGCCAAGATCGCCCGATAACGACTCTTGGTGCCGCCGATTACGCTGCCGGCCGAATAGATGTCCTTGGAGAAATTAGTTTCCGGCGGCAAGAGCAGGTCGGAGCCGGAGACGATCATGACCGGCCGGAATTCGTTTTGCTCCCGCAAGGGAAGAAATAAGGCCTCTTCTCCGCGCCCCAGGACGAGGTATTCAGACCCGTCCGGCATGGTACCGGAGGCGTGCGTGCCGGAACTGACGCATTCCCGCAGAACCGGTTCCAGAGATTTCATGTAAGCGCGAAAGCCATCGGCAAAGAAACGAATCTCACCCGTGTGTTGTTGGATCACGCTCAGGGGCGAGGCGTCCGACTTACGATGCAACTCAGCCAGCGCCGGCACCAACGGCAGCAGCCACAGCGCGCTGGTCAGCAGGATCAGGCCCACGACGGCGAAGAAGGAACTCACGAGGCCGCCTTTCGAAAACGCTCGGTTTTGTCCCAATGGAATTCGGCCCCGGTCAGCGCGTCTTTCACCTGCGACACGGCAGCCCAGGAAACAGCGAAAATGCTTACCGCAAAACCCAAAATCAAGAACGGCACAAGAGAAACTCGCCTGCGGGAACCGTCCAGCCGCACCGCGGCGGCAATCTCGAAGAACGCCGCCAGATTGCCGATGGCGGCATACGCGGTAACCGACAGAATGGCGACAATTCCGTGCAGGGGAGCCACCCCCTGGTAGAAAACGCCCAAAGCCAGCGCCCAACCGAGCAGCGTGAATGGGGCCATGATGTAGACCCCCAGCAACAGCGTCCCATCAATTCGTTCCCGCAGGCTGGCGCGATGTCTGCCGAGGAGCAGACGCAATCCGTAAGTCACCATGGCCTGGTTATGGCCCTTGGCCCAGCGTTTGATCTGCTTGATCCGCACCGGCCAGGTTTCGGGCACTTCCTCGTAACATTCCGAGCGGTTCTGATACACCGTCTTCCAGCCACGCAGCAGCAAGCGATAAGTCAGGTCGGTGTCCTCCGTCAGGGAGGTGTCGTTCCATCCCCCGATTTCGCGCAGCGCGCTCAACCGGACCCCAGCTACGGTTCCACCGTGCTGGGGGACCAGGCGGAGATTCATGCGGGCTTGCTGGTCCACCTGGTAGCCGCCGGAGCGCTCCAGATCCAGCAGGCGAGTGAGCAGATTAGTGCCACAATTCATCGGAACCACGCGGCCCATCACTCCACCCACTTCCGGATCAAAAAAAGGAGCGGTCAACTGCTTGACCAAACCGGCGCCAGGAATGTAGTCGGCGTCGAAAATCAGGATGACTTCGGTCTCCACCAGTTCCATGGCGTCTTTGAGCGCAGCCGCTTTGCCTCCTTTTCCATCTTTGCGGTGGAAAGGGCGAATGCGGCCGGGGAAACGCTCCACAAATTCGTCGATGATTTCGCGGGTGCGGTCGGTGGAGCGATCATTCACGGGAATTACCAGCATTTTGTCTTCGGGATACTTGACGGTCATCAGGGCGCTGAGAATGTTGGCGACCACTTTCTCTTCGTTGTGGGCCGCCACCAGTACCGTCACAGGCGGCCAATCCGCAGTGTCGATGTCGATGTAGGGGTGCCGCTGGAACGCGAACAGACGGTTCAGCGTGAACCAGTAATGGCGCGCGGTGTAGACGCAGATGACAGAAACAATAACGTAGAGTACATAGATCATGGCGTGCCACTGCGATCAGGACCCGAGGCGGTCATTCCTTGCCTGCGGTAGCGGCCATAGCCACGGCCGCTTCGAGATCGCTCTTCCGCCGCCGGGGTAGCGGCCGGGGCGGCAACTTGAACTGCTTGTCGGCTTCCAGCAAGGGAGTCTTTTTCTGGTGCCAGCGAGACACAGCTTCCACGATTCGCTCTGAACTGTGGCCATCGCCGTATGGATTTTCGCCCTCGGACATATCCTGATAAGCGTCGGTATCGGTGAGCAGGCGATCAGCCTCGCTTACGATTGCCTCCCGCGACATGCCAATGATTTTGGCCATGCCAAACTGAGACGCTTCCGGCCGCTCCGTAACCTTGCGTAGCACCAGCACCGGCTTGCGAAAAGTTGGCGCCTCTTCCTGAATCCCGCCAGAATCGGTCAGCACCAGGAAGCAGCTTCGCAGCAGACTGACGAAATCGATGTAACCCAGCGGTTCTGTCAAATGGATCCGCTCAGTACCCTGCAGCAATGCATTCACCGTGCTGCGCACATTCGGATTCATGTGCACGGGATAGATCACACGAATGTCCGGATGTTTCTTGACCAGGTCTTTCAATGCCAGGCACATATTCTCCTGGTCAGGCCCCCAGGATTCCCGGCGATGAGAAGTCACCAGCACCAGGCGGCCATCGTTGCGAGGGATGCCGGCCAGCGGTGTGTTCTCCCAGGAATGTGGCAGATCGCTCAGTGCGCGCAGCGTGTCCACAACGGTGTTGCCAGTCACCACGATTTTTTCTGATGGAACGCCTTCCAGCAGCAGGTTGTCGCGTGACAGGGCGGTAGGAGCGAAGTGAATCTCCGTCATCACCGAAGCCAGACGGCGGTTCGCTTCTTCCGGAAAAGGGTTGTAAATGTCTCCGCTGCGCAAGCCGGCCTCGATGTGACCGACGGGGATCTTGCAATAATAGGCGGCCAACGCCGAGGCAAACGCCGTGGTGGTGTCGCCCTGCACCAGAACGATGTTAGGTTCAAAATGATGGCAGGCGTTCTCCACCGTATCCAGAACTCGCGCCGTGAGTGAACTCAGCGTTTGGTTGGGACGCATCACGTCCAGCAGAAAATCAGGTTTGATCTTGAAAAGTTTGAGCGCGTTGTCGAGCATGGTCCGATGTTGCCCGGTGTGCACCACCGCAGTCTCAAATTCTTCGGATCGCTGGCGTAATTGATGGATTACCAATGCCAGTTTGATGGCCTCCGGGCGTGTGCCCAGTACCGCGATGACTCGACACTTCATCGGCTTTGCACCTGCGGCTTCGGATTAGTTTGAAGACAGGCCTACCTAGCCCTGACTCTGCAAACGTTGAGTCGGCTCGCGGCGCCTCAGTTGGGGCTGCTGTTGCCTGTTTTGGCGGTAAGAGCTGACTGTCTCGATTCTAATGAGCGGGTAATTTCCGTAAAGATTACCAACGTTACCTTCGGGTTTGGAGTTGGGCCGTTTTGGAAGTGGTGATTTCCACTAAGTGCACTGGATTGATCAAGATCAGTGGGCGATTGGATCGTATAGTGGCGGGAAAGGTTTCGGAGTCGGTTGCCTTGTACGCTCAATGCTGTGTCGAGGTGGTTCGGTGACCGGGTGCGGCTTTACATCGGTCGCTTATAGCATCCCGCCGGTCTTGACGGTCAGAATGCTCAGAGCCACCTCGAGCTTGGTGATTGCCTCTTCCAGTTCGGGGTGACTGTCAGCGCCCATCTTGTGTCGCAGAGAGGTCAGTAGGTGTCGAGCACCTGCAACGTGCCTGGCGGCTTCAATGGGGCGAAGCTCGTCTTCTTGTGATTCTCGTCGTCCTTCCAACCCCGGCTTGGTTTTCATTTTCTCTCTCCGTACAGTCTAGGAGCAAGTTTACTCGCGACCGCAGGTCCAGCCCAAATCGAGTTTCCCCGTCGAATCCCGGTGCCCGTACCCGGCTAGCGATGACTAAACTAATCGGTCACAGCGTTTAATCCCTCGCAACACCAGGATGAACAATCCTGTGTGACGGAGATCACAAAATCTCATCTCGCAAATAGGTAAATCTTGTGGTCTTAGGTGTACCCTCGTTTTGAGGTTGGGTCAAACAAAATCAAGCGGAGTTTAAGATGAAGAGAATTGGCATAGTGTTTGCTGTCATCACCGCATTGGCTGTTGTTCTCGCTCATCCCGTCTCGGCGCGTGCGCAAAGTGCGTCGGACCTCTACAAAACAAAATGTGCCGCCTGTCATGGTGCGGACGGAACCGGCTCGCCAATGGGAAAGAAAATGGGCGCCCAAGATTTCACAACTGCCGACGTGCAGAAAATGTCGGACGCGGAGCTCACCGATATCATCACCAACGGCAAGAATAAGATGCCTAAATATGGGACTCTGAAGCCGGAAGACATCAAGGGACTAGTGGCATTCATCCGCACTCTGAAGAAATAGTTCAGCGGTTTTGGCCATTAAGAGCAGGATCGTTCGGCGCAGCGGATAAATGCGCGCTGAGGCGTAATGAGCGTCTGCGCAGCGGCGCATAATCAAGAAGGAAAGCAGCGGTCACAAATGAATCTACGGGAACGCCTGCGAGACTGGGCACAACCCATCTATTTCTTGGGTCAGAACGCCATCTCACTAACGGGTGCCGTGGTAACCACCAGCACAGCGCTCACCACCATCGCTTTCTGGTTCTATGACATTTTCCTGCCTGGGCCGCCGCATCCTTATATTGGCCTTTTGGTCTTCCTGATCCTGCCCGGGGTTTTTGTTCTCGGTCTATTGTTGATTCCGCTCGGCATCTGGCTTAGACGACGAAGTCTGCGTACTAGCGGGGCGCTGCCGGGAGTATACCCCGCGATCGACCTACGCCTCCCGGTGGTGCGCCGTACTCTGGAGTGGGTGACCTTTGCCACCGTGCTCAATCTCCTCATCATCGGCACCGCCTCTTACCGCGGAGTGGAGTACATGGATTCCACGAGTTTCTGCGGAACGACTTGTCACACTGTGATGGCACCCGAGTACACGGCATATCAGAATTCCCCACATGCGCATGTGGCTTGTGTCGAATGCCACATCGGCCCCGGAGCCGGATGGTTTGTGCGATCGAAGCTTTCCGGCTTCCGCCAGGTGGTCGCCGTAACTTTCCATACGTATTCGCGCCCTATTCCTTCGCCGGTAAAGTACCTCCGCCCGGCGCGTGAAACTTGCGAGCAGTGTCACTGGCCGCAGCGTTTTATAGGCGACAAGTTTCTGGTGAATACCAGTTACAAGGACGATGAAAAGAACACGCCGCAGACCGACGTCTTACTGCTGAGAGTGGGCGGACGAACCTGGCAGGGATCGGTCGGAATCCATGGGCGGCACCTCGCTGACGCGGCGCGCATCCACTACATTTCGACCGACGCCGAGCGCCAGACTATCCCCGTCGTCTATTACACCGACGATAGCGGAAAGACCACGGAATTTATCTTTACCGATGCCAAACCCACCCAACAGCAATTGGACAAGGGAGAACATCGGGTGATGGATTGCGTGGATTGCCACAACCGGCCCACGCACGTCTTCGAACTGCCTGAAAACGCGGTGGACAAGCAGATGGCGGGGGGACACATCAGCCCCGAGCTTCCCTACATCAAGAAAAAAGCAGTCGAGGTCCTTAAGGTGGATTACCCCGCCCGCGATGTTGCCAGACAGAGGATTATGGACGAACTCAACAGTTTCTATCGGACGAATTATCCCGAAATCTATCAGGCGCGACCCACGCTGGTTCAGCAGGCAGCAGAAGAAGTGGCAAATATCTACCTGCGCAATATTTTCCCTGACATGCGTGTCACCTGGGGGACACACCCGAATAATCTTGGACACAATGATTCTCCGGGCTGCTTCCGCTGCCATGACGGCAGTCATACCAGTGCCGACGGCCAGACCATCACCAACGACTGTTCGGCATGCCACCAGGTGTTAGCCGCAGGCGAAGAAAATCCCAAGATCCTGAGCGATTTGGGAATGAAGTAAGAACAAAACGGGCATCGCACCGAACTCACCCTCGGAGTCCCGTGACTCATTTCGGCAGGAGCATCCCAAGTTGGTTGTGGACCCGTAACGGTAATGACAGTCTGGTTGCCTCGGGGCATCGAAGAACACATTGGGCTGCAAATGTTCGAGCAGGTACTTAGAATAGAAGTACGCGGTCAACTGCCTCTTCGTTGTGCGCGGAGCGCGGGTAAAAGGAGAATTCATCATGGCCTCAGACACTCTTACCATCGTCGACAATCGCACCGCCAAGAGCTATACCCTGCCCATTGAGAGCGGGACGATCCGGGCGATGGACTTGCGAAAGATAAAGACTGGCTCCGACGACTTTGGAATCATGACCTATGACCCGGCGTTCATGAATACCGCGTCGTGCCGCAGCAGCATCACCTTTATTGATGGCGACCGCGGCATCCTGCGCTACCGCGGCTATCCCATCGAAGTGCTGGCGGAACACTGCACTTTCCTGGAAGTGGCCTACTTGCTGCTGTTCGGCGAACTGCCCACGGCGGGCGATCTGAAAAACTGGACCAGCGAAATCACCCACCACACCATGCTCCATGAAACCAGCAAACACTTCATGGAAGGGTTCCGCTACAACGCCCACCCCATGGCCATGCTGGTGAGCACGGTGGCGGCCTTGGCCACTATCTATCCCGACGCCCGGGAAATTCACGATCCGGCTAACCGGTTGCTGCAGATCAAGCGGTTGATTGGCAAGATGCCTTCCATCGCGGCCATGTCCTACCGTCATAGCGTGGGGTTCCCGTACGTATACCCGGACAACGACCTGAGCTATAGCGAGAACTTTATGAACATGCTCTGGAGGATGGTGGAGCCGAAATACGCGGCCAACCCGGTCATCGCACGGGCGCTCGACATTCTGTTCATTCTGCATGCCGACCACGAGCAGAACTGCAGTACCAATGCGATGCGGTCGGTGGGTAGTGCACAGACGGACCCCTATCTCACCACTGCGGCTGCGGCAGCTGCGCTGGCCGGACCTTTGCATGGCGGAGCTAACGAAGCGGTTTTGCAAATGCTCCACGAGATCGGAAGCAAGGAAAATATCCCCGCCTTTATCAAGAAAGTGAAGGAAGGACATGGCAAGCTGATGGGATTTGGCCATCGCGTCTACAAGAATTACGATCCTCGCGCCAAAATCATCAAGCGGACAGCGGAAAAAGTGTTCGCGGTCACCGGCCCCAATCCCATCCTCGATATCGCGCTCGAACTTGAGCGTATTGCCCTGGAGGACGAATACTTTATCAGCCGCAAGCTGTATCCCAACGTCGACTTCTACTCCGGGATCATCTACCAAGCAATGGGCTTCAAGCCGGAGATGTTTACCGTGCTGTTTGCCATTCCGCGCACGGTGGGGTGGCTCGCCCAGTGGCAGGAGATGGTCACCGATCCAGAGCAGAAGATCGCGCGGCCTCGCCAGATTTATACCGGGTATGAACCGCGTGAGTTTGTGCCCACGGAAAAGCGGGTGGCGACACTGGCTGCGGCACGGTAAAGAACCATCCTGAGGCCCCTGCCGACCTGGATTACCGTTCGACTTCTGGAGTCCCTTGCTCTTTTGGATCGTGAGGGAACCCAGCGGAGCCTCAGCACGTATATACTTCTGCGACACGAGGAAGCCCTTTTGAACTCCGAGATTAGCGATCAATCTGATGGTCAGGACTTAGCGTTAACGCCGACCGAGCCCATTCCACCCGCGCAGTCCTCCACTCTCCGCAAGATCTTCATCGGCCAGGACGGCCTGCGTGCCGGCTGGAGTCTGCTGATCTTTATCGCCATGTTCGCTGCCCTGGCTTTCTGTGCCAACCGCATTGGACGCAAGCTCCACGCACCCGATCCCAATAGCATGAAGCCCGGCACTGAAATGTCCCCGTTGTTCGGGATCATTGCTGAAGCCATTCCCTTCGTGATCGTACTTTTCCTAACCTGGATCATGTCGAAGATCGAGCGCCGTCCCGTCTCCGTGTACGGTTTCGGAGACGAGCGCAAGCTCTCGCGCTTCCTTGCCGGCATGGCGTCAGGCATCATCTGTCTTTCTATTCTGATCCTGACTCTCTTGAAGAGCGGACTTCTGGTCATCGACCACCGCGTGCTTTTTGGCAGCGACGTTCTTCGCTACGGAGCCATATGGCTGCTCGGCTTTCTCCTGGTTGGCCTGCTTGAGGAGTATCTCACCCGCGGCTACGTGCAATACACGCTTACCCGCGGACTCGCCGGCTTGTATCAATGGGCATTCAAGACCCGCTACAGCACAGCCTTAGGCTTCTGGACTTCAGCCCTCATCTTTTCGATTTTGTTCGGTCTGGGCCACCAGTCGAATCCAGGCGAGTCCCCGATTGGAGTTCTTGCCGCCGGTCTGGCCGGCTTGGTTTTCTGCCTCAGCCTTTGGCGAACCGGCTCTTTGTGGTGGGCCATCGGCTTCCATACTTCATGGGACTGGGGCCAGTCTTTTCTTTATGGCGTGGCTGACAGCGGACTGATGGTCCAGCACCATCTCCTCGCCACTCACCCCGCAGGCAAACCCATCCTCAGCGGAGGAACCACCGGCCCCGAAGGCAGCATCTTCATCCTCGCAGTCCTGGCCCTTGTCGTCCTAATCATTTTCGTGACCCTGCCACGCGGTCACTATGGGCAGTCGTCCAAGGCGTTCGAGTAGGCTCAGGTCGAACACCGGGGATCTCGGTTGAGCCTCCTGGTGCCCACTATGCGGCAATTGCCTGACTGCAATCCCGCCTTGACCGCCTGCTACTTGAAGCAGATAATTTTCGTCACTTGGCGGCTGCTTGCTACCCTGACCTAAGAGGTTGGCTGGAATATAACAGCCCGATTTTCATCTGCGGGAAGAAAATGAACGACTGGAGGATACGCAGTCTGCGAAACGCTGTACTTCTCGTGTGCGGCGTTGTCCCCATTTTTGCCCAAACTGTTGAACGCAATTCGTTCGTAATTCCTGCGGCGAAACACGACCTCTCGTTGCCCTTGGCTGAAATGGCGAAGCACGCGGTTCCGACGCGGCAACGCGGCGAGATGCCCGAGCCAAAACGCAAACATTATCTCAGCGCCGGCAAAATCGATCCCGCCGTTCAGCAGCAATTCCTGCGCGACGTTTCAACAACGAACCTCCTTAGCTTCGACGGCATGACGTCCAACGTCAGCGGCGATGCCGTTCCTCCGGACACGAACGGGTCGGCCGGCAGCACCCAATTCGTCGAGATCGTGAATGTTTCATTTGAAGTTTTCGATAAATCCACGGGGACGGTCCTGCTTGGCCCGACTCCCATTGCCGCGATTTGGTCGGGTTTCGGCGGACCCTGTGCTAGCAAAACTGCCAGCACCGATCCCGTAGTACTGTGGGACAAGGGCGCACAACGATGGTTAATCACTCAGTTGGCGTTCACCTTTACTCACGACTACCTTTGCGCGGCCGTATCCGCCACCTCAGACGCTACCGGGAAGTATTACCGCTACGCGTTCAACCAAGGTTCTAATTTTTCGGACTACCCGAAATACTCGGTCTGGACAGACGCCTATTACTCAACTGCGAACATCTATTCGGGGAGCTCGTTTCTTGGGGCACAGCCTTGCGCGCTCGACCGCAACTCCATGCTCTCCGGAGGCAATGCCTCCGCCATTTGCTTCCCGCCAAATTCAGCCGATTATGGCTTTCTTCCCTCCGATTTCGATGGCACCACCGCGCCTCCCCAGGGCGAGCCGGCACACTATATCGACTTGGGCAACACCACCAACCAGTTGGCGGAATACGATTTTCACGTCGACTTCGCCAACTCCACAAATTCTACTTTCACCGGCCCCAACAACATCGCGGTGCCCAACTTTGTGCTGCTTTGCGACGATGGCAACAATTTCGCTTGTATTCCGCAGCCGTCGCCGGGCGAGCTAGTTGATTCGCTCAGCGGACTTCTCATGTTTCGTCTCGCCTATCGCAACTTCGGAGATCATGAATCCATGGTTGTGGCGCACGCGGTCGCGCCGGGCAGCGGCTCCACGGCAACCTCCGCCAATCGCTGGTACGAATTGCGCGCGACGCCTCCGGGAAGCGCTTTCACGCTCTACCAGTCGGGGACATATCAACACCCTACCATCAGCTTATGGACGCCGAGCATCGCGATGGACAAGCAAGGCAATATTGCGATGGGCATGAGTGCCTCCAGTACAAGTGTGAAGCCAAGCATCGCCTACACCGGCCGTGTGCCTGGTGAACCCTTAGGTCAGATGGAGGCGCCGTCCGTGGTCGTCGTGGGTAGTGCGGTTCAGACGGACGGAGGCAATCGCTGGGGAGATTACAGCGGTATGAGCATCGATCCAACCGACGATTGCACTTTTTGGTATTCGCAGGAATATTACAACCAGGCCAACGGCGGCGGTGCCAGCAGCGACTGGACGACTCGGGTGGTGTCCTTCAAATTTAGTAGTTGCAAGTGAACTGGGCGAGGAATTCCCGGTTTCCGCAACACGATAGACTCCGCATTACCCCAGTAACTTGGAGACGATCTGATCCCTGAAGAATAATGCTGCGAGCAGGAATCGCAATTGGAGGCACTCGTGGCTTGGCCATTTCAAAGGAAATACCCTCGCGTCAACCTGGTCGTGCAGGCAGAAATGCGCAGTTCGTCGAAAAACTATCCCTATCGCGGGCGGACAATTACCGTGGGCGAGGGTGGTTGTTACATTGAAGTTCTGGAAACCCTGGAGCCTTCCACAACCGTCGAATTGGTGCTTTGGCTAAACGGGGAGAAGGTGCTGGCGAAGGCTGAAGTTGCAAGCAGCGATCGTCACATCGGCAATGGCCTCAAGTTCGTGCGAATGGACCGGGAAGATGCAAAAAAGCTGAAGGCATTCCTGAAAGCGGCCTCCCAGGATCAGGATAGGGCTCAGGCCCCGGCTCCCGCCGTCAATGCAGATAGTGCTGTCCAGGTCTTTGAGGTGACGAGGTTTACTCCGGCGTCAGCCTAGCTCGAATTATGCAGTGCATCGCGCGACCACCAGCGTGATGTCATCCTGCTGTTCGCCACCGCCGCTGAATTCCTGTACCGCATCCACTACTGCTTGGAGGAGCAGCCCTACCGGAAGGTGATCATTCCTCCGCAGCACATCCAGCAAGTGAGACGCGCCAAATTCTTCCCCGTCCGCATTCTCAGCCTCGGTGACACCATCGGTATAAAGCACCAGCGTGTCTCCCGGCGCAAGCCGCACTTCTGCAACCTCGCAATGCCAGTCTTCAAACAACCCCATCACGGTACATGTGGAATCCAGTCGCTCCACATTCTGCTCCTCCGAAACCTGGCCGTCCGGCGAGCTTTTACGGGCACGCAGCAGAAGTGGGGGAAGGTGTCCGCAGTTCGCGTAGCGCAGCTTGCGGCTGGTGTCGTCATAGTCCGCAAAAAACAAAGTCGCATAGCTGGCTGCGTCGGTGCTCTCGTAAAACAAGTGGTTTACGGAAGTGAGCACCCGCGGCAGATCGTCAATCGCCATCGCGTATTGACTGCGCAGGTTGGCCTGGAGATTGGCCATCAGCAGCGCTCCGGAAAATCCTTTGCCCGCGATATCTGCAAGCACCAGGCCCAGCCGCTCCGGGGCCAACTCGAGAAAATCGTAATAATCCCCACCTACTTGCCGCGCCTGAATGCAACACCCCACGAACTGAAGTGTGCGGAGTGTAGGTAGCTTCTGCGGAAAGAGCCTGGCTTGTACCTGTCGAGCCATTTCCAGTTCACGCCGAGAGCGGCGTTCCGCATCCATCCGCTCCGCCATCCGTTCCGTCAGGCCGATGCCTTCCAGGGCAACGCCCGCTTGACTCGCAACCGACGCCAACAGCCGCCGGTCTTCGCCGGAGTAGGGCTCTTCCGACAATCGCGCGCCCAAGACCAGCAGACCCGCAAGCCTGCTTTCACGACCCGGCATTGGAACCAGGCATTCCGGCCGCAGCGGAGCAAACGCAGTGAGTTCCTCTAGCAGCCCTGGATCCAGATTGGAGTCCGGTGGCGGGACTTCCCAAGGCTGGCCGCGGCGGGCCAAATCGCTGAGTAGAGCCAAATCGGCAGGAATCGTTTGCGGCTGGTCAGGTCGGTCACCATCCACTCGGAATAGTTTGCCGTTGCCGCCGCTTTGGTACATAACCATTAATTGCGGATGCAATGCCTGCCCGATTTCCTGTTCCAGCAGAGTTGCGAGTTCTTGCCGGGTGGTCGCGGTCCGAGTTTTTTCCGCCAGATTTTCGAGAATCAAACGCGCATCATACGCGCTACGGAAAAACGCCCGGTCAAGGCGCTTGTTGACTCGCTCTCCGCCTACGATTGCCAGCCACAGCATGAGTGCTCCCAAGCCAAATACGGGGAACACCGCGATTTCCGGGTGTGCCGAAATGTCTTTCGCGAACGCACGCGCCAAGAGCAGCACTATGATCGTGGTCGCCACCACTCCGAGAATATGCACTCCCCATTGTGCGAGTAGAAAACGGGCGCTCCGCTTGAGCAGGACCGGGATCTCGAGCACGCGGTGTTTCACCACGGCATAAGCGAACGAGAGCGGATAAACGAACAAGACCAGCACCAGTGCGGTGTCGAGCCAGAAAGATGGGTGAAATCCGACAAAATCGGTTGCCATGCGCTCGACCACGATGGGCAGGACGCCGACCACAGTTCCCCACAGAATCACTCGTGACTTGCGCCGCGCTTCCAGAGGGACGGCAGCCATGAATGAGTTTTGCGCCAGAGCAATCAGGCCCAGGGCAAGCAAATCGTAGTTCAATCCAGCGTCTATGAAACCCGCGTTCCGGCTGCCCACCAGGCGGGCGACTATCTGTGGAAGGCGAGGGTCCCCAGTCCGTAAACCAGGAATGACGATACACGCTCCAAACAAGAGGCCCGCCCACTTTAACCACGGGAGACGCCTATCCAGCGGCGATTGCAGCGGGAACACTGCGAAGAAAAGATAGAATAGCGGCGCTAGCATGCCCGCAAACACCGCACGAAAAGCAAACCCAAAAATACGGAGCGCGGGAGATATAGGCGCGAAATTGAGAACCGGAGGGGCCGCCGCAAAGGCGCTGAACAACAGCGCGAGTAGCCATGCATTCGGTTCCTCCAGTCTCAAGAACAAGACGGCGAATCCCACCAGTAGAAACGGGACAGGGAACGACCCCGTGATTTGCTGCGCGGATGACTTGGCAATGCTGTCAGATTCGCGAGACCCGGCCGCAGCCCGAAATACGCCATGCAGGGTTAGGGGTTGGGGCTCGCCGGCACGCTCGACCGTAAACTCCACCGGGTCGCCAGGCCGGCCGTGGACGTAGGCTTCGTTCGAGGCAAGGTCAGTGTCCAGGGCTCGTTCGTTTATGCCAATCACGCGGTCGCCGGGACGCAACCCAGCGCGCTCCGCGGGGCTTCCTGCCGCCACATCTTCAACTGCCTGCGAGTGGGTTCTCAAGTCATAGGGAGCGTTGTGGAGAACGTTGAAGCCGAGTTCCACCCGTGGCACCGACTGACGCACAACATACATCCACATGGAACCGTAGGCGATCGCCACCAAGGCAAACAGGGTTGCGAAAGATGCCAGCAGCGGTTTTGGAAACAACGCGCGTCCACGCATGGTTTTATTGCCGGCATCGCACGGATTCTTCCGAGCGCTTCCTACTGCCCTGCGATTGAGGCAACCATTATAAAGTCAAGCACTGTTGGAGGCTCCGGTTGCCTCCAGTCTCTTTCCATTTGTGATTAAATCATGACTGCCAGGAAGGTACACTGCTTACCCTGAGGTGAAACTGTGCTATCGGTTCTGCCGTGGTGGGGCTGGATGCTCTGTGGAGTGGGCGGCATAGCAATAGTGGCCCTTACCACGTTTCTTGTCGATTTTCTTGAGGGCGCAACTGCGATCGCAGTTTGGCTGATTGGCGTGTTAGCCGGACTTGCCGGAGTTATTTCCTTTGTCATCGGCGTCGTCCGCTTTCTGAAATGGGCGTGGCACTGAGTCATCAGGCCTAGGCGACTTGACTGCAAAAGAAGTTCCGCGAAACGCTGTGCTTTGGGCCGAGCATTTCCGGATATGCCTGAAGATGAGCGTGGTGGGCCCTCTAGGATTTGAACCTAGGACCAATGGATTATGAGTCCACTGCTCTAACCGCTGAGCTAAGGGCCCGCGCAGTTTAATCTAGCACAGACCAGTCCGGGGACCGACCGCCGCCCCTGGCGCCCAATCCGCGATTGCCGAGGTTTTCTCAAACCGGGTAGCCCGGCAGGAGCGATTACTTTCACCCCTATTTCTTGCCGCTCCACTTGGGAGTAAACTGCCAACGCCGAAAAAGGGGGTACGTATGAGCGATCTTAGCTGGTGGAGGAAAGCCTGCGCCGTGTTCATGGCGTGCGCTGCGACGCCGATTGGGGCGCACGCGCAGACGTTCACAAACCTCGTTAATTTCGGCGGAAATAACGGATACGGCCCCTATTCTATGTCTCTCGTTCAAGGCGTCGACGGCAATTATTACGGGACAACCGCGTTTGGGGGAGCCTACGACAACGGCACGGTCTTTCGAATCACGCAAGAAGGAGTGGTGACGGTGCTGTACAGTTTTTGCCGAGAAGGCGGTTGCACCGATGGAAATGATGTTGTCGCTGGGCTGGTGCTCGCCACCGATGGCAAGTTCTACGGCACGACCTACAGCGGGGGAACGTTGGGTGGTGGCGTTACCTTCAAAGTCACTTCCAGTGGCGGCTTCGCCGATCTTTACAACTTCTGCCGGGGACACAGTTGCACAGATATGCCCGAGAATCCGGAAGCCCCTTTGATTCAGGGCCCGGATGGAAATCTCTACGGTACTTCCATCAGTGGTGGCCATTTTGCATGTGGCTCTAGCACCGGATGTGGCACGCTATTCGGGATAACGCCGCAAGGCAAGCTGACCGGCGTTTATCCATTCTGCGCCAAATCGGGGTGTGCGGACGGCGACGTTCCTCTCGCCGGCGTGGTGCAGGGCACGGACGGGGCTTTCTATGGGACGACCAGTGGCGCGGCGAGCGGTTACGGCACCATCTTCAGGATCACGCCTGGAGGCAGCTTGACCACGCTATACAGCTTCTGCTCCCAGCCCAATTGTAGCGACGGTGCAGATCCTTTCGCCTCGTTAATTCAAGGTCTAGACGGGAACTTCTACGGGACGACATCGCAGGGAGGAAACGCCGATCCCATGTGCGGAGTGGGCGGTTGCGGAACCGCGTTCAAGGTCACGCCGACAGGCATTCTCACCACGCTTTATGCGTTTTGTTCTCAGTACGCCTGTGCCGACGGCTACTCTCCTCAAGCGGGGTTGATACAGGGCACGGACGGAAATTTCTACGGTACAACGTTCCTTGGGGGAAGTGATCTGATCGATTGCACCGCGCAAGGAAGCGGCTGCGGCACGGTTTTTCAACTCGCTCCAGAAGGAGCACTTTCCACTTTGCACAGCTTTTCGGATACCGACGGCGCCTACATTCATGGCGGCCTACTTCAAGCGACGAACGGAATCATCTATGGAACAACCTCCTTGGGCGGTGACCTCGGTTGTCAATACCAAAGCCTCGGCTGTGGTACGACCTTCAGCATCAACATGGGCCTAGATCCGTTTGTGAGCTTCGTACGCAATCCGGCCATGCTTGGCCAATCTTTCGGAATCCTGGGCCAAAGTTTCGAGGGAACGACCGGCGTCGCATTGAACGGAACTACGGCGGCATTTACGGTGAACTCCGACACGTTTATCGAAGCCACCGTTCCGGCAGGGGCGACCACTGGCTACGTCACCGTCGCCACCCCCAGCGGCACACTGACCAGCAATGTTCCGTTCCGCGTGATTCCGTGAGCAGTTGGGTGTGAGATCAGTGCCGTTGCATCCATGATTCCGGCTGCACAATCGGTTGCACACGAATACCCGATTCAGATAGCACAGAGCAGTCCTCGCACCCACCGCCCCTGGTACCCAATCGGCGATTACCGAAGTTTCCCCGCACAGTCGTAAATCGTTGTCCCTGCTCGGATTAGGTGCTAATTCTAAGTGTTCCCCGGCGTGTGCGCGGTCGCGGCCGGGCCAATCATCATGGGAAGCGAACTGGCTGGCCAACCACAGTCGTGGAGAGACCTAACCCCGAACGCCAAAGCCTTCATCGGCATGGTAGTGGTGCTGGGCACGGCGGTTTTGCTTTACGGCGCCATCCACCAAAGCAGCAAGAACATTGCCGAGTTCATCTGCTATTTGGGGATCGCGATCCTGGCTTCGCGGCTTAAGGTCAATCTGCCCGGAATCACCGGGACGATGTCGGTCAATTTTCTGTTTATTCTGCTCGGCATCCTGCAGCTCAGTGTTTCGGAAACGTTGATTCTGGGGTGCGCCTCCATCCTGGTGCAGTGCCTTTACCCCGATCGGCCCAGCGCGATTCAGGTCACCTTCAATATCTGCGCCAGCGCGGTTTCCACGGCCCTGGCCTATGGCGCGTACGACATCTCGCTATCCCGCGGCGTGGTGACCAGCCGGGCGCTGGCGCTCGGCTTAGCTGCCTCGATCTACTTCGTTGCCAATACCGGCGCGATTGCCGCAGTGGTCTCGTTCACTGAGGGAAAATCGCTGCGGAAGATCCTGGTGGAATGCTATTTCTGGTCCTTCCCTTATTATCTGGTGGGGGCAGGAGTCGCGGGAGCCATTGGCTGGTTCGACGATGCCTTCAACTGGGAAACTTCGCTGCTCGTTCTGCCGGTCATCTACATCATCTACCGCTCTTACGGCCTGTATTTGGGCAAATTGGACGATGAAAAACGCCACGTCGAAGAGATGGCCAATCTTCACTTGCGGACGATCGAGGCGCTGGCACTGGCGATCGAAGCCAAGGACCACACGACTCACGACCATTTACAGCGGGTGAGGATTTACGCCATCGAAGTGGCAAAAGAATTGGGCGTCACCGGGGGCGACATGGAGGCGTTGCACGCCGCCGCTCTGCTGCATGACATTGGCAAGCTCGCCATCCCCGAACACATCATTTCGAAGCCGGGACGGCTTACTCCCGAAGAATTCGAGAAGATGAAGATCCATCCCGTGGTGGGAGCAGAGATCCTACAGCGGGTGCGCTTCCCGTACCCGGTTGTACCCATCGTACGGGCCCATCACGAGAAATGGGACGGATCGGGATACCCATTCGGCTTGCGCGGGGCAGAGATTCCGATTGGCGCTCGCATCCTTTCCGCAGTCGACTATCTCGACGCTTTGGCATCGGACCGCCAGTACCGCCGCGCTCTGCCACTGGAAGACGCCATGTCGCGGCTGGCTGCGGAGTCAGGAAAGTCTTTTGACCCTCAGGTAGTCGAGGTTCTTCAAAAGCGCTACCGGCAGTTGGAAAAGCGCGTCCACGCCCAATTTGCCAAGGAACGGGAAGAGGACACGCCGCTTTCGACGGACATGAAGATCCAAAGGGGCCTGGCCCCGGCCGCCGGCTTTGAAAAAGCCACGGCAAAAGATGCTCCGGGCCGTGAAACCACGTTCCTTTCTTCGATTGCGGCCGCACGCCAGGAAGCCCAGGCTTTGTTTGAGCTGAGTCAGGACTTGGGAGCTTCACTCAGCCTGAAGGAAACTCTCTCGGTGTTTGCGGTGAAGCTGAGATTGCTGGTGCCCTACGATGCGATCGCCATCTATCTGCAGCGGGGTAACGAACTGATCCCCGAATATGTAAATGGCGACAACTTCCGCCTCTTCTCATCGTTGCGAATTCCCGTGGGACAAGGTCTTTCCGGATGGGTGGCCCAGAACAAGAAGCCAATCGTCAATGGCAATCCCTCAGTTGAGCCCGGCTATCTGAACGACCCCAGCAAGTTCAGCACCCTGCGTTCCGCCCTGGCAGTTCCGCTGGAGGGTGTGTCCGGGGTCATCGGGGTTCTCGCGCTCTACCGTGGAGAACGCGATGCTTTCACCTCAGACCATTTGCGCATCCTGCTGGCGATCAGTTCGAAGATGGCGCTGGCGATGGAAAACGCGGTGAAATATCAACAGGCGGAGAGTTCCGCCACCACCGACTATCTCACGGGGCTTCCCAATGCGCGGTCCCTCTTCTTGCAACTCGACCGCGAACTGGCCCGTTGCAAACGCGACTCTACATCGCTGGTGGTAATGGTCGGGGACATGGATGGCTTCAAGCAGATCAACGACCGGTTCGGACACCTGGAGGGAAACCGCGTGCTGCGTCTGTTTGCCCAGGCGCTCAAAGAGAGCTGCCGTGAGTACGATTACGTGGCGCGCATGGGCGGAGACGAATTTGTGGTGGTTGCACCCGGCTTGCCCACCGATTCCGCCACCAAGAAAGCGGATCAACTGCGCGCACTGGCGAAACAGGCGGGCGTCGAAGTTTGTGCCGAAGACATCCTGTCGCTCAGTGTCGGACAGGCGGTTTTTCCTGACGACGGCAAGGACGCCGAAGAACTGCTGGCCGAGGCTGACCGCCGCATGTACATGGAAAAACAGCGGCAACCTTCTCGCAAAAACCGCCGCCTTCATGCCCGGTTGAAATGCCGCGTTACCATTGAGGTCTATCCTGGCACTGCTGACGCTCCCCTCTTCGCCAATTTGACTGATATCAGCCTGGGCGGCTGCTTCGTCGAGACCAGCGCCATTGTTCCGCCGGGAACACAACTCAAGCTGGTCTTTTCCATTGATGACGGCCAGCTCCAAGCTGTAGGCTCGGTCACCCGACTTGATCCGGGATCAGGAGTCGCGGTGCAGTTTAAGGAATTGAATCGCGAGGACAAGGACAAGATGCATCGCATTCTGGAGTTCGTACAGAACAGTTCGATGCTCTACGACAACCGCTATCTCAAGATGTTGGATGCCGAGCGAGTTCCCAAGGTGTAGATGCTGCCAGCAGATTTTAAGCTTGTAATTTTCCGGAATGGGCGTTATTTGCGGCCGGGATGGGCCTCGCCCTTAGGCGAGAAGAATGAATAAGGCCACTCGCCCTTTTTTTGTGGAGCAGGAATTGTGGTGCTTGACGATGCCGGTGCGCTCGACCAGTCCGCCGGGGCGGGCTGGATCGACCAGACATTACCTCGCTGTTCCAATTCCATTCCCACCAGCCAATTCTTGCCTCCACCACCTAGCGCGACGCAGCTTGTAACCCGGGCCTGGGCGCAAAGCCCGCCCGGCAATTCTTCAATGGAAACTCGAAGACCTACCTCTACGGGCCGAGTGAGACGTATACCGCAGCCTTCGCAGTTCACGACCACCGTCTGGCAGTGTTCACTGAAACCGGCCCTGGGATCCTGACTCACAACCCGGACCGAAACCTCTGCGCGAACGCGCGTGGTTCGCCGGACGGATTCGTACGTGGTTGCTCCCGAGTCCATATTCCCTTCAATTTTACGGCTTGGGTGGTTTCTTGCAGCCGTCCTCCCGGCGTAGAAGGATGACGGAAGTAACCGCAGGTGGGCTCGAACGTGGGGTCCTTCAGAGGTTAAGCATCATCGGCTCGCCAGCCCGCCCGCAGTCTCACCACCATCGACGGTGTACACATGGCCGGTCATGTAGGCAGCATCGTCCGACGCCAGGAACGCGAACAACGCCGCAATCTCTTCCGGCTTGGCGTGCCGCCGCAAAGGAATCTTGCCATTTACCTCGTCGAGCATGGCATCGCTATACTCCGCGCGCTGCATCGGCGTTAGCACATATCCCGGCGCCACAGCGCACACCCGCACCTTGGGAGCCAGCTCCAGTGCCATGGATCGCGTCAGCTCAATCACTCCAGCCTTGGTCGCATTGTAATCGGCGTAGTACGGATACCCCATGACTCCGTTAGTTGACGCAGTCTGCAATATCACGCCACTGCCGCGCTCCCACATATGTTTCGCAGCCGTCTGCGCCACATAGAACACTCCCGTCAGATTCACGGCGATTACTCTGTCCCACTCTTGAGGGGTGATATCCAGGAACTTGTGGCGAATGCTGATGCCCGCATTGTTGATCAGCACATCCACGCCGCCCATGATTCGCACGGCCTCAGAGAATGCAGACTTCACTTGCGTGAGATCGGACACGTCGGCGGCCAGGGTGCCCGCTACTTGCGGGAGTTGATTCTGAATCTGCGCGCGCGCATCGGCGTCCCGGTCAAGCACGCAAACCACCGAACCTTCTTCCAGAAAACGGCTGGCCGTGGCCGCGCCAATGCCGCTGGCGCCACCCGTGATCAACACACGCTTGCCCTTGAGTCCATTCATTTGAGCCTTAAACGGAGAACCGGAACTGGCTACAGAGAACTGCTGTTCATCACACCGGTTTGCCACGGAAGAAATAGATCAATTCGATCACCAAAATGACGACTACGGTCAATTCCAGAAAAAACGCCCGGCTCTGATTGAACTGGTCGACCATGAAGCGATAAAGCTCTTCCGCAGTTCGTACCTTTTGTGTGACCAGGTCTTTGTAGTCGGGCACTCCAACTTTCAATGCCGCCAGTTTGTACAGGCGCGCTGAGAACATATCGCTCAGGAATTTGATGGCATTGTCGGCGTGCTCGGTCAGTTCATTGACGTCGAGCAGCACGGTGTGCAGCTTGGTAGCGGCGCGCGCCATCCGCCAGCGCGCAAATATTCCAGTTCCTTCATCCAGCGAGGCATAAACCCTTGCCAACTCCCGTGTCAGTAACTCATCGTAATGGCGAAATTCCAGCAACTGCGAGTTGGCATACTCCAGCAGTTGGATGGCTGTCTCCGCCCCGGCTTCGGTGTCGTAGAGAAATGCCGCGTTCCAACCAATCACTGCCAGGTCATTGGGATAATACGAAATCCGCGATTGCAGTATTTCGTTGCGCTCGCCATCAGAAAGCTGCGCCGTCTCGCCGCGCACGATTTGCGCAATATGCGCCCCCTGCGCCTTGCAAAGCTCTTCAGCCGATGGCGATCCCGCGATCTCACGGACGTGAAACATAAAGTAATCTTCGCTCAGCCATTCCTTGTAGGGTTTCACCAGCGCCGGCGCGGCGCGCTCCAGCTTCTGACGGGCAATGCGGGAGGCGTGCGCCGAAAAATCCACATCCCAGACCCAACGGCTGCCCAAACGAACCAGCGTGTCCCAATCACCGGAAAAAGGCAGTTCCAGCACCACGCTCACCACCCCGTAGTCGTAGTACTTGATCTGGCCTTCCAGCCTCTCACCGCTGTCGAGCACCAGAGGCTCAATGGGCTCCACGACCGGAGGTCGCTCGTACCGCACATAACCCGGCGCCTGGTGCTTGAGGCTGGGATGCTGGAGTGTCCGGGCGCCGAATATCTGTTGAAGCTGATCCAGGCGAATTTCTTCGCAGACGTCAAACTGGATCAGCACCAGCACCGAGCCGTGCAAGGCGGAATCAAGCACTATTGCCTGGGTGGACAGGGAACTGGGCACGTCCCTAGCCTGGCGGTCGGTAACGGCAACAGCGGGTTCGTTATCCCGGATCATGGTGGTCTTGCGCGCTCCCAGGTTAGGCGGCCCGGTACCCTCTATTCTCCCAGAATCCAGGCACTCTTGGCGACAGCTCAATTAGTGGTTTCGTATCAGCAGGTTAGCTGGATTTACCCAATGCCATGTTAATCACCTCCGCCAAATGCAGGGCGTTCCGGCCGGTGCTTTGGGCGATCTGTTCGCGACAACTAAAGCCATCGGCGATTATGAGCGAGTCGGTAGCCGCCTGCCGCACTGCGGGTAGCAGTTCCAGTTCGCCGACGGCCATCGAGATCGCATACTTGTCTTTTTCGAAACCGAAGGCTCCGGCCATGCCGCAGCAACCCGGCGCAGGGGCGTAGAAGTCGATTCCCATTTCCCGCAACACCGTCTCTTCGTCGGTCATCTTCATGATCGACTTGTGGTGGCAGTGCCCGTGGACGAGCGCTCGCCGTTGCAGCTTCGGGAGCCGAAAATGCTTCGCCTTTTGCTGGAGGAATTCACTCAGCAGAAATGTCTGGCGCGACAGCGCTTGTGCGCGCGCATCGCGGGGAAACAAGTTGATCAGTTCATCCCGGAACACCGCCGCACAACTCGGCTCCAGAACTACCAGTGAAGTTCCCTTCTCGATTTCCTGCGAGAGCGCATCCAGAATGTCTAAGAGCAAGCGCTTTGCGCGCTCCAGCATGCCCCAATCGTAAAGCGGGCGCCCGCAACACAGTCCCGCCTGGGGCAGGACCACGTGAAAGCCTGCCGCTTCCAGGACTTCGACCGCAGCCCTGGAGGTATCGGGCAAAAAATAGTTATTGAAAGTATCCGGCCAGAGCAGTACCGGGGCTCCGTCGAGATTGCGCCGTTGCCGGCGGCGAAACCATGTGCGAAAGGTTTCCCGGGCAAACGCGGGAATGCTCCGCTGCCGAGGCATCCCCGCGGCCAACTTCGCAACGTCCCGCAACAACGGCGTCTGCGTCGCCAGGTTTGCTAAAGTTGGTGCGAGCGAAGCTAGCCGCGCCCATGTTGCAATATTTCCGAAGGCAAGCGCGCTGCGCGGACGCCGCCGTCCTTCGTAATAGTGCGAAAGAAACTCTGCCTTATACGTCGCCACGTCCACGCCCACTGGACACTCGCTCTTGCAGCCTTTGCAGGCGAGACACAAATCCAGCGACTCTTTCACATGCTCGTCGCGCCAGCCGTCGTGGATCACCTCGCCCTTGGTCATCTCCCACAATAAGTGGGCGCGGCCGCGAGTGGAGTGTTGTTCCTCTCGCGTAACTCGAAAACTCGGGCACATGACTCCGCCCTCATAGTGGCGGCATTTCCCCACTCCTACGCAGCGCAAGGTCGAGCTGGCCAGACTGCCATGGTCCTCAGGAAATTTGAAATGCGTCTCTGGCTCCCAGGGACGGTATTCCGCGCCCAAACGCAGGTGCTCGTCCAATTTGTATGGTTCAACCAACTTCCCCGGATTCATCTTCCACTCGGGATCCCACAGCGCCTTGAACTGACGAAACGCCTGCATCAGTTCGGGCCCAAACATTCGCGGCCACAATTCCGCGCGCGAATGCCCATCACCGTGCTCGCCGGAGAGCGATCCGCCATAGCCGACCACCAGGTCCGCAGCTTCCTCCACGAACTTGCGATAGTTGGCTATGCCTTTCACCGACTGCAAATCGAAGTTAATGCGCATGTGCACGCAGGCATGCCCGAAGTGTCCGTACATAGCGCTGTGGTAGCCATAGCCGGCCATTAGCTTGGTGAGGTCACGCAGATAGCTCCCGAGCTTCTCCGGCGTCACCGCCGCATCTTCCCAGCCTTCCCACTCCAGCGGTTCGCCGGGAACGTGAGAGGTCGCACCCAGAGCTGATTCCCGCACTTCCCAAACCCGCTTGATCTGCTGTTTGTCGGTGAACAAATGCATCTGCGGAGGCGTCGTGCTTCGCGCTAATGCCTGCATCAATTCCTGTGCCTGAGACTCTGCTTCTGATTCGGTCGCGCCCCCGAACTCAGCCAGCAACCACCCTCCACCTTGGGGAAGTAATGCAAGCCCCTCGGAGTTGATCCCTTTACGCCGCGTGTATTCGACCAGAAGATGGTCAATTCCTTCGAGTCCGATGGGCCCGTAGGCCATGATTTCCGGTACGCGGTCGGCGCATTGAAAAATGTCCGCATAGGCGAGAACCAGCAGCACTCGTTCAGGCGGGCTTTCGACCAGTCGGCAGGATGCTTCGAGCACGGTGACACAAGTCCCTTCCGACCCCACCAGGGCCCGGGCCACATCGAAACCATTTTCGGGAAGAAGAAAATTCAGGTTGTAGCCCGAGACTCGCCGGGGAATGTTGGGATAGCGCTGACGGACAACATCTGAGTACCGATCTCGCAGCTTTCTCAGTCCGTCATAGATTTCGCCGCGACGGCCGCCTTCGCGAATGATTCGTTCCAGCTCTTGCTCTGAGGTCTGGCCCACCTTCATCCGCAAGCCGTCATACGTCAGGACGTCCAGTTCTTCGATGTTGTCGTCGGTCTTGCCTGCCATCACCGAATGCACGCCGCAGGAGTTGTTGCCGATCATTCCGCCGAGAGTGCAGCGATCATGAGTCGCAGGATCGGGCCCGAAAGTCAGATGATGTTTCTCAGCCGCGTTGCGCAAATGGTCGAGGATCACACCGGGTTGAACTCGGGCGATGCGGCGCGCCGGATCGACTTCCACAATCTTCGCCATGTACTTCGAAAAGTCGAGCACCACGGCGACGTTGCAGCACTGCCCTGCAAGCGAAGTGCCTCCGCCACGGCACAAGATGGGCGCACCAAACTCCCGGGTCAGCGCGATCGCGGCAACGACGTCTTCCACGTCGCGAGGCAGAATTACTCCGATCGGGACTTGCCGGTAGTTTGATCCGTCGGTAGCGTAGAGGGCGCGGCTGCCATCATCGAAGCGTACTTCGCCCCGCAGTTCGCGCTTGAGGGCCGCAGCCAGGGCGATGGCATCGACTTGCGCAGACTTCGACGCACGAGCGAGTTCAGCAAAGTCCGGCATGGAGCGAATTCAGAGTAGAAGATTTAAGCGGTCTCGTAAATGGCTTGGCGGGATGCAGCGCAATGATTGGATCAATCAGCCGTTTCTAGAATGCACCAACGCGTAGGCATACAGGGCGAAAAGTCCGACGCCCAGCGTGCAAATGACGAGAGTGGGGGCCCAGAATAGAAGGACTCTCAGCGCTTTACTGGCGAGCCGACCGGCTGCGAAAAGCAATGTATAAGACGAGATCGCCAGAACCCAGAATAGAGGTGACAGAAGAGCCGCCCCAAGCCCCCCGGCGACCGCACCCAAGCCCGTGGCCTTTTGCTCGCTGATGCCCTTCAAGAATCCACCCGCTACGAGCAAGGCGACAAGCATCGCAGCCACCGCGCTTAGCGCTCCCTTCAGGTAGGTCACAACTACCCTCCTACTACGCAACCCTCACCCATGCCTCGCATACCTTGTCCCGTAATCCGCCAGGCTCAAAAGCAGCAGAATCAACAACCAGAAGACCGACGCCACAATCACCAGCTTGGTCAACTTTTCGCTAGCGTACTTCACGTGCATGAAGAACAACACCACCAGCAGGGCTTTGCAAGTCGCGATCACCAG
>Ga0209169_10000172_pt1 | contig 38266 bp, 29 predicted proteins | sample HubBroMetageWRM4_FD_188346 | JGI IMG/M metagenome (GOLD analysis project Ga0209169, IMG submission 188346) | Warmed soil microbial communities from the Hubbard Brook experimental Forest, New Hampshire - Hubbard Brook CCASE Soil Metagenome WRM 4... | ecosystem: Environmental > Terrestrial > Soil...
GATCTTTCTACGTTGGATCGGTGCGTTCTGCGGCGGGGGTTGGCTCGGCTTGCAAGCTGAAGGCAATCGCCGCGTTGTCGGAAGGCCGCCGGCTCCGGCTGATCCGAGCGAGATCCGGCGAATCGAGCGCTGGCTGGCGACGGCACGAGTGTTTCTGGCTGCTTCAGCTCTGGCGGCGGTCTACATGGACCCGACACAGCTGGGGAATTCTCCGGCAGCTTATGGGCTGCTGGGGTTCTACATGGGGAACAGCATTCTTGTGCTGATGCTGGTGCGAAGGCGGAAAGCGTCCACGTCCAGGTTTCGGGTTCTGGTGCATGCGGGAGACATCATATGGCCGGCCTTCATTTCAGTATTTGCGGAAGGTCCGCGAAGCCCGTTTTTTCTGTTCTTCTTTTTTGTTCTGGCGGCTTCGGCCTACCGGTGGGGGTTGTGGGAGACACTGAGCACGGCGGCGGCGGAAGTGGTGTTGCTGTGGGTGGAAAGCTTTCTGCTGCTGCACGTGTGGGTAACGCGTGCGGGAATCGTGCCGTGGCATTTCCTGGCGGGTTTGCAGATCAACGAAACTGAGTTTGAGCCGAAGCGCCTGTTCATGCTGTCGATCTATTTGCTGGTGATGGGGTTGCTGCTCGGGTATCTGGCAGAGCAGCAAAGGCACCTGCGGGCGGAGAAGGCGGTTGTAACCAGCATGCTGGCGAAGGTGCGGGTGGAAGCCGGTTTGACGGGAACGCTGCAACAGATCGGCCGGGAAATCGTGGGCATGTACGCAGCGGCGCGAGTGCTGGTGGCTTCGCAGGAAATTCACAGCCGCAGAACTTTTCTGGGCGAGCTGCGCAATGGAGCCGACGCCCCTTTGGATTTCGTCTGGCTCGATTCCCGGCCGCGGGATGCGAAAACTTATCTGGAGGATTTTCCGGGAGAAGCGTTTTATGCAACCAGCGAGGGGGAGCGCTGGTCGATGATCGCACTGGACCGCGAGGGCAATCCACTGCCTTCTCCTTCCACCGAGCCGCTGGTTCGACTGAAAGAGCGGCAACCCTTCCGGTCTCTGATCGCGATTTCCTTCATCTTCGGAGGCGAATGGCGAGGACGCGTGCTGGTGTTTGACCCGGTATGGCGGGGAGAGACGCAAGAGGAGCTGCGCTTTCTGATGGATTTGTTCCGCCAGGTGGGGCCGGCGGTTTACAACGTCTACCTGCTGCATCGCTTGAGGCGGCGGGCGGGGGCGGCGGAGCGCGCGCGATTCGCTCGAGAGCTGCATGATGGTGCGGTGCAGTCGCTGATTGCGGTTGAGATGCAGGTGGATGTTCTGCGGCGTCAGGCGGAGATTTCGCCGGATGTGGTGGGTGGGGAACTGGGCCGGATCCAGGGCTTGTTGCGCGAGGAAGTTCTGAAGCTGCGGGAACTCATGCAGCAGATGAAGTCGATCGATGTGGATTCCCGAAGATTTCTTAACCTGGTGAATGATGCGGTGGAACGGTTTGAGCGGGAGACTGGGATTTCCGCGCGGTTCGTGACCGATATTACGAAACTGGAGATGCCGGACAAGGTCTGCAGGGAGCTGTTGCGAATTGTGCAGGAGGGACTGGTGAACGTGCGCAAGCATAGCCAGGCACGGCACGCGCTGGTGCGGCTGAGCTCGAATGCGGAGCAATGGAGCTTGACGCTGGAGGACGACGGCAAGGGCTTCCCATTTTCAGGACGCCTGACGCAGGACGAACTTGAGCAAATCGGTAAAGGGCCGATGATAATCAAAGAACGAGTACGTTTGATTGCGGGAGCACTCACTGTAGAATCAAATCCCGGTCTGGGGACCCGCCTGGAGATCAGAGTTCCGAGAGGTGGAGAAGCGTCCTATGAACTTTAAGAAGTCACAGCCTGTTCGTATCGTGATCGCCGACGACCATCCGATTTTCCGGGATGGTCTGCGCCGGCTGCTGGAAGCGGAGCCGGATTTGAAGGTGATGGGTGAGGCGTCGGACGGCGCAGAGGCGGTAAGACTGGCGCGGCAGATGAAGCCGGACATTCTTCTGCTGGACCTCGCGATGCCGAGACATCCGGGACTGGAAGCCTTGCGGGATTTGAGCGCGGGGACGAGTTCGACTCCGGTGCGAGTGATCCTGCTGACGGCGGCGGCGGAAAAGAGCCAGATTGTGGAGGCTCTGCAGTTGGGGGCGCGAGGCGTGGTATTAAAAGATTCGGCCACGCAACTGCTGCTGAAGGCGATCCACACAGTAATGTCTGGCGAGTACTGGGTGGGACGGGAGAGTGTTTCAAACCTGGTGCAATACCTGCGCACGCTGGTGCAGTCTTCCAGCGACGAAGCGAGGCAGAAGAAATTTGGCCTGACCCCGCGGGAATTGGAGATTGTTGCGGCAGTGGTGGCGGGATACTCGAATAAAGAGATTGCGGAATACTTCAAAATCAGCGAAGACACGGTGAAACACCATCTGAGCAATATCTTCGACAAGCTGGGGGTGTCCACGCGGCTGGAGTTGGCGCTGTTCGCGGTAAACCAGTCGCTGCCGCTGAAAAGCATTGGCTGACAATGACTTAGCGGCCTGAGCCGAGGTGCCGAGAATGGCACTTGTGGGCTATTGGCGGGCGCGACCCCGGTATTTATCATGTATTCACAATCAGCCCCTCGGGACGAAAACTGATCCGGCACAGATTTGGAGAGGTCTTTTGTCCCTATTTGGATTAAGAGGGGTGGGGTTGTGACAGATTCCTAAGGAGACGGAGCCCGTGGCCAAGATTCTGCAAGTGCTTTGGAGCGATGAGAGTGGTCAGGATATCGCCGAGTATGCGGTAATGCTGGCGGTGATCCTTGTAATCGTGGTCGGCACGGTCCGGCTCATCGGTTCGAACGCCAACAATGTATTCTCGAGTGTTGGCAGCGCGATTCAATAATCGCGGGCGACTGTTAATATCCAGATTTTGCGGGGCGCGCCGAAGGGCGCGCCCTTCGTTTTTTGGGGCGGGTTTCGGGATGGTGCGGGTTGGCTTACGCGTTGGGCCGGTGGAGAGGGAGGTCCTTCGCTTCGCTCAGGATGACAATCTCCTCAGGATGACAATCACGCCCTTACTTTGGAGAAGGTGTGGTCAGCGCGACCTTTTCGCTGCCTGCAGCTGAGAGCCTGGTTAGGTAAGGGAAGAATGGAGTGATCTCGAACGGGATATTTTCCCGCGCAGAGGTCAGAGCCACGGGCTTGGCCTTGGCCAGTTCCACCTGATCGGACCAGGGATCAAGCTTGATGCGTCCCCCGAGAGGAAGCGCGGCAATCTGATCGACACGCTTCGGATCCAACTGGGGTGCGTTGGCCAGGAGTACGGACATGCGGAGATCTTTGCCGCCTTTGCCCTCGGCGAAGCTGTTCCCCAGATGCGGGCGAATCAAGTTGGGAAGTTCGGGAGCGTGTTCCTGCAAGGATTTGAGGAACAGCCCGGCGCTTCCAAGCTTGTCTTTGTAGGGGGAGTTCTTCAGGAGTTCGAGAGCCTTGGTATCCGCAGCTTCTTCGTCACCGGGCCGGCGTTTGAAGTCGAGGCGCTGAAAAGAGTCCTGATCGGGGAAGAACATGCGATCGTTGAATGCGAGCTTAGTGTCGAGCTTGTGGCCGAGCACGATGTGAGCGAGTTCGTGAGACAAGACCATGGCGAGCGAAGCTTCGTCGGGCAGAACATCGAGCAAGCCGCGACTGATCACGATGGTGTGCCCGATGGTGAATGATTCCAAAGGCGAGGTGAGCAGGACGCGGCAGCGGACATCTCCCTGGAGATCGATGTTATTCGTCACCAACAGATTATTGACTACGGTTAGAAGGACCTTGTCGACTTCACTGGGAGGCGCGAGGAGACCGATCCTCTGAAGGCGCTCGACCGCGTTATCTTCAGCTTGACGTTCCCACATGCGCTCGGCGACCACGGGAGAGGCGTCGGCGGCAGCGTCGCTCTGATCCTTTACTGAGTCCTGAGGCGAGTCAACCAGAATCTGGGTGAACTCTGAATTCTTGTTCAGGCCCTTCAAGTCGTATCCCCAGAGGCGGGTCTGCCCGCGGAAGTGCATCGTTTTGGTGATGCCGGCCTTGAGATCGGATTCCTCGCTGTAGACATAAGCAGGCAGCCAAGTGCCGGGACGAAGATTCAAACGCCAGCTGTCGAAGTGAAGGTAAGCGGTGTTCTTGGAGTGGGGCGAATAGGTGCCGTTGAAGCGCACCACGTTGTAATCCTGATCTTCGACCCAGATTCTGCCCATGAAGCGGGCCATGCCGGAGTCTTCCCTGGGTTCGACATCGATCACCAGGCAGCGTACTTCTCCGAGAAACTCACGGCGTACGAAAGTGAACTTGTAGTACCTCTTTTGGAAATCAGTATCGAGGATCACCATCTGGGCGAAGCCCAGCGGGAGGAAATGCATGGAGTAGAGACCGGTGAGCCGTTTGACCATGCGCTGGCCGAACCCAGGCTGGCCCACGAATGAGGTATCTTCGGGGCCGTCACTCATGTCAAGGCGCCCGAGGAAATACTGATCTTTGAAGGGAACGGCAGTGCCATCTTTGTCGGTTCTGAGATCCTGGAGATAAGTCTCGACCATGGGATGCAGGTGGCGCATCTGCGCGAGAAAGAGATGCTCTCGCTGGACGACGCGATCCAAGACCTCATTGAACGAAGCTGGGGGCGGAGCAGACATCACTCCTGCTCCGGCGCTTTGTCCCGCCGCCGGGGCCGCCTCCGTGGTTGCGGCCGGCGGTGCGGAAGACATTGAGTCTTGCGACCCATTTTGCGAAGCGTCTTGCGAGATCGCGGGCCAAGACCAGGCCAACAACAGAAACAACGAAAGCGAACCTACCTTGAAAATACGCATAAACAACCCTTCTAGGAGCGAGTTACGCCATTTGAAAAATAATATGAACAACGACCGTGGAATCGGTCGGCTGGCCATCCTTCACGGCCGGCTTGAAGTGAATCTGCTCGGCGGCCTTGACGGCGTTATCGTCGAGGCCGTGACCCAATCCGCGGACCACGCGCACGACCCGGAGTTTACCGGAGGCCTCGAGAACCACTTCCAGGAGGACCTCGCCTTCAATTTTCAGACTCCGTGCTTCTTGAGTATAGACGGGAGTAGGCTTGGAAAGGATTTCCGCGGGCAGTATTTTGGCGGTTTCCGCGGGCTGGGAGTGCACAGTGGGCGGCGCGGGCACATCGGCGCTGGCGAAGCCAGTGGACTGAACCGTCCCGGTGGGGCGGGGGCGATTGTCTGGAGTGGCGGTTCCGTTGCCAAATCCTGAACTTACGACCACGCCGGGCACGCCTTTGGCGCCGGCGGTTCCGTTGCCACTACCGGCTCCGGAGGGAAGATCAAAGGATCCGAGCGCCGCGATGTTGACGGCCTTGCCTTGATCCGCTTTGGCGGGAATTGCGTTGGGATCGCCAAAGCCTCCGGTCTGCACCTGAGAGGGAGCGCGCGCGATGGTGGGAGCAGCAGAACTGCCGGTGGAAAACACATTGGTTTTCACCGCCTGCTTGGGAATCACGGGCGCAGGAGCAGGAGCAATCGTGTCCAATCTCCTGGTGGGGATGTTGACTGTAGGAGCGGGAGCCTCTTCAACTTTGACGGGAGTTTTCGGCTGGGGTGCGGGCAGTCGTAGGGCGTCGGCCGGCGGATCCAATCTGGCGACGATCGGGGGCTGCGGTAGTTGGCGCACTGGCTGCGGCTGATGATTGACCGGAACCGGGGTGCTCACCAGTTCAACCGAACGGAATGTGTGCTCCGGAGCTGTGACGACCGAGGGATACAGCAGGCGCGCCCATATCACAAGCGCGACCGCGCCAGCCTGCAATCCGGTGCTGAAAACGAATTCGGTCCAAGGGGCCCTCGCCTTCGGTAGCTGGGAGAAGAGAGTCACTTGGGAAACAGAAGAACTCATAGCAGCTTTTGGCCGTCCGTCCTTCAAACCCTTGTTGGGGTCTGAAAGTTTCTCACCCCGGAGCGGCGTTACGCCGCTGGGACTGCAGGGGGGCGAGGCATTCATAGTTTACTACCTCAGGGCTTGCTGCCCAGAATGAAAAGTGCACGGCAAAGGCCATTCACCGCTAAGTTGGGAAGTCTATCCTGTTGATCCTTCAATTACTTATGCCGACCGCTAGAGCTGATGGGGCGGCCAGGGCAAGAAAGAGCAAAAAATTTCACTTGAAGCGAGTCTTTTACTTCCGGGGGTCGGTTTCCGGGTGCAGGCTTACGGGTACGCCACACTGTGGTGCCTCAGGGTTCGACTGTAGGCCTTTCAGCAGTGCACAACCTTGGGACTATCGATCCCTTTGGTGGCGTTGCGGGTGTCGACGACTAGCTGGGCTTCGCCAACGATCTTTTTGTAATCATAGGCGGAGTGATCGGTGACGATCACAATGCAATCGTACTGGCCGAGTTTTTCGAGCTCCGTCCGCTTCATCTGCAGGTCATACTTGCGCCCCTTCCCGATGAAGGGAAAGAAAGGATCGTGATAGCTGACCTGGGCGCCCTCCTTTTGCAAAAGCTCGATGATGGTGAGGCTTGGAGACTCGCGCAGATCATCGATATCTCTCTTATAAGCCACGCCCAGGATGAGGACGCGCGCTCCGTTTACCGATTTCTTGTGCTGGTTCAGCGCGCCGCCGATGGAGGCGAGCACGTGATAGGGCATGTTGGTGTTGATCTCCCCTGCCAGCTCAATGAAGCGGGTGCGGAAGTCATATTGCTTGGCCTTCCACGAGAGGTAGAAAGGATCGACCGGAATGCAATGACCACCGAGACCCGGTCCGGGATAGAAAGGGTGAAAGCCGAAAGGTTTGGTCGAAGCTGCTTCGATGACTTCCCAGATATCCAGTCCCATGCGCAGGCAGAGCAGCTTCAGTTCGTTGACCAGGGCGATGTTGACACAGCGGTAGATATTCTCCAGCAGCTTGGTCATCTCCGCTGCGGCGGGCGAGGAGACGGGGACGGTGCGATGGAAGATGGAGCCGTAGAGAGCGCCAGCCAGCTCCGAGGCTTGCGCGTTCAATCCCCCGACCACTTTGGGGATGTCGCTGCGGGCGACCGTAGTGTTGCCTGGGTCCTCGCGCTCGGGAGAGAAAGCCGCAAAGAATTCTTTTTCCGGGCCGGGAGTTTGCGAGGGAGTGTCGGGCGAAGCTCCGCGGGCGGCCTTCAGTCCCTGCTTGTTTTCTTTCTCCAGGATCGGCAGCATGACTTCTTCGGTGGTGCCGGGGTAAGTTGTACTCTCGAGAATCACCAATTGGCCAGCTTGCAGATGAGGCGCGATGGCGTGTGAGGTATCGGTGATAAAGCTGAGATCGGGTTCGTGATATTCGTTGAGAGGAGTGGGGACGCAGATGATGACGGCATCCATTTCGACGAGCCGGGCGTATTCGGACGTGGCCGAGAAGCCTTGCGCCTTGGCTTTCTGGATTTCTTCGGCGCTGATGCGGTAGATGTAGGAGTTGCCCTGGGCGAGGGTGTCGACCTTGCGCTGATCAATGTCGAAGCCGGTGACGGAAAATTTCTGTTCGCTGAACAGCAGGGCGAGCGGCAGTCCCACGTAGCCGAGGCCGATGATACCGATCCGCGCCTGGCGCTGCTGGATCTTGTTTTTAAGCTGATCGTAACCTGGGCGGTCGGTGGGTGGGTCGGCGGCCCGGTTTGCGGGAGAGTGAATCGTCATCGTTGTCGTTAGTCTTTGATTTTTATCTTTAATCGTTGTCGTTATTGTTGCGGCTGGCGGTCTCTTCCAGGCGTGAATTTCACTTCGATTCTAGCATGCAGTTGGGGCACGACATGGCGCCGGAGTGAGGCGAAGCGCAGAGGAATCAGGTTCGCTTCCGGAGTTGGGAATTTAAGAAGATTTATGACAACACCTTTATATGACAAGACGTTTGTGACGACACGTTTATGACAAAAGATCGCGCAACGCATCGTGAGTGGTTTCTTGCCCTGGCGTCATCCGGAATATTGATGATAGGTCTGGCCGCGAGAGCCGGCAGTTTTCTTGTGGTGGATGCGCCAATCCGTTCCGATGTGATTCTGGTGCTGGCGGGTGAAACGGTGCAGCGTCCCGAACGCTCGCTGCAACTTCTGGCCCAGGGATATGGGAGGCGGATTGTGCTGGATGTGCCCGCGAAGATGAAGGTCTACGAATTCACCGACATTCAGTTGGCACAGAAGTACATTCAGGATTTGCCGCAACCGGCGTCGATCACTATCTGTCCTATCGAAGGACTCTCCACCAAAGACGAGTCGAAGGACGCGAAGCAGTGCCTGATGGGCGAAAGCGGCAAGAGTGTGCTGCTTGTGACTTCAGACTTCCACACGCGGCGCGCGCTAAGCGTTTTCCAGCGGGAAGTTCCGGGATATTCCTACTCAGTAGCGGCTGCGCGGGATGGAGAGCAATTTGGCGTCAGGTGGTGGACTCATCGCCAATGGGCAAAAACCTTAGTGGATGAATGGCTGCGACTAATCTGGTGGAAGATGATTGATCAGTGGCGGTAAGAGGCTCCGGGTGCGGCAGAACGTCCATAGATATTTCCCGCTCTCCACTCTCAGGCACAAAAACATTTGACTGGCAAGAACGTTGAGGGGTAGGATGCCTATCAGTCACCAAATTAGTTAATAACGGAGTGTGGGATGGGCATGGCTGCTTTCCGCAAGTTGGCAAGTTGCGTGCTACTGATGGTTGCGCCGGGTTCGCTGATGGCCGCGGACTCGGGCTCGGCTATGCTTTACGCCGACGGCGCTGCCTGGTTGAACGGCAGTAATGTACCTAAGTCCTCGGCTATCTTTTCCGGTGACCTGGTGCAGACCCGTTCTGACTCTGCGGCCAATATCCATGCTCCCGGTTCGAGCGTCACCATCCTCGGTGACTCGCTGGTGGAATTTCAAGGATCATCGTTGAAGGTGGAACACGGAGGCGTGAGTGTTTCCACATCCAAAGAACTGGCCACCACGGTTGGCGGTGTGCGGGTGGTGCCGGCCTCTGATACGTGGACGGAATTCAACGTGACCGACGTAGATGGCACGGTGCGGATCGCCGCTAACAAGGGTGATCTAAAAATCACCGACGCCAGTGGCACGGCTACTCTGCAGCAAGGCCAGCAAACTACGCGGGATGAACAAACTGATCAGACCACCCAAACCGACCAATCCAACCAGGCTGGCAACAAGAAAAACAATAAGAAACAGGCTGCGGGAGCGGCTCCTGCGGCTGGTGGCGGGCTGCTGAACTCTCCCATAGCGGTGGGCGTGGGGGGAGCGGCGATTCTTGGGGTCACAGTCTGGGTGCTGTTGCAGAGTTCGAACCCAGTCAGTCCTGCGCAGCCTTAGACAGCGCGGCAATCACGCTTGAGTGCAGAGCGATTTCAGCCGTCCGGTGATGCCGGACGGCTTTAAGTTTATTGGGGCCTATAAGGGCGGAGTTAGAAATTTGTGGCGGGCTGCTGAAAAACCTCTGGCGAGGCGAGAGCTTCTTCGAGAGGCTTGCTTCGCACCGGGCGGCGCTTGCGGGCGGGTCGCGCAAGGGGGTCTGCGGCTGCGATGGTGCAGAGCACATAGAACAAGGCGGCGTTGGCGGGAATCTGCAGATTAAAGTCGAGTGCGCTATGGACCAGGATGCCGCTTAGTCCGAGCACACAGGCCAAAGTTGCGGCCCCACTAATGTCCTCAGTCCAGTTGCCGATCTTTTTTAGCGCCTGGGTATAGATGGTCAGCAGGAACCAGAGCATGGTTCCAAATCCGAGCAAACCCATTTCCACGAGCAGTTGCAGATAGTCGTTGTGTGCTTCATTGATGAAGAAATTGGTATAGAAGCTGCGGAACTGGGGATACACGACAGGAAACGTACCCAGGCCCCACCCCAGGATAGGCTTCTTAAGGAACATCCGAAGACCGTCACGGTCGATGTTGACGCGGGTGTCGCTGGAGATCTCGGCGTGTGACAAACCTACGTTGGCGATGCGACGGCTGAGTTCGCCGCCGCCGATCCAGAGAAGCAGCGCCACGACAATCGCCAGGAAGACGCCGATGCCGACGCTGTTCATCAGACTGCGTTTCTGCTTGACGAGGAAAATTGCCAGAATGATGATCTCCGCAACAATCGCGAGCATGCCGCCGCGGGATCCCGAAAGAAAAATGGTGCCCACCATCACGGCGGCGCCGGCGGCCGCGGCAGCGCGGGTTTTTCCGGAGGCCATCCCACTGAGCGCCAACACCAGGGGAATAGGAACCAGCATCTCCATCAGGCCGGCGTAGTGGTTGTGGTTCACGTAGGGACCGTAGACCCAACCTCCATTGCGGGGCAACCGCCACCAGTACAACTTGCCGTTCGAGGAGATGCCGTAAATCAGTGCAAAGGCGGCGAGGACGGCTCCATACCATGAAAAGATCTTCGCCAGGCTGCGCGCCTGAGAGCCGCGCAGCAGGGTTTGTCCGGCGAGAAAACAGAGCAGGGCGTAGGCGAAGTACTTTAACGCCAGCACAACCGTGTCGTGCGGATACGCGCTCCGGCCGAGGAGGAGTTGTGAAAGGACGAGCAGGGCAAACGCTCCCATGGGCAGAAACAGCGGATTCCACCTGATCTTCAACTCGCCTTCCAGAATCTGTTTGCCGATCCACAGCAGGAACAGGGCGGCGGAGCCAGCCTCCATCAGAAAGATCGACCAGGGTTCGGTCGCGCCGAAGGCGAGCGGTCCAAACAGGAGCAGACCGAAGATGCCGTATAGCAGGAGAGTGCCGGCTTGCTCCACGCGTTCGCGGCGATGGCTATCGAGATTGCTGCTGGTCACGCTCATGAGATTGAAGGGGCTACTGCCGCTTGGCCACAAGGCGGAAATCGTCGACCCAGAGCTTACCACGGATGGGACTGCCTGCCGGCAGGCGGCGGACGTGCAGGTCGAGCAGTCTGGTATCGGCTCCGGTGGTGAACGCTCCGGTCGCGGACTTCCAGAACCCGGCCTCTTTCAGTTCGTCGCTGTCATACACGATTGCCTGAGTGTACTCATCCTGAATGGTAAGATGCGGGGCGCCGGCGCCCTCGATTTCTCCAATCTTGTAGTAGGCAGAGAATTCGTAGCGAGTGTCAGACTGAACCGCGATTAGCTGACGAATCCCCGCATCGCCTATCCCCGGCCCATCAAAGGTAATGAGCAGCGAACGATGACCGCTGTGAAAGTCGCTGGGATCCAGGTTCAAATTAACGCCCTGCTGCTTTTCGTACTGCCAGTCGAAACCGCCGTTCAGAACGTCGAGGCTGAAATCTCCATTAACAATTAAGTTATTGCGCGTTGGCAGGTAGGAGGAGAGTGCAAAGCGCGGGGCGGCTTGCTGCCAAACCAAACGCGCCTGGTCCACATCTTTGTGGTTGAGCAGGTAATTAACGTAGGCGTAAACCGAACGTTGCTCGAAGGGTTGGGGCGTAGCCATGAGGGCGGCCCAGACCTTGGCGGTGGCTTCCGTTTCGCGTTTCGCGCCATTGGCTGCGGGATCCGGCGAGTCCGAAACTATCCTCGAGATGGTGAACGCGGGCGTACCTGCATTGGCCTTGGTGCCGGCAGGGTTTTCGATCTCAATTGTGGTCTCGGTGCTGGCCGTGATTGTGGCTGTAACGTCGTTCCCGTCGGCGACGCCGGTATAGCCGGAAAGCGTAACCTCGCCGCCAACCCAGGCGTTCGATCCCGCGTGTGCATCCGCCTCTGCCAGGGTGTAGACCCACCGTTTGCTGCTGGGATTCGACGGCGCTGTCGTGGTGCTGAGATCAACCTTTTTAGGAGTCATCAGCAGGGATAGGAATGCGATGTAGGCCTCAGACCGGGCCGGAACGGCGTCGCGCAAAAGCGCGTCCACGTCCGGGTGGATGCGCCAACAAAGTCGAATCGCCAGGTCTGCGAGAGAGGGCTCACTCTGTAAGACCACGCGGAATTCGCGAAGAGCCTTTTCTTTGTCGCCTTGCACGAGGTAGAAATTGGCGGCCTCCCAGGCCACGTCAGGCGTGGTTGGATCAGCCTCGATCGCATGTTCCAGCGCCCAGCTTTGATTCGAAGTGTTGCCCAGCACCTGGTAGGCTGAGGCCAGATCGAACCAGTAGCGCGCCGAGTTCGGGTTGAGTTTCACGGCAGTGCGGTAGGGTTCGATGGATGCGTCCGGATCTCTGGCAACGAGGGCGTAGTACCGTCCCAGATGATTGCTGTAGTCTGCGTTCCCGGCCGATCGCCACAAGGTTCCGGCGTCGAGATGGACCGCGTGCTTCAGGCTGGCGAGTTCCGGCCTTTCACCAAACACGGACGCGACAAACAGCCGCCCCGCCACCAGCACATAGATCAGGCAGAGCAGCACCGACGCGCCAATTAGAAGACCTCTCCGCCAGGTTGAATTGAGGAGTATTTCCATGCTGTTTAGTTGGAAGCGCAGCCACGCACCCGATGTCTTTGTCTTCCCTAACGCGCTCTACGCGCTGTTGGGTGATGCCTCAACGGTATCCTCGGCATCACCATCGTCTTCGTCGTCGTGGTGCGATTCACTGTCGCGATAGTACTGGGAGTACTTGCCCTGGTATTCGTAATAGTAGTAATAGTCGGGCGAGCTGAGATCGACCGCGTTCAACAAAACGCCTGAAACCTTGGCATTCACCTGCATGAGCAGGTCGCGGGAGCGGCGGAGCGCCTGCTTGGTGGTTTGTCCAGAACGGATGACGAGCACAATGGCGTCGGCCCGCGGCGACAGCACCACGGCGTCCGTAACCGACAGAGTAGGGGGCGTGTCCACTACGATGAAATCGTACTGTCCGCGCAGTTCCTCCAATACGTCGCGCATCTGAGTGGACGCCAGCAGCTCAGCGGGATTCGGTGGAGGTGTTCCCGCGGGAAGCACAAACACATTGGGCAGGGAGGGAACCCGCGTGATCACTTGCTCCAAGGTGGCGCTGCCGGTGAGGACGTTGCTCAGGCCGCTGCGTGGGCCCATCCCCAGCGTTTTATGAATGCTCGGGCGTCTCAGGTCAGCATCGATCAGCAGAACTCGGGTGCCTTTCTGAGCCAGCACGTTGGCGCAGCTGATGCTGGTGGTTGACTTTCCTTCCTGAGGCAGCGCGCTGGTGACGATGATCACCTTGGGCGGCGCTCCCAGGTTGGTGAGCAGCAGAGAGGTACGCAGGGCGCGATAGGATTCCGCCATCTGCGAATTGGGTCTGGTCTGGGTGACTAACTCGACTGCTTCTTTGGACGAGGCGATCGACAGGCGCTTCGGGTTGCTAACTTCGCGCGGCGTCCTCGATCCCATGGGAATCATGCCCAGCGGCGGCAGGCCCGAAATCATTTGCGCCTGTTCGGTGGTGCGCACCGTGTTATCCAATCCTTCCAGCAGAAAGGCAAGTCCCACTCCAGAAGTCAAACCCAGGACGAAGGCGAACTCGATATTTCGGGGAATGTTCGGCTCAACTGGCCCGCTGGGGACGCGGGCGACGTCCACAATGCGGAAGTTGTTGGATTTAAGCCCCGCCGAAACCGCGGACTCCTTCATCTTCTCCATCAGTCCTTCATAAAGGGTGCGGTAGCTATCGAGGTCGCGCTTCAATATGCTGTACTCGATCGCGCTTTCGTTGAGTTTGTTCTCCTCCTGCTTCTGTTTTTCGAGAGCGTCGTGCAGCATGTTTTCTCGCTGCAAGGCCGCCATATATTGTCCGCGGACCTTGTTCCCGACCTTCCTGGTCTCCAAAAGAATCTGGGCGTCGATTTCCTTGATCTGGCCGTTCAGTTGCGCCACTTTCGGATAGGAGGGCCCAAACTGGGTGCTGAGTTCAGCCACCTGGATTTTTGTGTCGGCTTCCTTGGCACGGAGAGTCTCGAGCAGAATCGAAGCGGACTGGCTACCGCTTCCTGGCGTCTCCGGGACAGTGGCTGCGGATGCGATGGTGTCGGCATCGCCGGATTGAACCAGGCGGTACATCGACTCCTTCTCCATGCGCTCGGATTCGGCGGCGGTCAGCGCTTTATTCAATTCATCCAGCTTCGCGGTGGTGATGTTCTGCTTCTCGTCGATGCCCAGAATTTCATGTTCTTTCTGGTAACGCACCAGTTTCTCTTGGGAAGTCTCGACCTTCATCTGCAAGTCTACGAGCTGTTTGGAAAGCCAGTCGGAGGCTTGCATGGTGGAGTCGAAGCGGGACTTGAAGTTGTTCTCGGTGTAGTCCTCCATCAATTTATTGACCACGTTAGCGGCTGAATCCTTATCAGGACTGCGGAAGTGCACTTCGACGATGTGAGTGTTAGGAGCGAGCGTGACCTTGAGATTGCTGCGGAAATTAGCGAGCAGGGCAGAAGTGCGGCTGGGGTCGGCTTGCAAGGGATCGGGGGCAAGATCTAGCGACGACGATGAAGTTGGGATTTTTCCGCCGAACTCTGGCCGGCGGTCGAGGCCCAGGTCCTTCACTACCTGAAGGGCTAGCAGATCGCTCTGCAGAATCTTTACTTCGGTTTCGATTTCGGTGGGATCGTAGTAGTCAAGGTTGAAGGTTGGAGAATTGTTGAAGTTGAGTCCGGGATCCGGCTTGTTGATGGCAATGCTGCCACTCGCTTCATACACCGGCGACATCTTGAGACTTGCTATGGCAACTACTGAAACGATAGTTAACAGGCAGGTGAGGACGGTCCACTTGCGCTTCATTAGAACGCGAAGATGGTCGCCGAGGGCCGACTCGTGAGAAGGAAGTTCGGGGTAAATACGCGGACCGGGTGACCTTCCGAACTCGACGCCCGCCGGCGGCATTTCGCGAACGATTGAGCTATTGGTCGGCACCAGCGGTCCGGAATCCATGACTTCTCCTCAACAAGTTTCCAAGACCTTTCCGGCCCAAACGGGCTAGTCAGGCGCAACTATACTCCAGGGAGGAAGCCGGCGATTCGACGGCTGGTTGATCGCCCGGGAGCTTACACGCAGGGTTGTGTTCCAGTTTCGTCGATATTCTAGCATTGCTGGGCGAGAAACTATTGACCAATCTGGCAAGCGGTCAGGGACAACGTGGTAACCGAGCGTGCACGCTTCCCCAGATGCGGGGAGAGGCTGTACGATGATCTTCGAGGCGGGGCTTCTGTGCGAGGTTCGGGCGCGACGTTCTGGGCGCGGGTGGTGGTTTGGTCTGACATGAGGCGAATGGGATGAATTGGTCGGAACAGGTGGTTCTCGTCACTGGCGGGACCGGGTCTTTCGGGAAGAAGTTTGTGGAGATCATGCTGAGGGAATATCACCCCAAGCGGTTGGTCATCTTCAGCCGGGACGAACTCAAGCAGCATGATATGCGGGCGTCTGGAGTGGATCATCCCAGCCTGCGCTACTTCATCGGTGACGTGCGGGATGAGGGGCGACTGGAGCGGGCTTTCGCCGGGGTGACGGTGGTGGTGCATGCGGCGGCGCTGAAGCAGGTTCCGGCCTGCGAGTACAACCCGTTCGAGGCGATTCAAACCAACATCATGGGCGGCCGGAATGTGATTGATGCGGCCATCAACCAGGGTGTACGTCGCGTCCTGGCGCTGAGCACGGACAAGGCTGTGAATCCGATCAACCTGTACGGCGCAACGAAGCTCTGTGCCGAGAAGGTGTTTGTGCAGGCCAATGCCTATGCCGGTTCTCAAGATACTCGTTTTGCCTGCGCCCGTTACGGCAACGTTGTGAGCAGCCGGGGCAGCGTGATACCGGTGTTTCTGGAGCAACGGAAGACTGGCAAGATCACGATCACCGATCCGCGGATGACCCGATTCTGGATTACGCTCGATCGCGGCGTTAAATTCGTCATTCGCTGCATCGAGGAGATGCACGGCGGGGAGATCTTCGTGCCAAAGATTCCCAGTATGCGGATGGCTGACATGGCCGAAACCATCGCACCGGGTTGCGAGATCGAGGTCATCGGGATTCGGCCGGGAGAGAAGTTGCACGAAGTGCTGGTCTCTGAAGATGAAGCTCGGAACACCGTCGAGGTCGAAGGTATGTACGTGATCCGGCCGTCTCATCCTTGGTGGAGCGGAGAGAATTGGGTCAATGGCCGTGCATTGCCCGAGGGCTTTCGCTATGCGAGCGATACCAACTCGAGTTGGCTTACGAACGACCAACTCCAGGAGTTGATCTCGCACGCAAAATCGCCGGTTCCCGCCTGAGCACAGATCACATGCACGCGACGCCCACTAGCCAGGAAGCGCTTGCCATCGATGGGGGGAATCCGGTTCGCAAAACACTTCTCCCCTACGGCCACCAGTCCATTTCCGAAGAAGACATCCAGGCTGTCGCGGATGTACTGCGCTCCAGTTGGCTTACTACTGGGCCGAAGGTGGCAGAATTCGAGGAAGCGTTCGCGGCGCTGGTGGGGGCCAAGCATGCGGTGAGCTTCAGTTCCGGGACGGCGGCTCTGCATGGCGCTGCCTTTGCCGCGGGCCTGAAACCGGGCGATGAAGCTATCACTAGTCCCATGACGTTTGCGGCTACGGCGAACTGCGTGCTGTATCAGGGAGCGACGCCAGTTTTTGCGGACGTCTCGCCCGATACGCTCAACCTGGATCCGGAAAAAGTCGCGGCGCAAATCACGCCGCGGACCCGGGCGATGCTTCCGGTGGATTACGCAGGTCATCCGGCGGACCTGGATGCAATCATGGAACTGGCGGCGCGCCACGGCGCGGTCGTGATTGAGGACGCCTGCCACGCACTGGGCGCCGAGTATCGACGACGACGCACAGGCAGCATTGCTCACATGACCGTCTTTAGTTTTCACCCGGTGAAGCACGTGGCAACGGGAGAAGGTGGAATGGTGACCACGGACCTTCCCGATTGCGCGGAAGCGCTGCGCCGGTTTCGTAATCACGGCATATCGACCGAGGCGAGGCAGCGGCAGGCCGAAGGGCAATGGCATTACGAAATGGTTTTGCTCGGTTTTAACTACCGGCTTACTGATATCGCCTGCGCCCTGGGGCTGTCGCAACTGAAGAAGCTGGAGGCAAATCTTCTGCGAAGGCGAGAGATTGCGGCTCGCTATGCAGCCGCATTTCGCGATCTTTCCGGTATGGTTCCTCCTGCGGTGCGAGCTGACGTGAATCCGGCGTGGCATCTTTATCCCATCCGGCTCAACCTCGAAAGGCTGAAAGCGGGCCGGACAGAGGTCTTCCGGGCGCTGCGGGCGGAGAATATCGGGGTCAACGTTCACTATATTCCCGTGCATCTTCACCCTTACTATCGCGAGCGCTTCGGATATCGAGGAGGCGAATATCCCGTCGCTGAGGACGCCTACGAGCGTCTCATCAGCCTTCCGATGTTTCACGCCATGAGCGACCGGGACGTAGACGATGTAATTGCGGCGGTAAAGAAGGTTGTGCAGGCCTTTGCGATATGAACCCGGCCGCAGTCCCCTCAGATCAATTCACGGTGCTGGTGGCGGGGGCGGGTTCAATCGGACGCCGTCACATCGGGAATCTTAAGAAGTTAGGTGTGACGCGGTTGGCAGCCTGCGATCCTCATCCAGAGCGCCTGGAGTATGTTGCGTCGGAGTTCCAGGTGGAATGCTTTCCCACGCTGGAGGCCGGGCTGGAAAAGTTTCAGCCGAAGGCAGTCCTGATTTGCACTCCGCCGGTGAACCATGTTGCACAGGCGATGCAGGCGCTGCGCGCGGGTGCGCATCTGTTTGTCGAAAAACCCCTTTCTGATCGTCTGGACGGCGTGGAGGAACTGGGGGAGGAAGCTGCGAAGCGCGGGGTCGTGGTTCAGGTGGGTTATAACCTGCGCTTCCATCCTCCGATACAGAAGTTGAAGGAACTGGTCGATGCCGGCGCCGTGGGTAAGATCCTTTGGGCGCGCGTCGAATCAGGAAGCTACTTGCCCGATTGGCGGCCCTGGCAGGATTACAGGAAGAGCTATACTGCGCGCCGAGAACTGGGCGGCGGTATTTTGCTCGACGGGTCGCACGAAATTGATTATGTGACCTGGTTGTTCGGGGCGCCGCGGGAAGTGGCGTGCATGGCGGGTCGAGTGAGCCAGTTGGACGTGAATGTGGAGGACTGCGCCACGGTTCTTCTGGGCTTTCCGGACGGAACGCGCGCCGACGTGCACGTTGATTTCATCCAGCGGTCCTATACCCGGGGCTGTACTCTGGTGGGGCCGGAAGGCAAAGTGTCTTGGGATTTTACGAGCAACGCGGTGCAGATAGCGCGACCTGGCGGGCAAGTTGAAACGCAGAAGTTCGACAGCGAAGCCAACGGCATGTACGTGAGCGAATTGGCGCACTTTCTCGAATGCGTGAAGACGGGAGCGCGTCCGCGGTTTGGATTGGATGATGCGATCCTCACATTACGCGTGGCCCTGGCTGCGCGCCGGGCGGCCGAAGAAAGGATCTGGGTGACTCTTGCCTGACGTTTTGCCTGATGACCGCAAACCAGTGGCGGTGATTCCTGCCCGGGGCGGATCGAAACGTCTTCCGGGGAAGAATCTGCTTTCGTTTTTTGGTCATCCGATGATGGCCTATGGGATTTCGGCGGCGGTGAACAGCGGATTGTTTGAGAAGGTGATGGTGTCGTCCGACGACGCCGAAATCGGGTGCGTGGCCGAGTGGTATGGCGCGGAGTTCATCGAGCGCCCGCCGGAACTCGCGACTGACACGGCCAAGTCCATTGACGCCGTAACGCACGTTCTTAGGGGGCTCGCTGCGACCGGGTCTTGCCCGGAGACTATTTGCCAGGTCCTGCCCAACTGTCCTCTGGTGACTAGCGGGGACATTATTGAGCACGGGCGATTGTTTCGCGAAGGCGGCCGTTCATTCCAGATCTCCGTTGTGACCTATCGTTGCGTCTATCCCGAGTGGGCTATGGTGGAGGACGAGAAGAGCCATGGGCGCTGGAGGTTTGGAGCTGAGTTTCTGGTGCGGAGCCAGGAACTGGGTCGGAGTTTTTGTCCGACGGGCGCGGTATGGTGGGCGAGGTGCGGGGAGCTGCTGGCACAGAACACGTTCTATGGTTCGCCGTATCACTTGGCAGAGATAGATGCGAACCGGGGTGTGGACATCGACGATGAGGAAGACCTGCGGCTGGCGGAGTTGCTGGTGCTGGGGCTGACCGCACGCAATGGCCGCTCTCCGCTGGAGCCGATGAAGGAAAGCTACTTCGCTCGGAGACAGTCTTGCGCGACAAAATGATCTGTACCATCCCGGCGCGCGGAGGCAGCAAGCGCCTTCCCCGCAAGAATGTGCGGGAGCTGGCGGGCAAGCCCTTGATCGCTTATTCGATTGAAGCTGCTCTCGAGACACGGCTATTCGATCAGGTTTACGTTTGCACCGAGGACTCTGAAATTGCGCGGATCGCAACGCAGTTCGGCGCCAGCGTGCCGGAGCTTGTGCCCGAAGAACTTTGCGGGGACCTGGTGGCATCGCACATTCCTTGTCAATATGTCGCATCGCGGGTTTCGGCAAACGGAGAGTTTGATTCGCTGTTGTGTCTGCAGCCCAGTTCTCCGCTGCGCAGCGCGCAGGACATCCGCGATGCGGTTGAGAAATTTTCCGGGGGTCCGTTCGACTTCGTGGTCAGCGTCACGCCGGTGGATCCGCATGATTTTCATTGGGCAGTTGTGCCCGGGGAAGGCATGTATTGGAGAATGTTCTTTGGGACGCAGTATTTGAAAGAGCGTCCGTTGTTGCCGCCAGTCTATCGCCCGAACGGATCGATTAAGGTTGCCAAACTGAGCACGCTGGCGGCGATAGGGAACTTCTTTGGCGAACGGATGGGAGTAATAGAAACTCCAGTGGAACGGTCCGTACACGTCGCTTTGGAGTTCGACCTGAAACTTTGTGAGACCATTCTGAAGCGGTAGGGAGCCACTCTGCTCTTAGCACTTGCGGTCCTTCGCTCTCATCGCTGTACGTTCGGTGTACATGAAGATTCTGCTCATACATCCCGAGGACGATCCGGAAGCAGGTCCGTGGGCAAGTCTGCCTTGGGACCGAATCGTGGATCTTGGGCTAGGGGGAGTGAACAGCTACGCGCGTTGGTCGCGCCAGTTCCACTGTCCTGTGACCACTCTCAATTCTCTGGGGAAGGGGTTCGATGATTTCCGGCGTATCCGCGACCTGCTGGCGATGGGAAGCGGGCAGTTGGTCGACGAATATGGCCTGGACTGGTGGGAAATCATGTCGATCCTCCTGCACGGAGAAATGGAGACGCTGATCCTGCTGCAACGCTTTGCTCAGACGGCTAGCTCCGGCGATGAAGTGCATGTCTCGCGCCCTGGTCTTTATGCCAGTCTTCTGCAGTTTCTGCTGGCTAAGCGCGTACGGGTCTTTCCTCTGCGACGGAGCGCCCGAAAAAGCGGTTTGAGCCATTACGTTCGCGTTTTCAATAAGCTTTCCGCATCCCAGGCAGCTGACGTTTTCTGGGATAAATACGATCTGGGACAACAATTTCGTGGGCGCCTCGCGCGAAAACGCGCGCCTTCCATACGGCCCGTTGTTTTACTTCCGACGGCGTATATAAATGTGTCGCGAACTGGCATCGCCTATGCGAACACCTTTCCCGAGGAAGATTTTTTGTTGGTCGCGACCCGGCGAAGTGGCTGGGTCCAGGATCGCCCGCGAAATGTAGCGGCCGCGTGGCTGTCGTCGTATGCCTCGGTGCGAGACCGGAGCATTGAAGATGCGGATCTGCAGAGCCGATGGCGTTCTCTGCGGAACCAGTTGGTAGGAGTCGCAGAATTCGAGATCCTGAACCAGTTGGGAGAACTGGACGGCTTTCCAAGTCAGTTCCGCCATGGCCTGGAGCTTCGAGATGCCTGGCGAAATGTTCTCGATACCGAACCGGTGCAGGCCGTGCTGTGTGCGGACGATAGTAGTCCGTACACACTGATTCCGCTACTTTTGGCGCAAGCGCGACGGCTGCCAAATATTGCTTGTCATCATGGCGCCTTGAACGGGCGTTACGTGTTCAAGCGTAGCTATGCGGATCTCATCTGGGCGAAAGGAAGAATGGAAGAGGACTATCTGGTGCGGATGTGTGGAGTGCCTCAAGAGAAGGTTGAAATTGCGGCTCCAGCATTGCCGGCGAGTGAGAGCGCACTGGAGAAATCGAGCGCGCAGAATTTCCGGCCATGTATTCTCTTCATCTCGGAAGTCGTCGATGTGGGGGGTGGGCGGCCGGAAGAGTTCTACCGGGACCTTCTGCCTCCGCTGGCAGACCTGGCGATAGCCACGGGGCGCAAACTCATCGTGAAGCTGCATCCGGCGGAAAGCGAACGCGAACGCGCCGGCATTCTGGCTCGGGTGCTCTCGCCTGAGCAGAAGGCCGCAACGTCCGTGGTGAGTGGCCCGCTCACTGAGGATCTTCTGGCCAAGGCGTGGTTTGGGATGACGATACTTTCCACGGTGGCGATCGAATGCGCGATTCGCGGGATTCCATGCTTTCTCTGCGAGTGGTTGGAGTCCTGGCCGTATGGATATGTGGAGCAATTCATTCGCTTCGGGATCGGTATCGGTCTGAAAGATCCCAGTGAGATCGGCAAGATTCCGGAGTATCTGACGCAGCATCGGCCGGTAGCAAACATTCTCGAGAATTGCTGGCAACCTGCCGCCGCGGGACGCTTGCGCGAGCTCTTGACCACATGGCGCAATGCGCACACGATGGCAGTCCATTGAGCTGGGTGAAGGAAGGTCGGAGCAAAGGTGTGGGTCAAGGGACTCTCATAATGCGGGCAGACGCCGGCATAGCGATGGGCACGGGACACGTCATGCGATGTTTCGCCCTGGCGCAGGCTTGGCAGGATGCGGGAGGCCACGCGGTTTTTGCCATGGCCCAGGCCACGCCAGCGCTAGAGGAACGCCTGCAGCGTGAGAGCATGGAGGTGGCGCGGCTGAGGGCTGAGCCGGGTTCGGCGGACGATGCACAAGAGACGATCGCTCTTGCCCGGCGGAAACAGGCCCGCTGGGTGGTGGTGGATGGCTACTGTTTCGGCGCCGACTACCAGGCGGCGCTGAAAGGCGCTGGATTGAAAGTTTTTTTCATCGACGATAACGGTCACGCAGCACATTACTCGGCTGATTTCGTGCTAAATCAGAACGTGCACGCCAACGAAGCGCTGTATCGAAGTCGGGATGAGTCCACGCGCCTGTTGTTGGGTCCTCGTTTTGCGATGCTGCGGCGTGAATTCACCGAGTGGCGGGGATGGAATCGAGAGATTCCCGCAGTGGCTGGCCGCGTTCTGGTGACAATGGGCGGCAGCGATCCGGATAACTTGACCGAGCGGGTCGTAGAAGCGATTCTGGCAGAGCCGGATGTCAATGCGACGGTGGTCGTCGGGGGAAGCAATCCGCGTCTGCCCAAACTGCGAGCACTCGTCGCTGGCCGGAGGGATGCGCCTGGGGATGTCCCTAGGGATGTTCAGCTGGTTGAAAACGTTACGAACATGCCCGAACTGATGGCGAACTCGGATCTCGCTATTTCCGGTGCGGGCACGACCGGCCTGGAGATGTGCTTCCTTGGGTTACCAGCCCTGCTGATCGTGTTGGCGGACAACCAGCGCTCCGCTGCAGAAGAATTGAGCCGCCGCGGAGCCGCGATCAATCTGGGGGAAGGCGCGGAGACTAGCCTGCGCGTGCTTGCGGAACAGTTAGTTCCCTTGCTCGCTTCGCGGGAAAGACGGAAGACCATGTCAGAAGCTGGGAGGAACCTGGTGGACGGTCTGGGTGCGGAGCGGGTGATGGCGAAACTGAATGCCGGAGGGACGGAGTGAGCAGCACGAAACCAGTTGACAGCGTTCGCGCCTTTTGGAACAGCCGCGCCGGGTTGGGGAAGTGGGCTGGGACCCAGGACCTGATCGCGAAGGAACTGGAGCTTAAGACGATCGCTGAGTTTGTGCGACCCGGCATGAAGCTGCTTGACGCAGGCTGCGGAAACGGAGTTGCAGCCATCGAAATCGCGCGGCGCTTTCAAGTCGATATCACAGCCATCGACTATGCGGCCGACATGGTCAGGGCAGCTGCGGAAACTGCTGCTACTGTGCCTCTGGTTGGCACCATACAGTTCAAAGAAGGGGATGTGACCAACCTTAACGGGCTGCCCGGAGACTTCGACCTCATCTACACCGAGAGGGTGATTATCAATCTGGAGGACTGGGAAACTCAGAAGAAAGCAATCGCCGGATTGATCGGTCTGCTGCGCGTGGGTGGGGTGTACGCGATGCTCGAAAATAGCCAGGATGGGCTGGACAAGATCAACGTACTGCGGCAACAGGTTGGGCTGCAGGCCGTGAAAGCGCCGTGGCACAATCGCTACCTCAAGGATTCGGAATTGCAGACCTTCAGCGTGCCGGGCGTCGTGCTTGAAAAGGTAATCTTCCATAGCTCGACGTACTATTTTCTGAGCCGGGTGGTAAATGCCTGGCTCGCGGCTCAGGAGGGGAAGGAACCAGACTATGACTCGCCGGTGAACGAATTGGCGCTGCAACTTCCTGCCATCGGCGATCTTGGGCAGGGGAGAGTGTGGGTATGGAAAAGACTGGCGTCGAACTGACGATTGACGGTGTGATGCGCAATCGGCTTGTCGGTCCAAAGCATCCCGCTTACATCATCGCTGAGCTCTCCGCCAACCATAATCAGGACTTCGACCAAGCCGCCGGGATCATCAAAGCAGCTAAGGAGGCGGGTGCCGATGCCGTCAAATTGCAGACGTACACTGCGGATACTATTACGATCGCCAGTGATCGGAAAGAATTTCGCATCGGCGGCGGGACTTTGTGGGATGGGCGCAATCTTCACCATCTGTACGGCGAGGCTTCCACTCCATGGGAATGGCAGCCGAGGCTGAAGAAGGTAGCGAACGACCTCGGGATGGATTTGTTTTCGAGCGCCTTTGATGCTACGGCGGTGGACTTTCTCGAGAAGATGGGCGTCCCCGCGCACAAAGTGGCATCGTTCGAACTAGTGGATATTGGTCTGATCCAGCGCATGGCGCGCACCGGCAAGCCGCTGATCATGTCGACAGGCATGGCGTCACTCGAGGAGATCGAGGAGGCTTTGCAGACCGCCCGCGATGCGGGTGCTTCGCAGATTGCGTTGTTGAAGTGCACCAGTGCTTATCCGGCGCCAGCGGAGGAGATGAATTTGCGCACGATTCCAGAGATGGTGCGGAGGTTCGGAGTTCCGGTGGGATTGTCCGACCATACGATGGGAGTCGCAGCCCCGGTGGCTGCGATTGCGCTGGGGGCTTGCATCATCGAGAAGCATTTGACGTTGTCGCGTGCAATTCCGGGACCGGATAGCGGCTTCTCTCTGGAGCCGCACGAATTCAAAGCCATGGTGGACGCGGTGCGGACGGCGGAGAAGGCGCTGGGAGAAGTGCATTTCGGCCTGAGCGAAAAAGAAGAATCGCTCCGCGTTTTTCGCCGTTCGCTGTTCGTGGTGCAAGACGTGAAACGCGGCGAGACGTTTACCGCCGCTAACGTGCGCTCGATCAGGCCTGGGCACGGACTGCACACTCGCCATTTGAACGGGGTTCTGGGCAAGCGGGCAGTCCGCGATATCGAACGGGGCACGCCTCTGAGCTGGGATTTGGTCGTCAATTCGTGAGAACGGCCAGTCCACTTCTGAAGAGAGTGAAGAGAGATTGAGTCTGCGCATCGTTCTACACAGCAGAATCCCTGAAGATTCAAGTCTGCGACGTCAGTGGAACGACGTAGCGCTGCAGATGGAACGGCCGCAAGTGTTTTACACCTGGGAGTGGGCGCTAGCGATGCAGTCCGCATACCAAGCTTCTCTTACTCCATTGCTGTTCTTGGGTTACGACGGAGATGATTTGATCGGTGTGGCATCTCTGGCAACGGATGCTACGGAGAAAAATGTAACTTTTCTTGCCGGGACGACGGCGGACTATTGCGAGTTTCTGACTTCACCGCCGCGGCGGGCCGAGTTCGTTGATGCAGTTGTCGCGGAACTTGGAAAGAAGAAAGCAAGCTTTGTGGTGCTGGCCAGTCTCCTGGAAGACTCAGCAACACCGGCCGCACTTAAAGCGGCAGCTGAGAAGCATGGTTTTCACGCGTACGTGCGGCCGTCATGCCAGTGCGTCCAGGTGGAATTGGGTTCCGCGGAACAACGCCGGGAGATGAAGAGTGCTCTGGCGGGCAAGAAAAAATTCCGCCGCTACTTGCGAACTATGGAACGCGAAGGTCCGGTGACATTCGCTCATCTGCGGTCTCCGGCGCAGATTCAGGCGGCCCTGCCGGAATTCATCGACGCTCACTCCGCGCGCTTTCGGGCTACGCAGCGTGTCAGCTTTCTCTCCACGCCCGAGCGCCGGTTCTTCCTGGAGGAACTCGTAAGGCGATTTTCTGACAATGAGGTCGTGACCTTGAGCATGTTGATGATTGGGGGCCGGCCGGTTGCGTGGAATTATGGATTTCAGTTTCACGGAAGCTGGTTTTGGTATCAGCCGACCTTTGACAGTCGTCAGGAAGAGAATTCCCCCGGGCAGTGCCTGCTTTCGAGGATTGTGACCGACGCCTGTGACATGGACGGAATGAGGGTGGTCGACTTGGGCCTGGGTGCGGAAGGTTATAAAGAGCGATTTGCGAACAGTTCGTGCCAGACGATCGATTTTACGATGACGAAATCCTGGAGCCGCCACTTGCGAGAGATCGTGAGATATCGCGCGGCCAGCGCGTTGAAACGGTCGCCGCGGCTCGACTCGGCGGTCCGCCGTGTGCTTCGCCGATCGCAAACGCCAAAAGCTACACCTGGAACCAAGGGTTAACGGAAGCGGGATGAGCAAAGAGCCGCGACTTACGACGATTTTCACCCCGTCCCACGCCGACGCGGCCTATACCAACGCTCAGCAATTGACGGTGAAAGAAATTGTGGCCCGGCTTCCGCCCGAGCGCTTTCGTGTGGCCATGTTTTCGGGGGAGCAACCTGATCCCCGGATAGCCGCGCGCCCCAACACGCTGCTCATTCCCGCGCGCGCGCACGGAAATACCAGGCGCTTCCTGACACGTCTGCTGCTGACGCGACCGGATATTTATTTCTACCCGAGATTTGGGCCCGTGGATAACATCTTCTTCACTCTGCGCAGCAAGCTCCGACTGAAAATCGCCGTGGTCACCCACGTAGTGATGATGATGGACGAGTCGACGGCTAAGGTCACGGCTCGCTCCATTCGCGAGGCAGACGCAGTCTTCGGCAACTCGCGGTACGTAGCTGAAACCGTGCGCAGCCGATTCGGAATTGAGGCGAGGACGATTCACAATGGGATCGACCGGCGGTTCTTCTTTCCCCGCGAACCGGAATCGTCTTCATCAGGCCCGCTTGTCGTGTTGTACGCCGGATCTTTTCAAGCACGGAAACGCGTGGAACTGATTATCCAGCAGGCGGCTTGTCATCCTCAGGTTCGATTTCGATTGGCTGGACGAGGAGAGACGGAACCGGCTTGCCGCGTCTTGGCGCAACAACTCAACTGCCGCAACGTCGAATTGGTCGGCCATTTGACCCCGGAAGAGCTCGGTCGTGAAATGCGCAAATCTGACCTGTTCTTGTTCCCAAGCATTCTGGAGGGCCATCCTCAGGTCCTTGGGCAAGCGAGCGCGTGCGGCCTTCCATGTATCGCGATGAATCTGTATCGACCCGACTATGTGCTGAATGGCCAGAGCGGGTTCTTGGTAGAATCGGATGCTGAACTGGCTGAGAAGCTGGAACTGCTGTTGCGGGACGCGGACTTGCGGCGCTCCATGTCGCGAGCGGCTGCGTTGCATGCCCTGAACTTTGACTGGGATCGCATCGCTCTGCAATGGCAGGAAGTGTTCGAGGCCGTAGCCGCAAAGCGCTAGATCCCTCCGAATGTGTGGAATTTACGGCATCTTTGACCCGAATGAACCGTTAGGTGAGAGCTATCTCGCCTGGGCGGAGCGCGCTGAGAGTCTACTTGCTCACCGCGGACCGGATGGTCACCGGCGGCAAATGTTCATGGACAATCGCTGCCTCCTCGGCCACAACCGGCTGTCCATCATCGACATCGAAGGCGGTGCCCAACCGCTGGCGAATGAAGATCGCTCCGTGTGGGTGGTGTGCAATGGAGAGATTTACAACTACATCGAGCTGCGGGAAAAACTGATCGCGGCCGGCCACCAGTTTCGCACCCAGAGTGACTCCGAAGTCCTGGTGCATCTCTTCGAAGGCAAGGGAGAAGATAAGGGAGAGGGCAAGGGAGAAGACAAGAGAAAAGATCTGCTTAACGATCTCGAGGGCATGTTTGCCTTTGCTCTCTTCGATGCGCGCCGCGGAGAACTATTTCTGGCGCGGGATCGCTTCGGGGAGAAGCCGCTTTATTGGGCTCGCTTGCCAGGCGGCGGACTAGCATTCGCTTCAGAGATGAAGGCGCTGCTGACGTTGCCTGGGGTCGACCGGCGATTGGACATCGCGGCTGTTGCTCAGTTCATGGCCGCGCGTTACGTCCCCGCACCCCGCACGCATGTGCAAGGGATTCGGAAACTCCAAGCAGGCGAGGCGATCAGTCTTCGACGCGGCGCTGACCTTGTCAGCACGCGATTCTGGTCTCCAGAGCTCTCTGCGAATCACAACGAGGGAGTCCGCGTTCCGTCGATCGAGGAGGCAGTGGAAGGCGTTCGCGAGCGTGTGCGGCAGGCGGTGCGCATTCGTCTGCGTAGCGATGTTCCAGTCGGAGCGTTTCTATCGGGTGGAATCGACTCCACCGCCATTGCCTGCGCAGTGCGAGAGCTGCTGCCGGCGGCCCGATTCAGCACGTTTTGCGCTTCGTTCGATGACAAGCAGCTCGACGAAGCTCCTTTCGCCCGGCGGGTCGCCGATCAACTCGATTCCAATCATCACGAAGTTCATTTTTCGTCGCAGGAACTATTGCCCCTCTTCGAAGATCTCATTGACCATTACGATGAGCCCTTTGCAGATGTTTCCATGTTTCCCACCTTCGCGGTGTGCCGCGCCGCGCGCCAGGATTGCAAGGTGATGCTCTCAGGCGACGGAGGGGACGAGTGTTTTGCCGGCTACCGGCAGGCGTTTGCCTATTACCGCTGGAATCGCCTGCGCCGCGCGCCGGGAGTAAATTTCTTCGCGGAGAGGGCTTTTCACCATTTGCGCAATGGACAGAGAGGCCGCGGCTTGCTTAATTTTCTTCGGCAAGACGACGGGCAGCTTCTTCGCGCCGGCCATGCTCCGGGCGCGCTCCTGCAATGGTTTCTTCCCCCACATCGCGAAGAGGCGCAATCCGGCCTGGCAGATCTGGAAACTGCCGACCGTCACCACGCTCGCTTGCCCTACCCGCTTTCGTGGATGGAATCGACTTTCTCCGGGTATCTTCCGGAACAGATTCTCGTAAAAGTGGATCGGGCCAGCATGCGCAGCGCTCTCGAATGTCGAGCGCCGTTTCTGGACTCCGATTTGTTTCAGTTCGTCACTCACCTGCCTCTCCACTACCACTTTTCGCAGGGACAGGGGAAGGCCCTGCTGCGCAAGGCGCTTCCGGAGTGGGTTCCGCCGGAAATTCGCTGGCGCGAGAAGCAGGGGTTCACGCCTCCGCTGGCGGCGTGGCTGCGGGCAGAACTTCGCGAGCGCATGGAAAATGATCTGGCGCAGTATCCCGCTGCATTGCAGTCGGTTCTCGATCCGGCTCCCGCTCGGCAGCTTTTCGCCGAACACCTTGCAGGAGCCGACCGCAGCGACCAGCTTTTTCGATGGATGGTGCTGATCCGGCGCGCCGGACAGCTCTAACTGAAATCTAAGTCTCTTCAACCTATGCGACTGGCGCGCGTCATCAACAATTCGGCGGCTCTGCTGATGCTCGACATTCTGAGCAAAGCGATGCCGCTCGTTGTGTTTCCCGTGATGGTGCGCGCGCTGGGCCCAACGGCTTACGGCAAGGTAGGGTTCGCCGCGGCCGTAGCGGGATTCTTCGGTCTGCTGGCTTCCCCGGGCTTTACCACCTACGCCTCGCGGGAAGCGGCGAAAGATGAAGGTCGGGTCAGTTTTCTCGTCCAGCACGTGCTCGGGGCAAGAATTGCTTTTGGTGTGTTCTCGTACGCTCTGCTGATCGCATTCGCGCTGACGTTCGCGCCTCGCGACTTCATGACTCGCCTGCTGATCATCCTCTCAGGTCTGGTATTCCTGGTGAGCAGCGTGGACGTGCAGTGGGTATTCACGGCGCGTTCACGGATGTGGATGGTCGCCTTGCGCGGCACCGTGGGCCAGCTGATTTATGGCGGGGTCATCCTTCTATTCATACGGCGCCCTGCTGATGCGTGGCTCGTGCCGGTCGCAGGGGTTCTCTCGTTGCTGGCGGGAACCTTACTCATCTGGCTGCCGGCCCGTCGCGAATATCACATCCCCTGGCCGGTCATTTCTCCTGAAGCCTGGCGCAGTTTTCTTCCCGTGTGCCTGATCATGGGCTTCGCCAGCATGATGTCGATGATTTACGACCAGATCGATACCGTGATGCTGCGCTATATGCGCAGCGAGAATGAACTGGGGCTCTACGTCGCCAGTTACAGCATGATGACGATCTCCATGTCATTCGTCGCAATTCTGGGGCAGGTGTTTTTCCCGTTACTCTCGCAGACGACGGGGAGGGACCATGAGCGTGAGAATGAGCAGCGCTATCTGGGCTGGCTGGGGCAGGCTACCGTGGGCCTGGCGCTTCCGATCGCTACCGGAGGCTTCATCCTGGCGGAGCCGCTGACCCGGTTTGTTCTGGGCTCACAATACGCTGGGACGGCAACACTTTTTCGTTGGTTGACGCTGACCATCGTCGCCGGTTCGCTGGCCAGTTACTTCGGCTCTCAACTGATTCCGATCGCGCGGGAAAGAAAGTATCTAGCCGCCGTGATCGCAGGGGCGGCAGTGAACGTGGTCTTGAATCTGTTTCTAATTCCCCGCTACGGCGCGATTGCTGCCGTTTTCACCACCGTGATCAGCCAGGCAGTCGTAGCTTGCATGAACTACTATTTTGTGCGTGACCTGCCCCGGCCGAGTTTGCTGGGAGGGCTGGGACTCTCCGTGATCGCGTGCAGCATTATGGCGGCTGCGCTGCTGGCAGTGCGCGCTGTTTTCCCGCTGCATGTGGTGGTTCAGGTCGCGCTGGGTGCGTTTGTCTATTTTGCTGTCTACTGGGCCGGCCGAGCACTGAGGAATCGCCTGCAGATTTGAAACTGGTAAGCCAGCGGGCGGCACGCCGCATGTGGATGCGCTAAAATCTCAGTCTTCGGGCCATGGAGGATCAGGATGAAGACCCCGCCTACGGGGAACGTCGCAACTCGCCCTCCGGCTTCGAACCGGGAGTGGCAGGCTTGGGGCGAGAAAGACCCGCTTTTCGGTGTAATCCCGGAGTCTGGAAGAGAACGGGACGGGGCCACTCCCTGGACGGACGCTGATTTTTACCAGACCGGGCGCGGCGACTGGGAAGAATTCTTGCAACGCTGGCGACGGTATGGTGTCGGCCGAGAGAGCTGTGTTGAAATCGGCTGCGGCGCCGGGCGGCTTACGCGACACATTGCGCAAGATTTTGCCGAGGTACATGCACTTGATGTTGCCGAGGGCATGATCAACTACGCCCGGCAACATGTGGGTGCGAACGTGCATTTGCACGTGACCGATGGCATCTCGCTTCCCGTGCCGGACGCAAGTGTGACCGGCGTGTTCTCGGTAATCGTATTCCTGCACTTTGACCGGATCGAGCACGCGTCCGCCTACTTCCGCGAGATGGCGCGCGCGTTGAAGCCGGGCGGCACCATCATGATTCAGATGCCGTTGCACCAGTGGCCTGCGAATCTAAAGCCGGCTGTACGCGGGCTTTTTGAGAGGGCACACAATGCTTACATGGCGCTGCGCCGGACCAAGGGCTGGTATCACCGCTTCCGGTTGTCGCGTAAACAGTGGAGCCCGTTCATGCAGAGCATTACCTACGACGCCGCCTGGGTGCGCGACACTTTGAGTTCCCTCGGATTCCAGGATATCGAGATGTGCACCTTCCAGCTAGGCCGCGGTGGCGGCGCTTATTCCTGGGTGTTTGCTCGAAAGGCTTCGCAGGCGTGACCTCAACTCCGAATCATGCATTAGTCACTGGAGGAGCGGGCTTCATCGGTTCCCATGTCTCGGAGGCTCTCCTGCGCCGCGGTTTGCAACTCACTGTGGTCGACAATCTCGATGACTTCTACTCATCTGCCGCCAAGCGAGCAAATCTGGAAGAAGTGCGAAAGGCGGGTGACTTTTGCTTCCGGGAACTCGACCTGTGCGACTTCAACGCGCTTAAACAAGGCATTACAACTTTGCGGCCTGACGCTATCATTCATCTGGCGGCGCGGGCCGGGGTGAGGCCCTCGATCGAAAACCCACAACTCTACGAGCGCGTGAATGTGGCGGGCACGGTGAATCTTCTCGAGTTAGCTCGGGAGCTCGGCATCAAGCGTTTCATTTTCGGGTCATCGAGTTCTGTGTATGGCGTCACTAACCGGATTCCTTTCGCGGAAGACGATCCTTGCCTGCGTCCGATTTCTCCCTACGCTGCCACCAAGCTTGCCGGAGAATTCCTTTGTCACACCTACGCTCATCTGTACAGCCTCTCGACGGTTTGCCTGCGGTTCTTCACCGTGTACGGACCGCGGCAGCGCCCTGATCTGGCGATCCGGAAGTTCACGAGTCTGATGGAGTCCGGCCAGCCGATCCCGGTATTCGGAGACGGTTCTATGGGACGGGACTATACCTTCGTAGATGACATCGTGGCCGGAGTGCTGGCCGCCCTGGACTATCAATTCCCGCCGGGCAGCACGCCCTTCGACATATTTAATCTCGGCAATTCACACCCGGTCTCGCTGAACCAGTTAATCGAAACGCTGGAGCGCGTCACGGGCCGGGTCGCGATTCGCGATCAGCGGGGATTGCAGCCCGGAGATGTACCCATCACGTGGGCCAATATAGACAAGGCCACTCAGATGCTTGGTTACCGGCCGGCCACGGCGCTGGAGGAAGGTCTTGAGAAGTTTGTCCGCTGGTTTCGTAATGCGCGAAGCTGATGGGAAGGGAAGCGTGACAGGCGTCACAAATATCATTCAAGATCGCTGACTCCATGGTGCACAGTTCAAAACGAGGAAAAGTGACGGTCGCGGTTCTGCTCTCGAGCCGGGAAAAGTTTAGCGCCTATTTTGGAGGAGCACTGGCGCGGTGGACATTCGAGGTGTACAGCCGGCTCCGGAACGACCTCGATGTCACGGTATTTGGTTATCCAACCGCCTCTGGCGACCTATATCCGCTGCCTCACGCAACCAGTTCCTTCTGGAGGCTCTGTGATTTCATTTCCCAAATTCCGCTGGCGCGCCGATATGACGAGAACCTATGGTTGCGAGCCCTTTTCTCCAGGCTTCGAGCGTTTGACGTCATACACATTCACAATCGGCCGCAATGGGCAAAGGTGCTCCGTGATTTTGGCTACGAAGGCACAATCATCTTGCATCTTCAAAACGATCACCTCGGACACTGGACCGCAAGTATGCTCGACGAGATCAGTCGATATCTGGACGTTGTTGCGGTCTGCAGCGAATATTTGCGAGAGACATTCGCGCCGAAGTCCACCTTGCTGGCGGCAAAGACGAGAGTGGTTCCAAACGGCGTGAACACGAGTTTATTTTTCCCGCAAGAACAAGTGCGTGAACCCAAGACGATCTTTTTCGTCGGAAGACTTCACCCTGAGAAAGGGGTGCTGCAACTGGTACGGGCGTATGCCCGCGTCCTGAAAATCCACTCGGATGCGAAACTCGTGATCGGCGGCAGCACCGGGTTCGGGGATCACGTGCTCACGCCGTATGTTCGCGAGGTGGAAGCGCAGGCCAGTTCGATCATCAAGAACCACCCCGGAAGCGTGCAATTTGCAGGGTATCTCCACCATGATGGGGATTTGCCCGCGTGGTTTCAGAGAGCGACTTTCTTCACCTCTCCATCAATTTTCCAGGAGCCATTTGGTCTGGTGAATGCAGAAGCGATGGCCTGTGCGACTCCGGTTATCGGATCAAGGCGGGGTGGAATACCAGAGGTCCTGGGAGACACCGGTCTTTTGATCGATCCGGAAGATATCGAAGGCTTCGCAGATGCCATGTGCATGCTGCTGGGCAACGCGGAGTACACCTCGAAACTGGGACGCGCCGCGTATCAGCGCTGCCGCGAAAGGTTCGATTGGCAGGTCGTCGCTCAACAGTGGAATTCTTTATTGCAAAATGGTGGAAGGGCCGGCGCTGAATTGAACCTACGCGCGGTTTGAGTTTCCATCGGCTAATTTCGCACAAGAAGATAAAGGTCGCGACACTGCGCCAGATTGCCAGACAAAGTTTGTACCTCGGATGCACATACTAACCCTCACACCCTTCTACCCGACGGCTGAAGACGATGCTTCCGGCTGTTTCGTCGCCGAGTCCGTGCGCGAACTGCAGCAGCAGGGAATGGTGTCGTCGGTGATCGCGGTTCATCCGATGTACCGGTCGCATTCCGGCCCTGACCCAAAGGCGCCAGCAGCCTCGTGGAAGAAATACTTCTGCCTTCCAGGAAATCCAGGACTATCCAGCGCAGGACGATTCTTGCATGCGGCCCTGAAATCCCGCTTGCAGCAGCTCCACGCGCAACAACCAATCAGCCTGATCCACGCGCATGCCGCACTGCCTTGTGGGCAAGCGGCAATGATGCTGGCAAGAGATCTGGGCATTCCTTTTGTCGTGACCGTCCACGGACTGGATGCTTATTCCACGCGGCAAGTGCCCGGCTGGTTCGGACGCCGCTGCGCAGAGGCTTGCGCGGATGTCTACAGCGCGGCCGGTCGCGTGATCTGCATCAGCGAGCAGGTTGCGCGTCGCGTCCGCGAAGGGGTTGGCGATGCTGCCAGAATCAGCGTCGTATACAACGGGGTAGATTCTTCTTTTTTCAGTGCGGCGCCCGGTTCGCCGGTTACTGCGAAGATCAGCCCCGCATCGGAGATCGTCGTGATCCTGAGCGTCGGAATGCTGATCCCCACAAAGGGACACGACTTGCTTCTCAGGTCGGTGGCAGCGATCGCTCCGAGCCATCCCCAGGTTCAATGCAGAATTATTGGAACTGGTCCAGAGCGCGCTCGACTGCAGGAACTGGCGCGGGAGCTGCGCATCGAAGAGCGGGTCCACTTTCTTGGCCCCCGGCCACGCTCGGAAGTGGCCAAGGCCATGAGAGAGTGTGCGCTGTTTGCATTGCCTAGCTGGTATGAAGGCCTCGGCTGCGTTTATCTGGAAGCCATGTCAGCCGAGCGCCCCGCCATCGGCTGTAGCGGCCAGGGAATCGAGGAAGTCATCCGCCACGGCGAGAACGGCTGGTTGATCGAGCCCCAAGATCTCAACAGTCTGACGGCAGCACTGCAAACATTGCTTTCCGACCAGCCTCTACAGGAGAAGCTTGGCCGCAACGGCCGGCAAACCGTTCTGCAAGGCTACACTCTGGCTCACCAGGCAAGGCGGCTATTGTCCATCTACGAGGAATGCCTGGTATGAAGCGCCGCCTGGTGATCACGACGGAGATTATTTCTCCGTACCGCATCCCCGTGTTCAACGTGCTCGCGGAACATCCGAACGTCGATCTGCACGTGATTTTCCTGGCTGAGACCGACTCCAGCATGCGGCAATGGAAGGTCTACAAAGATGAAATTCGCTTCTCTTATGAAGTTCTGCCGCACTGGCGCCGGCGGGTAGCAGGTTACAACCTTCTGCTGAATCGCGGTGTGGCGTCGGCACTGGAGCGTGCACGCCCCGATGTTATCGTGTGCGGCGGCTATGGATACCTGGCGAGTTGGCAAGTGTTGGGCTGGGCCCGGCGGCACAAGCGGCCCGTGTTGTTGTGGTCAGAAAGCAATCAGCAGGATCAGCGGCGAGGCATGCCACACGTCGAGATGCTGAAGAGACGCTTCATCGGAGCGTGCAGCGGATTTGTGGTTCCGGGGAAATCAGCGGCGGCCTATGTGGAAACATTCGGCGTGCCTCGCGACAGAATTTTTGTCGCGCCGAACGCCGTCGACAACGCATTTTTCTCAGACCAGGCATCAGCGGCGCGAAGTCGTGCAACGGAAATGCGGCGTCAGTTAGGTTTGCCCGAGCGCTACTTGCTTTACGTCGGCCGCCTCATTTTTTCCAAGGGAGTGTTTGACCTGATGGAAGCTTACTCGAGCCTCGCGCCGGAGTTGCGCGCCCGGTCGGAACTGCTTTTTGTAGGGGACGGGGTAGAGCAATCTGCACTTGAGGCGCGGGCCGCCGCTATCCATCCAGGTAAAGTCAGGTTCGCCGGATTTGCCCACCGCGAACAGCTTGCCGTCTATTACGCCCTGGCGGATGCATTGATATTCCCCACTCACACCGATCCCTGGGGACTGGTAGTCAACGAGGCCATGGCGTGCTCCATTCCGATCGTTGCCACTGACGCCGGTGGGTGCGTCGTCGATCTTGTGCAGGATGGATGGAACGGCTACGTTGTTCCCGCACGCGCACCCGATCAGCTGGCGGAGGCGCTGGCGAAAGTTGTCAGTTCACCGGATCTCAACGCAACGATGGGTGCGCGAAGCGCGCAGCGCATCGAGCAGAATTCACCTCAGGCGTGCGCGGCCGGGTTTGTTGCAGCCGTGAATGCGGTTGAGGTTAAAACCACCTGAGATTCAGTCTCGCACTGAGTCCGATCCTTACTCCAGTTCCTTCTTCAACCGGTCTGCCAATCGCATGCACAGCGCAATGATGGTAAGCGTGGGGTTCGAATGCCCACTCGTGGGGAAAACCGCACTGCTTCCAATAAAAAGATTCTCGACGCCGTGCACCCGGCAATTCTGGTCGACCACTCCTCGCCGCGGGGATGGATCCATCCGCGTAGTTCCGATGTGGTGGAACTGGTCCGTGATGTGTGCCGTCCACTGTGCTGAATCCTCAAACACCCAGGGCTCCATCTCAATCGTTCCCATGCTTGCTCGTGCGAACTCCTCGCGAAGAGTGCTGGCGAATTCTCTAATTGTGTGCAGCGTGAGATCGGTCAATCTCCAACGGACGTCGGCACGCGGCATGCCGAGCACGTCGACTTTATCCGACAGAAGAATCCGGCTCTCCGGATTCGGTTCCTGCTCCGAAGTCAGCCCGATCAGCATTCTCGCGTTCGGGGTAAAGCTTCGGCCGTGTATGAGAAATTCGTAAGCGGGCCTGATCGCCGCCCCGGGATGCAGCGCCGTTCTCCAGGCTTTGCTCGCCAAACCGGGGCTGAAGCGAAACTGCCGCAGCGAGGTATAGATCTCCTTCAAGTCCTGTACTGTCGTGCCTTCCTCGACGAAAGTCGTCCCCATGGAAACATTCAGTGTTCGATGCTTTTGCTGCCACTGCTTCGTCGCCGTGCAGCGCACGGAATACTTCTGGCCGCCCTTGTGAAAAACGTTCAGCATGCGCTGCGCCCGTGCCGGTTGCGGGCTGTTCAAATACCCCACGAAAGCACTGGGATGATCCTGAAAAAAGCGCCCCACCAGATCATGGTCGTTTCCAATCCCGTTCATCCGCTGCTTGCGGTTCGCTAAAAGCAAACGCGCCGTCTCGATCCCTCCCACGCCCAGCACAAACGTCCGAGCTTGGATTGTCGTCTTGTGACCTTCCAGCGATTGCGCTTCGATCTGCTGGACGCGTTCCATCTTGTCGTCCAAGGTGAGGTTGACAACGTTGGCGTGCAACAGAAGCCTGCAGCCCTTGGACTCGCGAACCTCCGGCAGATAAACTTCGCGCAGGTTCGGCCTGGGACTCCACTTCGAAAAGTGATACCAGATCTGCTCCGCGTCCAACGCCGGCGGACGGGTCCCCAGATGTTTGAATAAATCAGTGTCGAAATTCATTCCGTCCACAAGCAGAAATCTGCTGGCGCGCTCGTAGTACGGTTTCATTTCTTCATAGACGATCGGCCAGCCGCTGTGTGGAACCCACTCCCGCGGCTCAAAGTCGGAGGCCATCAGCGGTAGAGCCTGGCCGCCCCACATGGTCGTTGACCCGCCGCAAACCCGAAATCGTCCCTGCGTCGAGCCCGGATGCGGCAATCCGCTGAGGTCTACGTCGTAAAGGGCCTGCGTAGGCGCTTCGAATTCCATTCCGCCGCTTTCCAGCAAAACGATTTCCAGCGGCGAATTCGACATCTCCGTTGCAATCGTCAGCCCGGCTGCTCCCGCGCCGACGACGCAAATGTCACACCGGAGAGTTGCGGGCCCGGCTCCCTCCCGCAAATCAAGGATCATGCGATTTCCTGATTAGTGCGTAACCCTGACTGATCTGCGGCAGAAAGAACTCTGTCAACGAACGCGGAAAACTGCGTCAACTGATCGTCGTTGAATCGCGATGCCTTTGCCTCCCGGACATTGGCTTCGATGTGGCTGGGATTCTTGCTGGAAAAAAGCACTACGCCCTCCGCATTGCTGCGCAGAGCGCAGGAAAGAAACAGTCCCGCAATGACTGCCGGATCGCTCAGGTCAGCATTGACCTGCTGCGAGCCGTCGCGCGCGATCTCCGGATTGGCACGGACTGCTTCTCGCAGCAGCCTGACCGGAGCGAATACGCTGTGCGTAATGCAAAGACGCTCGACCCTCCCCGCCAACTTCTGCAGATTCCGTGTCTGCGCGTCGTCGTTGAACTGAACGACCTCATACAGCCCCGCCATCTCAGCCACATTTCCCTGAAGTTTTGCAACCTCGGAAGCAATCCCCAGATGTCGAACCGCTCCCTTCGCGACCAGCTTTTCCAGCGCTTCGAGCAGCGGCTCGCTGGCGGCATCGGCTAACGTTGCCTCATGCAGCAGAAGCAGGTCAATATAGTCCGTCCCCAATTCTCGCAAGCTGGTCTCCACGCTCTGCGTCACCGCCTGCGGACCAAACAGGCCTGACTTCCCCAACATCGAACCGCGCCGCTTCGCTCTCTGCAGCAGCGCGGGAAACGGACCAAGCAGCCGCTTGGCAGCGGTAATCAAACGAGCATTCCCGGCCAACCCCGTCGGCGGCTGCAAGCCAACTTTCGTGGCAACCGTCACGTGCTCGCGCCGGCCCCGCAAGAACTTGCCCAGAATCCGCTCAGCCCTTCCAAAACCATAAGCTCGTGCGACATCGAAATGCGTAATGCCGAGAGAAAACGCGTGTTCGAGAATGGCGACAGCTTCTGCTTCGGTCGAGTGAGCCGTTAACTGCACGCACCCGAAGCCGAGCGGGAAGGTCGTTAGTCCAAGCTGGGATCTCCTTT
>Ga0209169_10000173_pt1 | contig 38240 bp, 27 predicted proteins | sample HubBroMetageWRM4_FD_188346 | JGI IMG/M metagenome (GOLD analysis project Ga0209169, IMG submission 188346) | Warmed soil microbial communities from the Hubbard Brook experimental Forest, New Hampshire - Hubbard Brook CCASE Soil Metagenome WRM 4... | ecosystem: Environmental > Terrestrial > Soil...
GCGCCTGGCCAAACCAATGCTCGCAATTACGCGTCGGATTATTATGTTGTGATTTCACCGACCTCGGGCACGACAATCAAGCTCCAACAAATTCGGCATACTTATCTGCATTATTTACTGGACCCACTCACACTGAAGAACGGCGGATCATTCGGAAGGTTGGAACCGTTGCTAGAATCCGTGAAAGATGCTCCGATGGATGAAGCCTTCAAGAACAATATTTCGCTGCTGGTGACGGAGTGCCTGGTGCGCGCGATTGAAGTGCGAATGACAAGGATTCCGGAGTCGGAACGAGAACAGACCATAAGCGATGCAGATAAGGAAGGCTACATTCTGACGAGTTACTTTTATGACGCGATGGGCAAGTTCGACAAGGGTCCGGTGGGCTTGCGCGATGCTTATCCGGACTTGGTCGGTCGGATTGACGTAAAACAAGAAATGAAACGTGCTGCCCAGATTCAATTCGCGAGCGTGGCGGCGCCAGAGCTTCTCCGCGTGACGAACTCTCAGAGCGGCAATGTTGTGCTGAAAGCGGAGCGCCGCCTTGCAACTGGTGATCTGGAAGGCGCCAAGAAACTGGCGCAGCAGGCGCTTGACGGGCAGGAGGATTCTGGCCGCGCGTTATTTATTTTGGCGCAAGTCGCCACCGCGAATCGAGACATTGACGGAGCGCGATCTTACTTTGAAAAAGCGTTGGAGATCGCACGCGAACCCAAAGTGATTGCATGGTCCCATATTTATCTGGGACGTATTTTTGATTTGAAAGAAGATCGACCGGCCGCTGTGGATCAATATCGGGCAGCTCTAACGGCAGCAGAAGCTGTTCCGGAAGCGAAACTAGCAGCGCAACGAGGCCTGGATAAGCCGTACGAACCTCCAGTGGCGAAACAGCCGGAATGAGGCGATACCCTGATACAAAGTTTGGCGAGCCGCGCTCGCCGGACAGCCGAGGTCGGTTGTCGCTACAGATTAACCGCACGTGATTAAATATTGTTTTGAATTTTGCACTATGGGAGACAGCATGAAGCGAGCAGCAGTTATTCTAGCGATCCTCAGCGTCGCAGTTTGGGCCGAAGCCCAGAACGCCGGACAACCGGCACAGCAGACTCCGCCAGCGACGGGTCAGACAGCGCCAGCGCCTGGTGCCGCGGCAGCGCCACAGGCGAAGCGACCACCACAGGCCAAGACTCAGCCGGAGTTTGATGCCTACAAAGCGGCAGCGGCCAGCACCGATGCGGCTGGCCTGGAGAAAGCATCAGATGATTTTGCTACGAAATTTCCGGACAGCGAACTTCGCATACTTCTGTATAAGAATGCGATGCGGCTCTACCAGAATGCCAACAATGCCGAGAAGACCGAGGCCATGGGCCGGAAAGTACTCAGCTTGGATGCAGACGATCCCGAGGCTCTGGTAACTGTCGCCGAGGTAATCGCGGAGAGAACGCACGACTCGGATATCGACAAGGATCAACGCTACAGCGAAGCGGTCGCCATGGCAAAGAAGGCCACCGAGACCGTCGACACCGATGTGCAAGTGCCAGCGGGCACGCCGCAGGACAAGATCGACGCTTACAAAGCCCTTTTGCGATCTAACGCGTATTCGATCATGGGCACCATAGCGTTCAAGAAAGATGATTACCCATCGGCGCAGGAGAATCTGCAGAAGTCGATCGACGCATTTCCCAGTCAGCCCGACCCTGTGGTCGTTCTGCGTTTGGCGCTAACGCTCGATAAAGAGCAGAAATACCCTGAGGCGCTCAAGGTCGCCAATAAGGCCGTTGAAATGACCCAGGACAACACCACAATTGGAACTCCGGCACGCCGGGAACGCGACCGCTTGCAGCAGCTCACAGGAGGCACTACCCCAGCCGCTCAACCGCAGACCCCGCCGAAGAACTAATTGCGCTTTCGTCGTCTGTCGCCTTTCGTAGAGACGCGGTTAAGAGACGCGGCAAGCCGCGTCTCTACCTAGAATTCGGGCCATATTTTTGGCATAGGATGATCGGGCCCTTGCTGATGAAATCACGTGAAATTGCGGCGCTGGAAGAGTGCCTGGGTCATAGCTTCGAGCGACGAGAACTCCTTGAACAGGCGCTTACCCACAGCTCGCAAGCGCGTGAGGTGGAGGCTTTGAGCCTGGGCAGCAGTTCGCTTGCCGGTGGTTCCTTCGTTGGCGATAACGAGATGCTCGAATTCCTCGGAGATGCCGTACTCGGACTCGCCACCAGCGAGACGCTCTTCCACCGCTTCCCAGAATTTCAGGAAGGACAGCTTTCGAAGCTCCGCGCTCATTTGGTAGGGCAGCGTCATCTGCTGCGGGTTGCCGAGCAGTTGCAGATCGGTGAATACATGCGTCTCGGCCGCGGCGAAGAAAAAAGCGGCGGACGGAACAAGGCAAGTCTGCTGGTGGATGCACTGGAAGCAATTCTCGCAGCGCTGTACATCGACGGTGGATGGTTGGTGGCTCGAAACTTTATCGTGCGTGCAATTGTGGAGCCTGAACTGGCCCATATGAACCTGGAGACCAGCGCTATTCCAGTGATGGACTTCAAGTCCGCGTTGCAGGAAGCGTTGCAGGCCCGAGGCGAACCGCAGCCGGTTTACGCACTCGTGAAGGAAGAGGGCCCTGAGCACAAGAAGACTTTTACCGTTGAAGTGAGATTGCCGGAGTCTGCCTCAGAAGAGTTCGTAGGACGTGCTCAAGGGCCCACCAAGAAGCGAGCCGAACAAGAAGCGGCGCGACAGGTCCTGGAATTTCTCGCCACTCTGCCCGGTGGGGGAGCCGCGAACGATGGCAAGAACAACAACTCTGTCTTAGGTCCTAAGGATCGACGCAAAGTGGTTCTTTGACGTGCGGACTTCAGAACTGATGTTGTGGATCGCTACCGGTCGATCCTCGTGAATATTCTCGCCTTAAGTTACCCTTATTCTTATGGCCTGGAGCGAGAAGATTTCCACCGGGGATTGGCCCGCGACTATGCAGTCAGTAGCGGGAACAGTTGTGATTGCCGTTTTTGTGGTCAGCTTCCTGGTGCAAGCGTTTACCATTCCTTCGGGCTCCATGGAGCAAACGCTGCTAATCGGCGATTATCTGCTGGTAGATAAATTTTGCTACGGTGGCAGCACCGGATGGAATCGTCTGTTGCCCTATCGCAAGATCCGGCGCGGTGACATCGTGGTCTTTCATTATCCCTTAAACCCTGCCCAGGACTTCGTGAAGCGAGTGGTGGCTTTGCCCGGAGACCGGCTCCGGCTCATCAACAAACGCGTCTACGTGAACGGTATTCCTCAGCGGGAACCCTACGTTCAATACATCAACGGACCCCGTAATTATTATCTTGACGACTTTCCGCAGACCGATTCTCCCGTTTATGGAGTCGACGCGAAATGGTGGAAAGAAATGCCGAAGCTGGTAGAAGACCACCAGTTAATTGTCCCCGAAGGCCACTATTTTGTTCTCGGCGACAATCGAGATGACAGTCAGGACAGCCGCTATTGGGGATTCGTGCCGCGCGAAAACATCATCGGACAGCCGCTATTGATTTACTGGTCGTCGGGTAATCTGAATAGCGATCTCCCCGGATCGCCAAGCCTGGGTGATAGACTTTATCACCTTGCCTATGGAATAACTCATTTGTTCCAGATAACGCGCTGGGAACGTACTTTTAGGCTTGTGCGTTGAGATAATCTATACAAGGAAACATCGAAAACCAATGCCAAGAGTGCCGAAAAAAGAAACCAAAGAAGTCATTGTCGACGCTGATGTGAAGCCGCGTGAAACAACGGTCGAATTCCTGGCCTCGCTGGCCGGAGTGCTGGTCACCGGATTGTTCATCATCACGTTTATTTTGCAGGCGTTTGAAATTCCCTCCGGTTCAATGGAAGATACGCTGCTCGTCGGCGACCACTTATTTGTGAACCGGGAGCAGTTTGCGGCGCGCACTCCTTGGATGGGGTCACTGATGCCATATCGCGATGTCCGCCGCGACGAAATCGCTGTGTTCATGTCACCCGAGCAACCGGGTCTGTTCTTGGTGAAACGAATCATCGGCGTTCCCGGCGATCGCATTCACTTGCGCGACGACGTCGTCTATCGTAACGGTGAAAAGCTGGTTGAGCCTTTTGTCCGCCACAAACGGGAGCCTACACCCTACATAGAGGATTTTCCGGCTATCCCACCCTCCGAGGGCGGAGTGACCAATGAAAAATGGGCGGAAGAGCTGCCCAAGCATATCGAGGGAGGCGACCTGGTCGTGCCTCCAGACAGCTACTTTGCCATGGGCGACAATCGCGAGAACAGCTACGACAGTCGCTTCTGGGGCTTTATTCCCCGGAAAAACATCATTGGCCGCCCCATGTTCATTTACTGGTCATTTATCACTCCGGACGACCAGTATGAAATGCGAGGCATCGGCGATCGCCTGGAATTTATGGCACATATCATTATCCACTTCTTTGACGAAACTCGTTGGTCACGTACTTTCAAGCCGGTGCGCTGAGAAAAGATACTCTTAAAGCGATGCCAACTGCTCCCAATAAAGACGAAAAAGTGATGGTTGAGGAAAAGCCACATGAAACGCCAGTGGAATTCATGGCTTCGCTGGCGGGATTGTTGATCATCGTCCTATTCATCATGACTTTTGTTCTGCAAAATTTTGAGATTCCTACCAGTTCCATGGAAGATGAAATGCTTATCGGCGATCACGTGTTCGTGAACCGGGAACAGTTTGCGCCCCCGACACATTGGATGGGGCCACTGCTGCCTTATCGCGACATCCGCCGCGGCGACGTAGTCGTGTTTCTATCGCCGGAGGAAAAAGGTCTATTCGTGGTGAAACGCGTAATTGGTATCCCGGGCGATCGTATTCACCTGCGCGACGGCGCCGTATATCGCAATGGACAGAAACTCGATGAGCCCTATGTCGAGCACAAAGTGGGGAATTACGATCCCTACCGAGACAACTTCCCTGCCGTGCCGCCATCGGAGATGTACGGCGTGACTAGCGAGGATTGGCAACTCACGCTGCCCTCGTATGTCCAAGGGGAGGACGTCGTGGTGCCTCCGAACAGTTACTTTGGGATGGGCGACAATCGCGACGTCAGCAAAGATAGCCGCTTCTGGGGATTCATTCCGAAGGACAACGTTATCGGGCGGCCACTGTTCGTCTACTGGTCATTTGTCACTCCACCCGACCAATATCTAAAACGCGACATGAGTGACCGGCTGGGATTTATGGCCCATACCGTCGTTCATTTCTTCGATCAAACGCGCTGGTCGCGAACGCTCAGGATCGTGCGGTGAGATTTCCGCGGTTCAAGTTGCGATCTAGGCGCGGAATAGCTGTGATCGCGGCTCTTCTGCTAATTCTGTTTCTATTCCGCCCGGGTGTATATCGGCTACGAAACCGGATTGCCATTTCCATCGGAAGCGCGCTAGGCCGCAGGGTTGCACTCGACAATGTACATTTGCGGATTCTGCCGCGACCGGGCTTTGATCTAGAGGGTCTCGTCATCTACGACGATCCCGCTTTCAGCGCAGAGCCGATGATCCGCGCGCAGGAAGTTTCTGCCGCGATCCGGCTCCGTTCTCTGCTCCGAGGGCAACTTGAGATTGCTACTCTGAGCGCCACCGAGCCCAGCATTATCCTGGTGCGCAACAACGAAGGTCGATGGAACCTCGCAAGCCTGCTCGAGCGCAACGCACAAATTCCCGCAGCCCCCACCAAGAAACCAGCTTTCGAACATCGCCCGGCATTTCCATATCTCGAAGCCAGTAATGCCCGCGTCAATTTCAAAATTGGACAGACTAAGAAGTCCTACGCTTTGATCGATGCCGACGTGGCGCTTTGGCAGGATTCGGAAAATTCATGGGGCGCTCGCCTAAAAGCCGAACCCGTGCGTACGGATTTCAATCTTACCGATACCGGATTGCTCCAAATCGATGCTGCTTGGCAGCGCGCGCCGAACTTACTGACAACCCCGTTGCAAATCACTATGCAATGGCAGAACGGACAGCTCGGGCAGATCACTAAGTTGCTGACCGGAAATGACCGAGGATGGCGCGGCGAGTTAAACTTCACGGCCAAGCTATCGGGTACTCCCGAAGCACTGCGGATAGAAAACACGACGGCGATCGAAGGCTTCCATCGCTACGATATCGTCGGCAGCGACACCATACGCCTGGCAACTGGGTGCACGGGACAATACAGCGCGGTAACAAGTACATTTGCCGACCTGCTGTGCGAATCGCCAGTTGGCAACGGAACTCTTCGTTTGCGCGGAAGTTTTGTGATTGCGCAGATTCTTACCTACGATCTGATGCTTGAGGCCGAGAAGATACCGCTATCTTCGGTCGTTCGTTTGCTTCGACAAGCGAAAAAGCAGATACCGCGCGATCTGATCGCAAGTGGATTGTTGAATGCGGAGTTCCGCTCGACGCGGGGTGTTGCCGGGACTGCAAAGCAAAGCATATCGCAACCGCGGCAGACTTGGACCGGTGACGGCTCAGTGACCAATGTGCGCGTATCTTCGAACGCAGGAAATGCTGGCAAGGATGAAATTGCCTTCGGCACGATTCCACTGGCTCTAGTGGATGACGATTCAGAAGCGATCCGTCCCAGTCGCCCGAGAACAGAAGGTAAGAAGACAGATGAGGAACCCGCCACGCCTCACTTGCGCATTGGACCGACTTCGCTGGAAATGAGGTCGTCCACACCTCTAAATGCCGGTGGATGGATTTCTACTACCGGTTATCGTTTTTTTCTGCGAGGTGATGTAGGACTGAAAGACCTGTTTTATCTGGAGAATATTCTGGGTTTGGCTGTGGCTCGCCCCGCGGCGGAGGGTTTCGCCAGATTGGACGTGAGTGTCTCAGGGCCCTGGAGAGGGTTCGCACCTGCCATCACCACGGGCAACGCTCAGCTGAGGGACGTACGCGCTGAAATGCGCGGACTGAACGCGCCGATTGAAATTGACTCGGCGACCATGTCGCTCGCTCCGGACACACTAAAGATAGAAAACATATCCGCCCATATCGGAGACACTCGCTGGAGCGGCGGCGTTACAGCGCCGCGTCACTGCGCCTCAGCCAGCGCTCCCGTTGGCTCCGGTGCAAACATAAACTCGACCACAGTTCCAGGCAGCGTTTCGCCCTGCCTGTTTAAGTTTGATCTTACAGCTGATCAGCTTTCTACCGAAGATCTCGCCGCATGGTTTACCCCGCATCCTCCTGACCGACCTTGGTACCGCATCCTGAATCCCGCGGAATCATATGGAAACTCGCCGCTTCTGTCGGTTCAGGCGCGGGGCAGATTGCATGTTGGCCGTTTCGCTTTGCAGAATGAAATCGCGACTCAGGTTATGACGCAAGTCGATATAGATCGAGGTAAGGTCACACTCACAGCTCTGCGTGCGCTGCTGCTGCAGGGTACATACCAGGGAAATTGGACGATTGACGCATCTAATCATCTATCAAATCACAGCGAACCCAATCAGTTCTTGCAGTATCACAGCACCGGAACATTGCATGGTATTTCGCTGCAACAGGTGAGCAGATTGATGAACGATGCCTGGATCACCGGAACTGCCGAAGGTGATTTTGACCTGGATGGATTCGGAAACAGCCTGCGTGAGGTAATGGCACACTCCAATGGCAAGTTGGAGTTCGTGATGCGGAATGGCAGTCTGACGCATCTTGAAATTCCGGGTTCACCTGCTCCGCTTCCAGTGCATCGTTTCGCGGGAGAGCTGCACCTGAAGCAAGGCGCATGGGAACTCTCTGATGGCAAACTAGAGTCGCGCGACGGAGTATATCAAGTGAGCGGAACCGCGTCGCAAGACAGTGGTTTCGATTTCATGTTGACGCGTGGAGACGAGCAATCATGGATTGTCACGGGAACGCTCGCAAAGCCTCATGTCGAACCGGTCAGTCGCACGGAAGCAGATGCGAAGAGTTTCAAGCCGTAGAATTTGCTAAGGTATGTAGCCTGCTCCTCGCAAAACTTTCCCCGGCAAGGCACCAGTCATCTTTCCGTTTTCTATCACGGGAACCCCGTTGACGAGCACATACTGCATACCGTCCGATAGCCGGTTCGGATCGTCGAAAGTTGCCGAATCACGCACCGTCTCCGGATCGAAGACAACTACGTCAGCCCACATTCCCTTCTTCAGAACACCGCGATCAATAAGCCGCATGCGCTGCGCGGGGAGTGCCGAAAATTTGCGGATTGCATCTTCGAGTGTCAGCTTCTTCTCTTCTCGGACGTACTTTCGAAGTATGCGCGGAAATGTGCCGTAGGCTCGGGGATGTGGGTGTTCTTCGCCGAGTATCCCTTCGGGAGACGTTCCCGAAGAATCGTTGTCGACAGAAACCCAGGGCTGCTGCAAAGCCAAAACGACGTCAGGCTCCGACATACCGAAGACCGCGCACTCGGTGAATGCATTGTCTTCGATGAGAAGATCAAAGAGCGCGTCCATAGGGTCTTTGTTCATAGCCTGCGCGACTTCAGTGAGCCGCTTGCCTTGAAACTTTCTTATCGCCGGATTCTGAACCACAGTAATCATCACATCCTGCGGACCGCTAATCTCGTCCCACTCGTTATCCCATTTTTTGGATGGGGTTTCCATGTCTTTGCGAATGCGGGCTCGGGCTGCAGGATCTTTCAGGCGGTCGATCAATTTCGCATCGCCGCCGTCGTGCGCCCACGGCGGGACAAATGCCGACATGCTGTTGGACCACGCAGTATAGGCATAGGTGTCCGCGGTTACGTCAAAGCCATCCGCGCGCGCTTTGTTTACTCTCGCCACCAACTCCGGCATGCGTCCAAAGTTGGCCTTGCCCGCCACCTTGAAGTGCCAAATCTCAACTGGTATATGGGCCTCGCGTCCGATTCGAACCGCCTCATCGATCGACTCGAGCACGGCGTCGCCTTCGCTGCGCATGTGTGTAGCATAGATGCCGCCGAACTTCGAGGCTTCCGATGCTAACGCGATGATCTCTTCCGTCTTCGCGTAAGGAGCGGGTGCATATTCCAGCGACGTTGACACTCCAACGGCGCCGTCATGCATCGCATCGACTACTAGAGCTCTCATCTTTTTGAGTTGCTCGGGGGTGGGCTGAACGTCGGCGTCACCCAGCACCATGCGGCGCACCTGAGTCGCGCCGACATAGCTGGCAAGATTAATGCCCATGCCTTGTTTTTCGAGGCGCGCAAAATATTGCCCGAAGGTTCGCCAGTCGGGATCGATCTTGTAGTGTTCGTAACCCGGGCGATCGTTCGCGATGATCATATCGTTTAGAGGAGCGGCCGATCCACCTTCTCCGGTGATTTCGGTAGTGATGCCCTGATAGATTTTTGAAGGCAAGCGCGGATCGACGAGAATTGTTACTTCCGACTGGCCGAGCATGTCGATAAAACCGGGCGCAACAACTTTGCCTTTTGCATCTATGGTGAGCTTGCGCGCGGCAACGGAAAGATTACCGATCGCTGCAATGCGGCCGTCTCGGATTCCGACGTCACCGGAGTACCACGGAGAACCAGTGCCATCAATGATATGCCCGTTGATGATCACAACGTCGAAAGGCGTATCAGCTGCGAAAGTAACAGCGGTTGAAATGGAAAGGATGAGAAAGATTGTCAACAGGACACGGCTGGCCAATGTCATTGGTGTTTTCCGATGGCCGGTTGCCGCATTATGATTTTGTTACCGCGCGGATGAGCATCAACCTGCCAAGGATGAAGGATAAATGAAAGTCTCGAAATTATCGTTATCGACTTTCATTTATGGGAGACTCTACGGCGCTATTTCTCCACCCTGACACCTTTCCAAAATGCCACGTAATTCTGAATCTGCTTTGCAGCTGATTTTGGATTGGGGTAAAACCATGCAGCATCTGAGTTGGTTTTGCCGTTTACCTCGACGGTATAGTAGCTGGCTGTGCCTTTCCAGGGACACTCAGTGTGTTTAGCGCTGGGCTTAAAATATTCACTCTTGATCGCGTCGGCAGGAAAGTACTGATTGCCTTCTACTTCAATGGTTTGGTCTGATTCCGCAAGGACTGTGTTTTCCCAGATTGCTCTTGCCATAGTAGATAGATGGCAGACGCAATGAGCGGTCGCAAAGATTTATTGCGGTGCGCCGCTCATGCGTTCGGTTACTTTAGGCAACCGCGTAGCGCGCTGGAGATTCCTGGGTCCGCAAAATGCAGATTGCTTCTTTCAGCGACGAAATCTCGAACACCGAGGTGAGGTGCGTCGCCTCGAGAATCCTGCGGAAAAAAACTGGCGGGTTCACCAGCTTTAACTTCGCAGACTTCTGCGTCGCCCAACGACGCACGAGCAGCAGAGTTCCCAATCCACCCGCATCCAGATGATCAACCTCTGAAAGATCTATCACCAGCACGCGGACACGCCCGAGTTGCTCGATCCGGCGCCGGAACTCGTCGAGAGCTGCTCCGCGTACCATGCGTCCCGAGCAGTTTACGACCGCTACGTCCTGCAAGCATTCGACTTGAAATTTGAGTTCCATATTCCTATTCATACGAACCTTCTTTGGAAAAAGTTCCGTGATCGGTGGTCACTGAATTGGACGCGGTGGAAGGGGAAAAGTAATCAACTCAAAAGCTGTTAGTGGAGATCAGGTCTTTGAATGTTAACAGATGTGTGAATGCGCAATGCAAAGAGTCTATATCGTTGAATTCGCTATGCATAAGGCCCCTCGCTTCGCTCAGGATGACAATTTGATTCATCTCATGACATTCGATTTATTCCAGCACTCACAATCCAGCTTCGATTCTTGATCTTGGGTCGAGAAGGTCGCGCAACGCATCGCCGATAAAATTGAAAGCGAGGACCGCTAGCATCACTGTCACCGCTGGAAATAGTACGAGATGAGGAGCATCGAAAAGGTGTGAACGGGCGTCGTTCAGCATCGATCCCCAACTTGCGGTTGGTGGCGGAACGCCTAATCCCAAAAAACTCATCGTAGCTTCGGCCAGAATTGCTCCTGCCATGCCGATCGCGGCCTGCACAATTACGGGCTGAATAATGTTGGGCAGAATGTGTCTTGTAATGATATGAAGATCTCCGGCGCCGAGAGCGCGCGCGGCTTCGATAAATTCACGTTCGCGCACGGCCAGCACTTGTGCGCGCACCAGGCGTGCGTAGCCTACCCATCCCCCGATGGAAAGAGCGAGAATGAGATTGAAAATGCCGGGGCCGCGGAATGCCACGAATGCGATCGCGATGAGAATACCCGGGAACGAAAGAAACGCATTCATCAACACGACGTTGACGAAGCGATCGATGCCTCCGCCGTAGTATCCAGCAAGGCTGCCGATGATTAGGCCAAGAAGGAGCGAGCACACCACTACGCTGCTGCCTACGAAGAGAGAAATTCGCGCTCCCCAAATCAGACGGGAGAGGATGTCGCGTCCAAGTTCATCTGTGCCAAACCAATGCCGCGCTGAAGGAGATAGTAGACGATTTTGCAGATCGATGTGCGCCGGATCTTGCGGAGCGATCCAAGGCGCGAAGATGGCGGCAAAAACGAAGATGGAGACAAGCATGACTCCAACAGCCGCGAGAGGATTGTGGCGGGCTACGCGCGGGAGCGAGATGGCTAGAGCAGACATTCTTTTTGTTTCGCCAGCGATGAACTTCGCTTCACTTATATAGAAACAGCGCGTCAGGAGCAACGCTGGGCTCCGGGCCCCGGCTTCCAGGGGCTCTTCGCGCTGGTTCTTTCGCGCAGATGATGGGAAGGCTTTAACTCGGCTTCGCGCCCCTCAAATTCTAGATAATGCATTGATTCTAAAAGACGTAACGTCAAAATTTAAAACTAAGTACTTAGCCCGGCGTTTAATCTCGTCTCGTGAAATTCATGGTTCAGCGCTTTTTTCACTTTGCCGGATCGGGCGGACAAGGGGGTCTGTGACTGTCGATACATGCGAAGCATACATCCAAAGAAACTGGTGGCAAACGAATTGGCGAGTGCTAGGCCGACCCGTTGCACTAGAGCGGCGATAGTTCGTCTTCGTTTTCCTCCTTCTTGTCGCGAACAATTTTCTTCTCCAGGAACCGCCGGGCGAGATCCCTGCCCCCCATGCCGAACGCGATAGCCAAACCGAGCATCAGGGCTCCGAAGGCAATTCCAAAGGCAACGAGCATGGTCTGTTCTGCCAGGCCAAGTTCTTCAAAAACAACAGATAATACGAAAACGATGATGATGCTGCGGACAGCAAGGCTCAAAACCCGGGGTGAAGGCACATTCGCATTTACCGCGGCCAACAGAGCGGCGCGTGAAAAGAAACTTGCCGCCAGCAGTCCAAAAAACATGATGAACATTGCTACAAATAGGCGCGGCAAGAAAAGAAAGAATTTTGCCACTTGCTCCTGCAGGCCCAGAATCCCGAGCACACTGACACCAAGCAGAATGACCCCGAGCCAAGCCACCCAGAAGACAAACCGGCTCAATACCTCCGTCGCGGAAGGCAGTGCGGCCTTACTCAAAAGTTGAGAGGCGCCGGCGTTTTCGGAGAGCTTATCGAACTTGATTAGCCTGAGGACACTACGCAGAACCACCTTTACAAAGTAGGCAATCGCCCAGCCGACTAGCGCGAGGATCAGCATCACGATGAGACGAGGAAGGAAGTGGGCGAAACCTCTGGCCAGCTCATGCAGAGCCTGATTTAGTTCACTGACAATCATTTCCCGCATAGTCACCTCACTCGCTTGATTTCCAAATCTGCAGTAGATACGGTTTTAGCCGCTCGAACTCACGGCACAAACCTTCGATATTGTTCTCGATCTCTTCCGCAGAAGCGTTACGATTCTCCGTTAGGAAGGTGAGCGCCTTGCCGCGGAAAAGCGGCGCGAGCGCCTGAATGATGTGGTCCCGGCTGATCACAGATTTCTGATACGAAGCAGCAAACTCGTAGACCGTCCTGACCCACAGTTCTGCTGGGTAGCGAAAATCCTCGTCTCGGAGCCGGGCGATTTGCTGAAGTTCTGCCAATGTAGCTGGGGAAAGAATTGACTGAAACACAGACTCTAGCTCAGCAACTCCGGTCGAGAACATCTCTCGCAATCGCTTGCGATTTATCCGCAGTGGTTCCAAAAGCACTCCATGATCAGCCTCGTTAGTAAGTGTTGGCTCGGAACCTGCCACTACACTCCACACTGGAAAGTCTGGCTCCAAAGCGGAGAATAGTGCGCCAACGGTTTGTCGGAGTGCCGGCACGAGGTCAGCGGAACGTCGCTCGATCTGAATTTTTTCTCCCAGGAAGGACTGGCAAATACGAAATTTCCCAGTAATCGCAGCCAAGGTGAAGCGAAGTTCGACACCGGTCCCGTTGGTTGCATCAGTCCAAATATTTTGTCCAAGGAATTGAGTTCCAAGGCGACCCGAGAACCCGAATTCTGGGGAATATGTTTCGCGGATTCGTACCCCGTAAAGTGCGCGAGTCATCGGGTACAGCAAATTTGTTATGAGCAGCCCTTCAAATTTATGTCTGCTATACGTGGGAGTCACAAGATCGAAATCATCGTGATAAATTGGACCCAGAAGCTTGGAGAGCCATTCGGGTTCGACGTTCGCAGACTCCGGCGACATCACAACACAGGCCTTGGCGCGGAGCAGTTCAGCGGCCGCCAGGATCGTCCGAAACGCGACCTTGTTCGACGGTTGCGAACTGTTCGCATACTTCGTGCTTATTGAGTGCAATGTTCGGAGAGCATACAGATTGGAGGCTGGTCGTGCGTCGTCGATAGAGACGCCTGTCACCAATTCGGGAGTGCCATCGCGCGATCCCCCATCGGCATTAATAATCACGGCTCGTGCTCGGGGAAACCCGCGGAGGATGCCAGTCTGAATTGTGTGGACAATTGACCCGACAGTTTTGGCGTTATTGTGGGTGGGCAAGCCCACGAGGATATCTACTTCGCCGACATTCATTAACTGGCGAAGAAAATCATCTGTAAGGAAGCTCTCCTCTGCCAATTTACTCTCCGTTCGAAGTCTGACTGCGTTCGCTGGTGAAGCGGCGCAATTCCGAAATCTTCGACAATATCCGCATCAGTTCAGATTCGCCGCAACCGAAACCAATAAAACTGGTAGGGTCCCATGGTTAGTAGATATGGTAGGTCGCCCACACGCGGGAAAATATTCTTGCCAAACATCTCGATGAGAATATTTCCCTTGTAGTGCCGAAGGTCAAGTTCGACAGCTTGTGCGCTGCTCGAAAGATTGTTCACCACCAAGACCGCCTCATTTCCCAGTTGCCGTATAAAAGCCAGTATCCGATGGTTTGCCGGATAGAGGAACTCAATCGATCCCCTGCCGAATACTCCGGTCGATTTGCGGACGCCCGTGATGGTTCGCATCCAATTTATGAGCGAATGTTCGCTCGCCTTTTGACGCAAGACGTTGACAGCCTGATAACCATACACCGGATCCTGAATGATAGGGGCGTATAGACGCTCCGGCGGCGCGGTCGAAAAGCCGCCATTGGTCTCGCCGCTCCACTGCATCGGAGTCCGCACTCCGTTACGATCGCCTAAATTGATGTTATCGCCCATTCCAATCTCGTCGCCGTAATAAATGATAGGTGTGCCCGGCAATGACATCAGCATTCCATTCATCAACTCGATGCGCCTGCGATCATTGGCCAGAAGAGGAGCGAGGCGCCTGCGAATTCCAAGGTTCAGCCGCATCATCTTGCTTTCTGCATACGAGTCGTACATGTAGTCGCGTTCCACGTCCGTTACCATTTCCAGAGTCAGCTCATCATGGTTGCGAAGGAACAGGGACCACTGGCAAGACGAAGGGATTTCCGGCGTTTGATGCAGGATTTCGGTGATGGGTTTGCGATCCTCCAATTTCAACCCCATGAACATCCTTGGCATCAACGGAAAATGAAAAGCCATGTGAAATTCATCCCCGTCGCCGAAATATGGGCGAAGGTCCGCGGGCCACTGATTGGCCTCTGCCAGAAGCATTCTGCCGGGAAAACTTTCATCGAGCCTGCGCCGCAACTCCTTTAGGACTTCGTGAGTCTCTGGCAAGTTCTCACAATTTGTCCCCTCTCGTTCGACCAGGTATGGCACGGCGTCGAGTCGGAACGCGTCAACTCCCATCTCTAACCAGAACTTCATCACTTCCCACATCTGCTCCCGAACGGCCGGATTGTCGTAGTTGAGATCAGGCTGGTGACTAAAAAAGCGATGCCAATAGAAGGATTTTGAAATCGGGTCCCACGCCCAATTGGACTTCTCTGTGTCAAGAAAGATAATGCGGGCACCGTTATACCGGGTGTCCGTATCACTCCAGACATACCAGTCCCGGCGCGGATTGTCTCGAGAACTGCGCGACTCTTGAAACCACGGGTGCTGATCGGATGTGTGATTTGATACCAATTCGATGATGACGCGGATTCCCCGCTCGTGGGCTGACTCTAGGAATTTCCGGAAATCATCGAGCGTCCCATAGGTCGGATGGACTGCGTTATAGTCCGCGATGTCATAGCCATCATCACGCAGAGGAGAGGGGAAGAACGGCATGAGCCAGATCGCGTCGATTCCAAGTTCTTGAAGGTAGTCCAGCTTCCCATTTAGGCCCTGGAAATCGCCGATGCCATCTCCGTTGCTGTCGTGGAAAGTGCGGACGTGTACTTGATAAATGATCGCGTCCTTGTACCAGAGAGCCGTCCGATTTAGTGGCATTTAAGTGTCCTGATCTTCATAATGCCACGAACGCCATCATCGTGATCCGCGAGCGAAGGGTGCTCCTCAGATTATGACTACCGATCGTAAAGGTTGACCAAAGATCGAAGCTTCTCGCTTAATTTTCCCGTTAATGCCCCAGGACGATAGCGCCATTTCCAATTGCCACTGATCGTGCCGGGAAGATTCATCCGCGCTGCGCTGCCCAGACCCAACACATCTTGCAGCGGAACAATCGCCATGTCGGCAACCGATGCCAAGACCGTGCGGATCATGACCCAATTAACGTCTGCATCATCATGAAAGTTCAGATAGGCGCGGGCGAATTCGTGCTCTCTGCGAACATCTTCTGGAGTCCGAGTACTGTCGCTAGCTCCAGAACTCGTCCACCACCCTACTGTGGTGTCGTTATCATGCCCTCCCGTGTAAGCGACAAGGTCGCGGCTGTAATTATGTGGGCGGAATGATGGTCCCTGAGGATCGTTGCCAAATGCAAATTGCAGCAGACTCATACCTGGTAAACCGAATTGTTGACGGAGTTTTTCTACTTGCGGAGTGATCACGCCCAAGTTCTCCGCGACGATCGGCAGTTCGCCGAATGAATTCTCGAGTGTGGTCAAGAATTCCTCGCCGGGACCTTTGACCCAACGCCCGCGAACGGCGGTTGTTTCGCCGGCCGGAATTTCCCAGTAGGACTCGAAACCGCGGAAATGGTCGAGCCGCACCAGATCAAAAAGTGCAAACGTGACGCGGAAACGATCGATCCACCACTTGTACCCGTTTGCCGCAAGCAAGTCCCAACGATAGATCGGATTACCCCACAGCTGCCCGGTGGCACTGAAATAATCGGGCGGCACACCAGAGACCACGGTGGGGAGGCCATGATCGTCCAGATAAAACAGATCGGGATGGGCCCAGACATCGGCGCTATCGTGCGCAACATAGATGGGAACATCTCCCATAAAGCGGATGCTGCGCTGCCGACAATAAGTCTTGAGGCGCTCCCATTGCTGAAAGAATTCGAATTGCCAATAGCGATAGGCATTAATTTCGGGCGCGAACTTTTTCGACCACTCGCTTGCGGCAACCGCGTTACGCTGACGAATCTGTGCGTCCCACCGCGTCCACATGCTCCCGTGGTGTGCGTCTTTACAGGCCATGAAGAGCGCATAGTCGTCGAGCCATGAGCGGGCACTTTCGCAAAAGTGATCGAAGGCTGCGTGATCAACACGGGAGCCGTCGGCAAAGAAAACCTGTGCCGCTCGACGCAACGCCGCCATTTTGAACTCGATTACCCGCCCATAGTCGACAGAGTCTTCAGGAAATGACGGCGGCGAAGCCAGAGCCGAAGGCGGCAACAAGCCTTGATCGCGCAGACGCTCAAGACTGAGTAGCATTGGGTTACCGGCGAAAGCCGAAAAGCATTGGTAAGGGGAATCGGCGTATCCGGTGGGATTCAGTGGCAACACTTGCCACAATTTCTGCCCCGCGGCGAAGAGGAAGTCTGCAAATTCATAGGCGCAGGGCCCGAGATCACCAATGCCGAGGCGGCCGGGCAAAGAAGTGAAGTGCAGCAGAATTCCACTACATCTGGGAAACTTCACTCCGTAACAATACGCAAATCCGCGGCATTTGGGCAAGGCGGCCGCGATGCCTGTTTATGGAGGCCGCATGTCTTATCCAATTGGCTGCACGCGCAGCTTGCTATCGCCTTAGAGAGTAGATTAAATCGGACTGCGCGGCTGGCTGCAGAGATGACAAAGTGAGAGCCCTTCTAGTTAGGAGGAACCTGGAATTGCTTTCAATACTCATATAAAACATCAAGTGGAGGTTTGACTGTGCGGAAATCTATCTATCGAGCTCAATGGATGATCGTTTTAATGAGCCTTGTGGTTGCCGGAACGTTCTTAGCGGAGCAGCACTCTGCCTTTGCAGCGCAGCCATTGTCTGCCTCGGGTGCTCAGGCGCTCCACGGTATTGTGGATTCAGGTCGCAATGCCGATCTTCGCTGGTCTGACTTTATTCCCTACAAAACAGAGGTTGCCAAACTTTACGAGACGAACGGTTATTCGCTGCTTTGGGTTCAGAACGGTCGTGTCCGTCCCCAAGGGCTGGCCGTGGTCGTGCTCTTACAAAATGCCGGCGCGAAAGGACTCGACGCCGAAGATTACGATGGCTCGCGATGGCAGGCTCGGCTCCTCAAGCTGAGTCAAAATCCGTCTGAACAAGACCTGGTTTCGTTCGATACCGCGCTTACAGTTTCGGCGATGCGCTACATCCGCGCCATCCACTGTGGCCGTGTGAATCCCAAGGAATTCAAGTTTCAGCTCGATATGGGAGGCGAACAACTTTCATTGGCCGAATTCATTCAGACCCAGGTCGTGAATGCAGGCGACCCAGCCGCCGAAATTCAGAAGATGGAACCGCCCTTTTTGGGCTACCGGAAGCTGCTCGCGCTCTTGCCGGTTTATGAAGGATACGCAAATCGAGCTGAGGGCGAGAAGTTGCCAACGGTCACGAAGACTGTGCGGCCCGGCCAACCCTATGCTGGCGTAGTCCGCCTGGGGCAGTTTCTTCAAATCATCGGCGACATTCCTGCAGGTGCACAACTGAATCCGAACGCAACCATCTATGACGGTGTGCTCGTCGATGGCGTCAAGCATTATCAGGACAGACATGGCGAAGCTCCCACCGGCAACCTCGACACGCGCACGGTCAATGAACTCAATACGCCCCCGGAGGTCCGCATTCGCCAGATCAAGTTGACGCTCGAACGGTGGCGCTGGCTTCCGCACTCCTTCTCGCAGCCCCCCGTGGTTGTGAATCTTCCTGAGTTTCGTGCACGCGCGATGAACCCGGATGGCACCGTCGCCTTCTATAAGAATGTCATCATCGGAAAAGCCTACGGCCACAAGTCCCCGATCTTTCAGAAAGAGATCCAATACGTAGTCTTCCGGCCCTACTGGGACGTGACTCCCAGCATTCAGCGGGGCGAAATCGTGCCACACATCCAGAAGGACCCAAACTACATCGCTAGGAATCATTTTGAAGTGGTTACACCGAAAGGCGACGTCGTAACCGACAATCAAGTGAGTCCGGAGGTTTTAGAAGGCATACGATCGTTGCACCTGATGGTACGGCAGAAGCCCGGCGAAACGAATTCTCTGGGCCTGGTGAAGATCATCTTCCCCAATCCCGATAACGTGTACCTCCATGGCACAGATGCTCCGGGGTTGTTCTCACAGGACATTCGAGATTTCAGCCACGGATGCATTCGCGTAGAGCAGCCCGCAGATCTTGTTGCCTGGGTGTTGCGAAACAATCCTGGCTGGGATTTAGAGCGAGTGAAGGCCACGATGAACGGCGAGAAAAATAATCTTCAGGTGAACCTGGTCACGCGAATTCCGGTTCTGATTGTCTACGGTACTGCTGCGGTGAACGAGGAAAATCAGATACGGTTTTTCGACGATATCTATGGTTACGACGCGGAACTCGACAAGGCGCTGGCCGCTGGTTATCCCTATTCCTGGTAAGCGCCTTAAGCAAGGCGAACTGCATCTAACCTGGATGGGCCTAATACGGGAATACATCCTAAGTGGAAGTGAGGCAACATTGCTGCGGTCGCCGGGGAAGAAGGGTAAATCCGGCCTCCGGAGCTTGTCAGTGATTTTCTTATTTTTGATGACGCCGCTGCTGATGCACGGCGCCACAGAACCTGCGTCCCAGGCAGCACACGAGTACCGACTCCGCTTTTATCACACGCACACGGGCGAGCGGCTGGATGTCGTCTATCGCCGCGGTGATCAATACATACCCGAAGCGCTGGACGAGCTCGACCATTTTCTGCGCGACCACCGTACGGGAGATGTGCATCATTATGACCCCCGCCTCTTCGATCTTCTCCACGACCTAACCGCGTCGCTCAGCGATTCCGGTGGTGAAATCGATGTGATTTGCGGCTACCGCACACCCTGGAGCAACGAATTCCTGCGTACCCGCAGCCCGCACACTGGCGTGGCACAGCACAGCTTGCATATGCAGGCCGAAGCGATCGACATTCGCCTACCCGGAATTCCGACGTCGGAACTGCGCGACGCAGCCCTGCGCCTGCATCGAGGAGGAGTGGGGTACTATCGCAGTTCGGACTTTGTTCACGTGGACGTCGGACCTGTGCGCCATTGGTAGTTGTACTCAACGCTGCCACAAAGGAGCAGAGCAAACATACGCGTTAGAAGCTTCCTGAATGTCCATCAAGGACCGAATCACACAAACTCCGCCTCATTGCATATCGCAAGGGCGAGATGTGGCGATTCCCCCGCGCGAACTTTTGTCCCCCAAAGTTCGCTCATGCTGAACTGTTTGCCGAGGCGATAGCGTCGAGTCAGGGCAACTTAGCCATGCCAACATAATTTCCGTATCCCACAACGGCCGTCGAAGTTACGAGCACCAAGAGACTCAATATAACCAGCAGTTTCGTTCTAGTCCCGGAGCCGTTCCACTCTTTCAGCGCAACTCCCCAGAGTGTGCTGAAGATGATGATGCTGGCCATGTGCAGAGTCCAACTGGAGAACTTGTATCTTCCCATTTGGGTTTCACCCATGGTATAGAAAAAAAACTGCATGTACCAGGTCGTCCCTGCCAGAGCAGAGCACAGATAGTTGGTAAGCATAGGGGTCTTAACAGTCGCGTCGGGCGCGACGGCCATAGCGACCGCCATCTCTTCTGCCGGCGCATCAGTAACAGCTTCCAGAATGCATTCTTCATTGCGAGCGGGAACCTGGCTGCGAATTCCGGCCTCGAAATATTGGTAGCCAGTACGGTTGCGAATGTTGAGGATGAGGCACCAGATGAAGTTTGTTGTGAAGCCGCCACCAAGAACCACGACGAGCACCGGCAGTCCCTGCCATAGGACCGGTGTGCCATGCAGGATGGTAATCGCCTTTATCGGATCGCCAGCTGCAAGTCCGTAGGCGAAGCAGGCGCTCATCACGCCCGAAAAAGTAGCGACGAGCAATCCTTTCTTCAAGTCAAATTCCTTGATCGACACACGCTTCTGCTCCGTTGACATCTCACGCTCTTTGGACACCCCGGCTGCTCCCGCGAACGCAATACCGAGCAGGCAAATCGCAACTCCGAGCAGGATGATTAGCCCGGATCGCGTGCCGAGGACTTCGGATGCAAACACTCCCCGGAAAATTGGAGGCATCAATGTGCCGAACGCGGCGGTGTATCCGAGTGCCACGGCCATGCCGAGTGACATCCCCAGATATCGCATGGTGAGGCCGAAGGTGAGGCCACCAAGTCCCCACAATACTCCGAAAACATAAGCCCATAAAAGGTTCATGGTCGGAGCTTCATGGAGCACGCGCATGAGGTCGTTGGTCATTATCAGAGCCAAGATCCACGGGGCGATGATCCAACTAAAGAATCCGCCAGCCAACCAATAAGTTTCCCACGCCCAATTTTTCACTCCGCGATAAGGCACATAGAAACTGGCGGAAGCGAGGCCGCCGAGCCAGTGAAAGAACACCCCTAACGCCGGGTTTGGGATCATTAATTCCTCAAGTCTGGATTTACAGGTGAAAGACTTCTTCCAAGGGCCGCATAGATCGATCGGGCAACATGCCGTTGGGCTGAATGAAAAAGTTAGTCATCTCGCGCTGCCAACGGGCGTTCACTTCCCGTTCGGCCATTCCGGCCCGTGCCTGTTCGAAGTCCTCGGTCTCGAGATAGCCGACAAGAAGACCATCATCCCTCAGGAACAATGAATAATTTGCCCAACCGGTTTCGCGGAGGGCAGCCTGCATTTCCGGCCATACGGCGCGATGGCGTTCTTTGTACTCCGCCAGCCGTTCCGGCTTGACCTGCAACACGAAACAGATACGTTGCATATTTCTCCTTGGCGTGAAAAGGGCTTCAGCGTAAATATGCTTCCCGCAGACCGCCATCCACGGGGATAATGTGTCCGGTCGTCTTCGCACTCCGATCGCTGGCCAACCAGACAATCGCTTCCGCACAGTCTTGTGGCAGGATCGGTCGCTTCGTGAGCGTGCGCTGCGCATAGAAATCAGCGAGATTTGAGCGCAGTTCCTCGGTCGATTCGGAGTCCGTGAAATCGATCTTGTATTTCCGCAGAGATTGAATCACTCGGTCGCGGGGGAACATGGTGGAACCAGCGACCACCGTGGCCGGCGAAATCCCATTTACACGCACGTGCGGACTGAGTTTGATCGAGAGCTCTCCGATCAGATGGTTTAGGGCGGCCTTACTGGTGTCGTAGGCTTCGCTTCCCTTCTTTGGCACCACCGCGTTGGCGGAGCTCGTCAGTACCATGGCCGCTGGCAAATTCTGATCTTTGAATATCCACTCGGTTTCGCGGGCGATAAAATAGTTGCCCGTGACATTGACCAAAAAGGTCTGCGCCCACTGTGCATCGGAAAGTTCTCCATCAGTCCCGGGCACCGGATAGATCGCAGCCGTATTGACGATCACATCGATACCTCCAAATTCGGCTACAGTAAAATTCGCAGCGGCTGAAAGCGACGAAGGCGAACTAAGGTCGACAGCGGTATGCGCAACGAACTCAGGTGAGGCGATGGCGCCGGCGTCCTTCGCTACTTTGCTGGCACCCTCCTTATCAAAATCCGCAATCACAACATGCGCGCCCTTCCGCGCGAGGAGCAATGCGACTTCACGGCCGATTCCGCTCGCGCCTCCGATCACGAGTGCAATCTTACGGCTGAATTCTGCCTCGGCAGGCATGCGTTGTAGCTTGGCTTCTTCGAGAGCCCAATACTCGATCCGAAAAGCCTCAGATCGGGGCAAGGCTACGTAATTGTGAAACTGGGTGAACTGCTTCGACTGCTCGGCATGGCGAGCCTGCGGAAGCGGATCGGCAACATTGCCACTGTCATCTTCCAGCGCGGTGGCCCCCGCCATGACGTGAATGGCATTGATGAAAAACTCAGTTGTGATGCGGGCCTCTTTCTTGTTCTTGCCAAAACCGAACAGGCCCAGACCCGGAATGACGACTACTGATGGGTTTGAATCTCGAAGCTTCGGAGAATCCGGCGTCGCCCAGTCGTCGAAATATTTCTTATATGCGGTGCGATATTTATTAACTTCGATTTGAATACTCGACTTGAGGACTTCGATATCTTCCTCAGCAGGATCCCAGGGGAGAAAAAGAGGGCAGACTCTGGTCCTCAGAAAGTGGTCGGGACAGCTTGTGCCGAGCGAACTCAACTCTTGCGACCACTTTGATCCGGCGAAGGTGAGCGCATCTTCATCGTCGGAATAGTGAGCCACCACGCGACGATTCGATGAGAGCGATCCACGGAGTGCGGGCAGGATCTGAGTCGCTATGTTCTTGCGGTCATTTTTATTGTCATTATCATTATCATTGTGATTGGCCGGGGCGTGCGCGACTCCACCGAAAAGAGCATTTCTTTTCGACTGATGTTTCAGAATGAATTCGCCCATCTGATCGATGGTGCGAATGCTGTTCAAGTAGCAGTCGCGTTGGGTCATTTCCCAGGTAAACAAACCGTGGCCTCCGAGAATCAGGCCCTCGGCTCCAGGATTTTCCTCGACCGAGCGCGCGATCAGCATCGCCAGTTCAAATCCAGGGCGTTGCCATGGAACCCACACAATCTTGCGGCCGAATTCTTTATTGAATTCTTCCAGCTTCCGTTTTCCATTGGCGCTGGCGGCCATTGCGATAGCCCAGTCGGGATGAAGATGATCGACATGCGGAAAAGGCAAGAATGCATGCAGCGGAGTATCGATCGACGCGGCAACGCGATTCTCGCCAAATGCCGAGAGAGGATAGTAACGAACCATCTCATCCTCGTACTGTTCGCCTCGGTAAAGCTTCTTGAGTTGTTCCAGGCGATCCATATAAAGCAAGGCAAAGCCAGCTTCAGTGATGGATCCCAGATCACCGCCGCTCCCTTTCACCGCCAGCACTGGGACAGATCGGCCTGTAAAGGGATCTGGAAGCTCGATCTTGGAACTGGTATTGCCGCCACCAAAGTTGGTGATCCGTAAATCAGCACCCAGCAGGTTCGAGCGATAGCGCAAGAGCGACAGTTGATTTCCAGCCATGGTCTCAGCTTGCGTCGCGTTCCACAAATCTTTCAGATGCGTAGTCTCTTTGATTTCAGGCATAGATGATTTTAGGCATAGGTATTCTCACAATATTGTTCGAAAAGTCGCGCTTGCTCATCCCACTTGTCGGTATCGAGAGGTTCGAAAACTTCGGTCGGGAACGATCTGTCTATCACGACGCGAACTTCGTGCAGCGAAGATGCGCCTCCCGTCGCAAGTATCTGCATTGCCACATTGCCCAATGCTGTAGCTTCGGCAGGACCAGCAAGAACTCTTCTCCCGGTGGCGTCAGCGGTCCACTGGTTCAGCAGGCGATTCTTCGATCCTCCACCAATGACGCGGATCTGTTCCATGCGCCTTCCACTTACCAGTTCCAGATTCCGAAGAACGATTCGGTATTTGAAGGCCAGACTCTCAAGAACGGTGCGCACGTAGGCTCCGGGCGTTTGCGGGCTCGATTGCTCAGTCCGTTCGCAGAATTTGTCTATCGCTATAAGCATATCTGTGGGACGTAACAAAGACTCATCGTCGGGATCGATCAGGTGACCGAATGGTTGTGCCTTTGACGCTAGTTCCGATAGTTCAGGATAGTCATAGCAATAGCCTTGAGATGCCCATGATTGCCGGCAACACTGCAGTATCCAAAGCCCCATCACATTCTTCAGCAGTCTGGTGGTTCCGTTCACGCCGCCTTCGTTGGTGAAGTTCAGACGCAAGGCATCGGATGTGATTACAGGGGCATCCAGTTCTGTGCCCAGAAGTGACCACGTGCCGGAACTGAGAAAGGCCGTGCCATCACGAGCCGATATTGCAGCCACTGCCGAACCCGTATCGTGGCATGCGGGCGCGACGACCGTAGTGCCGGCGAGAGAGGAATGGCCGGTGATGCCTGGCAGGAGTGTGCCAACGATTGAGCCTGGTTCGACAATGGGTGCTGGCAAGTAAACTGGCAGTTCCAATCGCTCCATCAAGGTCGTTGCCCAGGTGCGTTTTCCTGGATCGACCATCTGAGTTGTCGTTGCATTAGTAAATTCGCACACGGCATTTCCGGTCAGCCAATAGTTAAAGAGATCCGGGATCGTGAGCAAGCGCGTCGCTGCGTTAACAATATTCAAGGTATCGCGCTGAGCGGCGAATAGTTGATACAGAGTGTTGATCGGCATGAACTGTATGCCGGTCGCCTGGTAGATTTCCTCTCGGGTAACTTTCTTGAAGACTTCCTCCATCACACCTTCAGTTCGCCGATCCCGGTAGTGGTAAGGGTTTTGAAGCAGCTCACCACGCTCTCCCAGCAGCGCGAAGTCCACTCCCCACGCATCAACGCCTATGCTGGCCAGTTCAGTTTCTGGGAGATGGTCGAGAGCTTTTCGTACGTCGAGCCAGAGTTTCGACACGTCCCAGTGCCGAGATCCGCCGCAGTTAATCGGTTCGTTCGCGAAACGGTGTACTTCGCGCGTCGTCAATATTCCCGATTGAAGATGGGCTAGCACCACCCGTCCACTTTCCGCGCCAAAATCGAAAGCCAGATATGGTCGCGCATTCACGGCCTTACGCATAGGAGGAGATGTTCCGTGAATTTCGGCCGGCACGCTCTCTGGTGATGCGATCGAGATAGCCGCTCTCGCGGAACGCCTCCAACGGGCTCTTGGGTAATCCTTTAGATTCTCGCCATTGCTGAATGACGGGCCGCACGTCGGTGGCGAAGGCATCCTGCAACACCGATTCTGCCCGAACTAGATCGCAGTCTTTCTGTGCGGTGGCAAGTTCTCGACCATCCACCAGAGCGGCTTTGGAAAAAAGCTCCTGCGCGACCGTGACGGTTTGGATCATGGCCTCGATTTTTCCCTTGAGATTGTGACTCTGATCAATCATGTAAGCGATGTCAGCCTGGGTGCCAGTTTCCCATTCGAAGTAACGGATCTCGTGGAAGATGCGAAAGACCTGATACGGATCGATGGAGCCCAGGGTCAAGTCGTCATCGGCGTAACGGCGATCATTAAAATGAAAGCCTCCCAACATACCTTCCGACAGAAGCCAGACTACGATCTGCTCAATATTCTGTGCGGCATAGTGATGTCCGGTATCAACGAGCACACGGGATTGAGGACCGGCGGCTCTCGCCAAAAGCAACGCCATCCCCCAATCAGCAATATCGGTGTGGTAGAAGGCGGGCTCAAACGGCTTGTATTCGATCAGGAGCCGTTGTCCTGAGGAAAGCTCTGTGTGCGCCTCCTGCAGTCCCTTCGTGAACCATTCCTTGCGCTGCCGGATGTTTGCTGTCCCCGGGTAGTTCGAGCCATCCGCAAACCACATGGACACATCTCGGCTGTTCAGGCGTTTAGCAATTTCAATGCTGTCCTTAGTATGCTGCAACGCACGCTTGCGAACTTCCGAGTCTGGGTTGCCGAATGAACCGTACTTGTATTCCTGGTCCTGGAAGAGGTTGGGATTGATTGAACCGGGAAGAACACCGTAACGGCTGGCGAAGGTCTTGATTTCATCCGTGCTGCGAACACCGTCGGGAAAATCCCATAGAACGTGCAATGCCACTGTCGGGCACACGCCGGTCAGCAGATGCACTTGCCCGGCATCGCTGAATTTCTCTTCGGTTGTCGTCGCCGCAGATGGTTGGATGAATTTTCCGAACCGGGTGCCGGTATTGGCGAAGCCCCAGGATGGCAGCTCGATGCGGAAGGTCTCGAGGGCATTGAATACTCGTTCGGTCTGGCGTGGGTCCATAGATTTCTTCAGATAATTTCTTCGCAAACGTAGAGTACAATCCTTCCCGCAACAGGTCACGAACTTCTTTACCAAAGACCGTAGTTTCGCATTCTTTTGGCGTACTATCTTCGTCGGAGAATAATCACGATGCGGATCAATGGGATCTCGTTTTTCTGCTTTAGCGTTCTCGGTTGCTCGCTGCTGATGAGCAGCGTCCAGGCCTCCGGCCAGTTCGTCGGCAATGACTCTGTGGGTGTGGACAAACGCGTAAATCAACTCATCGGCGAAATGACCCTCGATGAAAAGATCGATCTCATCAGCGGCGACACCCCCTTCCGCACTCACCCGGTTCCGCGCCTCAATATTCCTTTCTTCCAGATGGCGGACGGCCCTGTGGGAGCTCACATTCCGGCGCCAACCATCGCCTACGCGGCTGGCATTGGGCTGGCGGCCTCGTGGGATAGGCAGCTCGCGGTTCGCATCGGCGAGGAACTGGGACGAGATTGCCGGTCTCGAGGAGCCGTCTTCATCCTTGGCCCCGGTGTCAACATCTACCGCGCACCGATGAACGGACGCAACTTTGAATACTTCGGCGAAGATCCATTTCTCGCCGGCCAGATTGCCATCGGTTATATCCAGGGCGTGCAGAAGGAGGGTGTATCAGCTACCGTCAAGCATTATCTCGGCAACAATTCTGAATATCTACGGCACGATACCGACTCCGTGATTGACGAGCGCGCTCTGCGCGAGATTTACATGCCGGTCTTTGAAGCGGCTGTTAGAGTCGGCAAAGTCGGAGCCCTCATGGACTCCTACAATCTCACCAACGGCGAGCACATGACGCAAAATCGGCGCCTCAATGTGGAAGTGGCTAAAGAGCAGTGGCACTTTCCCGGCATCATCATGTCGGACTGGGTCGCAACCTACGACACCGCCGCGGCGGTGAAGGGCGGGATGGATTTAGAAATGCCTTTCGGTGTTTACTACAACCGCGAGACTATTCTTCCGCTGCTCAAGGCCGGAACCATCACGCAAGCTGACCTTGATGAAAAGGTGCGCCGCATCCTCCGCGTGGCTGTCGACTTTGGCTGGCTGGATCATCCGGCCCTCGACACCAGCATCCCGCGCTACAACCTGGAAGGTCGAGCTGTCTCATTGCAGGCTGCGCTTGAAGGCGCTGTGCTTTTGCAAAACAGCAATCGTGCGCTGCCGCTGGATAAGACTAAAACCAAGACGATCGCAGTGATCGGACCCACTGCGACTCAGACCGTCACCACAGGTGGAGGCAGCGGTGAGGTCGTGAGCTTCGCAAACACGAATCTACTCGTCGGCATCAGCAACTATCTGGGCGACGGGACGAAAGTCCTCTATGCACGTGGCATTCGGAGCATCAATCAGATGGCCCGCCTTACGCAGTTCACCACCGATGCCCAAGGCGCCATCAGTGGAGTAACACACACCACATTTGCCAAAGCCGATCTGCAAGGCGAGGAGACCGGTACAACCGTCGAGAAAGTGATGCTGACCCCCGGCTCCACGCGGCGCGAACCAGAAGAACAGGAACTAAACGCTCTTACATCCCATAAGAACTCCAACCCCTATCAGCGGCCGACGACGAGCGGCAGGTGGACCGGTTATTACTCGGTGGAAGCCGCGGGCAAGTTCGAAGTATTTGTTCAGACCGATGGACGGTACCGGCTGCTCGTCGACGATGCGGTCGTCTTCGACAGTTCTGTCGTGCCGAAGGCTATCCTCAATCAAACGGCCATTGAGCTTTCCGCCGGTTCGCACAAGGTCGTGTTAGAACAGTTGGCCACACAGTCCGCCTCGGTTTCCGGAATGCGGGTCGGCATTGTGCCGCTCAACACCATTGTCGAAAACGATGCTTTAGAGATGGCATCTCATGCCGATGCCGTTGTGCTGGCGGTGGGTTTCAACTCAGCCTCCGAGTCCGAGGGCGGGGATCGAAGCTTCGAGCTTCCCGTCGGACAACAACAATTAATCGATCAGGTCACCGCGCTGGGCAAGAAGACGATCGTCGTGATTACGTCGGGCGGTAGCGTCGATGTCTCGCCTTGGAAGGACAAAGTTCAGGGTATTTTGGCGTCCTGGTATGCGGGCGAAGAAGGCGGCAACGCTGTCGCCCGTCTGCTCTTCGGAGAAAGTAACCCCTCTGGCCATCTGCCCATCAGTTGGGAAAAAAAGATAACTGACAATCCCAGTTTTAGTAGCTACTATCCTGATGCGGGTACTAATAAGATCGTCTATCGTGACGGCATCTTCGTGGGCTATCGCGGTTACGAACACAATCACATCGAGCCACTTTTCCCCTTCGGCTTCGGACTCTCTTACACGACCTTCTCATTCACGAATCTGAAGAGCATTCCGACTGGCGACGGGCGTTTCTCCGTCACTTTCGACGTTGCGAATACGGGCGATCGTGCCGGAGCTACCGTTGCTCAGCTTTATGTCGCCGAATCATCCCCGACAGTACCGCGCGCGGCTAAAGAATTGAAACAGTTTGAACGTGTCATGCTGCAGCCTGGAGAGACCACGCATGTCAGCGTCGAGCTTGGTGCGCGGAGTTTTAGTTTTTATGATGTCAACGCGGCATCATGGCACGCGAATGCCGGCAACTACAACCTGATGCTGGGCGACTCGTCAGCAAATATTCAACAGACGACTACTATCCAACTGCCGAAGCCGATCATCACGCCAGCGAGCGATTAGGCGATCTGCACTGTCGTTCGAGTTTGCAAATTTCGGCTTACGCCTTCAATGCCGTAGCGGCCTTGCGGGCAATCAGTAGAAAGCCTTTGCCCTTGGCGTCTTTCTCGAGTGTTGCCAGCCGGGCGCGGCCGACGGCCATGTTGCCTGATCTAATTTCCAATTCACCAAGAGCGAGCCGGGCGTCGTATTGAGAGTAGAGCAGGTTCGCTTTGGTCGCTTCCGCCAGTGTTTGTCCGAGAATTTTTCTAGCGTTGGCTAAATCTCCGGATGCCGTCGCGATTCGCGCGGCGGCGATCGCGACCGGAAGATGCGCCACATGATCGTCGGCCTTCACGAGTTTTTCCGCCTGCCGGATTTCCGCCTCCGCCTCGGCAAGTTTTCCCAACTCTAGCAGGCAGCGCGCTGCGAGCACGTGAGCAGCCGATTCGTAGTCGACCTGGTTCTGCGTATGAAAATCAGCCTCAATCTTGCGAGCCGCGGACAATGCTTCCTCTGGATGCCCCTCCTCTAACTTGAGTCGAGCCAGAGCGAGCGAATCCTGAGCAGCCGTTCCTTTTTCTCCTAGCTGTGTCCGTATGGCAAGCGCATCTTCATGCGCTTTCTTCGCCGCCCCAATATCGCCCTCATAAAACAGTAAGTCTCCTAGCGCCGAAAGTGTGAACGCCTCGGAATGCCGATTGTGCAGGTTGCGTTTGATCTCAAGCGCCTGCTCGAACATTTTCTTCGCTTCCGGCAGATCGCCTTCGTCCAGATACAGCTCGCCGATATTGCCCATGGTCATGGCAATTTCGAATTGGCTGCCCGTATCCCGGAAGGCTGCGAGCGCTTCTTCGTATTTCGCTTTGGCTCCGGCTTGATCGCCCTTATCGGCCAGGACATTCGCAATGCTGTTGAGCGTATTCGCCTGGCTGTCCTTGTCTCCGACCTCGCCCTGAATGCTGAGCGCTTCTTCATATAGCTTTTGCGCCCCCGCAAGATCGCCCTGATCGTAGAGTCCGATTGCAATATCAACGAGACAGGTAGCCGTATTGCGTTGCGAGCCCACTTCGCGGAAGACTGCAAGCGCTTGCTCATTCAGTTGCCGCGAGCCGCTCAAGTCTCCGTGCTGATAGAGATTGTTTGCCAGCCCCATGGTGGCACCAGCGGCGCCCAATCGATCACCCGCTTCGGTGTAGGTTCGCTGTGCGTCCTTGAATGCGGCGTTCGACTTGTCAATCTGATCCTGATAGCGAAACGCAGCTGCTTCTTGATTGAGCGCCTGCGCCAGTATTAGGCGCTGCCCACTCGCTTGCGCCTTCGCTGCGGCGCGCGACGCTGCATCCCCCGCATCCTTGTATTTCGAGAGGCCGAAGTAGGCGGTGTTCTCGGCCAAATCGAGTCGCGGATCTTGCGATGCAGGAGGCGGCAACTGCCGTAGTTGTCGGAGCGTCCCCAGAGCATCTTTGGATTTGCCCGCCGAGTTTTGCGCCGACGCAAGCTGCAAGCCATATTCGAGATTGTCAGGAAAGAACTGCGTGAGCGCGCGATAAATGCCGATAGCTCCTTCCCACTCGTGGTTGGCTTCCAAATAACGTGCCTGGATCGCCAGCTTATCCTCGCGGCCTAGCCCTCCGGATAAATCAAACGCGGTCTTTGCTTCCGCCGCCGCCTTGCGGTCGTAGCCCAGAGTGGTCCAGGCGGTGGCGAGCGCTGAATGCGCTAGCGCGAAACCCGGTTCCAGCACGACAGATCTTTGCAGCAGGTCGCGCGCTGCCAGAGCGTCACGGGCATGGAGGCTCGCCAATCCCTGCGAATAGAGCCGAGCCGCTTCCGCATTTGAAGGTAACGATGCTTTAACAGCCGCCGCTTCCGTCGCCGAAATCGCCCCGACGCCCAATTTTTGCCGCAGTTCAGCACCCGCCCGGCCTACAAGATCGTCAATTTGATCCTCTCGTCCTTTGGCGGAGACTGACGCCAGAGTTTCGCCCATAGCCGCGTCTTGCAGCCGCAGATCCAGCCGGATCTGATCTTTCCCCAGTGGAACGTACGACCCGACCACAACTTCATCGGTGTCCAGATTTTCACGAATCTTCGCCAGCGTCTCTCGGCCATAGCTGTCGGCATCGGGTAAGGCCAGATTGGTCTTCATTTGCACCACGTTTTCGCCAGCGATGGTCCGTAATTGCTCACCTGCGCCCAGTTCAGTAGTCAACATTTCAGCCAGCGCAGTAGAAAGCCACGCCTTGTCCGCCTCCCCAGAAACATTTTTTAGCCCAAGCACGGCCACTGATCGCCGGCCATGGACTGTGTTTCCCGCCGGCCCCGATATTGCGGTTGTCGCAGATCCCTTATGCCTGAATAGCCGGTCGCGAACTCCCTGAACATTCAGGCCGATCCCCAAGGCTGCAACGATAATAGCGCCAGCCAAAATTGCGATTACGATGTGTGACTTCTTGGGCGGCCCAAGCGGTACCAATGCTCCGAGATCACGCGTGGTCGTGGCGGAAAGTCCCTCGAGCGCGACTCTCAACTCGCGTGCCGATTGATAACGCTGCGAGGGATCTTTCGCTAGTGTCTTCGAAACGATGCTCTCGAGTCCTGGAGAGATGTATTTGTTCACCGATCGCGCTGGCACCGCAGACTCATATAAAATCGCGCCCATCAACTCCGCGCCCTGCGTTTGCGGAAATGCGCGCCGTCCCGTCGCCATTTCGTGCAGAACTGCGCCAGCCGCGTAAATGTCACTGCGCGCGTCGATTGACAATCCGCGCAACTGTTCCGGCGACATATAAGGGACGGTGCCCGAAACCGTACCGGTATCCGTTGTGATACTGCGCGTAATATCAGCGCCGCTGGATGAGGGTGTGTGCTTCGCCAGTCCGAAGTCGAGAATTTTCACGCGGCCGTCTGGCGTCACAAACAGGTTGGCCGGTTTGAGATCGCGATGAATGACACCCTGGTCGTGTGCCGCCGCCAAACCTTCCGCTAGTTGCGTAGCCAGGCGCACTATTTCTGGCTCCGGCATCGCTCCGCCACGTAGCCGTTCGCTCAACGGTTTTCCTGGAATTAGTTCCATCGCGAGGAAGTCCACGCCTTCTTGCGAACTGAACTCGAAAACCGTCGCGATATTTGGATGACTCAGCTTGGCTAGCGCAAGCGCTTCTTTGCGGAACTGCTTTCGTGCAACCTCATCTGCCAAAGTACCCGCCGGCAGCACTTTGAGCGCGACATCACGATCCAGTTGCTCATCGTGTGCGCGATACACCACGCCCATCCCGCCCGCGCCAATCTGTTCGAGGATGCTATAGTGGCCGAGAACCTGGCCAATGAACTCGGAAGACTGCTCCATAAGTTAAAGAATGCTAGAACGTGTGGAGGCCAAAGTCCATGCTGGAGACAACTTTGTCGGCGATAATCAAGAATCCCTAAGCCTGACCAATGTCGGCCTGCGGCCCAACTTCGCAGTCCGGGCTTGCTGTAAAACCAGGTTTCGTCCGAGGGGAATTACTTTCGATTGCCCATCGATGGCACAGGATCCAGTGAGACTTGCGGTTAGGCGCGCTACCGCAACTTCTCTTGGTTCTCGCTATTCGGCTGCTGGCAAAAATCGCCATCTCACTCATTTAGCGATTACGGCAAACGAAACAAATAGCATGTTGTGCGAACGGCCCGGCCGGAACGGAAATGACTCAACTCAGTGTCACGCGCAGTCCCGTCGCATGCGGAACGGTGACAATGTACTTGCCTTGTCTGAGCGAGCTGGTCCTCGGTGAGGTTGTGATGTGAGCTTCACGACTGTCTAGTGCGGGCGCGTGTAAGGTCTCGGTCTGCACCACTCCACTGACGTCGCGACCAAAGTCGAGTTCCAGCTCAAGGTCTGCTGCCGCGTCTTTGTTCAGAATGATGACCGATGTTTGGTCGCCCACCAGTTTCGCGGCGTACGCCGTGGCATTGATTCCCGCATCCTGCAGCTTCGTCGAGAAGTCGGTCTTTAACCCGGACTTCAACAGTGTCCCGCCACTGAACGAGCTCGCAAACTTCAGCCCATACGCGACCGGCTCCAACACGTAGTCCGAGCCAAAGGTCGCAATCGGTGTATAGAAAGGATGAGGATACGCGGCAATCTGTTCAGGAGTTTCGCCCTTCGCTTCGAGAAGCCCGTCACCAGGCAGAGATCCGCCAACGGAATTGGCTACAGATTTGCCCGTGCCACCGTGCAGATTGATGCCGGAATAGTTATTACTCGCCAGAAGGAGCGAATAGTCAGCAGACCAAAGCGCAGCTGCAAACACATCGGAGACACCCGGCTTGCCTCCGCGATAGCAAGTGTTGCCTTCGGTCATGCGCACGCGCGCACCAACCCTGCTGGCTGCGGACGATGCAATATTCGCCGTGTTCTGCACCTTTTGCATGGTCGCCGGCTTCAGCAAGTTCGGAATGTTGATCTCAGGGTTTGTCGCCGGACCGCCAAAGTAATAATGATGAGTCAGGGTTGTTACGCGCGGCGGGCCCTGGATGGAAGACCAAAGATCCGCAATCTCAGTCAGCCATGACACGTTGCCTGCAACATCCGGCATGCCGAACTTTGCCGTCGGCACCTGAACCGCGATAGCGCGCGCTAGAGTGAGCCATTCTTCGAGGTACGTCTTGGCCGACCACGTTTTCGGATCGCGCAGGTGCCGGTCAAATAGATCCGCCTCGTTTCCGATCTGGAAATACTGTAGGCGATCGCCCAGCGTCTCGGCTACAAAGACCGCTTCCTCGGTGGCGCGTGCCGGGGTGTTCGTCCCCATTCCGATGCCATAGATGCAGTTCCACTGTGTGGCTTGGAGGAACTCCGCCAGATTCCTGACTGCCTCAGGAGTCACCGCGTAGTACTGCGCTTTCGGCTCGCCCACGACCTCACGCACTTGAGGATGCTCTGGTTCGGGAGAATCAGGCTTAGGTTTCCAGTAAGCAAACTCGCTGGTGTTGCCCCCAAGGCGCAGAACGCCAGTTGACGAAAGCGCTTTGAACTCGCGAATCAAGCCGCTGTTCTGCGCGGAAAAAAAACTGGCATCCCTGAGTTGCTGGACCTCATAAGACAGACCGACAAAGTCGATCGGCAAATGAGGACCAGTTGCCTCCTTGGGGATGGTGAGGGCAACCCGAACCTTGGTTTGGCCCTGCGCGTGAAGACGTGCTGTAGCCAGGGCGCACGCTGCGGTGGCAAGGAATTTTCGTCGTGTGAGCATCTTATCTGTCGATTCCTTTTTATCTCGACCTGTGAGTGAAACACGCTTATTGTGCCAGACGTTCTCCAGAAACGCATCCTTCCGAGCGCGGTGTGACTCGAATTCCCCGTACACGCGTCGATATTGTTCTGCCACAAGGAGAAACCAAAGCGAACGCCGCGGCCCCAGGATGAAAAGTTACCCTCCACTTGCTATAAGAGACGAATGCGTCTCCACAATTACGCACCCCGGCCGGCACAACTCAAATGGCTACTCGATTCTGACCCGGCCATCCGTTGGCACGTCATGAGGGACCTCACTGGTGAAACCCCCATGGCAATTGCAACCGAGCGCTCTCGCGTCGCAACCGAAGGCTGGGGAGCCCAACTTCTTGCCCTCCAATCTCCCACCGGCGACTGGGGCGACGGCCCCCGCGGGTGGAGAGACGATATGCTGAAGGAGGACCGAGTTTTACTTATTACCCTCTACAGTCTCACCGTCTTAATGGACCTCGGTCTCGACCCCGCCAGCAAGCAGGCTCGCAAAATGATCGGCCGGGTCGACAAGCGGCTCGTGTTCAAGCGGCTCAAGAACCGGCCGTTCCTGTACGGCGAAACGGAACCCTGCATCAACGGCAGAATCCTCGGTATCGGCGCGTATTTCAAGAAACCAAGTGAAGTCCTAGCCAATCAACTCCTAGGCGAGCAGCTCGAAGACGGCGGCTGGAACTGCGAAGCACCCAAAAGCCGGCGCTCCTCGTTCCATACCACCATCTGCGTGCTCGAAGGACTGCTCGAATACGAACGTGCAGGACGCAAATCCGTGGCCCTCACTAAGTCCGTCACTAAAGCCCGGAAGCGTGCCGAAAACTATTTGCTTGAGCGCTGCATGTTTCGCTCGCTCCGAACCGGCGAAGTCATCAACAAACGCTGGCTCCGTTTCTCGTTCCCGACGTTTTGGCACTACGACGTCTTGCGTGGACTCGACTATCTGAGGAATGCAGGAATCAAACCCGACAGCCGCTTGAGTGAAGCCATCGAAGTCGTGCTGAAACGCCGCCACCAGAATGGGCGCTGGCCGCTCAACTTGCTTCATTCCGAATATATCCCGCTAGAGATGGAAACCGGTGTCGGCAGAGCAAGCCGTTGGAACACAGTGCGCGCTCTCCGAGTTCTGCGTTGGTACAACAACCCAACGTGCTAGTTGTGTCTTGAACCTGCTACCTACTTTGTCTTTAGAATTCCATCGAGAACGTTGAGCTTGCCGTCGATTGGACCTGTCTTCAAATTCGTGATGTCGAGACCCAGGATCTTTGCGATTAGCGGATACACGTTCACATTCTCAAATGGCGCCAGCGCGACACCAGATCGAATGTCAGGTCCCGCAGCCACAAATAGGGCCTTCATCTCGGGCATGTGTGTGGCGTCGTAGCCGTGCATTCCAACGGGCGGATGGTCCTCACCATGATCACTGGCGGTGATGAGGTAAGGGCCGGTCGGAACAACAACGGGATCGCCCTCGCGCGGATTACTATCAAAGTGGAGATAGCCGGGCACGTCCGCACGGCGATAGACGAGATATTTCTCGCTTTTTCCGTGCAGCGATTCATATGCCTTCTGCGCGTCGTCGTCCGACTTAGCGTAAAGAATCGAATCGAATATCTGGGCAAACCAGGAGGGGCTCAAGCCAGATTGATCGAGGCGGATGGGCGGCCCTTCGACTTTCACCATTCCATGATCGGCGAGCACGATCAAATCTACGGGCAGCTTGGATTCCTTGATGCCATCCATCAGTTTCCCGATCTCGCTATCGAGTTCGTGAACGGCGTCAACAACTTCCGGACTGTCCGGACCGTACTGGTGCCCGGCGGTGTCGGTATTGGAGAAGTATAGGGTGATGAAGTGCGGGCGCTGCTCCGATGGTAGATGGAGCCAAGCCAGAACCTGGTCAACCCGCTTTCCGTTGGGAAATTTTCCGTCGAACTTCAGATAGTAAGTGGGACGAACTCCCTGGATGTCCGCCTCCGAACCGACCCAAAAGAAACAAGCAGACCGCATGCCCTGCTGCTCCGCCAGCACCCAGAGTGGAGTTCCACCATACCAAGTGCCGTCGCCGACTGCCATGGCATCACGATAGCTATAGACCTCTTTCCGAGCCGGATCATAAAAGCTGTTGGCCACGATGCCATGATGTTCAGGGTAAAGGCCGGTAACGATGGTGTAATGGTTGGGAAAGGTTATCGAAGGATAAGCGGGAAGCATACCTTCCGGCGCGCTGGCGCCCTGAGTTGCCAGTGTCAGCAAGTGGTCAGCATGATAACGCTTTGCATAGTCATAGCGGAAGCCGTCCAGCGAAACGAGGATGACATAGGGTTTCGAAAGCTGCCGCGGAGCATTCGGCCCGTGATCAACGGTAATGACGGGCGTAACGATGGGAGAGACGCCCTGGCCGTAGGACGCCGCTGCGAGCCCACCGGCCGCAAGTACGAAGCTGAGGATGCGAATGGAAACCCGCTTGAAGAAAATATGCACGTAGAGTCTCCCGGCTGCCTTTCGGAAAACACAAAGATTATTCACCGGGAGTCTTCATCACCATGAAGGCCCGGATTTGTCTATTTGACTCCAATCTCCGAATAGTCGGCAAACCAGAGGCGACTCAGCTCCTTCCGGTTTTGCCTGTGATACGGCAAATGTGTAAGTGCGGCCCAACAATGTGTTGCGCAGGTTCTCATCAGCGCTATCCAAAGCCACGATCGTCGGTGCCGAACCGCAACTGTTGGTTACCGATATCCAAAGATCATGCGAATTTTTCCGTGACAAGTTAGGCTTTTCGCCTGTATTCAGTTACGGCAAACCTCCCTATTATGTACAGGTGAGTCGCGACGCAGCGCATCTCAATCTAGGATGTGTGGAGCGACCAATAATCGAGCCGGCGGTCCGCGATCGGGAGGAATTGTTGTCCTTATCAATGACCGTCGCGACGGCGGAGGAGATCAAGCTGCTGTTTCTTGAGTTTCAATCCGCTGGTGTTGCCTTTCACCAGACGCTGATGAAGCAGCCTTGGGCGCTAAGAATTTCATCGTCAAGGACCCGGACGGGAATCTGCAGCTGTTTGCTGGACCCGCAAACTAACGGCTACAAGGCCGAAGCGTGCTTATCGAACGTGTATAGTCGGCTACCGGAAATTGCAGCCAGGAAATCACCTGGAAGGACCAACTTTTCGAGCCCCGCCTAGTTTAATTCGCGTATGGCTGCTTGAAACTCTTGGAGATTACCCAAAATCTGTCGAATCGGCTGACTCCCGTCCGTCATACATTTAAGCGCGAAAACGCTTAAAATTGCTCTTCAGGAGAACAGCTGATGCAATTCGCTTTGCTAATCTACGAATCACCTGAAGCCTTTGCGACGCGAAACAACGACGGAACCGACTCCTACACCGGCGCTTGGCGCGCATACCATAAGGCCCTCGTCGAATCTGGCGCCTATCTCGCTGGCGAGCCACTTCAAGTGCCTGAGACAGGAACCACGGTACGAGTTAAGGACGGAAAGCGGCGCGTACAGGATGGCCCCTTCGCTGACACCAAGGAGCAACTCGGGGGATTCATAATCATGGAACTCGCCTCCCTTGACACGGCCCTCGATTGGGCGGCGCGTTGCACTGCCACCGCGCTCGGTGCCGTCGAGGTGCGGCCACTTGCGCCAGAATCCAAGCGACGAATTATGTGATGAACGAAGGTGATCTCGAGAGTACTCATCGGGCAATCGAGCGG